>Ga0194133_10002514_pt1 | contig 28064 bp, 53 predicted proteins | sample TA2KigOf40mmetaG_FD_155448 | JGI IMG/M metagenome (GOLD analysis project Ga0194133, IMG submission 155448) | Freshwater microbial communities from Lake Tanganyika, Tanzania - TA2015055 Kigoma Offshore 40m | ecosystem: Environmental > Aquatic > Freshwater > Lake | place: Tanzania: Lake... | reverse complement strand
GGTATCTGTATTGATTTCAAGTAACCTCTCATTACCATTACTATCTAATACAAAATCTGATGAAAAAAGTATGCCTTTCATAATAAATTATCTATGCTTTTCTATAAATATTGTGTTTTTTTCTTTTGTGTTATATTTTTAAATTTATAATCAAAATTGGTATGTAATTAATATTTCCCATTTCTAATTGAGCCAGATTGATTGGAGGTAGTTTCGTAAAATTGTTCGTACGCTTCTAATAAACCATCAACAACTGGGTGGCGGTGATTTGTTAAAAGGGTTTGAGAATCCATATCTTTAATTTTTTTTGCAACTGATAAAAGAAATTTAAACCCACTTTCTCCTTTTGATTTCAAATCTACTTGATGGGTATCCCCACAAATTACCATTTTACTCCTTAATCCTAATCTCGAAGTAATCATTTCCATTTGTTCATTAGTACAGTTTTGTGCCTCATCTACAATAATAAATGAATCTAAAAATGTTCTTCCCCTCATAAAAGCAAGAGGTACAATTTCAATTTTTTCACTTTCTAATATTTCATTTATTTTTTCTTTATTATAAAGTTGATAAAAATTAGAATAAATTGGTTGCATCCATGGCTCCATTTTTTCTCGAAGGTCACCTGGTAAAAATCCAATTTCTTCTTTACTCACTGTAGGTCTTGTTATTATTATTTTTGTAATTAACTTTTTAAAAAGTAAATCTAAACCAACTTGACACGCTAGTAAAGTTTTTCCACTACCTGCTTTACCACTTAAAATTGTAATGGCATTTTTAAGAATTTTTTCTTTAGCTTCTTTTTGTTCTTCGTTTAATTGTATTTGAAATTTAATAGGCCCCTTTGGTTTTGTTTTCTCTTCTCTTATATTTTCAGTTATATCTTTGTATTTTTCTGATTGATTTTCTCCCATAAAACTTATATTAATTTTAGTTCTTTTTTTCTTTTTTTTACTTTGATATTTTTATCAAAATATCTTTTCTTAATATTATCTATTTCAGAACATTTTTCATAATTTTCTTTTTTTACAAACCACTTTATACACTCATTAAGGACTGTAATGTAATCTTTTTTATCGATTACTACAATTGATTGAGCATTACTATGAACAACAAATGCCAAAGAATTTTTATTTAATCTTACAGCGTTATCTATATTAAGTGCTATCTGATTAAAAACCATGTCTCCATTTTTATCTAAAAAAGATTTTACAAACGAATTGTTTGGTATCAAGTATTTTTCCCAACTTACTTGATTAAAATTTCTATGTCTCATAATTGTTCTCCCATTAATAATTAGAATAAGAAATTCTTACATCAAATTTAGATGTAACTATTGGTCTAAAAAACCTCACTTCATTTCCAACTTCTATTCTATATGATAAATCAGATGCTCTTACATCACCTTGTTTTGATGGATTATTAGTTGCTTTTAATCCTAACAATACATCTAATGCACTTTGAACATCAGAAACACTATATGAAACTTTCATTTGTTTACCAGATTCAACTAATAATTGTTTCCATTCTTGGGAATCAGATGATGCTTCCTTTTGGAATACTTTTGTAGTAGATTGTAAAGGTTCTCTAGTGGTAGATCTTTGAGTTATAAAATTCCAATATTTTCCTTCTGCTGAATAATTATTTCCCAATACATCTCCAATTCGTTTTCCTGCTAGGGCACCTAAAGCAAGAGTAGCAGCTACTCCACCAACTCCACCTAAAAATGCAGCAAAACTCAAAGCACCAATACCACCCGTAACAATTGTTAAAACAGTTGCACCAACTAAACCCAAAGCAATTCCTAATCCACCACCCAGTGGTTTATATAATTCTTTACCATTAGGAGTTGGTATATTTGCCATAATTCGTACAAGTTCTTCAACTGGATTTAAATTAAGTGGGGATGGTTTGTTTATTTCAACTTTTGCTAATTCTGGTAATGTTAAATCAAAGTTTTCCAAAGTTATTTCTGTTCCGTATGCTTCTGAATCTATATCTCCTTTTTTCATAGAATCATATTCATCTTTAACACCCAATCCAAACGAACCATCTTTTTTTACAGTCCACTTTCCCAAAATACTTGTTGGTCTTAATTCGATAGTTTCGGCATCTTTATTTACTAACCAATTAATATGATCACACATTTTCTGCTCAGTATCAATTGTATCTGTGACTTCAACTTCACAATATTTTTCTGTAATTTCAAACCCATTTTTATTTTTATAATTTTGTAAAAAATTATAATCCAATTTTACAGTTGGTACTGTTATTAAATTAAAATATGGATTTTTTTCTTCATATGCAGCTTTAAGTTCATCATAAAATAATCTAGATGTCCATAAATTATTTGGATTGAATTCTACAATAAATCTAAATGATGTACCATCTGCAATATTAAGTTTATCAAATGGTTTAATAAAAGGAATTTTAATTACATTATCTGTGTATTTTCCTTCTAATATGAAATCGTTATTTTTTGTAGAAATTGTATTAGATTTAAAAATACCTAACTCATCAGCTGGATATTGGTTTCTAATTTTATTTACTGATGTATATTTCATACCAATAAATATAAAAAAAGTGGATTATCTAATCCACTTAACTAATTATTGAGTACTTCTACTTCTTCAATTTTTCTACAAAACATATATAATCCTGTCTGATTATTTCTAAATGTAGTATCACATTTTAACCATTCCTTAATACCTTGAACATCTTTAACCCTATCAATTGGATATTCAGCAATAATTTGATATAGTGAATCATTTATTTTTTGAATTGGAATTTTATATTGAGGGTATCTCATTACACATCATTTTCATTGTAGGTATCAATACCTGTTTTAAGAGTAACACACATCATAAAAATACCAAACCACTCTAACCAACTAAAATAATTAGTTGGTGCAATCCATTTATTTGTGTAATAGAAACAAGAAGTTGCAAATAAGAAAAATATAAATCCTATTATCCAATCTTTTTTTACATTTTCTTTCATAATCCTTTTATTTTAAAATTTAAATCAAAATCAGTATCTTCAAACAAATCTTTTTTATATTTTGGCTTTTTACCTATTTTATTTTTTGGTTTATGAATTTTTTCTGTCATTTTTTTTCCGATATGTTGCGATACTTCACCAATAGTCATATCATTCCAATTTATTTTCTTCTGATAATCTTTGCTACCCTTTTTCATTTGTTTAAAAGTTAATTTCCATTAACTACAATCATCCCATTATTCCAATAGGGAAGTAAATATTTAAATGAATATTTATCTAAAACTTTATTAATAATTAGTTGTTGTAACTTTGTTGAATTTCCTGTAATAATATTACAAGTAAAAAACTTATCAATATTTGATAGTATAAGAAGTTTGTTTTCTACTTCATTTAATGCTTCTGAATGTGAAAATCCATGTAAATCAATTTCTACAATCATTTCCAAAATATTTGAACTAAAATAATTGTTACTGCCAAAACCAAACAAACAAACGTTTTCCAAGAAACATGCTCGTTAAACAACAGAATACTTAAAATTGTAAATATAATTATACCAATTCCAAATCCAATTAATCTTGATGGCCATAACTCTCCACCTGCATATTTTACCAAATTATCTACTGATTTTATATACAACCATGTAGAAGGTAAAGCACTTAATAATATAAGAATTGGGTATTTAGTAAACCAATTATATTTAACACTACCTTGCAGTTGTAAAAAAGATAATATTTGGCCTGCAATACCATATAATATACCTAAAATTAAATTATTCATATCCTAAATGTTGCATGATTTCCCAATAGCTCATTTCTATAATTTCTTCTAAAAGGAAATCTGTATTTGCTAACATTAATATTATTAATTGTTCTCTACTCATATTAGCGGTATAGTGTTACAAATTCACCAAAATGTTTATCAAATACTTTAATTAAGTTTTCATAATCACCACTCATCATTTCGGTTTGTATTTTCTTTTTATCTAAATTTAATTGTTTTGCTAAATTACCAGCAATACCAATAAGAGAAAAGGCATTTCCATCTGGCCCGGTTAAATCAATTTCAACTGGTCCTGTTTTCATTTTTTTATACTTTATCATTTTTTAAAATTTATGATTTATAAATAATCAGGTCCGTAATATTCCCACTTATCAGTACCCTCAAATATATTTCCTCTACTGTGTTTAGCGGGTTGTGCCCAACTTTGAGCTTTCATAAGGTCACCTTTTTTAATTGGAACTCCTTTGTGAAACCCATCAAACATAGAAACAAATCCCCACACACTGTGGTCACTAATAAGTTTTACAAATTTTGAACCTTTTTGTACTTTAAGTGGTTCATAGGGTTTGTAGTCAAATCTTAATTCCCATTCAGATTTTCTCTTTTCATTTACCTTGTCTAACCAAATTTCGAACTGTGTCATATCTTTTAAGTTTTATCTCATTTACAAAGTAAATATACGAAATTTTGCCGATATAAACAAGTCTTTTTTTAACTTTTTTATAACTCATTGGTAATCAATTGATTATAAAATACATCTTTTTTTCTTATTATCAATATTATATTCTAAAGCACCATACGATTCTTCTCTATCTTTTAAATCATAATATAACCCCCTATTATAAACAGAGTGAGTTATTCCTATTTCTTTAAAGACCTCTTCAATTCTATTTAATCTATCTAATCTTTGTTCAGCTGTATTATAATTTGTTGCAAAATTAACGGTGTTAAAATACCTTAAATAATTTCCCTCTTTAACCCATTTTTGTTTTAATGTTTCGTGTAATAAAAATCCTGAGCATGTTAGTATTTCGGACATACAATCATGATATTCTTTTATAAAATCAACTGTTTTTTGAAAATCTTCTTCCGTTTCATTTAAATACCCAATGATTAACTGCATTGCAAATTTTAATTGATATTTGTTTTCTTTGTTAATTATTCTTACATTTTCAAATATCTCACGAACACCTTCCATATTAGGATATTTTTTCATATGTTTTAAAACAGGTTCTGCTGCAGATTCAAATCCGGTAATCATTTTTAGTAATCCCGCCTTTCGATATAATCTCATGGTTTCTAAATCTCTCATCGGCGTTTGTAATCTCATATTACCACCAAAAGAAAATCCCCATTCAGGCCATCCCTTTTCTATGACAGCTTCACAAAATGCCTTTAACCATCTTGGGTCACCATTTATAATTGAATCATGACAAAAAAAGTTTACTCTACCTTTATTAATCCAATATTGTATTTCATCTAAAACACTTTCTAATTTTCTATATCTAAACAGTGGTATAAATTCTGGTACAGAACAAAATGTACATCTATATGGACAACCTCTACTTAAAACTAACGGAACATTAAATTTGTAAACTGATTTATAATAATAATTTTCTTCTAATGATGAATAATCTGGAAATGGTAATATATCCATATTAATATTTTCTCTTTGATTATTATGTACTAAATCACCTTTAGAATTTCTCCAAACAGCTCCTTTAATATTTGAAAGGGATTTTTCAGACATATCAGATTTTAATAGTTCAATAAATGTTATTTCACCATCACCTCTTACAAATACATCTATAAATTTATAATTATTTGATTTATAATTTATATTTGGTAAAACACCAAAATCTAAAACTTCAATACCATTTCCTCCAAAAAGAATTTTGATTCGAGGATATTTTTGTTTTACTTTTTTGGCTATAGCTAGTGATGCATCTATGTTGCCGTCAATAATACTAAATCCAAAAAAAGCAGGATTGGTTTTTTCTATGTATTTAAAAACAAACCCTTCTATAATTCGATTCATTTCATCAAATTTATAAAGTGTTTCAAATTCAGATTGATGAGAATATGTATTAAACCATTGGAAAAAATCAGATTGTTTATCAGGTGGATTTAAATAAAAATAATCAATTACAGGATCAATTATAGCTACTCTTAAATCTGAATGATATTTATCAACATAAGATTTGAGTGCAACTATTCCAGCGTAATAACCTGATTCATTTATGTTTGGGGCTTGCATTAATAAACAATCATGTTCTGCGATTGTTTCATAAACAAATTTATGAGTAATTTGGTTATCTTTTTCAAGTACATGGCTATGATTTAAGTAATTACTCAAATCAATTTTTAAATCTACTAAAGGATTATTGTTTTCAATTTGATGTAAAATTCGTTTTTCTACAATGGAAACTTCACTCATTTGTTTTTAAAAATTTTTTATCCATTTTTTTAAATTTGCAATAGTTATAAGCACTACTGACACTTAAAAACTCAATAAATAAATATACTACCCTATACTAATTACTAGCAGGATTTCCTTTTTGTTCTGAAATCCACATTTTTCGTAAATCATTTAGTAATAATTTTTCGTTTTGGGAATAATATCCTTTTTCTATTATTTTTCTAATATGTGTTAAAACTTCCATAAGGTTTTTTTGAAATTCTAAATGATATATAAGAGTTGTACCTGAAAGTTTATCTATGGGTATTTTTGATTTAGTATTGTATTCCATCAATAACCATTGTTCGATTTTGGTAAGTAAATCTTTTAATTCTATTGATAGTATTTCAGATCTTTCCATTGTTATATCACCACTTTCCTAAAGGACATTCAGATTTTAATGAAAGAGTTTTTGCGGATAGATTACAACCACATCCTCTTTTTAATTCACCCGATTTAATATGATTTCCAAAATGAAGTGGTGAACAGCTATTACTTACTCTCAAATTACAATCATTACAAATTAATAACCTGTTTTCAGAAATTTTTTTTGTTTTTTCATCTAAAAGATTGAGTTTATCTTTTGCTAAATTACCCCAACCCTCTAAAATGTGAGAGATTTGTATCATAACTATTTTTTATTCTTCTTTCTTAATTTATCTCTTTTGAAGGCATCATAATACCATTTAACAAAAAAACCTGCAAGAAATATTCCTACGGTGTTTACTATTTGATTTAAATCCATACCAATAAATATAAGTAAGAAAAATTGCTGTAGTGGGAGGATTCGAACCATCCACGAGGACTTTAGCCAAAGGACATTGCTAGCATTGTGGTCAACCCATTATCCTTCGTTTATCAGTAGTTTCTCACCCCCGAGACAGGAGGGCTTGTCTGCCAATTTCAACACACTACACTATGCGGAAGTTCAGGGATTCGAACCCCAGATACGCTTTCACGTATGACGGTTTTCAAGACCGTTCCATTCAACCACTCTGGCAAACTTCCTTTATGATTACAATAAGTTGTTTTCTTTATCAATTCTTCTTTTTGCTTCTTCAGCTTCTTTGTACACTCTCACCCATGTTAAAAATATATCAACAGGTGCTAATGCCCAACACATTAGTAATAAAGCGAGTGTATCCAAACCAGGTGAGATTCCCAAACCACCTACTTTCACATCTTTATTCCATCTACGTGCTGCCATTAAAAAACAATACGCTAATGTAATCAAATAATAAGTTAATAATCCTGACATAATTAATGATGTTTTTTGTTATTAAATAGTTGTTTCATATATTATACATTTAATGTTTTATTTAGTTCTCTATATTCTTTACCTAATGTTACTTTGTCTTTCCTTAGCAGTTTGATCTTCACTTCAGGATCAAGCCATTCTTTAAGAGTATCTTCAGCATCTGTAATATTATATGCTACTATATTAACAATACCTTCCATTCCTTCTATAGAGAATGTGTATAATTTTATACTTCCGCTCATATTAAACATTTAGTGGACCAGCGTGGATTCGAACCACAGACCTACTGATTATGAGTCAGGCGCTCTAACCAACTGAGCTACAAGTCCAAAATCGTTGAAATAAACGATAATTTAATTTATCATCTATATCAACGATAATAAGGTGCCAGAGGAAGGGTTGATTACCTTCACGGTGTCCTTTTCGGTTACACCACCACTCCGGATTAGGTACGTCTCAAGGTTGTACACACCTCTTTCCGCCACTCTGGCATATTGTGGAGAAGAAGGGAGTCGAACCCATGACCCCTTGAATGCAAATCAAGTGCTCTAGCCAACTGAGCTACTTCCCCCATTACATTATCGTTCTATCGACTTATTTTATTTTTTTTTAGTTATTAATTTATTTTCTTTTTTACTGGCTCACAACCATTTTTAATTGTATCCATTAACTTTGATTCAAGCTTATCCAAACGTGAATCAATTGTTCGATAAATATCGTTTACAATATTATCACGTTCTCTGTTTTGAATTTCGATTTCATGCCCAATAACTCTGTGCAAGTCATCAATGTTTAATTGTAAATTGTTAATTTCTTTGTTAGTTCTACTCACCTTAACAAAGGCCATTACAGCAACTACCGCAACTGCGATAACCACCACAATGGACATTCCTAAAATAAAAGATAGTATATCCATAATTTGTTTTCTCCTATATGTCAAAGAACGATAATGTGTACCTGGGGCGGGAGTCGAACCCGCACGGGCGTTACGGCCCACAAGATTTTAAGTCTTGCATGTCTACCTATTCCATCACCCAGGCATCTTTTCAAAGAACATTACAAAGATACGAATAAATTTTGAATTAACCTAATTAAAATTTACCCCATTGAGATTTATTTTTGTTTTCTTCAGCTATCTTAAATCCTAACCAAATATCAACCAATATTTTTTTTATTTTTTTTAATAAGGTATTATCTTTTTTATAATTTTTGATAACTTCCTCTTGAATAAGTTCAAGCATTTTACTATATGAAATTTTTTCATTTTGTAATTTAGTTTCCAAATCTCTTACAAATGCCGTTTTAAGATATTTTGCCATTTATTTTATATTTTAATTATCCAAATATGATTTTATGTTATATAACTTAACCTTTCTGATTTTGTTTCCATTATCTTCTGAGCCAGAGACAAGAATCGAACTTGCGACCTACTGATTACAAATCAGTTGCTCTACCTGCTGAGCTACTCGGGCTTTTAATGATAAGAGAATGTACTAGCCGCCTCCTTCTCTTATCTAACATACACTAACAGCGAAATGCGGCCTGACTGATTGTGATGTATGTTTTGTACTCGGTACGGGAATCGAACCCGTATCACCACCGTGAAAGGGTGGTGTCCTAACCGTTAGACGAACCGAGCATATAATACAAATATACGAAAATTAATCCATATATCAAAATGAATTATAGGGATAATGTGTGAACGGTGGGGTTCGAACCCACAACCCCTAGTGCCACAAACTAGTGCTCTACCAACTGAGCTACGTCCACCATATAAAGAGGCTAGTACAGGATTTGAACCTGTGTAAGAAGTTTTTGCAGAACACCATATAAACCATTCTAACAACCCGCCATTCACCTATTTAATTTTTGGATACATTCATCCACCTTATCCCTTAACCTTCCTCCTACCCCCCAATCTCCATCAACCTGAACGTGTCTCCACATTGGTACACGTGGTTTCATCCATTTGAATTGATTATCCAACTTCATATCGTCAATTGAAATCCAATTTGATATTTTATTATCTTTAACCCACTTCACTATTTCTGCTGCCCTCGTCCACTCAAATCCCGGTCTACTCAATTTATGCCAAAGGTTTTGATGTGTTGTTATATCCACAATCGGTGCGTAAATACCATAGTATGTAAAGATATGTTTTAATTGATTGAAACCAAAATGTTTTCTCCAATCAGAACTCACCACTAAATCTGCATTTGTTTCATCACAAATTTTTTGAAGTGCTTGACAATCTTCTTTTACTAAAGGATATGGTATTTTAGTTACATCTTTTATATTAACCGCACCATCACCCCAAGTTCCCCATGCTAAAGGGCCATCTATATCAATAAAAATAATTTTTCTTCTCATAGTTTTATTTTTTTAAATCGTAGTTCCATTAGGACTCGAACCCAAACTTCTTTATCCGTAGTGAAGGGTGCTATCCAATTACACCATAGAACCAATTTGCACCCACACCAAGATTCGAACTCGGAACAGCGGTTTTGGAGACCGTTATGATACCATTTCACCATACGGGTGTGCTTATATTTAAAGGGGACTTCTCCTTACACCTAATCTTTCACCTGTTGTTGTCATAAAGAATTGAAAATAATTAAAAAGAATATAATTCACTTCATAACCATATTTTACATTTGAATCATAATCAATCCAAAATTGGTATAATCTATTTCTTATACCAACTCTACTATTCCAATCTGCTACATAAAATCTGTTATGAACTTCTAAATATTCTAATTTATAAAATCCTCTCATTCTTGCATTAGTTATTAACCAAGTATTGAACATTGGGTCAAATACGGTTATTTCATATTCTACACTATCTTTTTCAATTTTAAGAGTATCTTTCGATTGTGAAAATGAAACGCTTGAAAAGAAAAGGAAGCTGATAAAAATTAACTTTCTCATATTTGCTTTTTTAAAGGTTTTGTTGGAATAGTGGGAATCGAACCTACAACCTTCCGCGTATCAGACGAATGCTCTAACCAATTGAGCTATATTCCAATATGCGCTTCTTCAAAGATTCGAACTTTGGACCTAATGATTAACAGTCATTCGCTCTAACCGACTGAGCTAAAGAAGCATAAAACAAAAAACCCCAACTGAACTTCAGTTAGGGTTTCATTAAAAAATATAAATTATAGTGTTATATAATAAAATATTAGTACCCCTAACTTATTTAATTCTAATTGAATTAAACACACTAATGCCTTCCCATGCTTGTTTAAGTATCGGCTGATAACACGTTGTATGTGGGTTAAGAGTTTTCATTTTCTATATATAAATATAATCTAATTTTTTTTAATTACTTTACCGCTTCAGTAGAATCTGAAGAAACGGCAGATGAATCAACTGCAACAGTTGCAGTATCAATAGCTACTGCTGTTGAATCGTTTACCGATTCAGTTGAAGATTGATTACCACAAGACATTGCTACGAATGCCAAAGTGATGATTGCAATTACTTTTTTCATTTTTCTTTTTTTTTTGTTTTAATTAATAGGTAATTTTAACTATAATCCTTAAATATTTAAATATTACTCCGAAGCCATCTATATTAGAATCGAACCAATCTTAACCATTTAGATGAAGTAAAGGCTGAGAATACACCATTATTAGGTTATCTTTTGAAGGATTATTAGTTCCCTTCGTTTCCACATCCTTTTGAGATGTAACAACCAATGTCGGTTATTTAAGTGAACCACTCTTTGAGTTTTAACCTACTCTCTTCGTACTTATTTTCTTCTACCCTGCCGAGTAAATTCACACTTTTGATGTTAGAAACCTTTCAGAAGAATCACATTTATCTTGCGGATATTTGTGGCAGTGAACAACTCACTACTATGTAGACATCTTTCGGTCAAAACTGGTAACCACTTATGCTTATTTATTTATTAAAATAAAAGTCTGTTAAAACTATATTAAACAGATAAATTTAGCGAGGTTTGTAGATTAATTCAGGTAGTGGATTACCACCAGCTCCTTCATCTTTTGAATGAGGGAATACTAGACTACCCGATGTGATATCCCTACCACCATACTTCAAGTCTACTTCATTATTAAGGCTTGGTTTCCTACAATAAAGGAAAATAACAACACCACTTGTACATTTTCTTACCTTAATGGGTTTCCCCAATTTGGTGTTAAGTTTACTTTTGTATTGAATTACGCAATCATAGGGAGAGATTAAGTTCCTACCCTTCGCAATAATTCTATGAGTTACTCTTATTGTTCTTCCGAACTCAACCTGACTATCTACATTAGCCAGGTCATTTCAACTCCTCCCCTAAAGTGTTACCCTCAAGTACTAAGCCAAAATGATGTCTCACTTGCCTACTCAAGCTCTTTCAAGCCGCAGTTCATTTAAACCAAGTAAATGGTGAACCACTTTATCCTACTTTCGTAGTTTATTTTGTGACCATAGGCGGCCATTGTGTACTATGTAGAACGAATCTACTATGTACAATATCTTAATATGTTAAAGAACTTTTTTGTTATTTAAATACCGAGTATCTTTCATTACCTATGAGTTTCAAACAACAATACAAAAATACAAAAATTTTTTTAAATTTCCAAATATTTTATAAAATATTTTTTTAGATTGTTAAAGTATCCGGCTTTATCCCTCCCCCAATTGGGGTTGGTCACATAGTCGGTTTTATTACTATTGGCTTCAACCTTAACAATTTGTTGCGTGGGATGGACTCGAACCATCGACCTTCAGGTTATGAGCCTGACGAGCTACCACTGCTACTACCACGCGATATTATTTTATAAAGATACGAAACTTTTTTCCAATTTCTAAATCTTTTTTTTTGTGGAGATGGTGGGGTTCGAACCCACGTCTTATAAAGTAATCATAATACCAACGTTTCACAAGTTTATTCCGTTTTTCTAAAGGAAAAAATATGTAGTTTATACTTCCCCGTTAAAACTACTAAATTAAGATGGTTCTACTTTAAAGATAATAACCAAAAACAAATCTTATTTTTCACTTCTTTTTAATTCCCATGAGTGATACGGGAGTGATTAGGCAGCTACTGCGTAATCGGCACCAACGAATGCCATAGCATCTTCGAAGGTGAATGAAGATAATTCTTCTGCGTTTATTTTTTGATTCCTTTATTAAAGTGGTTTGAGAACCTTCCCACTACTTGTGATATTATAACTCGCATTATAATCAAATCCAATTCATCCCCATATATTAAAGAACTTTAGTATAAATAAATATATACAAATATATAAAACGTAATTTTATTTAAATATTTTTTATAAATTCAATAAACTCTTCTAATTTAGATTCATTTATTGATTTTTTAAACTCATCTTTCCAAATTGGTCTTTTGGGATTTCGTTTACCATCTAATAAATAAAATACCCTATCTATATTACCTTCATCCATATAATAGTTAAAAGCCGTTTTACCAACCCCATCTTCTAAAGCAAGAATAAAGGTTTTTGGTTTTTGAAAAATTCCATTTTTAATTCTACCAAAATCAGAACTTGCTCTTTCCATAAAACACCTATCTAAATAAGATTTACATTCTGCCAATCCTAATAACTCATTTGTATATAGATGTCTATCTACCTGAAAATTAAGAGTGTGGCCGTTTTTTGATACCGATTCTATAAAATCATTCTTTTTAGATTCCCCACCATTTTCGGTTTTCCAAATCAAATCTAATAATAATTCAACCGAATCTTTCATTGTAGAACGAACCATTCCCATCTCACCTTTTTTACCCCATTCATTTGCTTCTTTTAATTTGGTTTCAAAGAAGTCGATATAAACTCTATTGTTCTCTTTCATTTATTAGTTTACTAATTGATGTTTTATATTCTTCTATTTCGTTTATCTTTTGTAACATTTTTTTTCTAACATATTTACCCAATTCCTCAACCGTTTTTTCATTTACTATTTCTTCGTAATTAAAAGTTATACTTTTTTTGCCTAATTCACATTCTTCTAAAATTCTTTTAAGATAGTAATTTTCTTTTTTCATTAGAAAAATTTATTTTTTGATTTATTAAATTTTCCTTCCATAGCCAATTCAATTGTAGACTTCTTTTTTTCTAACTTCGCTTCTTTCATCTTTTTCTTCATCATCTTATCATATCCAGCTGGTAATTTATTTGTAACTTCAACTGGCCCATTTGGAAATTTTTTCAAATCGTACTTCCAAGTGGATTCAACCCCATCATCATCTTTATATATAATTTCAAACTTTGTAGGTTTATCAATTGGTTTTTCAGGCAATCTACCCATAAAATTATTATTTGTATAGTAAATATACGAATAATTTTTGAATTTAACAAGCTTTTTTTGAGAAAAATATAATTGATTGATTATCAATTAGTTATAATGAAAAACTTTCTCCACAACCACAGGTTCGGTTAGCGTTGGGATTTATAAATTGAAAACCTTTACCATTTAAACCATCTGAAAATTCCAATTCAGTACCGAATAGATATAGTAACGATTTATTATCTACTAATATTTTTACACCCTTATCTTCCGCAAGTGTATCGTTTGATTGTTGGTTGGTATCAAATGATAATACATAAGATAATCCACTACAACCTCCTCCCTTAACTGCCACTCTCAAATAAGGTGTAGTGAATCCACCTTCTTCAATAAGTGATTTTACTTTTTTTGCTGCTGATTCTGTTACTGTAATCATATATGAGTTTTTTCAAAAATTAACTATTGTTCAATGTTTAGAACCTTTATTGAATTCTGATAACAATCTTTTGATTAAGTTTATTTTTGATTTTAAATCTAATTTTAAATTAATAATTTCTAATAATTTTTGCTCAAATTCATTTTGACTCATATCCATAAAGAACCTTTCATTTTTTATTTGTTTAATCCCACCAAGATCTCATATCAGAACCATCGTATTTAGGTCCATATTTTTTAGAGTATCTACTACCTTTAAATATATCCCAAAGTTCTTTCCACTCCTGATCTTCTAATTCTTTTGCTTTCTTAAATACTAATCTATTGTGTTCTTTTTGTTCTAAAGTATCATTATCAACCATAAAACCATTTTTATCAATTTCCAAATCCCAATTACTCAAAGGGCCTAATTCAGATTCTATTTTTTGTATGTACTCACCTTCTCTATTATTACGAAGTAATTCTAAAGCCCTTCTCATAGATTGTACTTTCGGTTCTCTGGTCTCACTCACTTCCATTCCCCTTTCACTCATTCCTTTTTCCATTATGGTTAGTGAACGTTCTAGCATATTAAGAGTAAAACGGTAATCCCACCATTGATGGGTATATAACTCTTTTCTAAATTTCCATACGTTTCCAATAAATTGTGGTATATCGTATCGAAATGTAGAATAGGTTTTATACCACCAAGTTTGGTGCCTATTCATTCTTTTAAGTGAATCAATAAATGTATCGGCTATTTGAACTTTCATATTAATACTTACTTCTTCCTCTATTCTTACAAAACTTTTCTAAATCCGAATAAGAACCAGATTTTGATTTCTTTTTAAAAAGTTCTTTTAGTTTTTTGCGTGGTTTGGTAATAACCAATCCTCTTTTGGTTTCGTAACCATGAGGGGCTCTCCACATTTCAAATCCTATCCAAATAAGGGATAGAATCCAAAGAAAAATAATAATCTTAATCATAAAATTCTTTTGTAGTGATTGTATGTTCTATATTTACCTTAATACAAGTTTCAGGTAATCTTTGATTTCTTAAATAATTGTTAATGTATCCTAAAATATTATGAGTTCCAATTGGATTAGCGGAGTGAACATAGATTTGTGGTAAAGGAATATTATTTGTTAAACTTTCCATTACTATAAACCTTGCACAATCCATACCCGTTTTTTCCTCTATTCTTTTGTAATTTAATTCATAATTTAACTTTACATTGGTATTATATTCTTTCATTGCACTATCACCCAAATCATGATCTAATGATATTACTTCATAATTTTCCAAACCATTTAATTTGATGTGGGAAACAAATTCATCATAATTTCTTACAACTTCCCAATGTTGACCATTTGGTATCCTTACATCATCTAAATAAAGATATATTTTTTCTTTTATCATTCTATTTTCTTTTCACCGAACCCGTCGCTCGTCGATTTTTTCTATTTTAAATTTTTTTATCTGCTTAGCTTGATAGTTAGACCCATTACCCAATCCATAAACTCGCCATTAAGAAGGTCCACCAGCCGATTTCTACCCATACCGGCCGTTCATCTATCCAACTAAATACCAAAGTTACCACACCCCAACCTACAACCCAATGTGGAATCCCCTTATCTATACCCACTACCGTCAGTATCCATAAGTATCCACAAAAGGTAAGAATATCTACCCATTCCTTTCGAATGAAGGATAGGGTAACCGTAGTGGAGAGAAGGATTCCACCTACCCATATCCAATGGTAGAGTTTATCTAAATACAATAGGGAAAGGGTCATAAGGGATATGTACACCATCCATACCATCCTCCTCTGGTCTAATGGGTCATCCCCTATATCTGATGATAGGGAATGGGGTAATCGGTTTTCTTTTACCAACCTCCAAACCAAATAGGTAGGTGGGAGTATGGATAGGGATGTCAAACCGATAATATTCCATAGTATTTCTCTTATTGATTCCATTAATATTCTTATTATTTAGGGTTTAAAATTTATTTAACCGAACTTAAATTTATTTTCTTTTATTACCAAACCAAGTGAAAAGTGGGGCTATAAATCCACCCTTTATAAACCAAATGGTATGAATTATTAGAATACACCCATTGACGATGATTGTAGGGGGGGCGGAAATACCAATACCATATACTATCCAAAAGAGGCAACCAATGGAGTTGATAAAACGTAACCATTTGATATCCTCAATGGTAAATGAATAGAGTACAATTACTGTCCCTACATACCCAAAAATATCCCAAATCGTTCCCATACCTTTATAATAACAGATTGAACCCCATTGTAAGAATCCCCATTGTGATTACCGCCCAAAGGATAGCTTTGTAAAATCCCCTTTTAGTATTGTAATCGGAAAAGTTAAATAGCATATCTAATAAATTGTATTTATCCATTATTTTCTTTTTGGATTAGACAACTCAAATGGTCAGAACCTACAAGGTAATCATAATCAATATCATGTGTTGATTTACCACATAGGGAACAAACCCATTCATCTTTTTCAAATCCCTCACTATCTATTTGATATTTTGAAGAAAGGTTTTTAAAATCCTCTTTATTAGAAAGTGTTCGTTCAGTTTCACCAATTTTTCTTTTATAAATGGTCTTACCTTTATCCGGAGATTCAAATATCCAACCACCTTCTTTTATATATTGATTTTTAAAATCCATTACTTCCCACATCTTCTTTCTAACTTTAGCACCCAATGCCATATCATTTGGTGTATCAATAATATCTTCCGCAGTTATGGTAATCAATGTGGTTCTATATTTCATTACTTTATTCTGATAATCTAAGCCAGAATTAGATTGAAGACATTCTTTTGGTTGAAAACAACCCTGTCCTGCCCCTTCTACATATCCAATTCTATAATCAATATGTGTCTGAACTTTGTATGGACTTGTTTTACCACAAACTACACAAGTATCATATTCTTCAATTTTAGGTTTTTCTTTATATACATAAGAACCACCCTGATCATGGCCAATTTTTGTTACTAATCCATCTTCATTAAATTGTAAAGGTACGTGTGGGTCATCGTTTGACCACTCATTGATGTGCTCTGACATAAATTTATAGTTTTATTAGGTTAGGTAATAGGAAATAATATTTTAGATTAAAAAATTTTTATATTATTTTTTTTTGTTTTATTATCTTCAACACTTATTTCTTTATAAGAATTAAGAAAATCTCTTATCTTAGCACATCTTTCGTATTTCTCTTCATTTGCATTCCATTGGAGAATATATTCAATCCAGTTAAGAGACCATTTATCTTCAATTCTTCTAATAAATTTTGGGTTATTAATATCGTATCTCCTAAAATCATTGAAAAGACATTTAGTAAGAATATGAAACTCTTGATCATTTGGCATACCAAATATTTCAATGAACTCATCAACATTAACTGCTATGATACCATTTGGAAATCTTTCTAAATCATTAAAGAATAATAATCTTTGAAATTTATTGGCTTCTTTATTCATTTCTTCCATAAATTCATCATCATCTGCTTCAAACATATTAAAATTTACCCCCATTGGTTTTTATCTTGGTTTTGAGTACTGGTTTCGATACCTTTATAAATATCTTTAAAAACCTGTACAATATCTTTAATTATACGGGTTCGATATGGTAATCTAATTTTATACCACAATAGTACAATAAGAACTATAAGATTCGCGGTATAGTTAAAAATAAGTGCCCAATCATTCAAAATGATTGCGTATATTTCCATAAATATTTCACCAAAAAACCAGACTAACAACATACCCCAACCAATATGGCATCGGCCATCTTTAATAGTTCTCCACATTTCAGGAATAGAAGATACTCCCAAAAGGAATCCACCAATGTATCCTATAATTAAAGTAGTATCCATTATGATTGTTTCTCTTTAAGTTTTTTTCTTTTTAATTGTTTTTGAGCAATTGTTTCAGCCTTTTTTTCATCTTCAACAATCTGCTTTTCGGTTTTCACATCTCTTATCTTATTTTTCCACTCTTCTTTACTTACATAACTCCATGTTCTACCTACTATTTGTTCTGCTTGTTTATCATCGATTCTGATAATGTTACCTGTATCGTTGTTCTTTAAACATTTCATAATTGTGTATTTAGTATTTGATTATTTCATTAAAACGGAAACCAAAAGTATTGATAAAGCTAATAAAATCTGAATGAATACTTTAAACGTAAATGGTTGTCCAAAGTGATATGGATATAGGATAATACCTACAAAAACACCTGTAATAAAAAACATAAATCGATTACTCCACATACTACCTCCAAAACCAACTACACCATATTCGGATGCCTTAATCCAAAACCAAGCGGATACCGCGGCCAATATATAAGGTAGTGGTGATTTAATCCAATCTGGAACTTTAAATTGCCAGTACATAATATACCAATGACCAAATCCTCCTATCATAAATAGGATGAATGATTGTAATATTTTTATCCAATTCATAAGGTTTGTAATTCCCACCCACCATATTCGTTTCTGATGTAATATTGCACATCGTTTTTCGCCATATCGTAAGGTAAATTTATAAAGTATTTGTTTTTTTCTTCCCAACCTTGTGTATTAAGGTATGTAATATTATCTATATATTTTTTAATTATAGTAGGATTATAGAATAATAATTTTTTTCTATCATCAAATAATTGAATATATTCAACTAGATAATTTTGATATTGATTTCTCCATTTACCATTTTTACCATCTCTTAATTCAGACCCATTCCAATAATGTTCTTTTCTTTTTGGAATTCTAAATCCACCTCTTTTAAATGAATCAGTAGCATTAAATGTAAGAAACTCTACATCACACCCACTTTTATTATCATATCCGAGTAAATCTAACTGATATTTATCACCAAATTTAAGATGTGATTTCTGTTTGTATGTATAAAGGAATTCTCTACTGATTTCTCTATCTAAAATATCCGAGTAATCTTTTGATTCGTTTTGAGTAAAACTACCAAATTTAATTTCATTTTTTATCATTATTCATACATTAATAGGCAAGTAAAAAAACCAAACAATACTATTAGTATTAATATGGTTGCTATTGTTTCGTTTGTATCTTCTAAAAATCTTTTCATTAGTATCGTATTACATAAATAATTTATAATTATTTTCTTCTTCAAACGCTTTTATTTCGTATGGATGTTTATCATATTCATATCCCATTGAATTATATCTCTTATACCAAGTTGGTGATTGAAGATAATGTTGATATTCATGAACTAATGATTGAATAAGGTGTTCCTTATCCTTAATTTTTGGATAATATAATACAATCACATTATCTTCAAAATCATATTCCGCTTCAGCACCATCTAAATTTTTTTCGTATTCTATATATGGTGTAATATCTCTGAATTTTGAATATCCGTAGTGGGATTCGATTTTCGGAAAAATCTCACTCACTATTTTTTTGACAATATTTAATCTCATTTATTAAATTTATTATACAAATATACGAAAAATTCTTTAATTAACAAAATATAATATAGGGGAACATAGGGTAATGTTCCTATTATAATTGCAATTGATCCAACAAAACCAATATCCTTATCTATATCACCTTCATTTTGTAGTTTTTGAAATGTTTCACTTGCTAAAGGAAATGATAATAAAACATAAATAATAACAAAAGTTAACGTAGTATCCATTACCATATTCTAAATCCTCCACAATTTTTAAGAAAAGTAATAAACTCTTTTACCCTACCAACTGATGTTGAATGTGATGATTCAACCGGTGTACCGTCTGATGTTATAATAGAAGTATAAATGATTGTACCAATGGGATATTGTTCATTAAGTGATTGTTCTATTTCTGGTTTTATAAATTTACCAGAACCAAATTCACACCAACTACCTAAACAAAGATATATCCTATCATTATCTTCTTTCAAATTTATATTTTCACCAATTAAATTTTCAATAGCCTCAGCCAATTGGTCACATTGTTTTTGTGTACGAAGTCCTTTACCATCGTTTGAACCCCAATGTTCAAAATTTATATTTAATTTAGAATTATAGGCCGCCATTTGAGAAATGGCGTTTATTGGTCTCCATCCCCACCAATTTGAACCAAAATAATCCCCACTTTCATTTATTGGGTTTCTACCTGAAATGTCTACTCCCATAGTTTTAAATTTTTATTTATTAAGTGTTTTATTTGTTAAATCAAAATAATTCCAAAGGTCTTCAAATATATTAATAATATAATCTAATCCTTTATTTACTTCATCTGCCCACTCATCTTTTTGTATTTTTCTTATACTACCAATAAGCTCAGACATATCGCCTTCAAATTCATACATCTTACCTGATCCTGGTACTTTTGATTTTATCATCTGTCCACCAAAAGCTAAAGCTAGATAATTAAGATAAATGTGTGGAAGAATTTCTTTTTCTGATAAAGTTTCTAAATAATCAGAATATTTTTTTGTAGATTGAAGAACGACCATATTCATTACCCCACCACCATACAAAGATTGAATATCATATAATACAGATGGGCCCCTATAAAGAGATATATGTGGTAAAGTATATCTTTCAATTGTATTAAATATTGAAAATTGCTGATATAAGTATGTTAAATATTCTACACCATCAATACCACCACTCATCATTCTAATGTTAAACGGCATTTTTTCCGCTTGGGTATGTTTTTCTTTAATAGCTTCTTTTAATGGAATCATATAATTAAAACTTTATGTCTACACAAATATACAAAAATTATTTTAATTTTCAAAATTTATTTTAATAAAAAATAACACATTGAAAATCAATTGATTATAAAGTATATTAACGGAACTTATAAACAATAGCTGCGGAAACATCTGGATTATATTTAAAATCTTTTTTGTTAAATCCTTCTGATAATATCCAAATTGATCTCATTTCATTTAATATTTCTTTTTCTGCATTATTATATTCACCAGATTTCATAACGCCATTAAATATTTCTAAAATAAAATTTGGTTCTACCATACTACCATCTGGTAGAGAAATAACAATACCACCAGGATTTCTCGTGTTTTCCCTCACTACCCATAGTAACATCTGATTACAAACCGCCCTTAATTCATCGGTTAATTTAAACTTCATTGTGAATATATATTATATTTATATTTTGGTTACCTTAATATTATCGCGATGGTTATATATTTCTTAACCAAAAACGAGGAATAATTATGGAACAATTATCGTTTTTATGGCACTGGCATTTTTTGTTAGGCCTTTTATTAGGTTGGAAAGTTCTTCCTTACCTAATAGATTTTGTAAAAAAGTTTATTAAATAATAAACAAAATACCCCCCACCGAAGTGGGGGTATTTTTTTTTATTTACTTCTCTTTACAATTCTATTTACTTCTGGTACAATAAAATCCTTAACACAATGTTTCATCTCATCTCCGGTTGTTGGAAACATAGCCAATTTTTTGTAATCAGATAACTCATAATCACTTAAATCGTTCCAACTTGGGAAAGTATTTTGATTATCCCAATACCCATTTGATAGTTCTTTCAATATACCTCTATATGTTTCTGGTGTTGAAATCTCCGTCTCTTGGATTGATAATTCAGTTGCAAATGCTTTCAGAATTGCCATTGTCTTTTTTGGCGTAGAAATAGTTTCTTTACCAATTCTATAAGAACTTCCTACCACATTTCTGGTTTTATCAACAAAGTCCGCTAAGCTTTTTTGAGATTCAATTATTAATCTTAATTTTTCATTGTATGTTTTCTCATCAAAATGAAGAACTCCATTATGTATTACTTTGGTATTGTTATCCCAATCACCCTCATCAGCTCTCGTATTAAAACAAAATGCTTGAACACACGGCGCTTTAGAAGCATCATCTAATTTCAAATAATCTTTCAAATCTTCCATAGATTCCGCCAATTTATTGTAAGGATACCACTTTGGTTCGTAGGATTTATCTTCCTGCATTAATTTGTGATATGTTTTCTCCCAAAGTTTCACAAATGCATACACTCCCCATTTCAAAACCAATACATTAATTATACTCATCAATGAACTGACCTCTTCCTCTGACAAGTGGCTTAAGTGGTCAAGAGTATAAACCGGTACTTCATCAATTTGATATGTAGTGTATTTGTTTACAATATCACATGCTGCTTTTAAGTGATGTGCATCAACTAAATGGATTTTACCATTTTTAGATTTGAATCCAATAAAAGTTCTCAATAATCCTCTAACTTCACCAGATGAAGTTGGTGCCAGTATGGAATCAACTAACTTATAAACGTGTTCCCAATCTTTAGGCCTGTTTTTGTCATTATCAATTAAATTATTAAATTTACACCAGACAATATCACCCATAGGTAAATCGTTTGTAGTAAATTTATTTTTTGCTACATTTTCCGCATATTGTCTTACACCGTCTTTTCCAACATATATTTCAAAGTTCGGACAATTTTTAGTAAAATCAATAAGAGATTTTGCACGTCTTTTGTTTTGTTCTGGTTCTTTCAGTAATAAAACGAATTTAAAATCACTTCCATACTGATTACTTTCAATTAGAGAATTAACTGAAAAGTAAATAGCCTGTTCGGTACTATCTGAAAGTCCATCTTTACATTCAATGATTTGATTAAATTTAGGTAGATAGAAGTCTGTTATCTTCCTGTGGATTGGTGCTGTGAGATGTTTTACAACAAAATCAAATGTTGTCCTTTTAAAAAGGGATTTTGATATATCTCCTTCTGGAAGTAATCCATTGCCAACGAATATTTCTTGACAATCTTTTTCCCATTTTTTTCCTTTCTTTGTTTTTTCACCGTTAGCGTAGGAAACCGCATCGGCAAGCGTAAATAGCTTACTTTTACTCATAGTTTATAATTTGTGAGTCATCTTATTTATGACTCGGTTTAAAAATATGAACATCTTAAACATGTTCACTTACTATACAAATATACGAACAATTTTTCAATTGTCCAAATTTTTTTTTATGCAATTCGATATCCTTTATACCCACAATCACAATGTACATTCTTTTGTGCTGGGTGTGAAGTAAGGATTACCATAGGGTGTGAATCCCACATCTCTTTTCCACATTTCGGACAGGATATTCCATTCTTTACTGGATTACCATATCTTGCACGATAATACTGAAAGTATTCAGCATTGTGTTCGGTAAGTGTTTTTAACTTTTTCTTTGTTTTCATTTTTTTTATATAAAACCTAAATCAAATTTTGCTTCCCAACTTAATTTTTCTCTATCCCACGGTGGATTCCATGTTATCTCAACTTCTACTGTATTGATTTTCTCTATTTCAGAAATCTTATTTTTAACATCTAGTGGTAGGGTTTGTGCTGCTGGGCAATTAGGAGATGTTAGTGTCATTAATATATGAACATTATTAATTGGAAAAATATTTATTTCGTATATTAGACCCAAATCCCAAATATTGACTGGTAATTCAGGATCATATATTGTTTTAATTTTTTGAATAATTTCGTTTTTTAGTTGTTCCGATTCCATACACAGGTGGTTATATATTTTTTTCAATATAATAATTTATGTATTTTATTATATTTTCGTTTTCATTAATAATATTTACTATATCTTTTTTTTCAATATCTTCTAAACTATTGTTTTCTTTTATTAAATCAACTAACATTTTTCTTTTTTTAAAATCTTTTCTAGGTACATCACACGGTCTTATTAATTGTTCTAATGAATAATATGTAATATGAAATTTATCAATGTAATATTCTGATAATTTTGATTTAAAATAATTTTGAAGAAATGGTATTTGATATGGCCTAATCATATATGCAAATTTTATTATTTTACTAATAAAATCACTATTATAATATGGAGTAAAATTTATATCATTTGTAAATCTATACATCTCATAATCCAAATTATTTTGTTCCCTTCTATATTTTATTAATTTTCCATAGTAAGTTGAAAATTCGTCTGCATCTTCTGTTGATGTAAACAACCAATATAAATCCGGTGTCCAATGTGAATCTAACATATTCTCCCATCCGTTTTCATACATAAAAAAAGAAAAAAACTTTTTTGCAATTATTGGTTCTAATAATTTAATATTTTCTTTTAAAGATGGATAAACAAAAAATAAATCAGGTCTTAATTTAATAACATAATCATATTTAAAACCATTTTTTCTTTCCCATATTCTTTTTAAAACAATACTTTGTTTAAAACTATAAATTAAATTTAATAAGTTTATATTATCTCCTCTAATTATTTTTGGTACATTTATTTTATCTAATTTATTTTTAAACGAATCGATTGATTGTACTTTATACAATTTAGGATTATACGCCTTTATATAACCATCAATATCCAATTCTGAATTATAAAAATATTTTTCACTACCATCTATTGTTTCTAATGGTCTGTAAGTATTTATATCCCATGTGTGTATAAAATAATCTATTTGATACTCATCATCTTCTAAAAAAGATTTGATACTATCTATACAATAATTCCACGTTCTGGACTGACCACTTAAACAAACCGCTATTTTTTTCATTTATATTCTAAATCTTTACGAATATCCGATTTAACTTTTTCTAAATAAATCATTCTATCATTGTGAGAAACAAATGGAACACTCCAAAACTGTCGAGTCTTTGTTTTAAACCAACCAAACACAAAAGAATAAACTCCCATCACTAACCTTAACTTTACTGAATTCAAATAAAGAGTCATAACAGGTAATGATGGTGCTCCATGAGTAAGATATGTTCTAACTTTTTTTGATTTAAGTAATGGTTTAGGATACCCATATAATTTTGTAAGAGGAACAAATTTATATGCGAAACCAGGAGTAAAAACCTCATCAAAAAAGGTTTCTAAACGTGGTGTACATCTAAACCACCAAACAGGTGATATAAAATATATTCTATCACTCCAACTTATCAAACTTTTATATCTTTCAATCAATTTAGTACGAGGTCTAGCAAATGAATCTCTATATAAATCAATTATTTGAACCTCCTCACCGAAAGTTAATAATGTTTCTTCGATAGTTCTTTTGATACCATTATAACAAAAACTATCTTCATTTGGGTGGCCTATGACTATTAAATTTTTCATTTATTTTTTTAGTATGTTAGTTTAATATATTTTTATTTTTTAACCATAGAAAAGTTTGGTAATCCCAATTACGATAACTTTCCAAAATATTTGGAAAAAATTTTTCTATAAATTTATAAGTAGCATTAAACATTGGTTTTGAATACCAATATTTAACACCATCTTTTACAAAATCGTTTGACATTAATTCAAATATTAATTTATTATTTTTATGTAATGCAGAATTACCATGCTTACTATAAATCATATCATTCCACATTTTTTTAAAATCATAATTTTTTAAACCCATCATCCAATTGTTAATTTTGTAATAAAGAGTTTGTATTGTATCATCTTTTTCTAAATAACAAGGCTCAACTGGAAATTCAAATCCTATTTTTTTAAGATAATTAATTTGAGATAATGAATCAATTGGGAGAGGTATTTTATAATCAAAAAAATTATTAAATGATTTTTCTGTAAAAGCTATTAGTTCTGAACGAAGTTGTATATTATTTAATTCACATGAAAGAGTTTCGGTATAAATTTCTGAATAACTATTAAAGTCTACATTATAATCATTTATGTCATTATCGATGATTTTGTTTTTAGTATATAAACTACCTATATAACTTCCAATAAGTAAACTTTTAAATTCATTTTCTAATCCCAATGAAAAAATATGGGTATCCATTTTTCCAAAATTTATATCATCTAAACTTTTAATATTATTTTCTTTTGAAAATGATAAATTGATATATGGATTATGGAAATTGTTTTTAATTGCTAAAAGTGTAATAAGTAATTTAACTGGTTTTGGTTTACCTAACTTACACATAATATCATAAGTTCTATTGTAAAACTCATCATATTGTTTTATTATAAATTGTTTAAAGTGTGGATTTCCATTATATCGTTGTAGGTGTAACATATCAAAGTTTACTACACCTAATAATGGAACTTCAATTATATTAGGTGATACCCCTCCCATTGATGAATCTTTTAAAATAAATGTATTACCTACATATTCATCTTTAAGGGTAACGTTTGGATACCAGAGATCTAAAATTAAAATAGGTATTCTTTGTTCAACTAAACGTATTATATCATTTAGTTGAGATACCCAATCTGGTTCTAAATGATTATATCGTGTAAGAAGTAATATATCTATTTCACTCCTCCTTACAGATTGCACAATTTGGTTAATATCATCCTCACTAAAATACTTAAATGTGCACCCAATAGATTGAAAGAAATTAAAATCTAATACCTTATCATAATCTTCTTTTATATATAAAATACCAAATCTTATTTTTGAATTAATCATTTATATCTGTTTGGTTCTTTGATTGATTCTAAATACATTCTTCGTAAGGTATTAAACAACATTTGTTCAGAAATAGAATATTCTTCCCCGTCTCTTAAATTTCTACAAATTAGGCACATATTAACAACTTCTGTATTTGTTAATAGTCCATATCCTTTAACTACAACATCTTCAGGCCCTTCATTTATCATCCAATTTACGAAAGTTTTTAATGCAACCCTTTTTTGTTCAGTCATTTTATTCATAAAATTATTTTACAATATGACTGATGTTTTTTATGCCATATTATTATTTTTTGTTTATTAAATGATTTACATCATAAGCTTTTGGTGAAGGTAATCCGCTATATTCACACGTCAATTCTTCTCTATATTTTTGTAACTGTTCTTTCGCTTCTTCAGAAAAATACACCCCATCAGATTCCATATCTGAAATTGTTCTAGAGACCGCTTTATGAATTATTTTTTTATCCCTAATAGGAACTTTCTCATCTTCAAAAAGTTTAGCAAACAAAACAAATAGTGCTTCTCTACCATATTTTTTTTCGTTTGGGTTTGGGTTATATCCTTCTCTTTCCATCCTACGAAACTCTTTTACATTTGCTATAATGAATACAGCAAATAAAGTTGTTACAATACTGCTGAGAATTATTATCTCTAAATTTTCCATATTACCTTTTTTTTCCGTTTACGAAATTAAGTAATCCTAACATAGTTGGTGGCCATAAACCAATGAATATTGCTTTGAGAGCATCATTTTGTACAAGATAAATGTATTCACTTACGAAAATACAAACTACACATATCACTAAAATAAGAATCTCACTAACATTAAAATTTTTCATTTTTTTTTGTTTTTTTTATTGAACGATTAACTTTCCTTTCATTATACTAAAGTGACCAGGAAAAGTACAAATGAAATCATAAGTACCTTTTGCAGGTGCTTTAAATGTAATTGTTGATGATTGTCCACCACCAATTAATTTAGTTGCTGCGATTACAGCAGATGATTTAGGTACATATCCATTCGCTTGTTGAGATGATGCTGATTGTGCAAATGTGGCAACATTTGTACCTTTTTGTAGAATTACCAAATTATGTCCCATCGCCTGAACAGGTAACTTACCAACATGCTTTAATGTTAATGTAACAGTTTCACCAGCTTTAACTTTGATTTCTGAAACATTATACTTCATTTGGTCACTACTCTCTACCACAATTTTAGATTGTGAGTAAGTGATTGTACTCAATGTAAATAATGCGAACACCAGTAATAAATTTTTCATAGCTTTTGTTTTTTGTTTTTTTTATTTAAAGTTTTTCAATCTATCGTTTATATCTCCCTTTAGAGATTCTATTTTTTGTTTTAGTCTATTTTCAACCTCCTCATCAAATAGTTTATCAACAGAATCATTTATTTCCTTATTGTTAATTTTTAAT
>Ga0194133_10002506_pt1 | contig 28107 bp, 19 predicted proteins | sample TA2KigOf40mmetaG_FD_155448 | JGI IMG/M metagenome (GOLD analysis project Ga0194133, IMG submission 155448) | Freshwater microbial communities from Lake Tanganyika, Tanzania - TA2015055 Kigoma Offshore 40m | ecosystem: Environmental > Aquatic > Freshwater > Lake | place: Tanzania: Lake... | reverse complement strand
GATCGCATCGCAGTCGGGAGGGTAGCCATGGGGGGGTTGAGACGCGGTGACACGGGCCGGCTGACAGGTCCGTGAGCCGGGGAACATACCCGATCCGGCCCCGTTCAACTCCTGTCGTCGGCATTCCGCGGCGGGGCTACACTTCGGCGTGCCGGGTGGTCGGCCGACGAGGCTCGAGGTGACGGAGGCCCCATGGCGATCGTTCGCGGACCGTTTGGCGTCGCCGTCGTGGCTGCCGCCGTGATCACGCTCGTTGCCGGGTGGTCGGCCGCAGCACCGCTTCCCGAGGGGCTGCTGCCGCAGACGACGGTCACCGGCACGCCGGTGCCGGAGCTGGGGGCGAAGCGGGGCGTCGTGATCGGGTTTCTCGGCGTCGGCTGCCCGGTGGCGCGGCAGTATGCCGTGCGCCTCGGCGAGATCGCGAAGCGCTTCGCCGACCAGGGCATCACCGTGATCGGCGTCGATGCCAATCCGCAGGACACGGCCGACGAACTGGCCGCGACCGGACGCGAGCTCGAGGTCGACTACGCCTTGCTCCGCGACGAAGGGCAGCGGATCGCCCGCCACGTGGGGGCGACGCGGACCGGCGGGGTCGTCCTCCTCGACGGGGCTGGCACGGTGGTCTATGCGGGGCGGGTCGACGACCAATTCGCGCCCGGGCTCGCCCGGCCGGCCCCGACGAGCGAGGAGCTCGTGGCGGCGATCGGCGACCTGCTCGCCGGCCGTCCCGTGGCGATTTCCCGCACCGAGCCGGTCGGGTGCCTGATCACGTTCGACCGGCCGACGGAGCCCACGGCCGACGCGCCGACGTTTGCCGAGGCGATCGCGCCGCTCCTCCAGCAGCACTGCATGGAATGCCACCGGCCGGGGGAGATCGGCCCGTTCGGCGTGAGCGACTACGAGGAGGTGAAGGGCTGGTCGGAGATGATGGTCGAGGTGATGGAGCAGGGGAGGATGCCTCCCTGGCACGCCGATCCGGCCCACGGGGAGTTTCGCAACGCCCGCGTGCTTCCTCCAGGAACGATCGACCTGTTCAAGCGCTGGATCGCAGCCGGACATCCGGAGGGGGATCTGGCGGCGATTCCGCCCCCGCCGGAGTTTGCCAGCGGCTGGCGGCTGCCGCGGCGGCCCGACATCGACGTGGCGATGGCCCCCGCGCCGTTCGCGGTGCCGGCGTCGGGGACGGTCGAATACCAGTATTTCGTCGCCGATCCGCAGCTCGACGAGGAGACGTGGATCAGCGCCGCGCAGGTCGTGCCCGGCACGCCGGCGGTCGTCCACCACGCGATCGTGTTCGCCCGCCCCGAGACGCTGGCGGAGTTCCGCGGCACGGGGCTGGTGTCGGCGTATGTCCCTGGGCAGCGGGCGACGACGTTTCCGCCGGGCCACGCGCGGCGGTTGCCGAAGCGGGCGAAGTTCGTGTTTCAGATGCACTACACGCCAATCGGCACGCCGGTGAGCGACCTGTCGCGGATCGGCCTGATCACGATGCCCGCCGACGAGGTGACCCACGAGGTCCTCACGCTGGCGGCCCTCGAGCAGGATTTCGAGATCCCGCCCGGCGCGGCGGCCCACGAGGTACGGGCCGAGCTCGAGCGCTGGCCGGCCGGGAGCACGCTGCTGGCGGTGTCGCCCCACATGCATCTGCGCGGGCGGGCGTTTCGCGTCGAGGTCGTCAGAGCCGCCGGCCGCGAGGTGCTCCTCGACGTGCCGCGCTACGACTTCAACTGGCAGCACACCTACGAGCTCGCGACCCCCCTCGCGCTCGACGACGTCGAGCGCGTCGAGATCGTGGCGGTGTTCGACAACTCGGCCGGCAATCCGGTCAATCCCGCGCCGGGTGAGACGGTGATGTGGGGGGACCAGACCTGGGAGGAGATGGCCTTGGCCTTTTTCGAGGTCGCCGCACCGCGCGACGCCGCCGGCGCGGCGCGACCGCGGCGCCGCCGCACCGAGGGAGCGGCAGCCGCCTCGCCGGCCGCCGAGCAACGGGCGGAGGCATTCTTCGCGCGGTTCGACGGCGACCACGACGGCGTGGTGACGCGGGCGGAGAGCGCCCGGATCATCCGCGATTTCGCGTTCGCGTCGCTCGACGGCGACGGCGACGGGCGGATCACGCGCGACGAAATGGTCGAGGCGGCGGGAGTGCGCGACCGTGATCGCTGAGTCGCCACCGCAGCCGCGGTTCTCCCCGACCGGCCGGCTGTTTGCCCGGCTCGTCGATCACCCGTGGGCGTGCCTGGTCGTCGGGGCGGTCGTGACGCTCCTGGCGATCTCCGGCTACCGCGACCCGGGCTGGGTGCGGCGGCAGCTGGAGGATGCCGGTCTCGTCGAAGCGAAGGCCCGGGCCGACCAGCCGGCGCAGGGGCAGGGGCCGGCAAGCCGGCGCCTCGGCCGCACCGGCCGCGGGCGCGGCTCGGCGGTGGGCCGCGGCGATGCCGTCCTCGTCGTCGAGAGCCCCGTGATCTTCACCCGTGCCGGCGCCGACGCGCTGCGGGGAATCGTCGGGCGGCTCGAAGCGCTGCCGGCGGTCGCCGGCGTCACCTGGCTCGACACCGCCCCGCCGCTCAACATCTTCGGCCTCGCCGAGCCGATCCTCCCGCGCGGCGCTGCGACCGCGGCGCGCTTCGAGGTGGCCCGGAAGCGCGCCGTCGAGCACCCGCTCGTCGTCGGGCAGCTGCTCTCGCCGGACGCCCGGACGACGGTGATGCTCGTCCGTTTCGACTGGGCCTACGTCGATGACGAAGCCGACGTCACCGATCGGATCCTCGCCACGGCCACGGCCGCCGCCGCCGAGCATCCCGGCGTGCCTGTCGAGCTGTCGCTGACCGGCTCGGTGCCGATCCGGCTGGCGTGGATGCGCTCCCGCGAGACCAACGAACGCAAGTTCCAGCTCATTGCCTACGGGCTGATCCTGACGTTGTCGGCGGTGCTGTTCCGGGGGCTGTCGGTGGTTCTCGTGACCGCTGCGGCCCCGGTGCTCGGCGTCCTCTGGACGCTCGGCCTGATCCGCTGCTTCGGCCTCCAGGACAACCCGTTCAGCCACGTCATCCTGCCGATCCTGCTGAGCCTCGTCGGTTTCGCCGACTCGGTCCACATGATGGTCGATATCCGCCGCGGGCTGGCCGCCGGGCTCGCACCACGCGAGGCCTGCCATCGCGCGCTGGCGACGGTCGGCGTCGCCTGTTTCCTGACGATGATCACCACCGCGATCGGTATGGCATCGCTGTCGCTGGCCCAGCACGAGGTGGTCTGCGACTTCGGCTGGTCGTGCGTGATCGGGGTCGCCGCCACCTGGCTGGCGGTGATGGCCGTGCTGCCACTGGCCTGCGTGACGGAATGGGGCAAGGTCCTCGCCGCGGGGGCGGGGCGCGAGGCGATCGGCGGCCAGCTCCCGCGGATCCAGCGCGGCATCGACTTCACGCTCCGGCGGCCGCGCGTGACCAGCGCCCTGGCGATCGGCTTGCTGGTGGCGCTGGCGCTGGTCTCGCTGCGGCTCCAGCCCGACGACCGCAAGGCCAACATCCTGCCGATGGGGAGCCCGGCGCAGCTGGCCCTCGAGCGGCTCGACGCCGCGCTCGGCGGCCTCGACGTCTGCTCCGCCGACATCGAGTGGTCCGATCCGGCGCTCGACCCGGCGGCGATCGCCGACTTGGTCACGGAGGTCGACGACGCCGTCCGTGCCGAGCCGCTTCTCGCCCATCCGCTGTCGCTGCGGCGGCTGATCGACAGCCTGCCCGGCGAAGGGCCCTCACGCGAGCGGATGACGCTCCTCGAGCTGCTGCCGCCGCCGCTCAAGCAGTCGCTCTACGATCCGGAGGCCCGGACGGCCCGGGTCACGTTCCGCGTCCAGGACAAGGGCACGGTCGTCTACAAGCCGACGTTCGACCGGCTCGACGCCCGCCTGCGCGAGATCGCGGCCGCCCATCCCGGGGTGACGATCGGCCTGTCGGGCGATCCGATCTGGCGGTGGCGCGATCTGTATCACGTGGTCATGGACCTGGCCCGGAGCCTGGGGACGGCGGCGATCGAGATCCTGTTCGTGATGGTGATCGCGTTCCGCTCGCTGCGGCTGGGGCTGATCGCGATCGTCCCCAACATGCTCCCGCTGGCCGGGGCTGCGGCGTGGATGGTGTTCACCGGCCAGCCGCTCGACATCGTCAGCGTCTGTGCGCTGACGATCTGCTTGGGGATCGCGGTCGACGACACGATCCACTTCCTCTCGCGCTACCGCTTCGAGCAGGCCCAGGGGCTGCCGCGCGTGGCCGCGATCCGGCAGGCGTTCGCCGAGGTGGGAACGGGGATGATCATGACGACGATCGTGCTCGTGGTCGGCTTCAGCTCGGTGCTCGTCAGCGACAACCGCGACCACCGGGCCTTCGCCCTCCTCGGGGTGGTGACGCTGTCGATCGCGCTGTTGTGCGACCTGTTCTGCCTGCCGGCGCTCGTGGCGGTGTTCGACCGCGGCGACGACGGCGCGGCGGCAGGGCTGCCGACCGACACGGCTGCCGGGGAGCCGGCTGCCGAGGCTACACTGGCAGGGTGATGAGGCGAGGGCTTGGCCGGCATGGCCGAAGGGGGCTCGGGCGATGCTCAACGTGCTTCCCTACACGATCAGCTTCCTCCTTCCGCCGCTGGTCGTCGCCAGCACGCTGTGGGGCGGGTGGTGGACGTGGCTGCCGGTGGTGATCCTGTACGTCGGCCTGCCGGTGGCCGACGCGCTGCTCCGGCTCGACCTGGCCCACCACGCGGCCGACGACGCTGACCGGCTCGGGCGGCAGACGGCCTTTCGGCTCGTGACCTGGGCGTGGGTGCCGGTGCAGACGGCGCTGGTGGCCTGGGGGGTCTGGCTCGCCGGCACGCGGTCGCTTTCGCCGGTCGAGATGGCGGGTCTGGTCGTGTCGCTGGGGAGCGTCACCGGCGGCGTCGGCATCACCTACGCCCATGAGCTGGTCCACCGCACCGGCCGGTTCGAGCTGATGCTGGCCGACATCCTCCTGGCGCTGGTGTCGTTTCCGCAGTTCGCCATCGAGCATGTCCACGGCCACCACCGCCACGTCGCCACGCCCCTCGATCCGACGACCGCCCGGCGGGGCGAGGGGCTGTATGCGTTCCTGGTGCGGAGCGTGGTCGGCGGCGCGGGGATGGTGTGGCAGGTCGAGTCGGAGCGTTTGGCCAAGCGCGGCCTGTCTCCCTGGTCGCTCGGGAACCGAACGCTGCGCTACGGCGCGACGATGATCGCGATGCCGATCGCCGCCTGGTGCCTGGGGGGCTGGCCGGGGGTGGCGGTGTTCGCCGGGCAGTGTCTGGTCGCCATCGTCCTCGTCCAGGGGATCAATTACGTCGAGCACTACGGCCTGGTGCGCCGTGAGGTCGCCCCCGGACGCTACGAGCGCGTCGACGCCCGGCACTCCTGGGACTCGAGCCACCGGGTCACTAACTGGCTGCTCATCAACCTCGCCCGCCACGCCGATCACCATCTCGCGGCGGCGAAGCGCTACCAGGCACTGGAGACGACCGACGAGGCTCCGCAACTCCCCGCCGGCTACGCGACGATGCTGCTGGTGGCGATGGTGCCACCGCTGTGGCGGCGGATCGTCGATCCACGCCTGCCCCCGGTGTGACGGCGAGCGGCGCACGAATCGTGATCACCGACCTGTTCCCCTGGGAGATCGGCGTCGTCGCCTTTCTCTACGCCGCCGTCGGCCATGCCGGCGCGACGGGCTATGTGGCCGTGATGACCCTGGCTGGCGTCGCCCCGGCGGAGATCCGCCCCGCGGCGCTGCTGCTCAACGTGGTCGTCGCCGCGATCGCGACGGTTCAGTTTGCCCGGGCCGGCCACCTGCGGCTCGGATTCCTCGTGCCGCTGGCGCTGGCGAGCGCTCCTTGCGCGTGGCTCGGTGGGCGAACGACGCTCCCGGTCCACTGGCTCGAGGCGCTGCTCGGGGCGGTGCTGGCCTGGTCGGCAGTGCAGCAGGCGATCGCCAGTGTCCCGAAACCCAGCGCGCCGGCCGCCCCGCCGCTTCCGAGGGCGTTGCCGACATGGCAACTGACATTCCTCGGGGGAGCGATCGGGCTGCTCTCCGGCCTGACCGGCGTGGGCGGGGGTATTTTCCTGACGCCAGCCCTGTTGGCGGCACGGGCGGCACCCCTCAAGACGGTCGCCGGGGTCACGGCGCCCTTCATCCTGGTCAATTCGATCGCGGGCCTCGTGGCGCTCGGTATGTCGGCGTCGACCCCACAGATCGCCGGGAAAACCGTGGTCGCAGCCGCTGCGATCGGCGGCTTGCTCGGCTCCCAGGCGGGGGCCTTTCAGCTCCCGGTCCGGTCGCTGCGCGTGCTCCTGGCGATCGTCTTGGCGATCGCCAGTCTCAAAATGCTCGGCGCGAGCATCGGGCCACTCCTGGCCACACCCCTCGCAGGAGGTGCCTGACGGTCGACCTCGAACCGTTTCGCGACGGCAAAAAACCGCTGCAACCCCTTGCCAGGAATTGCCGATTGTGACGCCGATCGCTATCCTTCTCCAGAGTCGATTTAGGGGGATGGACGCTCGAGGCCGATTGATCCGTAGCGGATCGCTGGCGGTTGTTTCATTCATTTTTGCCACTTGGAGCCTTCTCATGAGTACCCAGGTCTACACCCGCAGTCGACGGGCATTCACGCTCGTCGAACTGCTCGTCGTCATCGCGATCATCGGCACGCTCGTCGGCCTGTTGCTGCCGGCCGTGCAGGCCGCCCGTGAAGCCGCACGGCGGTCGCAGTGCACCAACAACCTCAAGCAGATCCTGCTCGGCCTGCAAAATCATCACGACGCCAAGAAGCAGTTCCCGCTGACCGTCGGCTGGGGCGACAACTGGGGCGGCGCGTACTACTTCTCCGACAAGGTCTACCTCCTGCCTTACATCGAGCAGGCGACCACCTGGAACGCCCTCTCGGGTGCGAAGGACGGCGGCAGCTATTACGAAGGTTGGAGCGGCAACAACCAGGTCGCTCTCAACACGAAGATCTCCGTGTTCAACTGCCCGTCGAATCCCAATCGGATCGGCAACAACAACGCCAACCACACCTACTCGATCAACATGGGCACGGCGTTCGACCCGCCGCATGCGACGATAGGTGCCCGGCAGGCCAACGACGGTCGTCATAACGGCCTGATGGCGGGGGGCCACGCCAGCCCGCAAACCTGGAACGATCCGCCGCGGACGTTCGCGAGCATCCCCGACGGCTCGAGCAAGACTGCCGCCTACTCGGAATTCGTGATCGAGAGCTGGGCCGGCAACATCACCAATGACCCGTCCCTCCACCGGCAGCAGGTCTACAACTGGGCGAATGGCAACTCGACGGCGGAGGTCCGCAACAGCTGCCTCTCGCTCACGAGCCTCAACGACGCCGGCGGTGGCCGCGTGATGCGTGGCGGCAGCTGGTCGTGGGGCATGGCGGCGGTCGGTGCTGCCTACTCCCACACGATGATGCCCAACGAGAAGAGTTGCCACTCGTGGAACGACGCCGGCGACTGGGGTGGTTCAAACGCCCTTGCCGCGACGAGCGAGCACTCCGGCCTCGTCAACGTCGGCATGGTGGACGGGTCGGTCCGTTCCGTCTCCAACAACGTCGCCAACGACGTGTGGTGGGCGATGGGCACGCGGGCCGGTCGCGAAAACACCGCAAATTCGGAGTGATCTCCGAGCATGCCAAAGAGCCATGTCGTGGGCCGCGGGGTTTCCGGTCGCTACCGGGGCCTCGCGGCCCTCGTCGTTTGTGGACTCGTGGCGGGAGCCGTCGGCCTCGCCGCATGGTGTCAGGCCGGCCTGTCGATGGCCCAGGGCCTGGCCAAGCACGGCCTGTGGTCCGACGTCCACGCGCCGCTCGAGCGCTACCTCAGGCTCCACCCGCGCGATCCCTCGGCCAACATGCTGCGGGCCGAGGCGTTGGTGAAAGACGATGGCCTGCCGCTCCTGCAGCGGATCACCGAGTCGATCGAGCGACTCGAGCAGATCCCCGACGACGCCCCCGAAGCCGCGGCCGCACGGATCGCCGCGGCGCGTGTCCACCTCTTCCTGCGCTACGAGCCGGTCGCCGCGTGGCGGAGCCTCGAGCGCGCGATGAAGCTCGATCCGGAGTCGCTCGAGGCCCATCTGCTCGCCTGGCGGCTGTTCGAGTTGATCGGACGGATCGACGACGTCGAGGAGCTGTTTTGGAAGGCGTACGAACTGAGCCCGGAAGCCGAGCGGCCCCTGCGCCTGCGCGAGTGGTATGCCAGCCAGTTCTTTCCGCAGACCACGCTGGCCGAATTCGACACGCTGATGGGGTTTCGGCAGGCGATCTCCGACCCGGTCGATATCGTCGAGGGTCGGCGCCTGCAGCGGTTCGTCCGCGCCGAGCCGACCGAGCCCTGGGGCCATGCGGCGCTGGCCCGATGGTTCCTGTCGCGCGGTGAACCGGAGGTCGCCGTCGAGGTTCTCGATCGTGCGGCGACGGTGGTGCCGCCCGAGGGGCGCGGCGATCCCTATTGGCTGTCGACCGAAATCGACGTCCTGTGCGACGTCGGGGAAGCGGAGAAGGCCGCCGAGGCATTCGCCCGCTGGCCCGCCTCGGACCGTAGCCGCCGGTATGCCTTGGCACGCGGCCGGGTGCTGGCCGATGCGGACGGGGACGCGGCCGGCGCCGTGACCGCCTACGATGAAGCGCTGGCAATCTGGCCCGGACCTGTCGATTGGCAGACCGTCAATCGTTCGGCGACGTGCCTCGCCCGGGCCGGCGACGAGCAGGGGGCCAACGCCCGGCGCGAGGAAGCGCGGCGGATCGAACGGCTCATGAAGGAAGAGGTCCATCAGCGGCTCTTCAAGCGGCTGGCCGACCTGTCGGACCCGGCGCTCCTCGCGGAGATGGAGGCGTTTTATCGCGACCTGAATCGCCCCCGGGAGGCGGCTGGCTGGGCGGCGGCCCGCGCGGCGCTCGCGTCCCCGGTCAGTGCGGCTCCCGGACGCGTGGCGTGGGAGATCAACGCCCGGTTCGGCGGCTGCCCTTTGCCCGACGGGCGGGAATCGATGACAATACGACAGGTGGTGGGGGGTGACGAGCGCGTCCACGCGGACGCGGCACCTCGCAAGGCGTGCGACGGAGACGTGGCGATGACACGCGGACTGATTGCCGTGGCGATGGTGGCGGCGGTGATGGCGGCGAGTGGCTGCACGAAGGCGCCTCCGCCGGAGAAGCCCTCGACGGTCGACACGGGAATCAGCCCCCGCGAGCGCGCGATGCAGAACATGCCCGCCAACATGCAGCCCAAGTACCAGCAGCAGCAGAACAAGTGAGCCGGTCGGACGGCGGGCATCTCGGTGCTCAATGGGCCTCGATCGGTACGCCTTCCAGCGATGGCAGCTTTCCGCGCGACCGGATCGCCGCGCGCAGGTCGCGGATGAAGGGCTCGTCGTCATAGGTCCCGGTGACGGCGAGCAGGAGGTCCTGCGCCTCGGCCCAGTTGCCCGCCGACGCGAAGCGGTGGGCGCGGAGGGCGATCGCCCAGGGGGACGCCGGAGTCGAGACCATCAGGCTCTCGAGCGACTGGATCCGCCGGCCGTGACTCCGCAATCGGTCGGCCAGGGCTTTCCAGCGCTCGAATGCCTCGGTGTCGCGGCGGGCGGCGGCGAGCCGCTGGAACAGATACGCCGTCTCCGTCCGTTCAGCCGCGACGGCCTCGAGCGGCGCGAGCCACTCGGCCGCCTCGTCGATCCGTCCGGCGGTGAGTGATTCCTCGGCGAGCGCCTCGCGCGGCGACACGCCGCGCGGGTCGAGCTCGACGGCCTGCTTCCACGCCGCGACGGCTGCGGCGGCTTCGCCGGTTTGGTTCTTCGCCCGCCCCAGCTCGTAGAGCGTGGCTGCCGACGGGCGGATCGCCTGGCTCTTCTCCAACCAGCCGATGGCCGCCGGCGCGTCGCCCTCGGCGAGGAGCAGGCTGCCGTACAGGAACCAGACCTCCGCCGGCGGTAGCTGGAGCCCCTCGGCCGTGGGCGCCATCTCGGTCACACGCGAAAATGCCGCGAGGGCGGCGTCGTCGTCCTGGATGTCGTGGTGAAGGATCGCCTGAAGGAGCGTGCCGCGGGCTTCCTGACCCGGGCAGGCGGTGTAGCGGCCGGCAGCGGCCAGGGCGTCTTCGAACAGCCCGATCCGCGCCTCGCTCATCGCCAATTCGTACAGGGCGTCGGGGTCGTCGGGACGCAGCCGCAGGTACTGCTTGAGGAACTGGACCCCCCGGGACCACGACTCCTGCACCAGATAGGCCCGCGCCCAGGCGTGCATGTCGTCGGGAGTCGCCGCCCCGACACGGTCATAGAGCCCGGCCGCCGCGCGGGCATCCTCGACGGCCCCGCGGGTGTCGCCTTGGCCCACGCGGGCCTCGCCGCGGGCCATCAGCGACCGCGCCTTGAGGGCCGACGCCTCGCCATGGTCGGGGTGGGCGTCGAGGAAGTAGTCGGTCAGCGCCACCGCCCGCGCCGCGTCGCCGGCGGCCAGCGCCGTCCGCGCCTTGCGGAGCGGCCACTCCTGCCACCACTCGGCACCGAGCGCGACTGCCAGCGCCCCGGCGACCGACACGACGACGAGCGCCACCAGCCGACCGAACCGGTACCACGACGAGGGACGGCTCATGACCGGCCTCCGCTCGGGCGCCCCGAGTCGTCGAGCGGGACCGGCTCCTGCCCCTCGGTCACGCGCCAATGGCGGTCGCCGCCGAGCGAGACCCGATCGACGCGCCCCGACGGCCAGTGGATCGTGACGGCGGCCGGTTCGCTTCCCGGCGGCAGCGTGAACAGGAGCCGCGGGTCGTGGCTGGCCATGTAGCTGCCCCCGGCGACGACCGGCCGCACCATCCGGATCGGCCCGCACACCATCTCGACGCGGCCGCCGACCGGCGGGACTCGGCCGGCCGTCTCGAGCTCGAGGCCGAGGAACCGCCCCGGTGCCGCGGTGTCGTTGCGCAACAGCGCGAACGGGGAATCGTTGTGGGCGACGGCGATGTCGAGGTCGCCGTCGTTGTCATAGTCGCCCCCGGCGACGCCACGGCCGAGGTAGGTGCCGTGGAAGTAGTCACCGACGACGTCGGCGGAGACGTCGGCGAACCGCTCCTTGTCGATCCGCCGCAGGAGCTGCGGGGTCATCCGCTCGGGGATGTAGTTCGGGCCGAGGACGTGGCCGGTGGCGTTGAACATCTCGAGCTTTCCGTCGCGGTCCCAGTCGAGTGCGACGGTCCCGAAGCCGAGATTGTCGAAGCTCGTGGCAGCGATCCGCGTCCGCCGGCTCTCGTCGGCGAATTGGAGCCGGCCGAGGTTGTGGTAGAGCGTGTTCTTCGCCTTGTAGAAGTGGCACAGGAAGATGTCGGGGCGGGCGTCGTCGTTGAGGTCGTCGATCACGATCCCCATCGTGGCCTCGTTCTCCCCGCGGTCGCTCACCGCACAGCCGCGGTCGAACGCCACTTCCTCGTAGCGGACGCGCGGCACCGATCCGGTCGGCGTCGGCTCGGTGCTGGTGCCGGCGACATACAGGTAGTTCGGGGTCATGTCGTTGCCGACGTAGATCTCGGGCTTGAGGTCGTCGTCGAGATCGGCGACGGCGACACACAACCCCTTGCCCGCCCCCTCGCTCTCCACGAATCCCAGCTCGGCCGCCGCAGGGGCGAAGGTCCCGTCGCCGCGGCCGCGGTACACGGCGTCCTGCTCGCCGCGGTAATTGCCCGGACCGCAGTAGCCCTCGCGCGAGGCATATTCGGTCGCGCCGACGACTTCGGCGCCGACGAAGCAGGGGCGCGCGTTGGCCGGCACGTTGTCGAGGAAATTGGTGACGTAGATGTCGAGGATGCCGTCGAAGTCGAGGTCGGTGAACACGGCGCCGGTGCCCCAGTTGTCGTCGCCGACGCCGGCCGGGCCGGTCACGGCGGTGAACGTCCCGTCGCCGTTGTTGCGCAGCAGGGCGTTGGGGCCGTAGTTGGCCAGGTACAGGTCGGGGAACCCGTCGGCGTCGTAATCCCCGACCGCCACACCCTGGCTGTAGGTCGGATCGACGACCGCCGCCGGCGCGGTGACGTCGGTGAAGCTCACGCTGCCGTCGGCCCCACGGCCACGGCTGCGGAACAGCCGATCGGGCGCGTCGCGCTCGGGCCCCTTCGAATACTCGATCCGGCCACCGTTGGTGAGAAACAGGTCGAGCCAGCCGTCGCGGTCGAAGTCGATCCAGGCCACGCCCCCGCCCATGATCTCGACGACCAACCAGCGCCCGGGCACCGCGTCGCGGTCGAACGTGAAGTCGACCCCCGCGGCGCGGGCCACGTCGGTGAACACCGGCGTGACGGCGCCCCGTTGGCTGGCGGTGGAGCGGCCCGGCGACCGCTCGGGCGCCACGACCGGCTCGGCGGCCCGCGGCGCCGCCGCCGCGCCTGCGGCAGGCCGCGCTCCTGCCGCCGGGGCGGGCGGAGAACGGCTGCAGCCGCCGACAATCGCGAGCGCCGCCAAGCTCCCGACACCGACAATCGCCACCAGCCGCCACTGGCGCGTCGCGCAGGTTCGCTGGACCACGCTCATCGGACCTCCCCCAGGTCGACGACGGTCGGATCCCCGTCGGCGGTGGTCGGCTCGATCACGACATACTCGCGCCCAGCGGCGAGACCCGCGACCGACGAACGGCCGCCGTGGGGCCAGCGGATCTCGAGCCCTGCCGACGGCTCGGTCCGCAACACGGCGAACGCCAGGCGCGGATCACGCGACGACAGATAGCCCCCGCCTCCCTTGACGGGGCGGTGCTGCGTCGGCCCGGTGGAGCCGCGCAGGGTGACGCTCGAGCCGATCGCGTCGCGGTTGCCGCGCGTGCCCACGAGGCGGACGACGAGCGCCTGCGTCGCGGTCGCCGCCGAGGCGGCATCGTTGCGGAGCAGGGCGGCCGGCTCGTCGCGGTGGTTGAAGGCGAGGTCGGCGTCGCCGTCGCCGTCGAGATCGGCGGCGACCACCGCCCGCCCCTGGTGGAGATCGACGAATGGCGTGCCGAGCGTGGCGGCGGGCACGGGGGCGAACCGTGTGCCCCGATTGGCGAGCACGAGCAGCGGCTGCCGCAGGCTCTCGGCCCCGCGGACCTCGCGCCGTTCGTCCCCCACGTGGCCGTTGGCGATGACCACGTCCTCGCGGCCGTCGCCGTCGAAGTCGGCGAACTGCACCCCCCAGCCGACCAGCGGCAGCCCCGGGGGGCCGATCCCGCTGCGCTCGCTGGCATCGTGAAACGTGCCCCCGCCCGCGTTGGCGAAGAACAGGTCGTACTCCCCCTCGAAGTCCGTGACGATCAGGTCGCAGCGTCCCGACCCGGTGGTGTCGGCGGCGTCGACCCCCATGCTCGACTTCACGCGCCCCAGCGAATCGAACGCCGTGCCCGACAGGTCGCTGGCATCGCGGAACCGTCCGTCCGGACCGCCCAGAAACAATTGATTGGGATTGAGGTCGTTGGCGACGTACAGGTCGATCCATTCGTCGTCGTCGAGCCGCGTGGCCACCACGCCGAGCCCGCGCACCGGGCGGCCGTCGAGACCGGCATCGGCCGTGACGTCGCGGAAGCTCCCGTCGCCGTCGTTGTGCCACAGCGAATCGGCCTCCGGCTCGACCGTTATCGGACTGCAGAACACGCGCCGGCCACGGGCCCGGTCGCCGCAGAACGGGTTGTCCTCCGGGGTCCATTTGCCGTAGCGGCAGACGAACAGGTCGAGCAGGCCGTCGGCGTCGGCGTCAAAAAACACCCCCGTCGAGCTCCAGCGCGGGTCCTCGACGCCGGAAGTCACGACCGCGAAGGTCCCGTCACCGTTGTTGCGGTACAGCACGTCGGCCCCGTAACAGGCGAGGAACAGGTCGGGAAACCCGTCGGCATCGACATCACCGACGGCGATCCCGTGGGTGTACCCGCGGTGCCCCAGGCCGGTGGCGACGGTGACGTCGTCGAACCGCCACGCTCCCCGGTTGCGGTAGCAGCGATTGGCCTGCCGCGCCGTCGCCGGATCGACCGGAAACGGATTGCCGGCGGCGAACAGCAGGTCGGGGCGGCGGTCGAGGTCGAAGTCGAACGTCGCCAGCCCGCTGCCGTTGGCCGACGGAAACGGCTTCTCCGGTGAGTCGCCGGAGTGATGGACGAAATCCACTCCCGACTCGGCCGACATGTCGGTGAACCACGCCGGACCCGTCGGAGGCTGGGGAGCCGGCTGCGGCTGCGGGGACGCGGCCCGGGGCTCCGCCGCGATCGGCGGCACGGCCGGCGGGGGAGGCTCGACGGGCCGGGAAGACGACCGCAGCACGAGCCAGCCGCCCATCAGGGCGCCTGCCACGAGGAGGGGAATGACGATCGCCCGCCTCATGCTCGCACCCGCAGGCTCGCCGACGACTTACCGTAGTCCCGGCCGCCACGCGCCGATCGGGCCGTCACCGGGCTCGTTTCAGCATACGCAGCGGCACCCGCCGGGCGACGGTGCTCTCCCTCCGGCAGGATAAAACCGCCCTCCACCCCGCTCAAGCGGCCGGTCGGTGGCCGGCTGCCAGCCTCACTCGGTCTGCCAGCCCCACTCGGTTCTCACACCCAGGCCGGCTGCCAGCCATCGCGATACCCCTTGGTGACACAGGCGCTCGCTCCGGCATGGCCGGCAAGCGTCAGGGCCGCGGAGTCCCAGGTGAGCAGGGCCCCCGGGTGGCGGGCGGCGATCGTCCCGAGCAACACCGCCTCGGTGAGGGGTCCGGAGTAGGCAAAGGCGCTGGTCGTATGGTCGGTGCCCCGGATCGCGTCGATCCAACTCGTGTAGTGGTCGCGGGCCGCCTCGGGCTCAATCGTGACCTCGGTGAACTTCGCCACCGGCACGAAATAGGGCATCGCGAAGTGGGGCACGACGAGGCTCGCAGCCGTGCCGATGATCACCGAGCCCGAGCCGGGCAGTGCCCCCTCCGCGCCATCCTTTCCCGGCGGCAGGTCTCCGGCGACGAGGCCGAGGGTGTCGAGCGAAGGCTTGTGCCCCGGCCCGTCGTACCACGTCACGTCGACCGTCGGGCCGGCGGTGCGCGGCGTGCCGGGAAACGTCCAGCGGACGGCCGACTTGGTGTACCAGACCTCGTCGTTCATCGGCGTCGCCTCGGCGCGGACCGAGAGCGGCGCCGTCAGGCCCAGCGCCATGAACACCGGATCGAGGATGTGGCAGCCGAAGTCGCCGAGTTGGCCGTTGGAAAATGCCTGCCACCCGCGCCAATTGAACGGATGGTAGATCTCCGGCTGGAACGGGCGCTGCTCGGCGACCCCGAGCCATTCGTCCCAGTGCACTCCGGCCGGCACGTCGGCACCGCCCGCAGGGCGATCGTCGAGCTTCCGCCACGGCATCCCCCCCGACTGCCACGAATGGACCGCCGTGACCTTCCCCAGCTTGCCGTCGTGGACGAGTTTCACCGCGGTGCGGTACGAGGGGTGCGACTGGATCTGGTTGCCCATCTGGGTCACCAGGCCGAAGCGCTCCGCGGCCTGCCGCAATTGCCGGGCCTCGAACACGGTGTGGGTCAGCGGCTTCTGGCACTGGACGTGCTTCCCGAGGTGCATCGCCGCCAGCGCCGGCGCGGCGTGCATGTGGTCGGGGGTCGAGACGATCACGGCGTCGAGCGCGCCCGGGTCGTCGAGCAGCTTCCGCCAGTCGGTGTAGGTCTTGGCCATCGGGAACTTCTCGGCGGCGTTGCCGAGGTGGCCCTTCGACTCGTCGATGTCGCATAGCGCGACGACGTCGGCGTGGGGGCTCTTGGCGGTGTCGAGCAGGTCGGAGAAGCCCTTGCCGCCGCAGCCGATCGACGCGATCCGTACCCGCTCGTTGGCACCGTAGGCCCGCGCCCAGCCCCGGGCCGACAGACCGGCGGCGATTCCGCCGGCGAGCACCTTCCGGCGCGAAACGGCGTTGGCCGCCGGCCCCGATCGTGAAAACCCACGAGTCTTCCGCGCTGTCATCGGACCGCCTCCCGGGGGATTCGAAGCCTGGCACCGTGCCTGTCGGCCGGCATGGGCGACAGTGTGCCGTTCCCGGACCGCCGCCGGCAACAGCGACCGGCTCGCGCGGTAGGCTCCGGGCATGAACTCCAAGTCGCTCGTCCGGATGGGGATTCCCGCGTCGCTCGTCGACCGTGCCGGATGGCTCGTCGGCGAGGCCCGGCGCACGGGGATGGATCCGGGGGAGATCCGCCGGATCCTCGCCGGGCTCGTCGCCACGCCGCAGGAATTCGTCGCCGATCCGCTGTTCGGCCCCCTCGCGGCGGCGGTCGGCGGGCACCAGGCGGCCACGGCGGCCGACGCCGCGGCGTTCGCGCCGCGCGACGAACCGCTCGCCTGGCGTCAGTGGGGCGAGGGACTCGAGCCGGACGCGGTCGGCCAGATGAACGCGGCGATGCGCCTCCCGGTGGCGGCGGCCGGCGCGCTGATGGCCGACGCCCACGTCGGCTACGGCCTGCCGATCGGCGGCGTCCTCGCGACCGACGGCGCCGTCGTCCCCTACGCCGTCGGCGTCGACATCGCCTGCCGGATGAAGCTCTCGGTTCTCGACCTGCCGCCGGAGTGGCTCGACGAGCGCCCCGACCGGCTGACGACCGCGCTCGAGACCGAGACGCGGTTCGGCGTCGGTGCCGAGTTCGGCCGGCGCGGCGACCCGCAGCGCACGCGGCCGCGCGAGCACGCGGTCCTCGACGACGACTGGAGCGTGTCTCCGGTCACCGCCCGCCTCCGCGACAAGGCCCGGCTGCAACTGGGCACCAGCGGCAGCGGCAACCACTTCGTCGAATTCGGCACGTTCACCGTCGCGGGCGACGAGGCGGGGCGGCTCGGCCTCGCCTCGGGGGGGACGTTTCTGGCGCTCCTCTCCCACTCCGGATCGCGCGGCACCGGTGCGGCGGTCTGCGACCACTATTCGCGGCTGGCGATGAACCGCTGCCGTGACCTTCCCGGTGCGATGCGGCACCTCGGCTGGCTGGACCTCGACTCCGAGCCGGGGCAGGAGTACTGGGCGGCGATGAACCTGATGGGGCGCTACGCCGCCGCCAACCACGCCTGCATCCACCGGCACGTCGTCGAGCACCTCGGCGCGCGGGTGATCCTCGACGTCGAGAACCACCACAACTTCGCCTGGGAGGAGGACCACGAGATCGACGGCGTCCGCCGCCGCGTGATCGTCCACCGCAAGGGGGCGACGCCGGCGGGCGCGGGGGTCCTGGGGATCATCCCGGGATCGATGGCCGCCCCCGGCTTTCTCGTGCGCGGGCGCGGCGTGGCCTCGTCGCTCGCCTCGGCGAGCCACGGGGCCGGGCGGCGGATGAGCCGGACGAAAGCGCGGGAGACCTACCGCTGGAAGGAGATCAAGCCGCTCCTCGAACAGCGCGGCGTGCGCCTGCTCAGCGCCGGGATCGACGAGGTGCCCCACGCCTACAAGGACATCCACGCCGTGATGGCCGCCCAGGCCGACCTCGTCGAGACGGTTGCCCGGTTCGACCCGCGGCTGGTGAAGATGGCGCCGGAGGGGGAGAAACCCGAAGACTGACGGGCCCGCGGCCGTGCCCCCGTCAGGTCGCCGCGGCGGGCCGCTCGCGGCGCCGCGTGAGCATGAACTCGTTGCCCTCGGGATCGACGCACATCGCCAGGTGGGGCGGCTCGCCCTCCTCGGGCTCCGGCTCGCGCGCCAGCGCCCCGCCGGCGGCCGCCACTTCACCGGCGGCGGCGACGACGTCGGCCACCTGGAGATTGATGCCCGTCCAGGTGCGCTTGCCCTCGCCGCCGGAATGGATGCCGATCACCGCGCCGGCGATCTCGATCTCGGCGATGACGGGGTTGCGCTTCAGCAACCGGCCGCCGAACGTGTCGCACCAGAACCGGATGGCGCGGTCGAAATCGGCCGCCCAGATGACGTACTTCAGCCGCTCGACGTGCATGCGATCGCTCCGGGGAAGAGCCGCCCAGGATAGCCGGTGGCCAGCGCGCCGGGCGCGGGGCCGGACGAGCGCCGTCGCGGACAGGCCCCGACGACGGCCCGCCCCGAGGCTGGTAGGCTCTCGGAAAACGCTGCCGGGCCACCGCGTTTCGGAGGATCTCACCGATGCTCACCACCGACCAGATCGCCGAGTACCAGCGCGAGGGCTACTGCATCGCCCGCGGGTTCTTCGACCGCGACGAGATCGATCTCCTCCGCCGCGCCGCCAAGGAAGACCGCGAGCTCGACCGCCACTCGTTCGGCCGCGCCGACGGCGAAGGGGGCACGGTCCGGCTGTCGCTGTGGAACCATCCGGGCGACGGGATCTACGGGATGTTCGCCCGCTGCCAGCGCGTCGTCCGATCCGCCGAGGCGCTCCTCGGCGGCGAGGTCTACCACTACCACTCGAAGATGATCATGAAGGATCCGCGCGTCGGCGGAGCCTGGACCTGGCACCAGGACTACGGCTACTGGTATCGCAACGGCGTCCTCTGGCCGCTCCTCACCAGCGTCTCGATCGCCGTCGACGGCGCCACCAAGGCCAACGGCTGCCTCCAGGTGATTCCCCGGTCGCACGAGGTCGGGCGCATCGACCACGTCCAATCGGGTGAGCAGGCCGGTGCCGACATGGAGCGCGTCACCGCGCTGCTCGAGCGCCTGCCGCTGGTCCACTGCGAGATGGACCCCGGCGATGCGATCTTCTTCCACGCCAACCTCCTCCACCGCTCCGACATGAACCGCTCCGACGAGCCGCGCTGGTCGATGATCTGCTGCTACAACGCCGCCCGGAACGATCCCTACAAGGAGTCGCATCACCCGCGCTACACGCCGCTCGACGTCGTCCCCGACGCGCGCATCCGCGAGGTGGGGATCCGCCGGTTCGCCGATTCGTCGGCCGACGTCGCCTGGCTCGACGTCGCGCGCGACGCCTCGGCGCGCGGCGAAGGTGCAGGCCGCGCGTGACACCCGCCCCGCCGATGGCGTTTCCCGACCACCTTCCACCGTTGCCCCGCGACCGCAGCCCGGGGATCGGCTGCATCGGCGCCGGGTTCATCATGGCCGACTGCCACCTGCCGGCCTACCGGGCGGCGGGGTTCAACGTGGTCGCGATCGCGGCCCGGCGGCGCGAGGCGGTGGCCGACGTGGCGGCGCGATACGGCATCGCCACGGTCCACGACTCGGCCGAGCGGCTGCTCGACGACCCCGCCGTGGCGGTCGTCGACATCGCCGTGCCGCCGGACGTGCAGCCGGCGCTGATCCGTGCCGCCGCCGCGCGGCCGCACGTGCGCGGGATCCTCGCGCAGAAGCCGCTCGCCGGATCGCACGCCGAGGCCGCGGAGGCGGTCCGTGCCTGCGCCGCCACCGGCACGGCCCTGGTCGTCAACCAGAACATGCGCCACGACCACGCCGTCGCCACCTGCCGGCGGCTCCTCGAGCGCGGCGATCTCGGCGCCCCGGTGCTGGCGACGATCGAGATGCGCGCCATCCCCCACTGGATGCCGTGGCAGGAGCGCCAGGGTTGGATGACGCTGCGGATCATGTCGATCCACCACCTCGACTGCCTGCGGGGCTGGTTCGGCGACCCGCGGACGATCTTCACCGCCGTCCGGTCCGACCCGCGGACCGCCGCACGGTTCGCCCACGTCGACGGGATCTGCACGTCGGTGCTCCAGTACGACTCGGGGCTGGTGTGCACGTCGCTGGAAGATGTCTGGGCAGGGCCGGCCCGCGAGGGAGCGGAGGGGGACGCCTTCGTGCGGTTTCGCGTCGAGGGCACGCGCGGCACGGCGCTGGGCACGATCGGCTGGCCGCGGTGGCCGGACCACGCGCCCTCGACGCTCGACTGGACGACGACGGCCGGTGGCTGGCACCGCCCGCGCTGGCCGGAGGCCTGGTTTCCCGACGCCTTCGTGGGGCCGATGGCCGAACTGCTCCGCGACCTCGAGGGGACCGCACCGGCCACCTGCACTGGCGCCGACAACCTGATGACGATGGCGCTGGTCGACGCCGCCTACCGATCGGCCCGTGAGGGACGGGCGGTGGACCCGCGCGAGATCGTCGGCGAAGATGACGCCCGCGGGCACTCTCGCCCCGCGGCCACGAGGAGGAAAGCGATGCGACTGGGACTGATCAATTCGGCGTTCGCCCAGGCAGGGAAGGGGACCCGGTTCGGCCTCGAGCAGACGAAGCGGCTCGGCTTCGACTCGGTCGACCTGCTCGCCGATCCCCTGGTGATGTCGGCGGAGGAGCGCCGGCTGATCCCCGCCGTCTGCCGTGAGCTCGACCTGCCGATCGTCAGCCTGTGTTGCGTGTCGCTCGGGCTGATCGACTGGAATCCGCCGATCCGCGACTGCCATCTCGCGCGAACGAAAGCCCACGTCGATCTGTGCGCGGAGTACGGCTGCACCAACCTCCTGCTCGTCCTCGGCGAGTACGTCTGGCAGAAGGAGTGCGTGCCGCCGCAGGAGCAGTGGGACCTCGCCGTCGATGCCTGCCGCCGGCTCGGCGCCTACGCCGCGGACCGTGGCGTGCGGATCGCGATCGAGCTCGAGCCGTTCCATATGTCGCTGGTCAATTCGATCGACAGCATGCTCCGCCTCCTCGACGAGGTCGGCCTCCCCGACACCGTCCGTGCCAACTGCGACATCTCCCACCTCCACATCGTCCGCACCCCGCCGGCCGAGATCGCCCGGCTCGCCGGCCGGATCGAGCACGTCCATCTGTCCGACTGCGACGGCACGCGCCACGGCGACCTGCCGCCGGGGCGCGGCGTGACGCCGATCGCCGACTACCTGGCGGCGATCCGCGACACCGGCTACGACGGCACGGTGAGCGTCGAGCTGGAATTCGCCCCCGACCCGGCGGGGATCGTGGACTGGGTCGCCGAGGCCCACGACGCCACGGCGAAGATCATGGCCGACCTCGGCTGCCGCCGATGAGCCCTGCTCCGTCACGCGGCGGCGGGCGAGTCGATCGGCTCGATGGCCGTGACATGCAGCAATGCCACCGAGCGATAGCGGGTCGGCACACCCTGTCGCTCCGCGAGACCGATGAGCAGCTCGACGCGCGTCAGCAGCGCCATTTCCGCGTGGCGGATCTCGAACCTCTCCCCGGCGCTGGTAGCGACCTGAAACGGGGCGAAGGGCTGCTTGCGCAACCAGGCGTTGACCGAGTCGGCGTTCATGGTCGTCGCCCCACTGCGGGGGCAGCCCTGGCCGTCGCTCGAGAACGGATGTTCACTCCCGGAATTGTCGCCGTGAAAACCGGCTCCTGTCAACTCCGCCACACCTTCGAGCAATGACCCCACGCCGTCCCCGGATCGTCGTCGTCGGCAGTGCCAATACCGACCTCGTCGTTCGCTGCGGTCACATTCCGCGCCCCGGTGAGACGGTGCTCGGCGGCGAGCTGCTCCAGGCTCCGGGGGGCAAGGGGGCCAATCAGGCGGTCGCCGCCGCGCGGCTCGGTGCGGCGGTGACGTTCGTCGCCCGGCTCGGCGACGATCCCTTCGGCGCGGCTGCCCGAGCCGGCTACGCCCGCGACGGCATCGACACCACCCACTGCCTCGCCGATCCCTCCGCACCGTCGGGCGTGGCGCTGATCCTCGTCGACGGCGCCGGGGAAAACGCGATCGCCGTCGCCTCCGGTGCCAATGCCCGGCTGTCGGTCGCCGATGTCGACCGGGCCGCGGCGGCGATCCGTGGCGCCGATCTGCTCCTGCTCCAGCTCGAGGTGCCCCTGGCCACGGTCACGCACGCGGCGCGCATCGCCCGGGCCGCCGGCGTGCCGGTGCTCCTTGACCCGGCGCCAGTGCCTGACGGCGGCATTCCCGACGAGCTCGCCGCGCTGGTCACGGTCCTCAAGCCCAATGAGTCCGAAGCCGCCCGGCTCACCAGTGCCGCGACGGGCGACGTCACCTCGGCTGCCGGGGCAGCCCGTCAGCTGCTCGCCCGCGGCCCTCACCTCGTGGTGGTGACGCGCGGCGCCGCCGGCGCCGTCGTCGCCAACCGCGACGGGGTCGTCGCGCTGCCGGCGTTTTCGGTCACCGCGGTCGACACGACCGCCGCGGGCGATGCCTTCACTGCCGCCCTCGCGGTGGGGCTGGCCGAGCGGCTGCCCCCGGCCGAGGCCGCGCGCCGCGCCGCAGCCGCCGGCGCGCTGGCCGCGACCCGCCGCGGTGCCCAACCCTCGCTGCCGACGCGTGCCGAACAGGAGGCGTTTCTCGCCGCGCACGTCACGGCGCCCCGGCCAGCGGCCGACCGATGATCCCGGCATCGGTCGCGTGGACGACGACGTAGGTCGTGCGCCCATCGGCCACGGTCACCGGCAGCGGGCCGCGCGCACCGAACGGGTGCCCCGCGCCGTCCACGGCGGCGAGGTCGAGCCGGTGGCTCCCGGCCGGGAGCTCGAGGCGGGCGACCGGGATCGAATCGGGGAGCAGCCCCCAGCAGCGCGTGTCAGGCCGTTCGGTCGCCTGCCATGCCAGCCCGGCGACGCCGAGGCGATCACGGCCGGCTGCGGGGCCGGGTGGCCCACCACCGTGACAGCCGGCTGTGGTGGTAGCCCTTGGAAAGTTCGGCCGACTGCTTGTCGTAGGTGCCGGTGCGGACATCGACCAGTTCGAGCGTCAGCAGGTAGTCGCGCTGCTCATCGCGGTTGGATCGCGTGGTGCCGCTGGTGAGGCGGGCGTAGAGGAGGAAGTCGATCGGCTGCCCTTGGCTCTCCATCGTCGCGGCGAAGGCACGCATCCGCTCGGGGACGAGCAGCTCGTCGGGGCGCGAACGCGTCTCGCGGAGGGCGGCGTCGACCGCGCGGCGGTTGATCGACTCGAACGACTGGCTGTCGAGGATCCGCTGGTCGATGATCTCGAACACCTGCTCCTTGAAGTCGCCGATGTCCTCGGCGCTCGCGTTCTCGACGCCGACAAAGCAGATCCGGCGCCGCGGCGGCGGCACCACCTCGACGCCGTCGAACGACACCTGCCGGACCGGGTCGCCGCAGTGCCGGGCCAGGAGCTTGGCCACCGACTCGTTGACCAGCGGGCGAAACGTTTCCTGGCCGGCCTGGTGGCTTCCGGTCATCAGCCGGTCTCCCGGCTCGATGATCCGGGAGAACCGGGTCGCCCGGCAGCCGGCGGCCGAGGCGGCAGCGACCAGCGGAACGACCAGCGTCGAGACGAACGCGCGCCGTGGTGACGGCATGGGGTTGGGCTCCGGAGCGGGGGCGGGATCCTAGCGGGTCCCCTGCCGTGGCGGAGAGCCCATTTCCCCCCGGGATTTCCCCACGTCCGGTACGCGCCCGGCGTCAGAACCGCGTGGGCGACAGGAAGCCGATCGGCAGTGCCGTGGCGCCGGCGAGGGCGAGGTCGGCGAGCACCTCGCCGACGACGGCGGCGAACTTGAAGCCGTGGCCGGAGAAACCGGCGGCGATCGCCACCCGCGGATCGGCCGGATGGAGGCCGAGGAGGAAGTGGCCGTCGGGGGACATCGTGTAGAGGCAGGCCGCGGACCGGACCGGCGGCCCGTCCGCCGCGGGGACGTGCGCGGCGAGGAACCGACGGACCCGCGCCACTTCCTGTTCGTCGATCCCGCGGTCGACGGCCAGCGGATCGGCGATGGGCGTGCCGCCGGTGTGCTCGGCGACCTTGACGCCGCTTCCGTCGATCTCGGGGAACCCGTAGAAGAATCCCTCGGGCAGGTCGAAGGCGAAGCAGGGGAGCGTGCCAGGCGCGAACTCCGCCCGGCGCCGGGCGCGCGGGCGAAACCAGAACAGCCCCTTGCGAAGGACGCGGAACGTCACCTTCGGCAGCTGGAGAAGGTCGCCGGCCCACGGCCCCGGCGCGAGGACGACCCGGTCGGCGGCGTACGTCCCCCGGTCGGTGTCGATCACGATCTCGCGGCCGCCGCCGCGCCAGCCGTGGACGGTCACGCCCGTGTCGATCCGCGCGCCATGCCGAACCGCCCGATCGACGTGGGCGGCGACGCACTCCTCGACGCGCAGCCACCCGCCGCGGCGTTCGAGAAGGGCGACCCAGTCGTCGGGGAGGGAAAACAGCGGGCTTGCGGCGCGCGCGGCGGCGGTGTCGAGCCGCTCGAGGGGCAGGCCGTGGACCGCGGCGGCGTGGAGCGTGCCGCGGATCGCCTCCCCCGTGGGCGGACCGACGAGCAGCAGGCCCGACTCGGTGAGCAGCCCCCGCCCCGTCTCCTCCTCGAGCGCACGCCACCGCTCGTAGGCGCGACGGAGGAGCGGGACGTAGTCGGGATGCTCGAAGTAGGCCAGACGGATGAGGCGCGACTGCCCGTGCGAACTGCCCCGGTCGTGCGGCGGCGGGAAGCGGTCGAGGACGATCACGCTCCGGCCGCGCGCGGCGATCTCCGCCGCCGCGGCACTGCCCATGCCGCCACCGCCGACGACGACCACGTCGGCATGGGAGCCCGCGGGCGTCATCGCACCACCGCGAGCGGTGCAGATGCAGTCGCGGCTGCGCCACAGCGGCCGGTGATCATTCGAGCACCGTGACGGCGTCGGCCGGGCCGCCGAATTGGGCCGGCAACGGCATGTCGGGAAACCCGGCGCCACGGGCACCGCCGACGCGGATCTGCCAGCGGTCGAGCATGACGTGCGCGGCGGCATCACGCGCCACCAGCGTGGTCGTCGCGTCGACGTAGGCGCGCACGGCGCTGGCAGCGACTTCCACCGCCAGCACCCCGGGGCGGTGCCGCGTGAGGATCGAGGCCGGCAGCGTGAACACGGTCCCGCGGCCCTCGACGACTTCCGCCGCCAGTGGCCGGCCGTCGTACCAGGCCTCGAGCGCGCCGGCGGCAAAGCCGCCCCCATCCGCGGGCGCGACGACGAGCTCGAGCCCCCGTTCCGCGGCGGCGGCATCGGGCACGACCACCGTCCGCGCCCAGAGCGCCGACGCGCTCCCGGTATGGCGGACGACCAGATCGGCAGCCGCGGGGAATTCCGCCGTGGCGACTTTCCGCACGCTGACCCAGCGGAGCGCCGGATCGTGGGGATCGCGCTGGTCGAGCTCACGCGGTGGCTTCACACCGGCGGCCACATGGACGGCGTTGACGATCACCCGTTCCACCTCCGGCCGCGCGAGGTCGTCGGGATGGCCGACCGACGTATAGATCGAGAGGCCACCGTCGGGACGGCGGAGCTCGGTGAGGACCGGCTGCGGCGCCTCGCCCGGTATCGCCCCGGTGGCGAGCACGACCGTGGCCGGTGTCGCCGGTGCGATCCGGTACAGCGACCCGGTCTGGGGCAGCTCCCCCTCGGTGGGAACGCCCGAGAGGAGCGGGTGAACCGCCGCGGCGCGCTCGGCGCGGATCACCGAGGCCACGTCCTTGCCGAAGTGCCCCGTGTACTCGATCCCGAACACGTCGCGGTCGAACTCCGGCCAGGTCTCGCGGTCGGCCACCGGGGGCCGCGGTTCGAACGGGTGGCTCGCCGTGCGGATCCCGATCACGGGCTTGCCCGCGGCGAGAAACGCCCGCAGCGCCGTCATCTGCCCCGACGGCAACCCGCGGCGCCGCACGGCCAAGACGAGCACGTCGGCCTCGGCGATCCGCTCGAGCCCGGGGATCGAGTGGGGATCATCGGGGGCGACATGGTGCTCGACGACGCGAAACGCGCCCCCGAGCCGCCGCCGCGCCAGCGCCGGCAGCGTGCGGTGGCTGCCATATTCGTCTTCGGCGATGACCAGCGCCACCGTCGGCCGGGCGTCGCGCGGCGACCGGAACGGCCGCGCTCCTTCGCCGAGCAGCTCGTCGCTGCCGATCGTCGGGCAGACGTGCCGCTCGACATGGTCGATCATCCGCTCGGTGCCGGTGAAATGGTTGACCCACGGCCACTCGGCCGGGTCGTACATCGTGTCGGTGAGATCACGGACGAGCACCACGTCGCGTCCGGCCTCGGCCATCCGCCGCAGGCCGAATGGCCGGCCGAGGACGCACATGTTGAGGTGGACTCCGACGAGGATCACGTGCCGGATCCCGCGCGCGGCCAGCACCCGCGCCGTCTCCGCACCATCGTCGGTGATGAAGTCGCGCTCGGCGTCGATCGGCACGTCCGGCGACTGCCGCAGCCAGGGCATCCGTGGATTCCGCCCCAGCCGCTCGAGCTCCGCCGCCCAGGCCGCGTGCTCGGCCGGGTCGTCATCCTCGCCGCCGAGCGACTGGTCGAGGGGATACTCGGCGTCGGCCTCGGCCGCGAGCGTCGAGCACCAGCCGGCGCGGGCTGCCTCCGGAGGCACGAAACCGGCGGGAAGCCCGGCGGCGACGAGCTCGACGACGCGCTTCCGGGCCGGGTGGAGAGCGTAGGCCGGCATGCAGTCGCTCGGCGCGTGGATCACCGTGCCGCCGGTGGCCCGGATCCGGTCGCAGACCGCCGCGATCCGCGGGGCGAATTCGCCGAGCCGTTCGACCGCGCGCTTGCAGTGGTGCTGATCCCAGACGTCGCACACGATCACGGCCGTCGCCGGCGCCGGCCACTCGACCGGCGTCGCCACCGTGCGCCACCAGTCGCGGGCGGCATCGCCGGGCGTCTGCCGTCGCGCCTCGAGGCGCCAGGTGGCGGCACCGTCGGCGCACGACGAACGCGAGCCGACCCCGAGGAGGGCCGCGACCAGCACGATCAGACACCGCGCGCCGCACCGTCTGCCGTCGCTCGCTCCCATCGCTTCGCCTCCATGACCTCGATGACGTCCATGACCTCCATGCCGTCCTTGATCCGGCGCGACGGCGGAGGCCGTGCTCGCCGCGGTCACCGGCTTGCGGTCGCCACGGCGGAGACGATAGCGTACCGGGATCGGGGAACTGGCAACGAGCGGCACCGCGACGCGCCCCGCTGGTGAGCTTCCTTCTCAGGACACCCTACCGATGGCTGCCTCCGCTCCCCGCACCTCCGGCCCGCCCGAACCGGTCACCGGCAGCCCGGGGGCGCGCTCCATCGGCCGTCGCGACCTGCTGCGGGCCGCGGCGCTGGCCGCGCCGACGATCGTCTCGGCGCGGGCGCTGGGCCTCGAGCCGGGAGTGGCGGCGGCGAGCGAACGGATCACGCTGGGGGTGATCGGAATCGGGCCGCGCTGCCGCTACGTTCTCGGCGCGATGCTGCCGCTGCCCGACGTGCAGTGCCTGGCGATCGCCGACGTGCAGCGCACGCGGCGCGACGCCGGGAAGAAACTCGTCGACGACCACTACGGCACCACCGATTGTCGGGTGTTTCGTGACTTCCGCGAGCTCCTCGATCGCCCCGGCATCGACGCCGTCCTCGTCGCCACCGGCGACCGCTGGCACGGTCCGGCCTCGATGCTCGCCGCCGCGGCGGGGAAGGACGTGTACAGCGAGAAGCCGTGCGGGATCTCGATCGGGGTCTGCCAGCGGCTCGCCGACACATTCCGTCGTACCGGGCGGATCTTCCAGGCCGGCACGCAGCGCCGCAGTGTTCCCAACTTCATCGCCGCAGTCGAGCTTGCCCGGTCGGGAAAGCTCGGGGCGCTGCGCACGCTCCACGCCTCGGCCTACAAGCCGGTGCTCGCCAACGACTGGCTCCCCGCCCAGCCCACCCCCGACCGCGACGAGTGCGACTGGAACCTGTGGCTCGGCCCGGCGCCGTGGCGCCCGTTCAACCAGCAGTACGTCGACGGCAAGTGGCGCGGGTATCACGATTTCGACTCAGGCGCCAAGCTGCTCGACTGGGGTGCCCACACCGTCGACCTCTGCCAGTGGGCCGGTGGCTACGACGGCACGACGCCGGTCGAGTTCGATCCGCAGCCGACCGCGCTCGAGTGCCGCTACGCCGACGGCGTCAGGCTCGTGATCGACTTCCTCCCCGACCCGTTCGGCGACCGGGGCCCCAACTGGAACACCAAGCTCGGCACCTGCCCGGTGAAGTTCGTCGGCGACGACGGCTGGGTGGAGACGGGCGACGCCGGGGGAACCGATCTTTCCGACGAGTCGTTGCGCGCTTGCATCGGCGCGGCTCCGAAGAAGATCGCCGGCACCGATGCGGCGCTCCACGCGCGCAACTTCTTCGACTGCGTCAAGTCGCGCCAGCCGACGGTCTGCAACGCCGACGTGATGCGCACCAGCCACGTCGCCTGCCACGCCGCG
>Ga0194133_10002504_pt1 | contig 28120 bp, 14 predicted proteins | sample TA2KigOf40mmetaG_FD_155448 | JGI IMG/M metagenome (GOLD analysis project Ga0194133, IMG submission 155448) | Freshwater microbial communities from Lake Tanganyika, Tanzania - TA2015055 Kigoma Offshore 40m | ecosystem: Environmental > Aquatic > Freshwater > Lake | place: Tanzania: Lake... | reverse complement strand
CGCTACACAGCATTCATGGCGTCGATGTGAATCCGTTTGCGGTGGCGATCGCTCGGTTTCGGTTGTTGTTGGCGGCGATGCGGGCGTGTGGGATTGAGCGGTTGGCGGATGCTCCGGCGTTTCGGATGAATCTGGTGTGCGGCGACTCGCTGCTGCATGCTCCGCTGAGCGGTGGTCAGAAGGTGCTCGACTTCGAGTTGTCGGAGGAGTCGGACGAGTGCGATCACGCCTATCGGAGCGAGAACCTGCCGGAGTTGAAGCGGCTGCTGCGCGGCGGTCAGTACCACGCGGTCGTGGCCAACCCGCCGTACATCGTGCCGCGTGATAAGCAACTCAACGATCGTTACCGCAAACGATTCGCGTCCTGCCACAGACAGTATTCTTTGGCCGTGCCGTTCTTGGAACGAATCTTCCAGTTGGCAGTGCTTGGTGGTTATACGGGCCAGATCACGGCCAACAGTTTCATGAAGCGCGAGTTCGGCAAGAAGTTGATCGAGTCGTTCTTTCAGACCGTGGATCTGACGCACGTGATCGACACGAGCGGTGCTTACATCCCCGGCCACGGCACGCCAACGGTGATTCTGTTCGGACGACATCGACCGCCGGTCGCGAGCACGTTGCGAACAGTGATGGGCATTCGCGGCGAGCCAGCGACGCCCGACGATCCCGCGCGGGGTTTGGTGTGGTCGGCGATCATGGAGTTGATCAACAGACCGGAAAGTCTCACGCAAAGGCGCGAAGGCGGAAAGGAAGACAGAGACAATTCCGCCCTCTGCGCCTCTGCGCCTTTGCGTGAGTCTTCTTCCCACGAGCAATTCGTGAGCGTCGCCGACTCGTCGCGCGAGCTGTTCCACAAACACCCGTGGTCCATCGGCGGCGGCGGCGCGAGTGAGTTGAAGGAGCAGTTGGACGAAGTCGCGGCTTCACCGCTCAAGGCCATCGCGACGGAAATTGGATTCGTCTGCATCACAAAAGCCGATGAGCTTTTCGCGCAACCGCACCCTGCATTCCGACGACACAGAATCGAAACAAATCACGTCCGTCCCTTTGGGATCGGCGAAGACGTTCGTGATTGGGGCTTTGCGACCGATCTTTCGGTCATCTTTCCGTACGACGCAACGATCAATACCGTGGCTCTTGCCGATGTTCCGAGCATCGCCCGTTTCATGTGGCCCGTTCGGACAGAGCTTGGCAACCGCATTGTTTTTGGGGGGAAGACATACTTCGAAGCCGGTAAGCCGTGGCACGAGTATGGGCAGATTCCGGTTGAGCGTGCGAAGATTCCATTGTCGATCGTGTTTGGCGAGGTGGCGACGCACAACCATTTCGTGCTGGACCGGGGCGGGAAGGTTTTCAAACAAACGGCCCCGGTGATCAAGCTGCCGCGCGAGGCCACCGAAGACGACCACCTCGCCCTCCTCGGACTCCTCAACAGCTCCACCGCCTGCTTCTGGATGCGCCAATGCTGCCACAACAAAGGCGGCGGCGCTAGTGCAAGTAAGCTAGCGCCGGAAGCATGGGAGAACTTCTTCGGTTTCAATGGCACCATGATCCAGTTGCTCCCGCTTCCTGACGGGCGCGGCTCCCGTAACACTTGTGCCTCGAACGTGAATGAAACGGACCCGCGACCGTTAGCGAGCGGTGTGCTTCGCCTCGCACGCCAAATCGACGAACTCGCCCAACAACGGCAACGCTCCTCGCCCACGAGCGCGCTGCGTGCGAGCGTTCCCTCCCGCGAGTCGTTGTCCGCCGCCCGCGCCGCGTCCGACGAAACGCTCCGCCAAATGATCGCCGCTCAAGAGGAACTGGATTGGGAGTGCTACCGGCTGTATGGGCTGACGGCAGAGTCATTGGTCATCGATCACTCGTCACTTGCAAATGACCAGGGACCAAGGACCAATGACCAAGGCCCAATGACAATTTCGCTCGGCCAACGGGCGTTCGAGATCGTGCTGGCTCGGAAGTTGGCGGCGGGCCAAACGCAGACAACGTGGTTTGAACGACACGGCTCGACGCCGATCACCGAACTTCCCGCCGAGTGGCCCGACGACTACCGCCAACTCGTCCAACGCCGCATCGACCTCATCGAGAGCGACCCGAACATCCGGCTCATCGAACAACCCGAATACAAACGCCGCTGGAACACCGAATCGTGGGACTCACAGCTCGAACGAGCGCTGCGAGAATGGCTGCTTAATCGGCTGGAGGGGTATTTTGATTTTGATGGAAGAATGAAAGAGAGTGTTCAGTGTTCAGTTGACAGTGTTCAGGAAGAATCGCAATCCGACTCCGCCGAAAACCGAAAACGGAAAACCGAAACCCCGCCGCCTTTGGCCGAGATTCAGCTCGTCAGTGTTGCTCGTCTTGCCAGCGTCGCTGGGCAGGATGCGGACTTCCTGCAGGTCGGGGAATTGTATCGGGACGATGCGGCGTTTGATGTGCAGGCTCTGGTGACCGAACTGGTAGCTCCGGAATGTGTCCCTGTGCTTCCCGTGCTTCGCTACAAGCCAGCCGGACTGATCAAGCGAACGACCTGGGAACGCACGTGGGATCTGCAGCGACAGGAGGATGAGTACAGTCGTCAGTTGGCAGTCGTCAGTGGTCAGTTGGAAAACACAAAAGACCCGGCGGAGACAACTCGACTTAAAGCGGAGCTGGAACGATTGACCGCTGAAAGCAAGAAGTTTTCAGCTTCCATCGCGGTTCCGACGAAGTACGACTCCAGGGATTTCCTGACGAGCGACTTTTGGCGGCTGCGAGGCAAGCTGGATGTTCCCAAAGAACGCTGGATCAGCTTTCCTCACTGCGACGGCCCGGACGGAACGATGATGCTGTGCTGGGCCGGTTACGACCATCTCCAGCAGGCCCGAGCAATCAGTGCCTACTTCGTCGACATCCAGGAACGTCTCGGCGGCCGCGACGATCCCCGGCTGATCCCTCTGCTGGCCTGCATCATTGAACTGCTCCCCTGGCTCAAGCAATGGCACCACGACATCGATCCAGAATTCAACCAGCGCATGGACGAAGTCTACGAAGGCTTCGTCACCGAAGAAGCGAAAAACCTCGGCATGACCGTCGAAGAAATCAAAGCCTGGCAACCGCCCCAACGGGCCAGCCGTCAAAGGCGCACGAGGAGGGCGACATGAGTGCCAGTCGCACCAACGAACAGCAACCGGAACCGAAGCTCCAGCTGATCGATGTGGTACTGATTGAATTGATGAAGTCCGATCAGGATTTCAGCGAGTTCTACGCTAATGTCGATCTGAATGTATGCTCCGAGGTGAAACGCAGATATCGCAAAGAGCCCGGAGTCTGGCTGGCCCGCCTGGTAGCCGAACGGGCGACGGGCTACTGCAAAAGAAAGCTGGCTTTGGAGCGTGAGGCACTGCATTCCAAGCTGAAGGCATGGGAGTATCGTTGCATTTTCGCGACGATCGGAATTCTGCTTCTCATCTTTTTGTTCCACGGAATTGGGACAACTCAATGGCTGTTCACGTCGGAACATAATGAGGTCAATATCGAAAAGCTGGCTTCGTTGGTCATCATTCCACCCCTGTTATGCACGCTGCCGTTTGTCGCCTGCGTTGCATTGCTGTTCAGGAAAAGTCAGGGCGGCAGGGATCAACACAGCTCGCTGCTGTCAAAAATTGCCAGGCGATTCTCCATTCCCGGATTCATCGAAGGTGGGTGGCATGTTTGGCGGGATTTTCGCGGTTCAAAACGATCGGTCATCGAAAATTCGCTCGAGAGGTTCGCTGAGAAGAAAGGGCATTGGGGAACTATTCTGTTTGTGGCCCTCAGCAATGCCCTGATGCTGTTGATGAGCATCGCCATCTTTCTGGCCGTGTCGCATTTTCTTCTATTTCATGAAGTGAACTACGCCTGGAAGAGTTCTCTGCTGCAAACAGCGACGAAGGTCAGAATCGTCAATAGGATCGGTCGCCTTATTCCGTTTGCAGAACTGCCGAGTCGCGGGGCGATCGAGTGGGGGATGGGAATTCAGCAGGTGCAATCCCACGTGGGCACAGATCCTGGGACTGACTCAGCAGCATCGCGCACTCCAACGAACTCAGTCGCCACGACGATCGATACTGAAGCTACACCAGCCGATCAATTGGAGCAGCCAATCGTTTCGATTCAGGCTACATCGCCGGAAGCTGTTGAAGGTGAAGCACCAAAGGCCGCGCAGATCGCAATCAGCCGTACCGGGACGCTGAGTGAACCGCTGACCGTGAAGTACCAGATTCGGGGATCCGTCGAGCCGAGGAGTTATGCTGAAAATCTTAGCGGGGAGATTGTGATCCCCAGGGGAGCAGCGTCAACGGAAATTACGCTGACACCGGTCAACAATTCTTCAAGCGATGGTACCAGAACCGTTGAGTTGCACCTTTTGCCCAATCGCAACTACGTGGTCGATTCCAATAAGTCAGCCACCGTGACAATTGTTGACGACGACAATGTGGAAGCCTACCGATACCAGTGGTCTACGTTCATGCTTCATACAATGTTTGTACTCGGCATTTTTCCGAGACTGGTCATCGGTTTCCTGTCTGCCTGGTTGCTGCGCCGGTCGTGGCTTGAACTGATGCCCAACGGCGACGATCAAGAGATCAAGAAGATCGTGAACAGCGTCATGCACGAACAGATGGACTCCGAATCCGTTACAAAGGTGCCCGAACTGGAACTGAAACATGAACGCGGCGTCTTGCCCAATAGAGAAGGAGTACAGCCATCGAGTTCGCAACGGCGGCCGAGCCGATCCATATTTATTGCTTACAGTCTGACTGAAAAGGACATCTCTGCTCTCGAGAGCCACAGTATTTCACAGAAGTATCAGCTTGAGCGTGTGGATGGCGCTGCAGCACGGCACTCCTGGATCAACCAATTGCGAGAAAAAACGGACCTTGATCGCGTCATCGTCGTGGTTCGGGCGACCACAGTACCGGATGGTGCCTTTTCGTCATTCATCACTCAAGTTACCGACCATCTGACTGCACGTGGTGGGCACAGTGCCATGGTGATCGTTGGGGCACGAGACCATCTTGAGCGCACAGGTGGAAATGCCCGGTCAAACCGCGATCGACTTGACCTATGGAAACGCGAAGCCGTGAGATGTGGCATGGATGCGAAGGACGTCATCGTCCTGGACATCGACTCGGAAGATGGCAAGGGTCAACTGGATGGCTTGTGGACGAATGCTGTGGTTAGCAACGTCAGTGGACAGCTTAACCGCGCGGGCAGATATGAAGAAGCGCTGAATCAGATTGAAAAGGAACTGAACACCGCCTGCTCATCGGGAACGGTCTCGAGCAGTCAGGACTGGGAATTTGTTTGTAAAGAAGTTCGACAACAAATTACGAACATCTACGCAAGTGAATATCAAAGTTTTCTGTCTTCAATGACGGACACAAAGTGGCGGGAACGTGCTGCAGAAATTGCTCCTGACCTTAGATTGTCAAACGCCTCCGAGGACGCGCTTCCCGGAGTTCTGGCGATACAGAAGTTTCTGAAGTCACTGTCGCCACGCTGGATCATGGCCGGTGCCGTTGCGGGCGTTGGGGCAAGTGCCGCACTTCCGTTACTGGCAGGAGGCGTCTCTGGCGTCCCATTGCTTTTGGGATTGCTTCCCTATACCACGATTGGTGGTGGACTGACGGCACAGAGCATCCGCAATTTTTGGCAAGCACGTCGCGAAGAAAGTGACATCAACGACGATCTGCCCGCCTATGAAGGAATCAACCTGGACATTGTTGTCCGGGCATCATTGCTCCTTGTCGTTATGCTGGAGTTTCAGCACAACTCACACGATGTCATTGCCGCGAATGTGGAACAACATCTTGGAACATTAGGCAAGTCGGCGATAACTACTCAACAGCAGATGAGTGCGGCTGTTGCCACACTGAGACGAAGCCTTTCCGCATTGTTAAAGGAAAGCAAATGAGTTTCGACTTTGATCGACTTGACGAGCTTCATGCAAACCCGCTCAAGATCGTAGTGGTTGGCCATACGAATCACGGTAAGACCTCAACGATTCGGACCCTGACGGAGGACGCAAAATTTGGAAAAGTCGGGGACGGGCGAACAACGACCGGTATTGAATACAAGCGTAATCACATCAACGGAAAGACGACGTACATTATTTACGATACCCCCGGGTTTGAAAATCTGGACGACCTGCTGATTGAGGTACAGAACAGGCTCAAAATCAAACGGCATCCGCAAATTGATGAGATTCTAAACCATCTTGGGTTCGATCGAGATGACAGGAGCGAACTGGTCTTCCGCACACTTGATCAGATCAAGGACTGCCATGTCGTCATTTATGTGATTGACGTCCGAGAACCAGTACACGCGTGCTACAAAGACGAAATAGAGTGTCTTCAGAAAAGTACGATTCCGCTTGTTGTCACATTCAACTACTCGAAGACAGATGTGTCCGACAAGGAATCGTGGACTAAGTACTTGAAGACCATTGGTATTCACACCTTCAGCGAGTTTGACGCACACTCCCGCACGTGGAAGGACGAGAACAAACTGTTTGAAAAGTTGCAGATTCTTGTGGAAGACGATTCGCTGCACGAAGCGTTTCTCAAGAGCTGGATTAGCTATCGACATCAATGCGCGAATGATGCTTTCGAAACAAGTGTTTCGGAAATCTGTGAAATGGTCGATCAGTTGGGAAAGCTTTCGGTCGTTCGTACACATGTTACGAAAGAGACGAGGGCACAAATGGAAGGAGATGCCAAAGACGACTTGCGCAGGAGTGTGAACAAACGAAGAGACGAGTGCATTGAAGCAATCGCAAGAGCTTTTGGCTTTTCGTGGGAAGACTTAAGTAACGATGCCCCCAATAATCTTGAGGCGGAATCAATTATTGGGTTTGACGTGTTTGACGTTTCACGGCTGAGGCACAGCGCTACAGTTGCCGGGGCGGGAGCAGGGGCCGTCATTGGAGGCACCGTCGATGCGTTCACAGGTGGAGCTTCGTTTGGATTGGGCATTGCGATTGGCGGTGCTATTGGTGCGGTCAGCGGCTATGCTGCCAGCGCAGCATACGATTACAAGTACGACAAAGGTAAAGCTCGAATCACAGTCAACGTCACGACGCCGGTGATGTGGCTGCTGATCGGCCTCGGAGTCAGCGCGGTTCGTGCCTTGAGAGTACGTGGACGAGCCAACCCCCATGAAGTTAAGCTTGCCTTCGATAAGAATGCGTTTAAACCAGGCAAGAAGCTGCTCGAACTTGTCAAAAACAAAACATGGGTTGCGGAGGCAACCAGGCAGCAGGTACGAGACGAGGTCCGATTAGCAATTCTCGAAAATTCGGATTGAGATATCACTAGTCTTTCCACGGTCCGCGTGACCGACATCAGTTGTGACAAATCGATATGACATTGATCAAAGAACTCATCGACATCCCATCTCGCGTCCAGAAGGGAGACTTTGTTCTCCGCCTGGCCGAGGATATTAAACGCCCCGAGGTTGTGCTGGACAATTACGTAGTTACGCCGGAATTGGCGAAGTGCTACGACTCAGCCCTGTCCTTCATTGGCAGCTCAGTGCAGAACCGTACAAGCAAGGCCACCTACCTGCATGGCAGTTTCGGCAGCGGCAAGAGCCATTTCATGGCTGTGCTGCACCTGATTCTACAGGGGAACCCGGCCGCTCGCGGTATCCCGGAACTTGCGGCCGTCATCCAGAAACATAACACATGGCTGGCTGGCAGGAAGTTCCTGCTGGTCCCGTATCACATGATCGGTGCGCACGACATGGAGTCGGGCATCCTCGGGAACTACGTGGAGTTCATGCGGGCGACACATCCGGAAGCACCGACACCGCCCGTTTATGTCTCAGCAGCAATTATCAACCAGGTTCAGGCTGAGCGGTCAAACTACGGCGATGAGTTGTTCTTTAAGCGACTGAACGAAGGTCAAGGCGGCAGTGATGGTTGGGGAGAACTGGATGCAAGCTGGGATGCAGCTTCATTCGAGGAATCTGTAAAAGCACCGCCGGATTCGGAACAGCACCTGCGTCTGGTCAGCACGCTGCTGAAGACCGTCGCATCATCGCACGCCGAGGTCGTCAGTCATCGTGGCGGTAACTTCGTGCGGTTTGATAAAGGACTGTCACTGATCAGCCAGCATGCGAAGAGGCTGGGCTACGATGCGCTGATTCTGTTCCTCGACGAATTGATCCTGTGGCTGGCAACCAACTCGGCTGATCTGGGATTCGTTAAACGCGAGGCGGCCAAACTGACCAATCTGGTTGAGGCTCAGTCGGCTGACAGGCCAATTCCGCTGGTGAGTTTTGTCGCCCGCCAGCGCGATCTCCGCGAGCTGGTTGGTGATCATGTGCCGGGTGCTGAGAAGCTCAGCTTCAGTGATTCACTCGACTGGCAGGGCGGACGGTTTGATACCATCACGCTGGAGGACCGCAACTTGCCCGCGATTGCCGGGAAGCGTGTCCTGAAATGTCGAAGCAGTGCGGCCAGAGCTGAATTGGATGCGGCTTTCGAGCAGACGGCCCGCATGAAAGACAATGTGATGAGCATTCTGCTGACCCAGGAAGGGGATCGGCAGATGTTTCGGACTGTTTATCCCTTCAGCCCGGCACTGGTGCAAACCCTGATTGCTGTTTCAAGCGTGCTCCAGCGTGAAAGAACTGCGCTGAAGGTCATGATGCAATTGCTGGTTGATCACCGTGATACGCTGCAGCTTGGTGAAATCATCCCGGTTGGCGACCTGTTCGACGTGGTGGCTCATGGCGACGAAGCCTTCAGCCCGGACATGGCACTTCACTTTGACAACGCCAAGCGTCTTTATCACCAAAAGCTGCTGCCAGTTCTGGAGAAACAGCACGGGATCCGGCGCGAGGAAGTCGAAGCACTCGAATACAGCGATCCAAAACGAACTGTCTTCCGCAATGATGACCGTCTTATGAAGACGCTGCTGTTATCGGCACTTGTGCCCGAGGTGGAGTCACTCCGGGGTTTGAACGCCGAAAAACTGGCGGCCCTGAACCACGGCACGATCAAGTCTCCGATTCCCGGCAAGGAAGCTGCCGAAGTATTGCGCCGTTGCCGGGCCTGGGCAGCAAATGTCGGTGAGATCCGCATCGGGGACGAGAGTAACCCAACAATCACCGTGCAGCTGTCGGGTGTCGATACCGAGAGTATCATTGAGCAGGCCCGACGCGAGGACAACCAGGGCAACCGCATTCGGCGCGTGCGCCAGATGCTCTTCGAACAGCTGGGGATTAGTGGTGAAGGCGACTTCGAGCAGTTTCACGAGTTCTGGTGGCGGAACACAAAACGGAATTGCAAAGTCCTGTTCAAAAACATCCGCGAATTGCCCAACTCTTCGCTGGAGAATGAAGAGTCCGACTGGAAACTGATAATCGACTTTCCTTTCGACGAAGCGGGACACGGTCCCCGGGATGATCTCAGCACCATCCAGCGGTTTATGCAGGCACAGCCGAGAGGCGGCAGGACGCTGTGCTGGGTGCCCTCATTCTTCAGTACGGAGGCCCAGAAGGAACTCGGGATGCTTGTGATTCTGGAGCACATCCTGACTGGTGAACGCTTCGGTCAGTTCTCAAGTCATCTGTCGCCACAGGATCGACAGTCTGCCAAATCGGTGCTGGAAAGTCAGCGCAATCAACTGCGACAGCGTGTCCAGAATCACCTGGATGCGGCATATGGCCTGGATGCCCTGATGCAGGGGTCGCTCGACACCACGCACGATCTTGATCTCAATGAACATTACGTTGCACTTTCCCCCGGATTCGTGCCGCAGCCTCCGGTCGCCGCCAATCTCGCCGGCGCAATGCAGCATCTGCTGAGTCAGGCCCTGGAGCACGAGTTTCCAGCCGCTCCGCACTTTGAGGCGGAAATCAAATCCAGCTCATTGAAAAAAGTCCACGAACAGATCTTTCCGGCGACTCAGGTCGCTGATGGGCGACTGGCCATCGACAAGACGATGCGCCCTGTCGTGCGACAGATCGCTGCACCACTGATGCTGGGTGAGATGGGTGTCGATGCCACGCACTTCGTTCTTGGTCAGCACTGGAAGCTCCACTTTGGAAGAAAGTCTGCGGAAACAGGCGGTGAACTGTCAGTGGGGCAACTGCGCAAATGGATCGATGATCCGAAGCCTATGGGATTACCCAAGGATGCCCAGAATCTTGTGATCCTGATTTATGCAGCCCAGACAAGTCAAACGCTCTATCTTCACGGAGCCGCGTTCGAGGCAACGTTGTCTAATGTCCCGGATGCCTGCGAGCTGCGGAAGGACAAGTTGCCCGAATCAGCCGACTGGGAATTAGCTTTGAAGCGGGCCGGCAGCATCTTCGGTGTGGCAGGTTTGCGTTTGCTCAGCGCAGGAAATGTCAACACGTTGTCCAGCGAGTGCAGGAGAAAGGCTGGCGACACACGGCGTGCGTGCCAGGCCTATGCTCAACGACTTAAACAGCGCATCATGGAACTGGGCATGACGCCCGAGTCCTCCGATCGCATGAAGACAGCGACCGCGACACTGGTACTTGTCGACAAGATCTGCTCGGTGGAACCTGGTGGTATCGTAAAATCGTTAGCTTCGGCGACGATAGCGTCCAGCGAAACAGCCATGGGCGAATGTGTGAGTAAATCCGCCGAACTTGAGGGGAATCTGGACACCGCTGGATGGCAGACCTTCGAACTGATTCGCAGGCTGCCGACAGAACACCAGTCGACTGCTCAGGAAATCCTCACCGACCTGAAAAAGGCTCTTTCCAGCGATGAACATGTTCTGGAACTGGCACCCGCGTTAAAGTCAGCCCAGGCACAAGCGATGCGGCTGCTGGAGAAATTGGTCGAGGTGAAGTCGCCTGTCAGCCCACAGCCGATCTCGCCGCCTTCTGTCCATCCACCGTCTATCCAACCGCCGGCCGGAAAGGAAAAGCGGATTGTCGGTCAGGATTCCCGGCACGATCTTGCACTACCGGCGGCGATGGGCGTGCTGTCGGAACTGGACGGCAAGCTCAAGCCCGGCCAGTCGGTGCGTGTTAACGTGAGTTGGGTGATTGAACAGGGAGGTGACACGTAATGACAATGACTGCTCCGTCGCTTGCCCAGATCAAAGCTCAGGTCGCGGCGATTCGACAGAAGGTACCGCAGGCGAGGGTAATCGGTATTCGTTCGATCGGCCGCTGGGCAGGTGAACCGAACGTGCGAGATTCCGATGAGTGCTACGCGATTCACCAGTGCGATTCGCCGTTGTCGTTTCGACTGGCCCTGCGTCAGCCGACCACAGAACAAACGACCAAGGTGCTGATTACAAGCCTGAGCGAGCAGGATCTGGGTGACGACATTTTGCTCCGGCTCGCGAAACGTCGCTTGTTTCAGATTGACCCCTGGCAGATCGTACGTTCGCTGTTTGACGCGCATGCCGTTGATCCTCGTTTAAGCCAGCATGCGTGGATCGCGGAGTCACTGCTCGAACTGATCCCGAATGCAGGCTACCCGGCAGCCCGCGGCGGATTTCTGGATTCCGAAACCGTCTGGCCGCTGTTGTTGAAACAGGCCGTCGGCCTTCAATCAGAGTCCCCGGACTTGACCGCTCTGTTGAGATGGTCTCTCGACGCGGACGGTACATCACGCTTTCGCTGCTGTTCGGAGAGCTTCCGTCAAGCAGCCATCGGTTGGCTCACAGAGAAAGCAGGCCCTGTCGCAGCGTTGTTGCTGCATTGCGTGGAACGCCTCGAGCGGCCGGATGCCGTACCAATCGGCCTTACCGCGAGTGTTGTGTATCATTCGGGAGCGATCGGGAAGCTGGACAGAGCCAGCGGCAAACTGGAAGAACGCTTTCTGGGCGGCACGTCGCCGGAAGCGGAGCACATGCAGCGGTGGAGTGCGGCCGCTACCGAGGCCGTGCGGTCAATGCGCGAGACTGAACCGAGGATCTATCGCCAGACAATCCAGCGGGCAGATGAAATCCTCCGTGATGTCAGGGCCGACGAAATGGCATGGCTCAGTGACACATCGATACTCGGCTTTGACCAGCGTCTGGCACGGTTCGGCGATGCTCTGTGTGATGCGCTGGGGCGTGGTTCCTGGGATCTGCTTGACGGCTTGTATGAAGCCCGCCAGTGCGCGCGACAACATGATCAATCGACGCAGGAGACGCGGCGATTAGAACGAGTTGACATGGCGCTGCGACTGGTCCGCTGGCTGGGAAGTCAGGGGCAGGCGAAAAAGGGGTCTGACTCCGACAGTGCCAGGCATCCGGAGGGCCGTTCCGGCTATCGGGGTCTGACACCTTTTTCGCAACCAGATTCGTTTGCTGATGCTGCGAACGCTCAACTGCGCGAAGGTGGGTTCCTGGACTGGGCACGACTCAGCCTGCGGAGCGGTGATCCCGTCAGGAAACTGTCGGAAGCGTATGCTCGACTATTCGATCAGGTACGGCAGATACGTGAGCAGCAGAGCCAGGTTTTCGCGGAGTTGCTGACCGCCTGGACCTCCGTCGGCTCCCGGGGAGATGACGTTATTCCGGTCGAGCGGGCTCTGGAGCAAATCGTTGCACCGCTTGCCGCCGAGGGACTGGTACTGGTCATCATCATCGATGGGATGAGTGTAGCCGTCTGCCGAGAACTGCTGGGCGATGTGACGCGTCACGAGTGGATTGCGATCTCGGAACCGGGCAGAAGGTTTAACCGTCCCGGGTTGGCCACGATCCCGTCCGTGACGGAGTTTTCTCGGACGAGCCTGCTTTGCGGGCGGCTGTGCCAGGGGACTCAGGACGACGAGAAAGTTGGCTTCGCTGAACATGCGGCACTTCTCGAACGATGTCGTAGCGGCTCGCCGCCTGTACTCTTCCACAAAGCCGGGCTCCAGGAGCTTGACGATTCTGTCCTGGCTGCTGAAGTCCGAAAGGAGATTGCATCGACACACCGGCGCGTCGTAGGTGTGGTCGTCAACGCTGTGGACGACCATCTGCTCAAAGGCGAACAGATCGACACGCGCTGGTCGCGTGACGAGATCAAGGTCCTTCCCGCCCTGCTGCACGAAGCCCGGATCGCACGACGGCTGGTGGTGCTGATCAGCGATCATGGCCATGTACTGGACTGCCAGGCGGAAGGCCGCCCCTTCAGGGATGATCTTGCAGGTGGAGAACGTTGGCGTCCTGCGCTCGGCAATGCCGGAGCCGATGAGTGTCTGATCCAAGGTTCGCGGGTCATGGCTAAAGGAAATCGGCTGATTGGTCCATGGAGCGAACGAGTACGTTATGGAATCAAGAAGAATGGTTACCACGGTGGCATGACTCCACAGGAGATGATTGTTCCGATCGCAGTGCTTTCCAGCACCGACGATTTTCCGAAAGGATGGAGCGAACAACCGATTGACACTCCGGTCTGGTGGGATGAGCCTTCGCCCGCACGCAGCACAAGGACAGAACCGGTGCTGAAGTTGAAGCCAACCAAGCCACAGCCTTCCGGGACCTTGTTCGACACCGAAGAACAAGAGCCAACGCCTGAGGTGGCCGGTATCAATGTTCCAAAATGGGTGACACGACTGCTGGCCAGCCCCGTTTTTGAGGATCAGAAGCGACTCGGCGGCCGCGGAATTCCCGCCGACAACGTGCTGACGAAGCTGCTGAGTGCCCTGGACGAACGTGGTGGCAAGCTGACCAGCCTCGCCCTGGCACGGGCACTGGAGTGTCCCCCTGTTCGTTTGCCCGGACTGTTAGCGAAGGCCGAACGCATCTTCAACGTCGACGGATACGACGTTCTGCGGCGCGACGATGCTTCCGACACGATCGAACTCAATCGCGATCTGCTGCTCAAGCAGTTTGACCTGGTGGAGTAGAAAAGTGGAGGAACATCACCGAAGGGCATTACGAGTTCTGCGATTGGTCCATGAACTGCACAAGCGTGGTTATCAACTGCTTCGGATTGCGCCGGGAATGTCTTCCTCTGGCTGCCATTGGCGGTGCGCTATTACGCCTCGTTCCAACATCCTCAGAACAAATGGTGCGATGCTGAAAGACTTCAATCGTTGTGCTGCTCATTATACGAGCGGTCAGGACAACGAGTATTTCGGCTGGTCAGATGCAAAGGCAGACACCGTGCAGCAGCTTGCGGACAGGTTTTCAGAGCGATGCCCGGAGATCATCGAGGCTTCGCGGGGCGATGACTGGAGTTATGCGGGTTGGTACGTTCGAATGCTCGGTTATGCAGAGAGGGGACTGTTTCCCATTGCATACGCTGATTGGGATGACGATTCGCAGAACGATGGTTTTCTTCCGTTGCTCGGAGCTGAAAGCGACCTGCCGATGCCACCTCCAGGTGATGCTGAGAATGGAGGACGCGACTAATGATCAGTCCGAAGCGACGAGAAGAGATCATCGATGCATTACGTCGCGGAACGGTGCCGCGCAACAGCCTGGATGCGTTCGCCGTTGGCCTGGGAGGGTTCGAGACGGCTTTGGACGACGAACTCCGCAAGGTCGCCGCGATCGGCAGCGTGTTTAAGGCTGTGCGTGGTGATTATGGCTGCGGCAAGACGTTCTTTGCTCGCTGGCTGGCAGATCGAGCCCGGAAAATGGGCTTCGCGTCTGCTGAGGTCCAGGTCTCCGAAACAGAAACTCCTCTGCATCGGCTGGAGACAATCTACCGGCGTCTCATGGAGCGGTTGTCAACCGCGGACACGCCCCAGGGAGCCTGGCGCAATATCATCGATGGCTGGTTCTACGCCCTGGAGGAAGACGTTTTGGCCGAGGGCACGGTCGATGCCAATGATCAGCAAGCCCTGCTGGAACGCACGAACGAGCTCTTGGAACAACGGTTAGCCAAGGTCACCAGTACAGCCCCGACTTTTAGTGCGGCCCTGCGCGGGTATCGGCAAGCGCTTGCTGCCGGGGACCGGGCAATCGCGGATGGAATCCTGGCGTGGCTGGCGGGACAGCCGAATGTGGCCGCGGCCGCCAAACGCATCTGCGGAGTGAAGGGAGACATCGATCATTTCGGTGCGTTAAACTTCCTCCAGGGCGTACTCATTGTCTTGCGTGACTCGGGACATCCTGGCCTTCTGCTGGTACTTGATGAAGTCGAGACTATTCAGCGCGTGCGCAGCGATGCGCGTGACAAGAGTCTTAACGCATTGCGACAACTCATTGATGAAGTGGATTCGGGACGATTTCCGGGACTCTACCTGCTCATCACGGGGACACCGGCCTTCTACGAAGGACCGCAAGGCATCCAGCGTCTGGAGCCCCTTGCGCAAAGATTGCACGTGGATTTTCAGACGGATGCGCGTTTTGATAATCCTCGGGCACCGCAGATTCGCCTCCCTGCCTTCAGCCTTGAACGATTGTGCCTCGTTGGTTGCAAGATCCGTGACATCTACAAGCAACACGCTCATGCTCCCGAGCGCATTGCCTCAATGTGCAACGATGCCTACGTTCAAGAGCTCGCTCAAGCCGTTGCCGGTAAGCTTGGCGGCAAGGTGGGTGTCGCTCCAAGGATCTTCCTCAAGAAGCTGGTCTCCGACATTCTGGATCGCGTGGATCAATTCCCAGATTTTAATCCCCGCGAGCACTACACACTGACCATGAATGACACCGAATTGACAGTCGTCGAACGCCAAGCCATGGGTGTGACAGACGTTGAAGAAATCGAGCTGGATCTGTGAGCGGATTTGACCAACTGCATCCGGCCCTGCAACACCATATCGTGAACAGCTTCGGCTGGCGCGAGTTGCGACCATTCCAGGATGCCGTCATCCCACAAATCCTGGACGGTCAGCATCTGATCGTGCTCGCACCCACAGCCGGCGGAAAAACCGAGGCAGCCTTCTTTCCTACACTGTCCCGGATACTGACAGAAGGATGGACAGGCCTGAGCCTCTTGTACATCTGTCCGATCAAGGCGCTGCTGAATAACCTCGATGTCCGTCTTCAAAGGTACTGTGACCTTTTGGGACGTCGCTCGACCCTCTGGCATGGAGACATTTCAGCGTCGGCCAAAAAACGCATCGTACGGGAGCCGCCCGACTGTCTGCTGACAACACCCGAATCTCTGGAGGTGATGCTGATTTCGCGCAACGTCGATGAACGCGCGCTCTTCAGCAATCTTCAAGTAGTGATCATTGACGAGATCCATGCGTTTGCCGGAGACGATCGCGGCTGGCATTTGCTGTCTGTGCTTGAGCGGATTTCGAGACTGGCGGGGCGTGAAGTTCAACGAATCGGACTCTCAGCCACCGTCGGAAATCCTGAAACGCTGGTTGATTGGCTGGCCGGCTCATGCCAACGGAAACGCAGCGTTTTTCTGCCGACAGCGACCGCAGGAGTAGGGCAAGCCGATGTAAAACTTGATTATGTGGCGTCACTCCACAACGCAGCGGTGGTGATTTCGCGTTTGCATCGTGGTGAAAAGCGGCTGGTCTTCGTCGATAGTCGGGCACGCAGTGAGCAGCTTGCGACCGATCTGCGAGCTCTTGGTGTCACGACATTTGTGACCCACAGTTCACTAAGCCACGAACAGCGTAATCAGGCGGAGGAGGCATTTGCGTCACGGGAGGACTGCGTCATTGTTGCCACAAGTGTCCTCGAGCTGGGCATCGACGTTGGAAATCTAGACCGTGTCATCCAGATCGACGCGCCGCCGACGGTGTCCAGCTTTCTGCAGAGAATGGGCCGCACCGGTCGGAGATCCGGCACATTACGCAACTGTCTGTTCCTGGCGACAAAGGATGAGACGCTTATACAGGCAGCAGGCCTGATTGACCTTTGGGCGGAGGGTTACGTTGAACCGATTGAGCCACCACCACTGCCCCTGCATGTGCTCGCCCAGCAGTTGATGGCGCTCACATTACAGGAGAGCGGTATCGGTCGATCAGATTGGTTCAAGTGGGTGAAGGGCGTACAAGGCTTTGCTGCAATTCCCCCCGAACAAATTTACGAGCTTGTCGCCTCGATGCTGGAACGAGAGATCCTTTGGGAGGAAGCTGGAATCCTGGCAATGGGGCGTGAAGGAGAAGACACATACGGGTGTAAAAACTTTATGGAGTTGTTCTCCGTCTTCATGTCGCCACCTCTGTTTTCCATCCTGCATGGCAGACAGGAACTCGGATACGTCGATGAGATGACATTCATTGGCAAGCATGAAGGGCCGCGTGTCTTGCTGCTCGGGGGACAAGCCTGGCAGGTGAATCATATCGATTGGCAACGTCGCATTGCCTACGTTGAAGCAACCGATGCAACGGGACGGACGCGATGGAAAGGAGAAGGACGTGGACTGGGGTACCGGTTGTCACAATCGATCAAAAGCATCCTCGCTTCCAATGAGGAGAACCCGCGATGGTCGCGGCGAGCGACGGACCGAACCAAAGAGATCCGAAAGGAGTTTACCTGGCTGCGGAAAGATTCAACGGTTGCGATCATGGGGCGCAACGGTCAATCAGAGTGGTGGACCTTTGGTGGGTACCGGGCAAATGCGACAATTGCGTGGCAGCTTGCCCAGGAGATGCAATCCAAAGTGGGCCATGACAGTTTCACTCTGACTTTTGAGTCAGCCGTGAAATTGCAGGAGGTACAGCGTGCCATCGACGCAATCCACGAGCACGACATTGCTGCGATGCGTCCAGTCGTAGACGAAGCGGCCATAGACGGTTTGAAATTCTCGGATTGCCTGCCTGTCGAACTGGCCAAAAAGATGTTGGAACGTCGTCTCCAGGAACCGGAGGCAACGCGCAGAATCATAGAAGAATCTGTAGGATTTGTTGTTCAGCAAGAGTGAGATACAACAAACATGTTGCCGTTCTTAACAGCATATGATCCCCTTGGCGGAAGTTCCGGCAGCATTGACCCGCTCGGCGCTCTCCAGACCTACGGTGCGCTTGCGGACATGTTGTTGCCGGGCGTCACAACAATCACAACCCGTTCTCGTTATTTATCAATGCTTTGTGCTGCGATAGCAAATGCGGAAAGGACCCAGCGTTTTCTGCCCGGCAATTCCGGACTTGCACAGCGTCGCAAGGCGGTTGAACCATTTGAGCGACTTTGGGCATTGGCCTGCGTGGCCGCACAAGATCAGGGAGTCATCCGCGCTGCGGATGGACTGCGCGGAATCACCTACGCTGAGAAGTCTTATCGGCACTTCATAGAAAACGGCGACAAGGTCAATCCAGACTTTAAGCTGCTTAAGTACCAGGCCCGCACTGGAGCAGTCGGCACCTATTGGACGGCTTTGATCGGCGGTGAGTTGGCCAACCCCGATGACGGAAAGTTGACTGACGAAGGAATTAACCTTGCCCAACAGTTTCCGATGCCAACGCAATTGACAGAAAAGGATCGTAAACGCCTGACCGATCCTGAAGCCGCCCTCCGTGTCTCAATGACTACCAGCAATTTACGACAATGGGCAGACGGGTGCCATCTGGCTGCGGCTGATGGCGCCGAACGTGAGCAACTTGGCGATGCACTAACCGCGGACGATCGCCGCGACTGCATCAACCGTGCTTTATTCAAGATGGCAGGCAGAAATGGGTTACCCGAAGCGTGGGATACGCAATCGCTGGAACAACTGCGCGGTGAGCTGATGTCTCTTGAAAGAGCTGTCGACCTTGGTCTCCCGACAGTAGTCGATGCCGTACTTGCCACGGAGCGATTCCATGAAGCGGTACTGGCGGTATTTCATGCCTTGCGCTGGTGGGCCACCATGCATGCAGGGAAACGTGTGGATGACCTTGTCGCGGAACGCGACGTCCAGCGGGCAACTGATCGGTGCCGAGAGACCGCTGAACTTCTGCAGCGATTTCAGGCGACGTGTGATCGCCAGGAAATTCGTACGGCGATTACAGGCTTGGGAGGTTTTGCCCGTGGGATTGATCGCGCAAATTCATCCAGACGTGTTGTTGACGAGATTCTGCGGCGTCACCGCGAAGTGCAGTCCGGCAAAGTGGATGGCGGTGTGCCGAAACGCGAATGGATTGGTTTTGATGGTGAAAAACTTCTTCGTCCGGCGCCACGGTTCCAGCTTAATGAACCTCCGATTGCAGCAGTTGGTTTGAGATTGACGCACCCTTATCGACTTGAACCTTTTATCTACATGCTCCGCGAAAACAACGTGCTTCCCAGCCAGGAACAACAAGCGAATTGATCAACAATGGATAAGAAACAACGCCTGATTGAGCTGTACGTGCCGCCCGCCGAAGGATTTATCCTGGAGTCCCTTGTCGCGACAACCTACCAGATTGATTTCGAATTCTTCGAGGAAGAACTTCTGGCGGAGGCAATGGGAGTAAGGTCGCCCATCAGTCGTATGAAAGCGTTTCGATCAGAGCTGGAACGCTGCCTTCAAACGACGGACGTCAGTGTGCTGTATGACCTGCGAGGTTGTAAACGCCTGGCAAGGCTCTCGCCACGTATCGACCCCATTCCGATCGTTGGACGAAAACTTCATTCCAAGATCAGCTTGCTGATGTGGGTTCGACAGAGTCCCGATCAGCGCGGACCGGACCGGCGGATGCGTTTGATCGTTGGGTCCGCAAATCTCACACGTCAGGGATTTCGTGAGAACTACGAGTGCATCGTCTCAGTTGATTTTGGGGGGAGAAGCCGTTCTCCAAAGGTGCTGCTGACCACCGCTATCGAGTTTGTGCGCCAAATCGCAGCGGAGTCCTACAGTCCACAACTTCAACGTCAACTTGAATCATTCCAAAAGCAAGCCGCTGCACTGGATAACGGCTCGTTTGCTGACGATGATCCCAGTGATCTGGTCAGCGCGAATGAGGTCTTACAGCGGATGGAGAGGCGATGGGCCGAATCGTCAAATTCTCCGCCAGAAAGACTGACAATCGTTTCGCCATTTTGGCCAGAGGGAGTGACTGCCACTGATGCTCTATTTGGAATTGTGGAACGGTTTCAGTTTCCGAAACACGTTGAGCTTGTATGCCGAGGAGTGCCCAGTGGTACTGGACTCGAGTCGCTGCCTGAGTTCGACGCGGAAGTGGCCACGCGTTTGAAGAGCAAGATTGCCAGTCGATTGTTCCTGCGAGCTGTACTTCCACATTGTGAAACTGAGCAAACCAATGGGGAGAAAGAGGACGCTGGAGATGAGACTGAAGAGCATGAACTGGCTCAGCGTGTGCTTCCGAGGAAGTCGAACAATGACCAGATGCAACGTTCCCTCCATGCCAAGATGATCCTCCTGGACGGCGCACAAGGCAGTGTTCTCTATGTGGGCTCGTCAAACTGTACTCGTCGCGGGCTGGGAATGGGCGGCCCCACCAACTGGGAAACGGGTATGATCTATCGGTTGACGTCGAAACAGCGCCGGCAACTCCAGTCAATCATGTCGTTTTTTGGACCAGCCACAGAGGTGCTTCCCGACAGATCGCCAAAGACACAGAAACCTACGCGGGATGCTGATCCCGCAGTCCCATTGTTTCTTTCGGAGATAGCCGCTGAAGGAACCATCCTGACAATCAGCTTTCGCGAGAGTGCTGAGTTGCCCGACGATCTTGTGATTTTGATGGAAATCCCAGCACGTGTTCGTGAGAGCAATTATTGGTTGCTCCACCGACAATCGGCGGTTGCTGATCCAATCGAGGAGATTATCACAGATCTGGTGGGCTGCCCAAGATGTGACAAAGACCTTGTGGAGCTGCCCAACGATGAAACAGTCACAGAAATCTACTCAAATGTCTTCGTCGAGGTCCGTTGGCAGGGACACAGCGCCACATTCCCTGTCAGGTTCGATGACAAAGCCACGTTGCCCTTGCTGCTTGTTGGTCGCAGGCGAACCGAAGACGAGTTGATCGAGTATTTTTTGTTCGGCCGAGATCCGGGAGATGATGATGACGGCGATGAGGGCTATAGCAGCGGAGTGGGAGGCCATAAGCCAGATGGACCTATCGACACGCGGCGAATTCTGGCTTATTTCATGCGCCGATTTGTGCAGGCTATTCCTGGCATCGAAGCCGAACTTCAGCAGGCAGGTTACTCCCGCACTGCACTCGACGCGACGCTGCGGGGGCCAATGAGTCCCCTTCAGCTTGCTGAACGAGCATTCGCGAGTCTCAATCGAATTCCGTCTCAGGACGAACCGAAAAAGACTCCTACAGCAGTTGCGTTTCAACTAACCGAGATTCTGGCCGTATTGCTCCGCTGTCAGGCGAAGATTGACGACGAAACGCTCAAGAACTGCTTCGTCCCCGTAATACGTCGATGCCGTGACTTGATCAGCAATTTGGTCGATGCTCATGTAGAGCTCGGTGAAGGCGTCTTCCCAATCTACCGAGATCGTTTTGCGGGAGTTGAATCATGAAACTTTCCCCAAATATCGATCTCGGAAAGTCGCTGCGACAAGTGTTCGGGGACGACCCGGAATCAGCAGCGCAGGTGGAGCATGACCGTGCACGGCAGGAGGCGACCGCGAATGCGATTCTTAAGAGATTTGTTGCTCGAAACCCAGCCAATCGCCGCGAATTGACAATCCTGGCCGACGAGGTTGGTCTCGGTAAGACGTACGTGGCTCTCGCAGTAGCGGTCTCGATGTTAGATGCTATTCGTAACGGTGAGTCCCCGGAAGGCCTGCCAGCAAATAAACCTGTCGTGCTGGTGCTGACACCGACTAATGATGCACTTTTCAACAAGTGGATGCGCGAAGCGGAGGCATTCAAGACGGATTGCGCGCTTGACAAAAACAATCCTAAACGGAATCTCGACTGGCTGGACATTCGTTGTCCAATCCAGAACAGCAGTAAGTCAGGCAATATTCTGCACCTCGCTCGTGAAATGCAACGGGCGACGCGCAGCCGTCCGATGATTCTGATTGCAAAGTATGGCGCACTCGGCGCAGCACTGAACAACCGCGATTGGTGGCGAACACGGGCCCTGGCAATCGTCTTTGAATCCTGCAAGATTCGTCCAGATGACAGAAAATGGTGGTGCAGGCAGATCCTCGGCACAGTTGCAAAGACCAAAGTTGCGAAGCTTCTGGATCTACGGAAGTCGTACAGCCTTTGGACTGAGGCGTCTAAAGAGAATGAGGTATCAACGAACCTGTATCAGGCTTTTCATCGCGTAATTCAGAACAAACGGATTCGTCCGCGTCTTGATCGACTCATTTCAGCGAGGAACTCGAAAGGACTTTTGGATGCGCTCGATGATTTGACTCGTCTTGCGATCGCTGGTGATCTGCCCTGTTTGTCATTGGTAATCGTTGATGAAATGCACAACTTAAAGAATGAGGACGTGCAAGTTCGAAGGCACCTTGAGTCTTTACTGGAATATCGCGTTTGTCGCATGCTGGGACTTTCAGCAACGCCGTTCCAACTCAGGCAGGACGAGTTGTTGAGCATCTTGAAACTTCGGAAGATTCTGATGCTGCCGGGCGATCGCCACGAAGCACTGGACGTCGCGGTCGAAAAACTTTCCGAAGCTATGAAATCGTCACGTGAATCAGGCGACATATTCCGACGCCGCTGGCGGGCACTTCGGCCTCGCGATGAGATTGCGATCGAGGAATCCTGGCAGGCAGTGGTAAGTGTCGACCCATCAGAGCAAAAAGCCGAGGCAAGGAAGATACGTCCGCCGCGCATTGCACACGCATTGGAAGCGGCGTTGGATTTGGAGCAGCTTAATAGGGCATTGCAAAAGCACCTTCAACCTATCGTGATTCGACACCAGCACCCCCGTGGATATCGCGAATATTTTGTTGGTCAACACGCGGATATCGGGCACACACAAGGAACACCGCATTTCAGCTGGACTCCTGGCCTTGAGGTACGCGGACAAGATGAGCTGGCGCATTATCTGATGATGCGTGCGGTGGCTCTTGCAAAGGATGAGAAAGGACTGCCAGGTCTCGGGGCTGAACTTACCGGAAGTTACCGCCATCTCGTGGAGTCATCCGCCGTCTGGAAGAGGCTGTCAACGGCGAAAAACACACTCCTGCAGGATTATCGAGCGGTCCTCGATCGCATGATTGGCCATCGGAGCGAAGGTCACGACCCTGATCGAGAACATCGCAAGGTGCAGGCAACCGTCCGCCGCGCTTTGGAATTCTTCAAGCGAGGCCAAAAGACGCTGATTTTCTGTGTATTTACTAAGACCGCTGAGACCGTCCGTGACCGTTTACAGGCTGAGATCGATCAATTTTTCAACGAGACAAAACTACGTGTCTTTGGAGATGGATCAAGTTTTGAGAATTTCCGGAAGCGATTCTTTAACAGACGTGAGCCACTGTTCTCTCTGATTCAGGACCATCCGCTGCTTGGCAATGTTGAAGGCGGTGTTCCGGGTATCCCCAGCAATCTGAAACTGACAGAGGCTCACCTGCGCGAGGTGGCCATCCTGCTTGTTGCCTGGGGCGAACCAGCAGACGATGAAAAACCAGATCGCCGCCTCTTGCTTGCCGCAACTGAGCACGTCGCGGTAAATGCGTGGCAAACATCCGCAGATGGGCAGATTTGGCTTGGTGGGGTCCTTTCCTCATGGAAGGACGCGCAAGGTCGGCTGCAGAATCCAATGGCCGCTCCGGATTGGCTTGAAGGTCGTGAGCCATTGTCACGTAGCGAGCGGGCCGGACGCGTGCGTCGTTCAATTGACCCGGAGGCACGCACCGGAACGGAAGATCCCCTGGATCTAGAACAGTTGGATGAAGAGGCCTTTTCGGCTGATTCGAACAACTTGCAGGAGAAGGAGATCGCTGCATGGATACGTCGTCTACAACGTGACGCGATTGGCGAAGTTATCGAACCATATTTTGATGATGGCCTAATCAGCAGAAAGCCAAGCCGGCCGCCGTTGCTTGCACAACACCACGGAGAATTGCTCGCGAAGTTTGATCTTGCCACGCGCGCGGTCGCCGGGCAGGTCTTTCGTCGCACACTCATGGCAGAAGAGTTTCTGCTTCGATACCTCGCTGACGTTGAACGAGACAACGCCGAGAAGTGGGTCGATTACCTCGCGGAGCGGTACGTTAAGCACCTCGGTGGACACTTTGAATCGCTGAAGGAGCGGGTGCACGCGTTTCTCGAAACGTTGACACGAGCGAAAAACAACAGAGCATTGCTTAGCGGATACTACGCCGCTGCCGAGAACCGCAATGTCGTCCAGCTTGTGAAAGGAGGTATGGACCGAGACCGCTATTTCCTTGGATTCAATACGCCCTATCGCCCTGAGATTCTGGTTTCAACTGCGGTTGGACAGGAGGGAATCGACTTGCACCGCGAGTGTCGCCATGTAATCCACCATGATCTGTGTTGGAATCCTGCAACTATCGAGCAGCGTACCGGACGAGTTGACCGGATTGGAAGCAAGGTCGAACGAGAACGCATGGGCGCAAATGGCAAGGAACTTCCAACCCTGGAAATTGCCGTGCCATACCTCGCCGCGACCTATGACGAGCGGATGTTCGAAGAATTGCACCGACGCGCGCAGTTGTTCGAAGTGACACTCGGTGGCGACATGCGTGTCGAGGGGCGTATCGAAGCTGAACAAGTAAGAGGCGAGAAACAGAAACGCGAGAAGGCCGGGATTGGCACCGAGGACGAAGACCTCGGAGAAGAGGGCAATGACACCGGTGCGGTCGACCTTCCCCAGAATATGATTGAGAGATTGCGGGTAGATTTGGCAGTCTGGAATCCGCGTCGAGCAAACGAAAACACAGGAGCCTAAACCTCAAACAAACGTTATGTCTGCGCGTAGGTCTTCATTCGCGGCTTAGCGCGACAGTGGAATCGAGTTTTGTGTAGGGAATTGGCCGGCAATCGTCGATCGACCGACGGCTCCGTCCGCTGTCGTTTCTCCGCTGGTTTGACGCTGACCGCCGGGGAACGCTGCGCTGGCATCAATCGAACATCAGCATCTGCGGCCAATTCCGTTGCCCGCTGCCGGGCACGTTCACTCAGACTGCCGCCCTTGAGCGACTGCAGTCGCCAGAGGATCTTTCGAATCAGCCAGACACGGTTCCGTGACCGGGGTGCCTCGCCGTAGACGCTCACAAACCTCTCGTGCAGCTTGCTCACCGGCAGGTGGTGAAGTGCCTCAGATTCAACAGCGACCTCGTTCGCGATCATTCCGTTTCTCCCCGTCTTTCTGACTTTCGCGCAGCGTCAAGCGTAGTTCGTTTGCCTTGGCTGCATCGCCTACTCGTTCGACAAACCCGAGCCGCCGGGCACGAGAGACACACTGAGCCGCTTTTCGAGAACGAGTTCAACTCCGTTCGAAACGTCAGTGCTCAGAACTTTGGAATTCTGCTCGTCCCGCAGAACTCGGCGGACAGCCAGTGCCAGAATTGCGGCCATTCCTCGGCGTCGCTCTTCAGCTGTGAGCGGTTTCTTGTTGCGTGCCTTCATCCCAATTCTGCCTTCCTGCCAACTGCGATTCACCAGTCGCTGCAGAAAGTGATATATGCCGTCGCCGGGTTATGTGTCCGGCGAGTGTGGAGAATTCCAGGCAGTGACGTGACTGATCAAGCGCTCTCGGTGAGGATCACTTGATTCATTGTTGTAGATCCAAACAATTCAATGCACGTAGGCGTCGAACCCGAATCTGATTCTGGTAAACGTTGATGGAGGACTTTGTAACATGAATGACAGCACTCTGGAGCATCGTCGTGGTGAGGTGAGTAGTCTCTTGTTCTCCAGCATTGATCGAAAACTGTCACGAGGAGGCAGCATCGAGGCACTGGAACGTTCAAGAGAAGCCTACAATCTTGCGAATTCAGCTCCTAAGTTGCCTTCACCATGGCCGCAGCTGACGTCGTATCGTCTTGCACATCTCAGATGTCGTGCACGTCAGTTATCTGTCGCCGACCTAAAAGAAATTGATGATCTGTTCGCGGAGGCATCCACGACGCCAGAGCTAAGCTCTCTCGCTTGTGCTTATCGAATTGCGATTCTGACGCGACTTGAGCACATTGACTCACGTTCATCCAGATCTCAATGGCAGCAGATACGAGCCGTCTGCTTCGAGGAAGCGGTGCATGCGATTCGCCATGCTCAACTGAACGCCAAGTCCATATCACGCGAGTCGATGTGGCTTCAAACGTCAGCCTTCAATCTACTTGAGTTCTCAAGCTACCTGCTGGGATTACCGTATGACGACCTTGAAGGACTTGCGATTCGAGACGTTGTTGAACAGTGCTATGCAGGGGGATGGTTCATCGTAGGACGCGGAATCGAGCAGATTCGCATGACAGAAGTCTTTGCTCGTTGTGAATTTCGTTCGCGTGCTGCCGCGTCAAATGTACTGTTCATAGAACTCAATCGGCGATCGGCCTCGTGGAAAGTGGTTTGGTCGGATGTTGAATCAGAATTTGAACCGGTGAATGAGGAATTTGCCAAGCTTGTGCTGCTTTCGATGAAACAACCGCCGCTGCCACAGTCGGACTTGCGACGCCGAACGGTCGGCACAGACGGTGAGGACAGTGATAGTCGTTTTCGCCAGGTTAAGACTCGAACGCAGAGGGCGATTCGGAATCTGTTCAAAGATGACAGTCTCAAGGTGTTTGTTGGAAATGTGCTTAGTCCGGAAATCCGCGTGATTGGACTGGTTGAGGGAGCAGCATTCCAGTGAGGAGAATCGTTGCGGAGTTTGTCACACCGTTGTCACACAAGATCTTCCAGAATCTGCAAAGCATCGCTGTTCAGGCTGTTTGGACAGTTGACGCAACACTCGATGCATCATTCAGGAAGCTCGAACATGTCACAAAACTTGTATTTTGCCTACGGATCAAACCTCAACGAGTCCGACCTTGGTGCTTGGCTGCGGAAAAAGGGATATCCAGCAGGATTGCTGAAATTCCACTCGCATGCCTCGCTCCCAGATTTTGAACCCGCCTTCACATATCGGTCAACGAGCCGCAACGGCGGAGTACTGGATATCCGGGAGAGTATCGGCAGTGTCGTCGAAGGTGTGCTATTCGAAGTTCGAGGTTGTGGATGGGAGGCGTTGGATTCGAAGGAGGGCGCCCCCACGTGTTACGAGAGGATGCCCGCTACCGTGCTGAGCCCATACGGTGAGGCAATTCAGGCGATTACCTATCGAGTGTCTTCGATGAAGCGGAAAACTTTCGTCCGCCCGACCGACGATTACGTTTCCGTGGTACGCGAGGGAATGAAAGCCTGGGGGATTTGTGATCGGGCGTTGACGGCTGCAGCGAGGAATAGGATGCCCGAGCCACTTGATGGTATCTTCGTTTACGGCACGTTGCTGCGTGGTGGCAGTCGATTCTCATTGTTGTCTGAACATGGACTCAAGTGTGCTGTCCTTGCAGATGCGTTTGGGGAGTTGGCCGATCTGGGGTCGTTCCCAGCAATGGTCAATCTTGATTCGCGTCATTCGATCGTTCATGGCGAATTCGTACGACTAAACGACGTTCGGACCGCACTTCAGAGCCTTGACGTCGTGGAAGGTTTTCGTGGATTCGGTGTCAGCGGATCATTTTTCCGAAGGACGCGAATCAATGTTGATGTGGGCGACGGACGGATTCGAGCCGCGTGGACTTACTGCCTTGACTCCGACGATACCGAAGCATTGAGAATTCCGTCGGGTGACTGGCGAGTGAGATGTGGAATACGCGAACAATTCATCGCGAGCCTTGTCGACAAGCACGTTGGCAATCAAGATAAAGCTGTCGCGGAACGAATCGCTGGAAGGCTGCCTTTTTCTTTCATGGATCAGGAGTCTGCCATTGACTCATTGCTTCCTTTGACGAACGCCATGATCGATGGACGACTTTCAGAAAGACGATTGGCACAAGCCTCTGGTTGCTGGACTGCTATTCCCTTCACTCACTAAATGCGAGAGCCATAACCGCAAGGTCGCATAACTCCAAAACGCGATTTGGAAAATCCGAAACTGCTTAGTGAAGCCAGTGGGGGTCATAACCCGAACCGGGAGTGTCTCTGTTTGGGAGAGACAAAACGCGTTCTTGGGGGCAGAGACGGCGGATGAGATCGGCTTCGCGGTGTCTCTGTTTGAGATCGGAGGCTCGGGACCGAGAACGAGGCTGATCGCAAGTTGTTGCGGGAAAGCGTGATACGTCGAGGCTTTTGCCGGGGCTCACACATGAGCGCAAAAAATAACCCCGGGGTCGAAAAATGTTTCGACACCGGGGTTTCGATGGAGCG
>Ga0194133_10002502_pt1 | contig 28147 bp, 30 predicted proteins | sample TA2KigOf40mmetaG_FD_155448 | JGI IMG/M metagenome (GOLD analysis project Ga0194133, IMG submission 155448) | Freshwater microbial communities from Lake Tanganyika, Tanzania - TA2015055 Kigoma Offshore 40m | ecosystem: Environmental > Aquatic > Freshwater > Lake | place: Tanzania: Lake... | reverse complement strand
GGTCACGCGCCTGCAGAAGGGCATCGAACGCACAGAGCGTGCTCTCTACTACCGCGACTGCACTCCGGCCTACGACTGCTCGGTGACCTACAAGTGGGGGAAGCTCACGTGGCGTGGGACGGCGCGGCTGTGTGTCGAAGGCTACTCGGGCACACCGTGCGCGAAGTACGCCAAGGCCTTCGTCGCACGCGTCGACCTGCTCGTGACCAAGACGAGGTCCAACTATGCGGGCTCAGGGAAGAAGTTCATTGAGATGTACCAGTCTGGGTACTGGCAGGGTGGCACCAAGACGATCTCTTACACGGATGACTTCGGTGCGAAGCAGTCGGAATGCAAGTACTCCCTCGGCTGTGGCAAAGACCTCTACATCTGGCAGGACGCCCTCAAGGACTGGTACTACTCCTTCACGGACGGCACATGCTGCTCGGGCGTCAGGCTCATATAGCGAAATCGTGATCCAACTGATCGCCTACTCGGACTGACTGGGGGACTCCGCGGGATTGACCCACGCGAGCCCACGGAAGCGCGCGAAGCCCCTGTCGAAGGACACCCACGTGGCGCCGTGATCGAGGGCCATCGCCGCCAGCGCGACATCGCTGACCTCTGCGCCTCGAGGCGCGTGCTCGGCGACGAGCGAGGCGAACGTGTCCCACCATCGCGAGCCTGCGTCCGCGATCCGTGTCTGCGGCCACTCCAGCAGCGCCATCAGGAAGGTCCCTGCTTCTCTGGGAGTAGCCGGCGTTGTGAGGATGCGGCGGTCCGTCACCACCCGCAAGAAGCCGGTCAGCACCGGTGGGAACAGGACAAGTGGCTCGTGGCTTAAGGCGCACTCCTCAAGCACCTGGCGCGCACGAGCGTGATGCGGTGAGTCTGCATCGAATGCGTAGACGAGGACGTTGACATCAACGGAGCGCATCGACGCCCTGGTCCTCGTCCATCACTTCGTAGACGGAGGACATGTCGTTGAGGTCGATCCCGGGCCGGACGCCTCCGGACCTCATCGTCGGCAAGGGGGTGAGATCTGCATGCCGGGTGCTACTCGCGCGCGCGAGGTAGTCGCGGAGCGCGTCCTCGATAACCGACCCGACGCCTCTCCCGGACCTGGCCGCGTGGACCTTCGCATTGGTGTAGAGGTCATCATCGATAGTGACCGTCGTCCTCACGGGTGCATCTTAGCATCACCATCTAGCATCATGATGCGGCACTGCCGGTATGTGCCCTCGCCGCACGTGCTCTCTACTACCGCGACTGCACTCCGGCCTACGACTGCTCGGTGACCTACAAGTGGGGCAAGCTCACCGCGGGGCGCATCGCCGCAAGCCGTGCTTGACTCGTCCTGTGCATGGGTAGCACGAGGCGACAACGCGCGCCCTTCTCGCAGGGACGCGCGAAGAACTGGCCGCGATCGGCCAGGCGGCCTTCACCATGGACGGCGTCGCTCGCCGCTCCTTCTTCTCCGCGGGTGCGCTCTACGAGCGATGGGCTGATCGCGGGGACCTTCTGGCGGACGTCGGCCGAGAGATCCAGGACGAGATTGAGGTCATCCTGCGCGGGTTGCCCGATGCACCCGCCGCACTCGCTTGGACCCTGGACGACGGACGCGAAATCATTGAGTTGGCCGGGGAGATCCTCATCGCCGGCCACACCACACCGGCCGTGCGCGACGTCGCCACCAGTACTTGGCTGACACTGCGCGATGGCCTCGAGCGCCACCTCCCGCGCGGTATGGCGTGGTACACCTCGTGTGTCAGCGTGGGCGGGGCCCTGCTGGATGTCCTCGGCCTCCCGGGACCCACACCTTCCACGGGCCGGGTGATGTGGTTGACCGAGGCGTGCGAGATCGAGCGCGAGCAGCGGCATGTGCCGCGCCCGGGCAGTGGTGATCCGCGGGCCGATGTACCCGAAGTGCCACCCCCGGCGCGCTCAGATCCCACCGCGCAAGCACTCATCCAGGCCGCCAAGGCGCTCCTCGCCGAGCACGGCGCCGAAGCCGTCTCGACGCGGCGGGTCTCGGCCGCTGCCGGCGTGACCACAGGCGCGATCTACCGCCGATACGACGGCAAGGCGGCTCTGCTCTCCGATGTGCTGCTGGCCGAGCTCGCCCCCGACAGGTATGCGTGGACCTGGGACCTCGTGCGTGCGCTGGCGACGGACGACCCCTACTGGGCGGCAGCGGATGCGATGACCGCGCAGATGCTGGCGGCAGCGCGCGACGAGGCCTCCCAGCGGGTGCTGCTGCAGATCGGCGTGGCAGCGCGCAATGACGAGGCGCTGCGCGCCCAGGTGCAGGAGCGCGTGCTCGTCGCCCATCGTGCGCGGGCCGGGATGTTCGCCCGGCTGCAGGAAGTTGGCCTGATGCGCGATGACGTGGACCCGGCCGTCTTCGCCTGGGGATTCCAGACCGAGCCCGTCGGGGTGCGCGCCACCCTGCCCCTGGGAATCCCCATCGACGAAGAGGCCGCAGTGATCTCCATGCGGGCGATCCTCACCGCGGCAGCGGCCCGCTGACTCAGCTCCCCGCTGCCACCTTCTCGCCGACGACGCCGTGCTTGGGCAGGTCAGGCAGTCGCCCGAAGCCGCGGCGGTAGAGGACGAGAAGCACGATCGCGAGCAGTGGCTGCAGGATGTCACTGGGGATCGCCCAGGTGTTGTCCGGCGCGTCATTGCCGTCGCCGACGTACTGCATGATGTGCCCGATCGCGTCACCGCCGTAGGAGATGGCAAGCGCGACGACAGCCGCCGTCATCCAGCGGTCGCGGAACCAGAAGCAGCCGATGCCGAGCACCGACAGCGCAAGGTCACCGAAGCCGACCTCCCACTGGAACATGCTGGGTGCGTAGCCGATGCTCGCGGCGATCTCGGCGGAGTTGGGCCCGAGGTGCCCGGCGACGCCGATCAGGCCCCACACGCTGAACCACACCATGAGCCACAGCAGTGCAAGCTCGACGATGCGGGGGCCGGTGCGCCGCGCCGGGTGACGGTCCGCGGCGATATTGATGAGGACGCCCACGATGAGGACGATCCAGGGAACGACGAAGAAGACCATGGGGCGGACGATCCCACCGGGATCGGCCACCGTCAACGCCCCCGGGCAAACTGCGGAATCCCGGATTTTGGCGACCCGCTCGCCAATGGCTGGGGGAGGCTAGGCCCCATGCATCCCCGCCGTGTGCTCGTCGTGGAGGACGAGGCATTCACGTCGGGGCTGGTGTGCGCCGCCCTGCGGGGCGGGGGATTCGAGGTCCGCCCGGCTTCCTCGGCGGCCGCTGCGCGGCGGGAAGTGGCCGACTTCGATCCCGACGCCGCTGTCATCGACCTCAACCTGGGCGCGGGTCCCAACGGCGTGGATCTCGCGCACATCCTCAGCCACCAAAACCCCGGAGTGGCACTGCTGCTGCTCACCAAAGTCCCTGACCTTCGGGCGGCCGGCTACACCGAGGCCGACCTGCCCGCGACCTGCGGCTTCATCCGCAAGGAGGCTGTGACCGATGCCGACCTTCTCGTGCAGGCCGTCGAGAGTGCACTCGCTGATCAGGTGCAGCGCATGAAGGGTCAGCTCGACCAGGCCAGCCCGCTCACCGCGCTGACACAGACGCAGTTCGCTGTGCTGCGCCTGGTCGCTCAGGGCTACACCACCCCGCGCATCGCCGAATTGCGCGGCACCACGACGAGCGCTGTCGAGAAGGTGCTCGGCAGCATCTACGACGCCCTGCACATCGGCAAGGACGACGGCATCAGCCGGCGCGCCGAGGCCATGCGGATCTTCGTGGAGTACGTCGGTCTGCCCCCGCGCGACTGAGCGTCGCCCTAGGGTCATTCCGTGACCTTCTGGCTCCGCGTGACCGGCCCGGCCCTGGTCAGTTGGCCGGTCCTGGTGCTGGTCGCCGTATGGAGCGGGGTCCTCAGCCTCCTGGGCAGCGGCTCGACCGCCACGGGCAGCCTCGCGGTGCGCGCAGGCATCGCCTTCGTGGCGGGCATGGCCGCGGTCGGTGTCGTGCTCATCGTGTGGTGGCTTGTGCTGCGCCGAGTAGGCGGCCTGCTCCACGTCGTGATCGCCATCTCTGCGGTGCTCGTCGCCGGTGCGGTGCGCGGCCTGGTCGTGCAAATGGGCTTCGTGGCGATGGGCTTCTCGGAGGGTAGTGCTGCCGACTACATCCAGCGCATCGTCCCCAGCATCTTCACGATCTCCTTCGCCTTCCTGGTGGGAGCGTCCGGAGTGGCGGCCGTGGCGTCCTACCGGCAGACCGCGGGCCTGCTCCTCGCGGAGCAGCAGCGACTCGTGGCCCTCATCGACTCTTCTGCACTGGGCATCGAGGAGCGACAGACAGATGCGCTGGACCGCGTGCAGCAGCGGCTCGATGCAGAGTTGCGCGGCCTCGCTCTGGACACCGCGCCCTCCGCGGTGGAGGCATTGGAGAGCCTCGCGGGTGATGTCGTCCGCCCGCTCAGCCACTCACTGGCCCACGAGTTGCCGCAGTGGGACGCGGAGGTCCCGCGGGAGGCTCCTCGCGTCCGATGGGTCGATGTGCTGCGCGATCCGGTCGCGTCGGCAGCGATTCGTCCGCTCGTGCTCCCCCTGGCCCTGTTGATCATCGCCCTGCCCGCAGGCGCCCTGGTCTACCAGCCCCGCACCGGCCTGGCGACCGTGCTCGTGGGGCTCGGTGTGCTCTCGGGCACGCTCGCCCTCGGCCGTCTCTGGCTGGTGCGGCGGCCACCACAGCGACTGGTGCTCGTGTGGTCGGCGATCGTGCTCATCCTTGCCATCGCGGCGCTCCTCACGAGTCGCGCGGCGAGCCTGATCGATCGCTCGGATCCCAGCGCGGGCGCGATCCCCTCGCTCACGATCTTCGTCGTGCCGGTCTTCGGGCTCATCATCGCGATGGCGTCGATGATGGGTGCGCGGATGCGCGACATCACCGCCGAACTCGAGTCGACGACACGACAGCTGCAGTGGAATCTTGCTCGCGTTAACACCCAGCAGTGGGAGCAAAGCGGCCGGCTCTCGCGGGCGCTCCACGGCCCCGTCCAGAGCCTGCTGCATGCTCGGCTCCTGCGGCTGCGCAGGCAACTCGAGGACGGCGAGGTGTCGAGCACCGAACTCGACGAACTCCGCGTGGACCTGCAGCGGGCGCTTGCCTCGGCGCTGTCACCCTCTGATGCTCCGCGCCCGGTCAGCGCGGTCCTTGCCGACGTCACCGAGACGTGGGATGGCGTCGCCGCGGTGACCTGCAGCGTCACCGCACTGGCTGAGAAGCACCTCTCGGCCGATCCGCTGTGCACACACGCGCTCACCGACCTTGCCACCGAGGCGGTCTCCAACGCCGTGCGCCACGGCAAAGCCACGACGGTCGAGGTCACCATTGACGTCGACGTCACCATCGACATGGAGGACGACGAGCTCATCCGCCTGAGCGTCGTGGACGACGGGCGCGTGCCGGCGCAAGGCATGCCCGGCCTCGGCACAGCCCTCCTCACGCGATGCACCTACGACTGGTCGCTCGCACACGACCCCACGACCCTCACCGCACGTCTGCCCTGCGTGAAGGCCTCCGTCATGGCAACGGTCTCTGCGCCACGACCGCACATGGTTAGCCCATGAGCGCGAAGGTGTGCTCGGCACCCTTGCGGTGCCCGGCGACCCACGCCTCCATGCGGTCGCTCCTCGCCTCGACGAAAGAGACCGTCCTGCCCATGTAGGCGGCGTACTCCTGTGCATCGCGGGGGAGCGGCCACCAGGTGAACCCGTCAAAGGGCAGGAAGAAGTCGATGGTCGCGCCGTCCGCTGCGAGGAGATCGTCGAGCAGGAAGAAGTCGACAAAGCCCGCGAAATCCTCAAAGAGCTCAAAGAAGTCCGCCCACCGCGCGAGAGTGGACGACAGCGGATTGTCGCTCGCGCCTCCCGGCCGTGACCCCTGCAGGTAGTGCAGTCGGATGCATTCCAGAGTCAGGTCAATTCGGTCGGCGATGTAGCCGCTTGTCGCGCGGTCCTGGCTCACGGATGAGCCGCGGAATTCGCCAGGGCCGTTGCGGCTCCACGTCTTCCACCTGGGCACGCAGGTCTCACTGGCGAGGGAGAAGCGGTCGAGCGGTACGCAGGGTGGGACTGGCGACCGACGGATCCTCCCCGCGGCTGTCTCCGCGCAGGTCCATCCGCGGCTGGAAGTGCAACTCAACGCCTATGCCTGTGCCCCCTCTGCAAGGAGGAGGTTGACACCCTGCGCGCGTGTCAGCCGGGCTTCGCGGGAGAACGCACTCTCACTCCTGGACGTTCATGGCCGCATGGGCCTGCACCGCCCACCCCGTGCCACTACGGGTCTTGGGTCCCAGCGGTGGCGTCGTGGCTGGATGGCCACGTAGGTTCGGCACACTATTTCCCGCGGGAGGCCCCCATGAAGGCTCGTTGGCTCGTCGCTGCATTCGCATCCGGGACGCTCGCGTTGGCAGTGCTCACCCCCGGTGCCGTCACTGCCGGGTCGCCAGAGTCGAGGAGCAAGCCCTCAGGTGAGGCCCTCATCCACATCGGCGGAGGCACCGCTCGCGCCGTCGAGCGGGGCGTCAATGTCTATCGCATCGTCGTGTCGTCGCAAGCCACCATCAGCCTGCTGGGCCAGTCCCGCGGAAAGCCTGCGATCGGCACCTTCGGCGGTAAGGCACTGGTGGACCGCTGGACACGACTGGGGCACAGTGCAAGCAGTCGGAGTGCGCTGTCGACCATCGTGTGGGGTAGCCCGGGTGAGCCGCCGACTCCCTTCGTCGGCGCCTACGTGGCGAAGCCAAGGATCAACTCCCAGGGGCAGCTCACCTTCCTGGCGAAGACCTCGGCTCCCCTGCCGGCCACGTTGCCTAACTTCAGCCTCAATATCGAACGCCCTGTCCACAAGGCGCGCACGAGCAGAAGCGGGGGCTATCCGCTGGTGATTCCGGTCTACTCCGCGTCGAGCACCGTGGGGGCCCAATTGACAGGGACGGGGGACAACGCGGCAACCATCGTCTTTGGCACGGTCGCCAATGGCAATGTCACCACCGCATGCCCCAAGCCTCCGACCCAGAACATGACCGGCAATGACTCGTCGAACTACGCGACCTTCGCGGGGACCTGCGGCGACACCACCTGGTCGGCAGGCACCCTGTCGTTCTTTCCCATGCAAGGTGACGGCTCAACGATCCCGGCGCAGGTGCAGATGACCGCGACCCTGATTGTCAAGGGGGGCAATCCGTCGACCTTCACGTGGAACGTCAACATGGGACAGTGGAAGAAGGGCGCCGTCCAGGTCTGGCCCAAGTAGTCGGTGGGTCCGATCACGCGGGCAGGATCGCGAGCGACGGGTGCGTCGCGTGAGCAGGCGACATCGCCTCCGAGACCGTGGCTGCGGCACCGCAGACGTCGTCGGCCCCGTACGATGGCGATGCCGCGCGCGAGCAGGTGAGACTGCCCTGACGGCCCACGCGGTCGGACACGGCGCCAGCCGTCACGAGGAGATGAGGCCCGCATGAAGGACCACGAGAGATATCGACGCGGCACATGGCTGGCGAGGTCGGCAGCCGTCGTCCTGTCAGCAGGCCTGGCTGCCGCGATCGGACTGGGCGCGACGCCAGCGAGCGCTGCGCCGTATCTCGACGGCGGCCGCGTGACCGCTGCCTGGGACGGCAACGGCGCGCCCCCCTTCCTGAAGACCCCGCCCACGGGCACCTCGCTCAGCGCTCCGGCGAGGAACACCATCTGGCCGTGCCCCTACATCATCCAGATTCCCGGCACCGATGACACCGCGACCATCGGCGAGACGATCGCCACCGAGATCACCCAGGCGCAGACCCCGTGGGTGAAAGATGACGTGATCACGGTGTCGAAGATCGCCTTGGTGCCCGGATCCGTGAAGATGAGGAGCGTCTTCACGGTCACGGAGTCCAAGACCACTCGCACGCTCATGGGCAACGGCATCCCGAATCATCCGATCGGCACCTTCCCGATCCCGCGGTCGTCGGATGCCTACAAGTACTACGCCGCCCTGCCCGCTGAGGGCTACGCCAACGCCGCGGAGATCCCGGTGAAGCCCTACGACCTCCACGTGGATCTCCCCCGCAAACCCAAGATGTCGGCGAAGCCCAACTGCATCCCCTCGCTCATGACCGGGATCGCGCTCACGGGTGGGGCCTGGCATATCGAGGCTGCCCCGGATCTGCAGTTCAACATCTATGACCCTAACGCGGCGCTTCCCACCGACCGCTGCTTCGGCCACCCATATGCGACGGAGTACCACTACCACGGCTACTCCTGGAAGTGCATGAAGCAGGGCAAGCCGGGCAAGCAGTCCCCGCTCCTGGGCTACGCCATGGACGGATTCGGGATCTATGGACCGCGCGGCCCGGGGGGCAAGCTCATCACCAACGCCGACCTGGACGAGTGCCATGGCCGGGTGGGCTGGGTGGACTTCAACGGCAAGCGACAGAAGATCTACCACTACGTCCTCAACAACGAGTATCCCTACTCGATTGGCTGCTTCCGAGGGAAGCCGCAGGCCATGATGTCGCACTCCGCCGTGTCTACCCGCTAGAGGGCAATCGCAGCATCACGTGAAACGCGGCTCGCGCATGGCGTCGAGGTCGCCGCCCCAACCTGATCCGCCCAGGGCAAGCGCCTGGTCCAGGGCCAGGGGCTCCGCAGCCACCGTGCGCAGCGCGAAGTTGACGGCGTCGCGCTTCGTAGTCAAGTGGTAGCGACGCATCACCGCCTCGACGGCCTCGTCATCGAGGTCGATGTTGGTGCGTGCCATACACATAAAGTACATCTAGTAGCCCATGGCCTCAAAGTAATCAGAGGGCAGCACCTCGGGCAGCGGCACACGCACCAGCTCGCCGCCGTACAGCCGAGCAATGATCCCTATCGGCTCGATATCGAATGCCATGCACACTGCCTTGAGGGCGAGCGCCCACCGTCGGTCGACGTCGGCGACGCCGCGGGAGCCTCTGCGGTGATGCACGATGCCGAGGGAGCGCACCCCGCCCGGGATCTTCTCGATGGAGTTGCCGAGCAGCGCCAGGCACTGCATGTCTGAGGGCTGCCCGGGCCCGTCGGGCAGGACGGCCAGCGTGGACTGGCCGTCCTGCGCGATGAGCGCGAGCGCGACCGATCCTTCCCTGCGGTCGTAGATCGAGATGTGGTCAGCGAGGAAGAGGAGTGGATCGGACTGGGTCAGCGCGGCCTTGGCCTGCGGATTGGCCTTGACCCAGCGGCGGTCGAAGGCGGTGGGGTCGTCAAAGGGTGTCGTAGTCATGCCGGCACACTGCGAGAAGGCGCTTGTGGATAGCCACTTGCAATCCACAGGCCAGGTGTGCCATCGCGTCATCGATGGCTGGCTGCGGCGACATGCCGCAAGCGCCATTCGTGCGCGTGTCGCGAAGACCTTTGTCTGGACGGCCAATGTCAGCGATGTCGTGGGCACCGTTCCGGCGGTGCCGTCACGTGTCGTCGAGGAAGCGCTCGATCGCGGCGATCCCGCCGTACACATCCACCTCGCTCGGGTCTGCTGTGGACGCGCTTGCCCGCTCCCAAGCGGCGCGAGCCTCCGCTCGCACCGCCTCGGTATTGATGCTCTTGAAGGCCTTGACGACGCCGCGCACCCCGGACCGGTCGCTGTCGTTGCCGTCATTCACCCACGTCAGGCCACCCTCTGCCTCGATCCCACCTCCGCGCACGAGGCCGTCGCCCATGAGGTAAGAGGCGTAAGCCCTGAACCGCGCGCGCTGTGGCATGGGCTCGGTTTCGGCCCAGCCGATGGTCTGCACGACGAAGACGGGGAACTCCTCATCCACCACGGTGCGCTCGGCGTGGCTGATCCATCCGGCAACATGGGAGAGCGGCGTAGAGATCTTGAGTGCTCGGTTGCCTGGCCGGCGGTGGAGAAATTCAAACCCTGTGTCGTCCCACACGTCGGCGACCGCCACGCTCCCATGGAGAGTGTCGAACCTGATGGCAGGCACCTGCCGACCGTAGACGGCGTGGTCGGGGCGCCACATCTCCTGGCCCCACTCCAGGAATGCCCACTCGGACGCGAACACATGCAGGGCGGCGCCCCGACTGCGGACCTCTCCTGTGGGTGACTCACCCGGTGCGTGGCTGGCGACGTACAGCAGGATCGGGGTGACGCCGACGAGTTCGTCCTCCAGATGGCGCCCCCAGCCCGATGGCAGTGGCGATGGCATCGACTCAACCTCCCCGTGTCCTAGGTGGTGGGGCGCGGAGTGCATCATCTCGTCTTCTCGATATCACCCGCTGCCCGGGCTCGACCGCTACGGTCACAGGCATGCGTCCCCCCATTCCCGCGGTGCTGGTCACCCTCGGTCTCCTCGGCGCCGGCCTCACCGGCGTCGCCATGGCTCCGGCCGCATCGGCCTTCGAGCCGACCCTGGCCTATGTCACCTGCCCCGACGACGTCCAGCCCGCAAGCACCAGGTGTGCGGAGCTCACCGTGCCCCTGGACTGGCAGACCCCCGAGGACGGACGCACGACGAAGATCGCTCTGCGCGTGATCCCCTCCGCACGCAGCGGCGGAGGCCTGACCTTCAATCCGGGAGGACCCGGCGGCTCCGGCATCGAGCTCGGCGCCTACGTCTACGGCGACCTCCTGCCGAGGCAGGTCCGCGAGCGATTCGACTTCGTCATGTGGGATCCGCGCGGGGTGGGACTGAGCGGACCGAAGCTCAGCGGATGCGACTCCAAACCCAACCCGTTGCTGCCGCTCACCGGCCCGGTGGACTGGGAGAAGACCTGGTCGGACCACGCCGTCGCCATGGGCGCGGCGCTGTCGGACTGCTTCGCCAAGAACCCAGACTCGGCGCCCTATCTCGGCACCTGGCAGGTCGTGCGCGACATGGAGGCGATGCGCATCGCCCTCGGCTATCCCCGCTGGAACTTCTGGGGCATGAGTTATGGCACGCGCATTGCCTACACCTACGCGCAGACCTTCCCCAAGAGCCTGCGCACGTTGATCGTCGACGGGAGCCTGTGGCCGCAGGAGACTGTCTACAAACTCTCCAGCCAGCAGCCCATGGCGTGGCAGAGCGCACTGCAGGTCTACTCCTCGGTCATGGGTCGGTCACAGACGCGCAAGTTCGAGCAGATCCTTGAGGTGCTCGACGACACCTACATCGAGGTGGACGGGGAGCCGGTGCTCACCCGCTGGAGTTTCGCTGGCGACATCTTCGTGGCGCTGGGCGGCCAGGAGTCCTATCCGGCCATCCGCGAAGGCATCAACACGGTCTACGACGCCCTGCTCGGCCAGCCATCTCCCCGCACCCGCGCGGCAGCGGTGCGCGCGGTGGAGGCACTCGACGACCCCGAGCCGGATCCGTCGGATAGCTACCTCTTCTCCTTCATCAACTGCGCGGACCTGCACGACCGGCCCACGCCCGAGATGGCCGGCCAGGTCGCAGCCAGTGCGGCGCGTGACTACGGCACCACCTACGCCATGGCCACCACCAACATCTCGAGTTGCCAGGGGCTGCCGGCCGACTACTCCCCACCGGTGCCGAGCGCCTGGACCAGGATCTCGTTGAGCACCCCGCCCGTCGTCGTCCTCTCCCTGGGCGACCGGGCGACGCCGTGGCTGTGGGGTCGGACGATGGCCAATCAGTACGCCGGATCCCGCACCATCACCTACAACAGCTCCCAGCACGTCACCTATCTGTTTGCGCCCTCACCGTGTGTCAACAGCGCGGTGACGGCGTACCTCCTGCGAAGGACGCTGCCGCGCGTCAATGTCTTCTGCCCCTTCACCCCGTCGCCTGCGCCTCCGCCGCCGTCGTAGGCCCGGCCCGCTGCCCTAGACTCACGGGCTCGGGAGCTCTTACTGCGAAAGGTGCACACGTGGGCCTGGGCACGGATATCCGCCTGTCTCGTCTCTTCGCCAACCCCTCCGGCAACCTCTTCGGGATCGCCGTCGACCACTTCGTGGGCTACGGCAATGTGCGCGAGGGTGGCCTGAGCGACCTGCCGCAGGCGGTCGCGCGATGCATGACGGCGCGGCCCGACACGATGACGATGACCCCGGGCACGGCCAAGCACCTGTGGAGCGACTACGCCGGTCAGGCCGCCCTCATCGTGCAGGCCTCCTACTGGACCCCCGATGACCGCATCCGCGGCCAGCTCTCCACGCCCGCCGACGCCATCCGGCTCGGAGCGGACGCGCTTGCTGTCGCGATCGCTGTGCGCGGAGAGACCGAGGGCGACTTCATCCGCTGGCTGTCGGACGCCGTGCGCGCGGCAGCGCCGTATGACATCCCCGTCGTCGCTCACATCTATCCCCGCGACTACACCGACGGGGTCAAGATCGTCTTCACCCCCGACGAGATCGCCTACGCCGTGCGCGTGGGTATCGAGACCGGCGTCGACGTCATCAAGGTCGGCTACCCGGGCGACGAGCGAGCCTTCGCCGACATCATCGCCGCGTGCCCAGTGCCTGTGGTCATGGCGGGTGGTCCCAAGGAGCCGACGCTCGCGGGGGCGCTCACGCAGATCCACGCCGGCATGCGCGCGGGCGCGCGTGGAGCGGTGGTCGGGCGCAACATCTGGGGCGAGGCCGACATGGAGCACGCCGCGCGCGCCTACGCCGCGGTCATCCACGATGGGCTCGACGCCGACCAGGCCATCGCCCGCACATGATCGTTGGCCTCGGCTGCCTCGCCCACGACCACATCCTCGTCACCGAGACGACGTGGGAGTCGGGCAAGGGCCGGGTCCTGCACACCGAGACGAGATTCGGCGGCAACGTGCGCAATGCGCTGGCGACCGTTGCCGCGCTCGACCACGGTGCTGCGTACCTCGGGTCGATTGGCCTGTCCGCCTCATCCGAGGAGGCGATGGCCGACCTCGCGGCACACGGCATCTCCGTGGAGTTTGTCGAGCGCGTTGCGGGCGCCGACCCGGTGATGTCGCGCATCACCGTCACGGCGGGTGGAGAGCGCTACATCGCCTTCGATGACGCACCTCTTGCGTCGACACCCCTGCCGCGCGAGGAGATCGTGGAGGCGGCCCTCGCGGCGGCCGGGGCGCTGCTCATCGATGCCTGCGTCGCGCCGCCCGGATCGCTGCGCGTCGTCGAGCAGGCGCGCGAGCGGGGCGTGCCCGTGGTGCTCGATGCGGAGCGGGATCCGTCGCCGACAGTGCGCGCACTCGTGGCGGCCTCGGACCACCTGGTGATCCCACTTGCCTTCGGGGAGATGCTCACCGGTGCGACGACACCGGCGGAGATCGCCGACGCACTGTGGTCGGAGCATCGATCGGCGATCGTGCTCACGGAGGGCACACGCGGCGTCCACGGCTTTGCCGCGCCTGACGCGGGCCTGCATGTGCCGGCCTTCGTCGTGGAGGCAGTGGACACGACCGGCTGCGGCGACGCCTTCCATGCCGGCTATGCCTGGGGATTGGTCTTCGGTGCGGATCTCGCCGAATGCATGCGAATCGGTAGTGCTGCCGCGGCGGTCCTGGCGGCGCTCCCCGCGGGGGTGCGTCGGGTGGCGACGCGCGCGGCGATGGACCGTTACCTGGCGTAGGTGACTTGCGCCCGGAGTTGAGCGTGCTGTTGGTCAAGCGTGTCGGCTGGTATCGGATCAAGTTCGACGATCACGAACGCTTCTTGCGGGGTGCGCGCTGATCGGGGTGCTGGCGAGCGTATTCCCCTGGGCCCTCACAGCGGCGTTGGCGAGGTAGCGGTGTTCGAGCTCGGACATGACGACGGCGGGCTCCAGGGTTACGGTGCCGTCCTCCTCTTCGCGGACGCTGAAGTGCTGATCAGGGCGCCCAAGCGAGAGTCGTCCGTGGGAGTCTGTGGTGAGGATTCTGGTCGCCATGCCAGCGATTACCCCCTTCGCCGTCCACAGAAGGGGCAATACCCAAAAGGGGCAATAGGGAGACAGTCCACACGCAGGTCGCCACCCGCATGCACAGGGGCAAGGTGAGCGCTTAGACGATGGTTCCCTTCGGGCGTGCGCCGGTTCGACGCTGCTTGACGATGGTGAGCTGATCAAGCAGGGCTACGGGGTCAAGTGTGCGAAGGGGGAGGTGACCTACGGCGCGACCTGCAAGAAAAAGCAGCACGTGTACATCGGCAGGTCCTGGAGCGCCCCCGAATAGGACGAGCCGCTACCGCCGGCAGGTCACCCGGAAGGACACCTTGGTGCTGCCGACATTGTCTCCGTCGGCGTCCTTGTAGGTGATCCGGTATTCCTGGCGCGGCCGCTCACGCTGATAGGTGCTGCACTCCCGGGACGACGTGTTGTCGAAGTTGAGCTGACGCGTCATCGTCCATCCCTGCGCCGTGCGCTTGGCCACCTTGGTGATCGTGTCGTTGTAGCAGTTGGTGATCTCGCGCGTCTCCACGTCGTAGAAGCAGCGCCGGACCGACTTGATGATGTGCCGACGGTCGAGGACGTTGGAGGTGACCGCGAATGGACGGGAGTCCTTGCCGGGACGGGTGATGAGCGTCGTGGGTGCGCTCGCGCGCGCCACAACACCTTCGCAGCGCAACTGGTAGAAGTGTGTGTTCCGTACGAGGAGCCGCTCCCTGCTGGTGAGGATCCCGATCTGCACGCCCTCGCGCTGACCGTTGCGGAAGCTCCAGCACTGGCTGCTCGTGGCGGCGTAGTAGCCGACGTAGATGCGGATGGCCCAGCCGTCGCTGGTGCGGCGTACCTTCCAGGCGCCGCCCCGGTAGTCCATGGGCCGCAGGCGGTAGGAGTCGCAGTTGACACGGCTGCCGTTGGGGCGCACATCGCACTGGGACACATTGGCGCCCTGACGTGAGCGGTCCTTCACGCGGAAGGTGATCCAGCCCTCGGTGGAGTCCCGGTAGGTGAACATGCTCACCTGCTTGATGCCGCTCGTCGTCACCGTGGTCTTGCGCGGTGTCATCGCAGAGGCCACGGCTGGCTGCAGCAGTGCAGCACCCGTGGCGATCGCCATGCCGACGATCAGGAACCGGGCTCGCATGTCTCCCCCTTGCCGCGCTGTTTGGGCGTCTCTTCAGCGTCTCCGGCTCAGTAAGGTAGCCGCGTGCGGGCAATGAAGGTAGTCGGACTGGGACTTTGCCTCGCATTCGTGATCCCCGCGGGAGCGTCAGCGCATCAGGTGGAGGTCAATTCCACGAGAGAGTCGGAGCCGCGACGCAGCCCGTGCCTGCGCCCCTTAGAATTGCCCCGGAAGCCCACCTGGAGCTGGTCCGCGGCTCCGGGCATGCGGGCTCAGGTCTGGCAATGGAAGGACTCCCGGGCCGGAGCGGGCCACCTGCGAGTCGCCTCGGTGCAGATGCACGCGGGGCGGGGCGTGATCAAGCCCGTAGCCCGCATCCCCACGATGACCGACCCGGCGACCGAGGCCCGTGCCCGCGGTTCCGTGGCCGTGCTCAACGGCGACTTCTTCGACACGCTGCCGCGCGGTGACGCACTGCCGCAGGGTGCCCTCATCATCGACCGCGAGCCGGTCTTCGTGCCTGTCGGGTGGTCCCGGGTCGTCGTATGGAATGCCAAGGACCGCCTGCGCACAACGCATGTCCGCTTGGCCGCAAGCCTGACGTCGAGTGATGACTCGGTGCGCGTGCAGGCACTCAATGATCCGCTCGTCAAGGGACGGCAGCTCTCGGTCATGACATCGGCCTGGCATCGAACCCATGTGCCCGATGGCCTGGCCGCCATCGTCGTCAAGGACGACCGGGTCGCCGCAGTCCACCGCAAGGCCAAGGCCGTGCGCATCCCGCAGAAGGGCTACGTCGTCGTCGCTGCGACGGCAGCGGTGCTGCCCCGGGTCAAGATGCGCGATGCTCTGCGTCTCACCCTGGGCGTGGAGACGTCTGACTATCAGGAGATCATCCACGCGGCAGGGCATGGCGGCGTGGCGCTCAAGGACGGGCAACTCCAGCCCGTGTGCTCGGACTATGAGCGACTGCCCCGCCCTCGCAGCATGCTGGCGTGGAGCAAGGACGGCAGAGCGTGGTTCCTCACCGCGAGCTCAGGCCTGCCGGACTCCTCGGAGGGACTACGCCGAGGGGGCATGACCAAGACCGAGTTGGCCCGCATCGCCCGTCAGCTCGGAGCCGACACCGCCGTGGTGCTCGACGGGGGAGGCTCGACGGCGCTCTACTCACGTCGCGGTGACGGAGTGAGGCGGATGGACATGCCCGGGGACTCGTGGGTGCGGCCGATTCCCGTGCTGTGGCAAATGAGCGCCAGCCCGCAGTGACGGCGATCGTCCCTGCGCGTGGAGAGTGCGCAAGATCAGGGTCCTCAGGTCACGACAGGACGACCGATCGCACACCCGGATAGGTCCCCAGTCCCCGATCGAAGGTGGTCACTGTGGCTCCATGCGCGAGTGCGGCGGATGCGACGAGTGCGTCGGGCACCATGCGCGTCGTGAGGTCGTGTGACGTGACCATGCGTGTGAACTCATGCCAGGACTCAAGCCCCGCGCCCACGATGCGTGCCTGAGTCGCCGTCATCAAGTCGTCAAGGCCCTGCACGGCGCGATCCGGCGGTGTCGGGTGACGCCAGGCTCGGGCATTGCTCAGCAGTCTCACGGCAGCAACCAGCGTCTCGGCAAGCACGATGATCTCGGCCCGACGCTCAAGGGATGCATGCATCCATGACGCTGCTGCGGCGTGGTGCGGGCTGTCCGTGCGCAGGATCGTGGGTGGTCATCAAGGTCTGCCAGGGTCGGGCCCGGGAGATCCCTCTCGTGATGTGGGTCGTGACGGTGGCCTTCATCGTCTACTTCGCGTCTGAGCCCATCTCGGGCTGGATCGGCCAGTAGCCCCCGCCATCATCGGTTTATTCGCACTTACAGGGCGCGGCAATCCCCGCACCTGCGTGCAGTGGGGGGCCGAGGTAGGCGACAGTTGACCCATGACGGACGACGGTCGTCGCAGGGTGCTGCTCGTCGAGGACGAGGAGTTCACTCGCACCATGGTGGCCGAGGCGCTGGAGGTCAACGGCCTGCGCGTCCACGGTGTTGCCACCGTCGCCGAGGCTCTCGTCGAGATGGAGTCCTTCGAGCCACACGTGGTCGTCTCCGATCTTGATCTGGGCAGCGGCCCCTCGGGTGCAGACCTGCTCAATCGGCTTGCCGAGGACGCGCCGTGGGTGGGACTCGTCGTCCTCACGTCGCATGCGTCGCCGGAGCTCGCGATCCGGCCCGGCACGCAACTGCCGTCGCACGTGAGCTACGTCATGAAGTCACAGGTCCACTCCAGCGGGGACCTCCTGCAGGCGGTCGAGTCCGCCATCACCGATACCGAGTTCACCCTGGTGCCCGAGTTGGACCCTGAGGGACGGGCCGTCATCTCCCACAGTCAAGGAGAGATCCTGCGTCTCATCGCAGACGGCTACTCCAACCTCGGGATCGCTGAGATCCGGGGCACCTCCCTGCGGTCGACGGAGTCGCTGGTGCACCGCACCTTCAGCGCGCTCGGCATCGACTCGGATCGACGCATGAATGCGCGCGTGCAGGCCGTGCGCATGTGGCAGCAGGGACGGGTCATCGTCAAGTGAGTGCCGAGACCATCGCCCGCCGACTCGGCAGCCGCTGGTGCTGCGCCTGGCAGGTGGGCGCCACCCTGGTCGTGATGGGTCTTGTCCTGTCCGCGGGCCTTCGACTGGGCCTGGGCTGGCCCTCCTACCTGCGCAGCACCGCCGTCGAGGTCGCCGCCGATGCCGTCGGAGCCGCTGTGCTGCTCATCGCGGCCGTCACGGTCCTGCGCACACGTGACACGCGGGTGCAGCCCGTCTGGCTCGTCGTCGTTGTATGGATCTGCGTCGCCGCTGCGCGCCTAGTGTGCTCACTGCTCATTTCACCCGACCCCATCGGCGCCACCATCACCTTCAACGTCGCCATCCCCGTGTGGGCGCTCGTGGTGATCTATCTCTTCGCGACCATGGACGAAGGCCGCAGTGGCGCGCGGGAGATCGCCGAGGCCAACGCAGAGCTCATCGAGATCCAGGAGCACACCCAGGATCTCCTGGAGCAGGAGGAGCGGCGCCTGGTCGATGCGGTCCAGGGACGCATGGCTGCCGAGGTCGCCGGACTCCGCGAGAGCGTGCGGGCAGGGGCGCTTACAGGCGCCCGCGCGAGCATCACCGCCCTCGCCGACCGTGTGGCCTACTACTCCACCGAGGTTGTGCGCACCGCGAGCCATCGACTCCGTGAGCCGGACGTCGCGCTGCTCGGTGCCGGCCTGCGGCCGGGGTCGGCGCAGGTGCAGTGGCCGAGCCTCTTCGACGTCTACATGCGCGCCCGCCAGCCCGTCGTCCTGCCCGTGGCCCTCATCGCGATGCGGGGATTCGTCGGGTCGCTGCTGCGATGGGATCCGAGCACGCTGCTGGTGCAGGCCCTGATCTTCAGCGCCCTGCTCGCCCTGGCCTGGGTCGGGCGCGCCATCATCGACCGGGTTGCTGCGCGCCCATCCCCCCGAGAGCTGATCCTGAGCACAGGGCTGGTGATCTTCCTCGCGGCCATGGCTGTCTGGGGGTTTGCCCTGGCGCGGACCCAGGCTCCTGCCAACCCCGGACTCATCCCCCTCCCGGCGATCGGTGTCTTCGTTGCCGGTGTCTTCATCCTCGGGCGCCTGGTCTCGGGCGTGAACCTGCGCTGGGCCCGCGTGACCGAGGAGCTCGCCCAGGTGAACTCCGCTCTCGCAGCGGCCAACCGGGAGCTCATGCACGAGCTTGGTCAGGTGCGCGAACGCTTGGCTGATGTGCTCCATGGACCCGTGCAGGGTCGCCTGGCGGCAGCATCGATGGCACTGCGCCTCTACGCCGACGCGCAGGCGAGCGGACGCGAAGGTGATCTCCCTGCCACGCTCCGCACCACAACCCTCCTGCTCGATCGAGCCATCCAGGACCTCGAGCAGATCGGCCAGCGCACCGAGCCGGAGTGGACCAGCCTGGGCGCCGGACTCGAGCACGTGGCGCAGACGTGGGCCGGACTCGTGACAGTGACCTGGTCGGTCGCCGAGGGTGATGCGTTCCCCTCCTCGAGCCGCACCCTCGTCGTGGCCATCGCCGGTGAACTCGTCACGAATGCCTCGCGGCATGCCGATGCCCGCAACGTCGACCTTGCCGTGCGCGTGGCAAGCGAAGGCGTGGAGATCGATGCGATCAACGATGGCCGTCCACCTCGCGTCGCACCGCGGCCTGGCGCGGGCCTCGGGATGGTCGCGCGACATGACGGCACGTGGGCTATTGACCGCACAGCAGATGGGCGCACGCGAGTGCGTGTGCGCGTGCCCGTCTCTGCCTGATGAGACGAGGAGGATCAGCCCTGGTCGAGCTTCACCTTCGCCTTGCGTCCTCGAATCGTGCAGTGATTGAGCGACTTCACGACCTTGCGCGCCTTGGCCTCGGGCACGTCGACCAGTGAGTAGAACTCCTGGATGCGGACCGGCCCCACGTCGCGGCCCTTGAGACCGGCCTCACCCGTGACCACCCCGACAATGTCGCTGGGTGTCACCCCGGACTTGCGCCCCAGCGACACCCAGATCCGCGCCTTGCCGCTGGCCGGGCGCGAAACACCGGCGTCGCGCATCCCTCGCCCCGCCTTGCCGTGCCCCTTGCTTGATGGGGCCGTGCCCCATGACGCAGGTAGCCCTCTCTTGCCGTCGTTGTCGAGCGCGGCGGAGAGCTCGCGATCGTCGTCCTCCACGTCTCCCCCCGCGGCGTCGTGCGCCAAGGCGAATGCGGCGAGTAGCACGGTCTCCGGGTCGCGGTCTTCCAGGAGCTCGGCGACGATCTCCTGGAAGGATTCCAGTCGCGCCTGCTGGTCAGGATCGTCAAGGATGTCCTCGATGGCCTCGCGGCTGCGCTCGAGTCGCATCATGCGCACGTCAGCGATGCTCGGTACCTTCTCGATGGGGATCGGTGCGCCGATGAGCTTCTCGATCGCCGCGAGCATCCTGCGCTCACGCGGCTCAACGAGACTCAGTGCGACACCCTCGCGTCCCGCGCGTCCGACACGACCGATCCGATGGACGTAGACCTCCGGCGACGACGGGAGGTCGTAGTTGACGACGTGCGAGAGGTGATCGACGTCCAGGCCGCGAGCAGCCACATCGGTGGCGACAAGCACGTCGATGGCGCGTGACCGCAAGCGCCCCATCACCCGGTCGCGCTGATCCTGGGTGAGGCCTCCATGCAGGGCTTCGGCCTGGTAGCCACGGGCGGCGAGTGCCTGGGCCAGATCGTCGACCTCGCCGCGCGTGCGGCAGAAGATGATCGTGGCGGCGGGGTCCTCGGCATCGAGGATCCGCATGGCGGCTGCGGGCTTGTCGAACCTCTTCACGACGAAGGCAGCCTGGCGCACCCGCGGCACGTCATCGGAGCGCTTGGCCGGCGGAGCGATGGCCACGCGCTCCGGATTGCGCAGATGCCTGCTCGCGAGCTTGTCGATGCGCTTGGGCATCGTCGCCGAGAAGAGCACCGTCTGGCGCGAGTCCGGAGTCTTGGCCAGGAGAGTCTCGATGTCCTCAATGAAGCCCATCTCGAGCATCTCGTCAGCCTCGTCGAGCACGACGGTGCGCACGCTGTCGAGTTTGAGGGATCCGCGGTCGCACAGGTCGAGGGCGCGACCCGGTGTGGCGATGACGACGTCGACGCCTCGACGGAGCGCCTCGATTTGCTGGCGTGCGGGTGCACCGCCATAGATCGCCACCAGGCGCACCCCGATGCCCTTGCCATAGCTGGCAAACGCCTGTGCCACCTGGAGCGCGAGCTCGCGTGTGGGCACGAGCACGAGGGCGCTAGGTGCACCGCTGCGTCGATCCGGGTCGAGACGCTCGAGGATGGGCAGGGCGAACGCGGCTGTCTTGCCCGTGCCCGTCGCGGCCTGCCCCAGCATGTCGGCGCCGCCGATCAGGAGCGGGATGGCGGCGGCCTGGATGGGAGTGGGCTCCTCGTAGCCGAGCGAGGTGAGAGTGGAGAGGAGATCCCCCCTCAGTCCCAGGGCGGTGAAGTCAAGACCGGGGGTATCCATGGGGCGGACGCTACCGTGCGGGTGACAACCCCCGAGGTCAGGGCGAAGGCATGCGTGGGGTCGGTGTCAACGCGTGCGATAGATCGCGGAGCGCGAACCGACGGAAAGCATGTCCATGGACGCGGGTGCCTCATCACGCGGCCGTCGAATCGGGGACGCGCACCAGGGCGCCCGAGCGTGTGCGAGTGAGGACGCCGATGGTGTCAATCCCGAGCGCGACCGACACCAGCCCGAGTGCGCGCATCCAGCGCAGGTCACGGTCGCTGACGGTGGGCGAACCGACTCGATGCGTGACCACTCCGAGGCGGCGTACCGCGCTGTCCTCGCTGGAGCGGAATTCATCGAAGTCCGGGTCGTCACGATCGACGTCATCGTCATCGCACATCACATCGTCGATCTGGGCGATCACTCCTGACAGCACGCCCAGGCATGTCTCCTCGGCGGGGTCGGGTGGCCCGTCGGGGAGTACGACGATGACCGGGATGGGCGTGTCGTCGATCTCGGCGACGATGACCACCGTGCCCTCACGTCGTTCTGCCACGGGCAGATGGTCGGCGGCGAAGAGCAGCGGATCGAGCAGGGACTGATCAAGCAGCTCATCGGGGCCGAGGTGGGACCAGCGCCGCCGGAAGGCGCCGGGATCATCAAAGGGGAGTCGCTTCATGCCCGGAGCATCTATGCCGCGGCCTGTGGATCGTGGCCGCGATCCACAGGGGTTGTGTGATAGCGCAATGCGACACTCGTGTCATGACCTGGCGTGCAGCAGCGGTGGCCGCGGTGATCATCACGGTGGTCGTCTATGCCATCGGCTCGGGAGTGTGGGTGTCGACCGGCAGTGCGTGGTACGTCGCCCTCGAGAAGCCGGCGTGGCAGCCGCCGCCCTGGGTCTTCGGAGTGATCTGGCCCTACAACTTCGTCGTCATCGCCGTGGTGGGCTCAGTGATCGCGTGGAACGCCGCCCCGGGGCGTGTCGTGACGGTGCTCGTGCTGCTGGGAATCACCGTGGCCCTCGCGATTGCCTGGGCCTACCTCTTCTATGTGCCCCACGAACTCACCTGGGCGGCGATCGCGCTCACAGCGACTGCTGCGCTGACGCTGCCGATCACCGCCATCGCGTTTGCCGAGCGCTGGTGGCTCGGCGCCCTCCTCGTGCCCTATCAGGTCTGGGTGGCGCTGGCCGCCAGCCTGTCGTGGGGGTACGTCGCGAAGGCAGTGTCCTAGTCCGCCAGAGCCATCAGCCCGAGCAGCGAACAGTCCATCCGAACTGGGCCGTGACGAGGTTGCGACCATTGCGTGGATCGACCACCCTCACGTAGCGGCGTACGCCTGGGCGGTAGTACTCGCGTGCGTTGCACACACTGGGGCTCACGGGCTTGTAGTAGGGCGCCGTCGTCACGTCCCAGCCGGACTTGGTCATGCGCATGATGAAGTCCCCGCGCGGCTTGCCGTAGTTCTTGAGGATCTGGGTCTTGCACCAGTAGTCGTCGTCAAACAGGAGCTCCGTGCAGATCCGGATGCGCTTCGCGACATGACGCGGGTCGGTGATCCGGAAGACCATGGGCACCGACACTGTCCGCGAGGTCGATGTCCAGATCGTCTTGGATGGCGACGAGATCAACCGGATCCGGATCTTGCGGACCGCTGCGGTGTGATCCTTCGACTTGAGTGACCTGATGAGGTGGGTGTCCAGGGGTTGGCCACCCGACGGAAGCGATCGGGGTCCCGCGGACGATGACGGCAATGACGATGACGTGGGAGCAGGCGCCGCCGATGACGGTGCGCTCACCGTGACGGCGGCGACGACGGCCATTGCGGTGATGCCCGTCCACACCCCTGAGTGCCTCATCGTCTCCCCGTCGTAGCGCTCGGGGCAGCCTACGCCGGCAGTGGGAGTCCGTCGGGGAGACAGGGGCACCTCACAGACGTGGACGATCGCCTTCACAGGAGAAGAAGTGAGCCTGCCGTGGCGTGACGTGGACAGACGACCCCAGGGCGGGCTTGTCTGCAGGGTGGGTGCGAGTGATGACCGTCGTGGGTCCCGCAATAGTGTCTACGACGCCGTAGACGAAGGAGTCCGCACCGAGAGATTCCACGAGCTGGACTGTCATGGGGATCCCCGTGTCAGTCAGTTGCAGCTCCTCTGGCCGGCATCCGACGATGACTCGTCCCGCGTGCGCCGTGTCCACTACCTCGCGAGGGAGAGGGAGGGCAAAGCCCTGGATGTCTGCCGTGTTGCCCGTCACCCGGGCCTCGATGAGATTCATGCTCGGCGACCCGATGAAACCCGCGACGAAGGCGTTGACGGGATGTCGGTAAAGGTTGTCAGGGGTGTCCACCTGCTGGACAACACCATCCTTCAGGATGACAACTCTGTCACCCATGGTCATTGCCTCGACCTGATCGTGCGTGACATAAACGGTTGTGGTGCCCAGTCGTCGCTGCAGCGTCGCTATCTGCGTCCTCGTCTGGACACGGAGCTGCGCATCAAGGTTGCTCAGCGGTTCGTCCATGAGGAAGACTTGGGGCTCGCGCACGATGGCCCGGCCCATGGCGACGCGCTGACGTTGGCCGCCAGACAGCGCCTTGGGCTTGCGGTCCAGGTAGTTGGTGAGATCCAGGAGCTCGGCCGCTTCACGCACACGCCGAGCGATCTCGGCTCTGGGGATCTTTGCAATGTTGAGAGCAAACCCCATGTTCTGGGCGACCGTCATGTGCGGATACAGCGCGTAGTTCTGAAAGACCATCGCGATGTCGCGGTCCTTCGCAGGCACGCGCGTGACGTCGCGATCCCCGATCATGATGCGGCCGGTGGATACGGCTTCCAGGCCAGCCAGGGCACGCAGGAAGGTCGACTTCCCGCAGCCGGAGGGGCCGACGAGGACGAGGAACTCGCCCTCCTCCACCTCGAGGTTCACATGACTGAGCGCGGCTTCGGCCATGCCCGGATAGATCACGCTGACATCTTCGAAGGCAACACGCTCGGACATGATCCCTGCTCTCGTCTCGTGGCCTAGAGGCTCGTATCGTGCTTGCGCCGCTCATCCATGACGAACGATGCCTCATGCGAGTAGTCCGGAGACGGGAAAGCGCTGGCGATGTCGACGACTCGCCCCTCGGTGGCTGACTGCATGGCCGCCAGCATGACTTCGAGGGCATGGTAGGCGTGTTCGGGTCGGGTAACGGAAGGCACTCCGCGCTCAATGCACGACACCAGGTGATTGAGCCCGTCCGTCCACGGCCAGTCCGGTGCCTGTTCGTCGTGGAGCTCCCAGTAGCCGGTGTCGGATCGCCACACTTCGAATCCTCGTGGTGCCCAGTCGTCGCCGAGCATGTTCATGCTGCCGGCCAACCCATAGAGCTCGATGGCTGGAGCGCGACCATACTTCTGGATCGTGAAGCCAGTAGCGACCGATGCGTACACCTCATTGCCAAAGTCCAGGAGGACTTGGGCGTTGTCGTCGGCCGTGACCGACATGAGTTCGCCGTTCACGAGCCGCTCCTTGACAGCGGTGCCGACCAGTGCGGTGACTCGCTTGACGGGACCGAGGAAGCCACACAGGCTGGTGACGTTGTACACCCCGAGGTCAAACAGCGCACCACCGCCCGGTTGGTAGAACCATTCACCCCACCAGGGACCAGCCCAGCCGTAGAGGGCACGCGCGAGCTTGACGTCACCGATTTCGCCACGGGACAGGCGCGCATGCATCTCGCGATACGTCGGTGAGAGGAGCACGTGGGGGGCGCAGACCATGAGCCGGTCGGACTCGTGACTCATGCGCACGAGCGCAGCCGCCTCCCCCAGCGACGTGGCCATGGGCTTCTCGACGAGCACGTGCTTGCCGGCCTGGTACGCGGCCGCGGTGAGGGCACCGTGCTCGTTCATGCTGGTGAGCACAAGTACGGCGTCTGCGTCGGAGGCGATGACCTCCTCCGCGCTCCCGGCTATGTAGACGCCGGGGAAGAGGGTCGCGGCGACCGAACTGCGATCGGCTGCGGGATCGTAGACAGCGACGACCTCTGCCCTCCCCGATCGCACGAGAGGCTCCAGGACGAGTGCGTACCGCTCAAAAACACGGCCCAGGCCAATGACGCTGATACGCACGGGATTGGTCACGGTGGCGACTCTCCTATTCCTTGACGGACCCAGCGAGGATTCCGCGGGTGAAACTGCGCTGAAGCAGGATGAAGACGATGACAACGGGCGCGATGGTGATGAGCGAAGCGGCACCGACGTAGGCGAAGTCGGTGCGCCTTGCTCCCTCGAATGTCACAAGCGCCATGGGTGCCGTCTGCAGGTCGGAGCCCGACAGCATGACCAGGGGAAGAAGGAAGTCATTCCAGTTCCAGACGAAGAACAAGACAGCCAGTGTGAGCATCTGCGGACGTGCAAGAGGCATGAGGACGCGCGTGAGGGTGCGCCAGGAGTTCGCGCCGTCGATCCACGCTGCCTCCATCAAGGATCGCGCGGACTGTACGAAGAAGGCGCGCATCCAGAAGGCTCCGAAAGCCACGGAGAAGCCAATCTGCGGCAGGATCACGGACCAGTAGTTGTTGTCGAGGTTGAAACGGCGCATGTCCAGAAAGAGCGGCACGATCATGGCTTCGAGCGGCATGAGAATCCCGAGTACGAGCAGAGCGAAGATCGCGGTGCGACCGGGGAAGTCCATAAGCGCAAAGGCGTATCCCGCGGGAACGCTGAGGATCACGGAAACGACCACGACAGTGGTCGTGATGATGAAGCTTGTGAGAATCGCGGGACCGAAGTCACCCTTCTCCCACACGTCCGCGAAGTTTCCGAAGTTGGTGGCCTGCGTGATGTCGAGTTTGATGCCGACCCGACCAGGTTCACCCAGCGCTAGGACGACCACGCCGATCAGGGGGCCCAGCGAGATGAGAGCGGCCAATGTCAGCAGGAGGTATCCCGCGATCGTGTCCCGACGGGATATCACCTCTCCCCCCGACCTGCGCGAGCCACGAGCAGATTCACCGCGATGATGACGAGGACCAAGACCGTGCCCATCGCTGCGGCGGCCCCAATCTGGGCGACTTTGAAGGCCTGCTGGTAGACGAGATAACTGGGGACCACCGTCGCGTTGCCGGGGCCACCGGAGGTCATGACGTAGATGATGTCGAAGTTGCGCAACGCCGCAGTCATCGTGAGGACGAGAGCAACGACGAGCTCATAGCGCAGACCCGGCAGCGTGACGGCTCGGAATTCCATCCACGGGCCCGCGCCATCGAGGCGAGCTGCCTCGTAGAGATCGTTGGGGATCTTCTGCACCCCGGCGAGGAGCAGAGCGAGGACGAGACCAAACATGATCCAGGTCCCGACCATGCCGACGCTGGGCAGAGCCCAGGTGAAGTCGCCAAGCCACGGGCGGGCGAGGAATCCCAGGCCGACGGCTTCCAGGAAGGAGTTGAGCGGCCCACGGGGGGCCAGGATCCAGCGCCAGATGACGGCAATCGCTGTGGGGGCGATGACGTAAGGCAGGAAGAGCGCTGTGCGGTAGAAGGCGACTCCGCGAATCCGACTGCGATGGAGGGCGGTGGCCAGTAGGAGACCGATCGCGATGGGAATGAGCGAGTAGAAGACGATGAGTTCGAATGCGTGGAAGAACGCCGAGCGGAGCGTGGGATTCGTAGCAATGTCGACGTAGTTGGCGAGGCCGACGAACTCCATCCGGGTGATGCCGTTGCCATCAAAGAACGAGAGGTAGATGGAGTGCAGGAACGGCGCGAAGACGAAGGCCGCATAGATGAGGGCGGCCGGAAGGATGTAGAGATAGCCGATCGACCGGGGCTCGCCGGGAGCCCGCTTGCGGGGGGACGACGTGGGTCGCCCCCCCGCAGTGACGGATACCGAACTCAGGCTCACGGAGGCTAGGAGGCCTTCCGCTCAGCGGTGAAGGCACCGTAGTCAGCCTGGAGTGCGTCGACAAACTCCTGGGGCGAGATTTCGCCCGCCATGAGTGCTGTCGAGGACTGCGCGATGGTGTCGTACCACGTGGGGGTGGCCCAGTCAGGGAAGCCAATGGGCGTGCCGTTGGTCATGATGTTGACCCACTGCACGATTGCATCCGCTGAGACTCCGACGAGCCCGTTGGCCTCGACAAGGGCCTGCTCGTTGCCCGAAATCGTGGCAGGAACCTGACCAGCCTTGATCCAGATCTCCGAGGCCTCAGGACTCGTGATGAAGTCGATGTACTTCTTCGCGAGGTCCGGGTTCTTGGCGTTCGTGGGAACCGACCAGGGCAGGTCTCCACTGGCGATGGCACCGATCTCCGAGGCCGAGGCCAAGGGGAAGGGGACCAGACCGTAGTTCTCAGGCGTGTCGGACTGGAAGACGTTCCAGGACCCGTTGAGCGCGAAGAGTCCCTCGCCCTCAGCGAACATACCGAGCACCTCTGTGCTGTCGAGTGCGGCCCAGCCCTCCGTGAGGTAGCCGGCCTCGGCCCACTTCTGCATTGTCTCCGCAGCCTGAAGCGTCTCCGGGGGCAGTTGCTCGTTAACGCCGTTGATGACGTCGGTGACCGTCTGCGGCGACGTGTAGCCCATCAGCAGGTTGGCCATCAGCCAAATCTGCTCGCCCCCGTCAGTCGCGCCGAACATGAGGCCGGGGACCCCCGCCTCCTTTGCCTTGGCGAGCATCGCCTCCATCTCCTCGAGCGAGGTCGGTGCTGCGTCGTAGCCAAGCGACTTTGCGATCTCCTTATTGATGTACAGGCCCACCCAGGCGCCTGTTGCGGAGACGCCGTAGAGCTCGCCCGCACCCATATCCTTGCCGTCAGGCGAGAAGCGTCCGTTGAGAGCAATCAGCGCCTCACCCTGACGGCCTGCCCAGTCACTCGCGGTGGCGATGTCATCCAAGGGGGCGACGAGTCCCGATGTCACTAGCTGTCCCAAGGAGCCGTAGCCCTGATTCACCTGGGTCACGTCGGGGACATCATCGCCGGACAACTGTAGTGGCAGGGTGTCAACGAGTTCGGTGAAGGACTTCACTTCGAACTTGATGGTGACGCCGGGATTGGCAGCTTCGAATGCAGCATTGAGCTCCTCGTAACCGGCGAGAAGCGCATCCGCTCCGCCATTGCCACTCTGGACCCAGAGTTCAACGGGTTCAGCCGGTGCCTCCGACGTAGG
>Ga0194133_10002496_pt1 | contig 28206 bp, 27 predicted proteins | sample TA2KigOf40mmetaG_FD_155448 | JGI IMG/M metagenome (GOLD analysis project Ga0194133, IMG submission 155448) | Freshwater microbial communities from Lake Tanganyika, Tanzania - TA2015055 Kigoma Offshore 40m | ecosystem: Environmental > Aquatic > Freshwater > Lake | place: Tanzania: Lake... | reverse complement strand
GGTGGTTGTACCAAGATATGCAGTTGAGTACGCAGGGCTTGCCACAGTACTAGCTGAAGACAACGCAGCGATAGTGATGGAGACATCTGCTGTTTGCGGGGTGGAATTTGTTGAAGCACCTTTCATAGGTGTGATCACCAATGTATAGACATATGTTCCTGCTATACGGTCAGTGGCAGTTCCAGAATCTTGATATGCATACCAAGTGGAATTCACAAATGAGTTATCTGCAGCCGATTCAGCCGAAACCACCGATTGTGAATCTGTTGTGCTATTAAACCTATTCAAGTGGCGAATACCTAATGCTCCAGTTGAAACTGAGGTTAAGGTGTCCGTAGTACCTTCCGGACGTCCAGTTAAAACTGTTCCGGAGGTCGAACCGGCAGTTAAGGTATCTGACCACGTGAACACCAACCTAGGAGTTAAAGCTGCGGTAGTGGCTGAAGGCCATGACTTCTTCACTGCTGAAATCGTATAAGAGTCGCCAGAAGTTAAAGCCAATCCTTTTACTGTAACAGTTGCCGCAGTCGTTGAATCGGATGCCTGACCTTCAAGTGAACCCGTACCGTTGGCAACAGTAATTGTTAACTGAGAGCCAGCAGCACCTGAAAATGCTGCTTGCGAAGGAGCTGAGCTAAGTAAACCCATTCCTAAAGCAGCAACCGCAATAAGCGCAATGCGCTTGAAGTTTGTCGTTGTAGACATTTATTTCCTTTCGTTAGTCGCTACCAGGAGTTTCCTGATGGCGGCTTCGAGATGAGTCGCACGTGCTGAGCCATCTCAATTTCACCTACTTTAACATTCGGCCGAACATGAAAGTAAGTATTTTTGTTGATCCAAAGATATCTCAAAATTAACCACTTTTCAACAACTAATACGCTGTAAATCAGCTAAAACTTCACAAATGAGTATATGAATATGAAGTAGGGTCCAACCCCACTTTTTGGAGTTGGACCCTACTTTAAGTCAGATTAGATAAAGGTTTAGGCCTTTACCTTCTTCTGAATCTTTAGCACCAAATTAGTTAATGTGGTGATAAGTGTCCTCAATGATGCCACAGTTGTAGCAAGAGCATTTACGGCTGCTAGAGCCGCTGCTCCTGAATCAGTAACTGTTGCAGTGGCAGTTACAGCTACTTGTCCTGCTGTTGGTAGAGATGATCCACCTGTTGCAGTGATAGTAACTGTTCCACCAAATGCTGGCATGAACACAGTGTAAACCTGTGAACCTGCCTTAACACCAGTTGCTGCATTGGCATTAGCTGCTGGAGTGATTGATACTGCTGTCAAAGATTCTGCAGTAGTAGTTGAGCCAGAGAATGTAAATCCAGCATTAGAAGAAATTCCACCTGTAGCCAAAAGGTTTGAGATGGTATTAGCTGGAAGCTCCTTGCCAGCACTATCTAATGGAGTTACATAGATTCTTGCCCTCTCACTTGGTGCATAACTCGCCTTATCAAATGAGATTTTAACTGAAGCTGCTGTAGCGACTGAGACAACTACAGAAACCGCATTTGAAGTTACAGATGAACCAGCAGTTGCTGCATCTGCAGTAGCTGCTGCAGCTGTAGTTGAGTAATTAGTTAACTGCATCTTTGCAGTTCCAGCTGCAATACCAGTAACATCACACTCATGTCGGCCATCTGCTGAATCATATGAACAAGATGTACCTGTAGTAATGGTTCCATTACCAGCTATTGCTGCATCTGCAGCGGCTACCGCATAGAGATACAAGGTACCTGTCCAAGCATTTCCACCAGCATCCTTTGCAGTCACTCTAACCGCATCTGAGTTTGATCCAACCTTGAGGTTAGGAGTTGCCACAGAGGCCACAATTGATGCTGGTTTTGCGGCGTAGAAGTTTACTGTTTTAGTTGAGAAGGTTACAGATGGTGTGGAGATAGTGATTGTTCCAGTACCAGTTGTGCCATCGGAGTAGACGTTATATGCGGTATCGCCACCATAGGCAACTACCACACTTCGACCTCGAACGGTTCCGTCACCAACGGTTCCAATAGTTGTTGTAATGGTAACCGACTCTCTTGCCGCCGAATTATCAGACGCATTTCTTAACTTGACTACCAAATAACCCCTTGCCGTGTCAGAGGCTGTTGCCACCGAACTTAATATCAAATCAGAGGTTGCTGAGGTGGTTGTACCAAGATATGCAGTTGAGTACGCAGGGCTTGCCACAGTACTAGCTGAAGACAACGCAGCGATAGTGATGGAGACATCCACTGTTTGTACGGCGCCAGCACTTGCACCAGTTGGGTGAGGTGTGACTACCAGTGTATAGGTATATGTTCCTGCTATACGGTCAGTGGCAGTTCCAGATTCTTGATATGCATACCAACGAGTGTTTACATAAGTATTATTCGCTGGTGAAACTCCGATTACGGCAGTTTTTGAATCCGTAAGAGTTGTCGTGCTCATTTGAGAACCGCCTACTGAGGCGATACCAGTAACAGCACCAGTAGAAACATTGGTATCTCTAAATTGGAACACCAAATTCGGAGTTAACGCTGCGGTAGTGGCTGAAGGCCATGACTTCTTTACAGAAGTGACGGAGTATGTGTCACCACTGGCCAGAGACAATCCATTAACATCGACAGTTGCCGCAGTCGTTGAATCGGATGCCTGACCTTCAAGTGAACCCGTACCGTTGGCAACAGTAATTGTTAACTGAGAGCCAGCAGTACCTGAAAATGCTGCTTGCGAAGGAGCTGAGCTAAGTAAACCCATTCCTAAAGCAGCAACCGCAACAAGCGCAATGCGCTTGAAGTTTGTCGTTGTAGACATTTATTTCCTTTCGTTAGTCGCTACCAGGAGTTTCCTGATGGCGGCTTCGAGATGAGTCGCACGTGCTGACGCATCTCTTTCCCCCTGTGATATCCGGATCGCAGGAGAAACCTGTTTTCTAAGTGTCATTCATTTGACTCCTTTAGCGCTGATATTGATCGCCTGAGCAAGGATTGAACTCTTGCTAGAATTCAAAATTATACGGGTAGTTATCTCATTTGGAATCGCGTCGACATCTAACCCACCAGTAGCAGCCACAAATAGGGGTGAATCGATTGTTGAGTCTATATATAGGGTGGCAGTTAAGAGGTAATTACCGTTGGAAAGGCGGGTAATAGCTGAGGAGGAGCCTGCTTGGGTCAAAGGGAACCAGGAACCTGTAACTGTAATGGATGGGCTTGCATAATATGAGGTACCCGAGCCATCAACTGTTACAGATTGTGACATCAGAAGATTTATAACACCATCGCCATAAGTTTGAAGATACGAAACTAAAACATAACCATCTGGATTGATTATTGTCGATTGATTAGACAATCCAAATGAGCCAACATCACCAACTAAATCTGAAACTGTAAAGCCTGTTGGTAAACCATCTTTTGAAAGCCCGGCAAACAAGGATTTAGATACACGGAAGTTGATATCTGAATTATCCTGAATTATTTTCTGTGCTGAAAGTCTTTCTTCTTCTACAGGCTGAGGTGTATTCTTATCAGCCTCAGGGTGCACAGTAGATGGCACTTCTTGCTTAGCACTGATAGATGGTGCATTAAACTCTGAACCTGTAACAGAATTAAATCCAAGGAATGCAACCATTACGATTAGTAAAGAGAGCACTACCTTTGAAGATTTTTTCGCAAGCTCGACTGCCTTCTTGTATGTTCCAGAAAGTGCATCTAATGCAGTAGAACCGGTTTTCTCATCAACGACCCACTCACTAAGTACGCGAATAAATGAAGCACGGGCACGTTGTACAACATGGCGAACATTTCTCTCAGAAGTTCCAATTGCTTGAGCAATCTCTTTAGTGGTGCGGCCTTCAACCTCCCACATAACTAGTGCTGTCCGTTGTGTCTCAGATAAACGAGATAGCGCTTCACGGATTATTGAAGCATCCTCAGCCGCTGCCAATGTGGCGTCCATCGGGATGTAATTCTCCGCCGCGATCTCAGCAAGGCGTTCTTGGGATGTATCTGAATCAATGGCAACTAGGTTAGGTCGAGAACCTGTAGCTCGAATTACATTCAGGCATAAGTTGTTAACAGTGGTGCGTAGGTATGCCATAGCACGATCTGCGGTATCTAGCTCTGGGGCGGCCAAGATAAATTTAAGGAAGGCATCTTGGACAACCTCTGCTGCATCGGCATCGCTTCGAAGAATTCGACGTGCTTGAGCGATAAGTGATGAGCGGTTTTGGGTGTAAAGGTCGGATAAATCAGACACAGACCACTCAGCAACAGTCGCTGGGGCCTGAGCCCTCTTTCGAAGTGACACTTTGATTTCCCGCTTTCAGGTGAGCCAACGTCTTGACCCCTCTGCCTAGTAAGACACCCGAAGGGGGTAAATGTTGCCTCATTTGAAGGGTTTGATTCAAGAGGGTGGGGTCCGCGGCTGGTGGGGTCCGCGGCTGGTGGGGTCCGCGGCTGGTGGGGTCCGCGGCTGGTGGGGTCCGCGGCTGGTGGGGTCCGCGGCTGGTGGGGTATCAGCTATTCAAGAATATAAATAACTTAAACAAGGAATCTAAGGTCGATCCATGGTTCAAAAGCTTGTGAAACAATAAAACGACGCCTTTCGGCCGATATCTTTAAATATACATAAACTTTTTGTATCGAATTACACTCAAACACAAAACTCTAAAAACCTATTTACTTTAATTTGCTGAGAATAAAAAACCAGCGGATGATTGCGATTATATCAATTAAAAAATAATAATTAATAGATAAGATCAATTCAACCTACCAGATAAACCGAAATCGAACGTCGTAAATAACTTCGTGCCACCTATTTGTATATCTTCAAATTTGCCTAATTTTTCGCTACAATACTGTCATAAGCTTTTTTGATTGAGGTTAAAAGACATGGCAAATAAATTCCTAGCATTTACCACGTTATCAGTAAATTAGATTGAGTAATTGTAGGATATGAAATATTCAGTAGTAATTACATCATTTAATTCAGAAAATTCAATTAAAAAGGCTATAGAAAGTTTTTTGCATCAAACACTAGAGCCAGAAGAGATTATAGTGATAGATGATTTTTCACAAGACGGTACTTGGGCAGTTTTAAACAAAATGAATCAAAATCATTTTAAGTTAAGAGTATTTAGAAACACTAATAATTATGGTCAGAGTTATTCAAGAAATTTAGGTGTGCATTACGCAAAATCAAGCATAGTTGTTTTCGGCGATGATGACGATATTTCTTTACCAACCCGCGCAGCTTTACATTTAAAGCAATTTAAGAATAAAGCAGATATCGATTTTGTTTCTTCGAAAAAAATTTACTCAAGTAAGTATGCTATTGCAGCAAAAAACAGTAAATTAGCGGTGACAACACTAGAAGTAAAAGAGTTTGGAAGGAAGTTATTACTTGGGACAGACTTTAAATCGCTAAATTTATTTGTTCCAGCATCTACTTGTGCTGTACGGAAAAAGTCTTTTGTAGCAGTTGGTGGCTTTGATGAGGATTTTAGAAGATTAGAAGATGTAGATTTAGCTCTGAAATTTTCAGCTAATGGTTATAAATTCAGTTTCAATCCTAATATTGCTGTTTATAGGTACCACTCCATCAGCGCCAATAAAGGGGGGGCTATTGACCCAGGGTTTCAGGAAAAGTTATTATTGAAATATGCAACTCTTTTTAATACTATTGAACTAAGTGAATCCATTACAGTTGCAAGATTACGAGGATTGTACTTTTCACATAAATATCTGATCTTAACCATGAAAATGCTGTCTGATTATAAAGTTCTAAAAATTATGTTTAAGAAATACAAAGTTATTTTAAGTAGAATTCACCACGATGTTACACTACGTAAAAAATAAATCTCAATATTAAGAATTAAAAAGTAATGAATGTCATAATTGTTGATAGAAAAAATTCAGCACTTTGGTTAGTTGCTAAAAACCGAGAAAAGGCTGGACTCTATAAAGTTTTTGCAGCTTTTGATTATGTTCAACCGAGCTTAATGGTCTCTGACATTTTGAAGGTGAATCCAAAAATTATAATTTTTGCATGGCGCGGTTGTATAGGATTTATTGCGAAAGACCTGAAGTCTGTTCGGTTACTAAGGAAGTTAAGAAATGAATCCAGAATTGCCGTTTTAATTCCTGATCACTTGGGTACTGAACAGGTTTGTCATAAAGGGCATGTCGACCCCTTGAAGTTTGTTGACTACTTTTTAGTTACAAGCAATAAACTGTATGATATATATCAGAGGTCTCCTTACTTCGAAAAACTAGGTGGCGTGCTACACGACATTCCGGATGTTCAATACATAGAGAATTTATACCAGGGCAAAAAAGATATAAAATCTGAAAATACCATTATTTGGGTTGGAAATAGCCGATGGGGAGTGAATCAAGGATTAAAAGATCATAAAGGATATTCTAGTCTTTTACTCCCAGCATTTAAATTAGCGTCTGAAATCATTAAAAGTTTACAATTAATGGTCGTTGATTCCAGTAAAAAAAGACTTCCCAATCATGAGGTTCTAGAAAAAATCTATTCATCAAATCTTTTAGTTCAAACTTCTAATTCTGAGGGCACTGGCTTACCAATAGTAGAGGCGTCTGGGTTAGGAGTTCCAGTCCTAACAACGAATGTTGGAGTAGCTGAAGAACTACTAGTTGATGAGTTAAGCTATTTAATTTGTTCATCAAGCCCTGAAGAACTTTCCTCAAAAATTATTTCAGTAATTCCTCGTGAAGGTGAATTTAATATTCAGTTAAGGGATGCTTACAAAAAATACATTTTTACTGCGTTACAAGAAACTTTAGAGCCGAAGAAATTTGTAAAGAATTCAGGCGCTTGGCGTGAAATTAATGGGCAAAATTTCTTTTCATTGATATGGCTTATTCGTTTTCTTAAGTCAAAGAACTAAACTAAAGAAATTATTAAGTCTTCCCAATTCTTAGCGATTAGGTCTTTTCTAAAAAGCTCCACAGATTTCTGACAATTTTTCGAGAAAATGGTATTTGCCTTCAAATCAACATAAGATCTTTCAAGTAGTTCTTTTAACGGCTCAATTGTGCCATTGTTGTCACACGTCCATCCATTTACCCTATCCACAAGGAGATCTGTGACGCCATCGCAATTTCTAAATCCTAGTGCCGGGACCCCGGAGCTCAGAGCTTCGGCCAATACATTTGGGAAACCCTCCCATAAAGAAGGTATACAAAGAATATCTGCATCCTTCAAAAAACCTTCCGGCTGCGTTTTTGGCTCTAAGATTTGGACTAAATTTGAACTATTGGTTTCAGTAATGAATTTCTTCATAGGCATTTCCAGGTCACCTCTTCCATACATTACAAGTTCTACGTCATTCTTATTAGTGGCGAATGACAAAAAAGCCTCCAAAAGGAGCATTGGTTGCTTTTGATGACTAAAACGACCTGCAAAAATATATCTAATTTTTGAACCACTGGCCTGTTTAGAAATAAGTATAGGTTCGACAGCGTTTGGGATTGCTTTAATCTTATTTCTTAAAAAAAATGGGTATTGATTTTTGTATCTAGAAAATTGAACAGTGATCGCAGATGTAAAAATCATACCTAAAAATATGAAATATTTTATTCTCTTTACGCGGGTTAAAGTATAAATTGAAGGTGCATTTCTCTCGGCCAAGATGAGAGGAATTCGACATAAGAATGTTGGAATTCTGGAGTACCAGTACGCTCCAGTCATGAAAGACACCCCTATCTCATATTTAGATTGCCGTATATCCTTGAAAACAAGTATCTGACGTTTTAGTCTTTGAATGGTATTTAAGGTTACAGAGGGTTTGCCGGACTTGATATTTCTGAATTCAATCCCTTTTGTAAATTGTGAGTAAAAAACATCTGGAAGTTTTTCATCAAGCGAAATTATTGTTACAGAATGTCCTAAATTGATAAGTGAAGTAGCTATTAAGAGCATCTGTTTCTCGAGGCCACCCATTATATTGTTTAATTCTCTGGTGAAAAAAACAATTTTTTTACCTTTTTTGATTTGCATTATTCAATAATACCAGTGTTAAAAATCTAAATTGTGTTTAACTTTACTATGAAATCTACCGTAGCTAGGTGTATGAAAGTTATCTCGGGCAAATATTATTAGTTGCGTGAGGACCTATAAGCGTACTGATACATAGCAAGCCGCATATTCTTTACTCTTTCTAAAATCATTCCAGTTACTATCAACTGAACACCTATAATAAACATCCCAGTACCGGCAATCAAACTGGGAAAGTGCAAAACTAAGCCAGTAGAAAGGTACCCCTTTATCGCAACTCCAATTGCGATTAGGCTTGTTAGTAACCATGGAATTGATAATAAACTGAAGGCAAAAAGAGGTCTGTTATCTCTGAATATTCTTATGATCATTCTTATGATTTTAAAACCATCTCGGTAAGTATGGAGTTTTGATTCAGAATTGACATGACGCCCTTGATATTGCACATCTATATTCGTAACCGCACATTGCATTAAGGCGGCATGTGCATTTAGCTCTGATTCAATTTCAAATCCACCAGCTCCTCCTGTAAATGACCTAACAAATTCAGGTGACATTACCCGCCACCCCGAAAGGGAATCGAGAATATTTGATTGCTGTAAAACTCTAGATAATTTAGAAATAGCCCAGTTTCCAAAAATATGGCCAGACCTAAACTCTGTTGATCTGACATGAATTGAATCGCCCCGAATTCTCCTATTCCCAACCACCATATCAAAGCCTTTTTCAACAATTAATTGGTGTGCTTCAGAAAATTCTGAAACTGAATATGTTCCATCTGAATCAACTATAAATACGGAATCAACCCCGAGGGGCAAATATGAAAATGCGCGCCTTACCGCAAATCCTTTACCAATCTTCGGCTCAAATACAATTTGTATGCCTGCGGCCTTGACTATTTCTATTGTTCGATCAGTGCTCCCATTGTCAACAACCAGTATTTTTGCTGACTGTACATTACTCTTAATCTGATTAATTGTATCAAGGATTCCATGCTCTTCATTAAGGGCTGGCAAAATCACAAATACTGACAAAGATCACCTACTTCATTTATTTCTTCGGGTATTTAGTTTATTTACCCCGAGTGAGTTTATCTTATCATTGATAAGACTACATGTCTTTGTATAGGACCTGCTCTTCATGGAATCGATAACCCAATCATTAGCTATCCCCCGTTCATCTATCTGATTAACATATGCATAATTTAATTTCGCAACAATAGTTTTGATTTGATCATCTGGGCAGAATAATTTTGGATTTATCTTTAATTCAATGGAGGCATTTTCAGGATATTTCACCATAATTGCAGGGGTTCCGAGATACGCAGCTTCAACTAATGCAAGTCCATAACCCTCTCGACGTGACAGATGAAGCAACACAAATGACTTGCTTAATATCTCTTCGACAAAATCGTCGGTACCATTCTCAATAAACTTAATTTGTTCTCTAAATGTGGGTTCACTGGTCATTTGTTTAATTTTGGTTGCAAGAGGCCCCGTGCCCACAATCCAATAGGTTCCTTTCCATCCTGTTTCAATAAAATTTTTCACCGCTTCTATGGCTAAGATAGGTTGTTTTTCATCAACAAGTCGGCCAATTGAAACTAAATCTTTGCGGATTTTATTTTTTGATAGATTAACCTTGACCTCACTATCACATAATCCGGGCATTTTACTTATAGACTTTCTATTTATTCTCAATTTTTTGGCTCGGGAACCTATTAAGTTGGTGAATACGAAAATTTGCTTTCCTAATTGCAATGCAATCAACTGAATGACCCAACCTATAAATCCAAATGCAAATCCTGAGTACCTAATCCAATAACTGAATCTCCAAATTTCAAACCATTCAACTAAAAGGGGAATTTTTTTTCTTTTACAAGCTAAACTTGCTGAAAAAATTGAAAGAATTGGCACCGACGAAGTGTAAACAACATCAACTTCTTCTTGAATAACCCACCTGTACAAATCTCTGGAAAATGTTACTGCTTGTGAAATTGAGCGTTTTCCACCAGATAAATATGACCACCGGCCACCAGAAATAGAAACATAAGTAACTTTATTTCTCGTGAGATTTACATTTTGTGCATTTATATATATCACTTCATGCCCAGATTGCGCTAGGTAACTGCTAAGTATTCCATACCAGCGCTCAAGCCCACCTTTGCTTTCTGGAAACACGGCCTCGAGTACGATGGCAATTCTCAAGCGATTTACTGTGCCTTACACTCTATTGATAAATCATTATCGACCATGAGTTTTACAAGCTCTTCAAAATTTACCTTAGGTTTCCATCCCAGCACTTTACGTGCCTTAGTTGAATCTCCAATTAACAGGTCAACCTCAGATGGGCGCTTTAGATCTGGATCAAATGATACGTATTCTTCGATTGATCCACCAAGCCCAGCATAATCCAATGCGAGTGATAGAAATTCCTTTACGGTGTGACTCTCTCCAGTTGCGATTACGTAATCATCCGGAGTGGCTTGTTGAAGCATAAGCCACATGGCTTCGACGTAATCTCCAGCATAACCCCAATCTCTTTTCGGTGTGAGCTCTCCAAGTGTGAATTTAGAAATTTTACCAGCTTTAATTTTTGCTACATTAGAGGTTATCTTTCTTGTCACAAATTCATGACCGCGATGCTCACCTTCGTGGTTAAAAAGAATCCCACTTGAAACATGCATGCCGTAATCTTCTCTATAATTAACACAAATATAGTGAGCAAAAACTTTTGCCACGCCGTATGGAGAGCGTGGGTGAAACCTTGTAAGCTCTGTCTGTGGAGTCTCAACTACCCTCCCAAACATTTCAGAAGATGATGCCTGATAAATTCTCACATCTTTTTCACCACCTGCTTGCTTTATAGCTTCCAGCAACCTCAAGGTGCCCAAACCAGTTACGTTTGCCGTAAGTTCTGGCTGCTTAAAGCTCAAACCAACAAAGCTTAAGGCACCTAAGTTATATATTTCATTTGGAGAAACCGTATCTACAATATTTGAAAGGCTGGAAAAGTCTGTCAAATCGCCAGGAATCAGATGGACTTCTGGAAAAGTCAATTTGAAATCCTCAACACGAGTATTCCTTTGTGCATTTAGCAGACCGAAAACCTTATAACCTTTTTCCAAAAGCAATTTAGAGAGATGGTGCCCGTCTTGTCCTGTAATTCCCGTTATTAACGCAGTTTTCATTGCACCCCCACAATTTTTTGATTTAAACTATTTGTGACTTTTTAACTCAGAGATTTCGCTCTCGAAGTATACATCTGCTTTTTTCTTAACCTGGTACCTAAGATCATTAAGCTGAGTAATAAGCGTGCTTATGTTGCTGTACTCGATTGTGTATCTTGTCGATTGGGTCCGCTTCAAATCCTCCAATTCCCATAACTTTTCATTTATTTGATGAAGGATGCTCTTAAAAGATTCAATGCCTAGTTTTTCAAATAAGTGGAGAGATTTTTGATACTCTTCTAATTCCAGATCAACTTTTAAACCTTTTTGGGCTTTGATCTCGAGTATAGTGAGGCGGTCGATAAAATCACCAACACTGATTGGTGTAGTAATTTTCATGAATACCTTTTCTAGTTTTCGTAAAATCTTATATCAAGTATATAGTAAATTTGGACATTATCACTTAATCAATCTAAAAATCCTGCTCGAAATGCTTGAAGGAAGCTATTTTTATTTCTTAAGTAAGCCAAGACTTTTGGCCTACTGAATATAATAAAGTTTAAAGCTTTACTATTATAAAGAAGCTTAATTCTAAGTTTTTCAATTTTGGTTGGCTGTAGATAATGGTAGTTACAGATACACCCATTTTTAAAGGCGCGAAATAAGTGATGAGCCCAAAAACCTTTAGGATCAACGTAGAGATGAATCTTAGAAAAATCCAAATATAAAAATGCTAGATGCATAAAACCTGAGTCAACGCCAACGTGTAAATCTGCTCGGCTAATCGCCAAAGCAGCAGCACTTAAAGAAGTCCTTAGTTCAAAATCTTCAGATTCTCCACCAATGATGATACTTTTAAAACCTTGTTGCTGATACTTACTGAGTACTAGCAATTGCTTCTGTTTGGGTAGAGTTCTTGTCAGAGCTGTTGAATCCCACTGCACTGTAATGTATCTTTTATTTAAATCTCTTGTGTGCGTTTTTACTTGGGGTGTTTTAATTTTAGGAAAATCTCTTAGAAAAGGTGATATGTCTACTCCAAATTTTTTGCCAAATCGACCCAGATAATCACCATAGTAGAAAGATTTTGCGTTTATACCTTTTTCTCTGAGATACATTATCCATGTTTTGTTATTCGTTCCTACATAATCATGAAAAACTATTCTGATATTTCCCTTAGGAAACAAATTCAAGATCTCTTGAAAAGATTTTAGTTTCAATTCATTAATACCATTTCCTGAAATATGCATAACTACTGAACAACGCATCTTCATTGCGTACGCCCATGCCACCGTTAACAGGTGAATTCTGTCCCCTAAACCAGCGGCAGTGTATGGCGCATTTTTTTCATAAATGCTGGCAACTGGCGCGGCTAAATTTATTTCATTCATTACTTTAGCGCTGTGTTTCGAAACAAATAAGTTTCTCTAGCGCCCCCCTCAAAAGAGCTAAGTTGTTTGAATCCAAGAACCTCTAACTTAGACTTACACTCAAAATAAGTGGGTAATTGATCTGGCCCGCGTTCTGGGCCCAAATCTGCTGCGACGAATCTAGTTTTCATTAAAGTCTTTATTCCGCCATCTAGAATTTCTGGCTCTGCTCCTTCAGCCTCAAGCTTTAATAAATTAATTTGATTTATTCCCAATGTTTCTACAATTGAATCCAATGTTCGCACCTCCATTAATTCACTTGGAGCGGATAAATCTTTTGGCAAAAGCGAGGAATCCCCCGTTTTGTTAGCATGATAAAATCTCAAAGTTGTATTTTCTTTCCACAAAGCGTTGGCGCTGAAATGGACTTTAACTCCTCTCAAATTTTTTTTAGCAGCTGCCATTTCTTCTGAACTTGGTTCAATAATCAAACATTTTTGATTTGGAAACTTTTGCACAATAGACATACTGAGTTCTCCGATATTTGCTCCTATATCAATGACCCATCCTTGGGTATCAAATATTTCTGGATGATTGTTTAAACAATAATCGGCGAAAATCTGGTCAAGTCGAAATTGAATCCCTTTGAAATACAAATGTAGTCTACCCCTCTGAGCCACATACAGAGTTAGATTATTGGAATCTTTGCCATTCCAATTTTGAACTCGAATCAATTTGTTGTCTTTACTGAATAAAACTCCTTTACGAATTTTTTTCAGGTGTCTAATTCTATAAACTCTAATAAATACTACCAACGGCAAGTTCCAATAAATTTTTCTAATTAGAAGTGATGATTTTTTCATGAATTCCAATCTAAAATTTGCGCAAATCTTTGCTGTTTTTTATTAATCTAATGCCCTGATAGTAACAATCAAGTGGTTTATCGCCAACTAAAGAGGATTAACCTGTCACGTTGCGGCCAGTTAGGTTCAGTTGGTCTGTGAGTTAATACTTTTGAGTAAAGTAGATAGAATAAGGGCGTTAAAGATAATGTTGCACCAGTATGTCCAGTGCCGGCTGTATTGAGAACGTCTAATGCTAATTTTCTCGAGTATGCAATGCACTTGAAATCTTTTTCGGTTAGTGATAGTTCGGCATCTAAAGTCATTTTAAGCATGTTAAATTCTGATCAGAATTTAAAACAATAATCAGTTTACTAATATGCAAAGACTTAGAATTTTCTAAAATCTGCAAATTATATGAAGTGTAGGTTAGATCCAATTAGTTGACCACTTATCTAATTTATTTGCCATAATATACATTTCTAACTTATGCATTTGCTCAGAATAATACACCCCGTACTTCGAGTCCAGCATGAATCTCGAGTGTTTTTCGAGTAATAAACGATCAATTCTTGCGCCAAATTTGATTAATTCATCTACAAGATACATTTCAGCGCCTTCAATGTCAATTTTTACCAGTGAATAATGCTCGTGATTTTCAAAAAAACTTGAGAGTTTAGTACTTGAAACTGAAACTGATAAATTGTTTGTTGTAGAGAATTTATCTGCAACCAAAGAGGCGCTAATGCTGGTACGTTTCTGATCTAAAGAATGCTGTGGATGCAAGTACAAATCGATGGTACCAGTGACATTTGAGACTGCTTTGCTTTCGATTTTTGCCTTTGCATTTCCTTTAAAAAATCTATAAAGGTTATTAATTGCGTATGGGTGAGGTTCAACAGCGGTAACTATGTACCCAAGATCGATACAAGCCTTAGTAAAGTAACCAAAATTTGCTCCAATATCTAAGACTGTGCCAGAGCCACTTTTTGAACCAAATTCTGGGTATCTTTTCAGTATCAACCTCATATATCTTTTTGAGTTAACTCTCATAGATAATGGTGCGAAAAGGTGTCGCTGAAAATTACGAATTCTACGGTAGTTGATTAACAAAAAAGGTGGAGTAAATCTCCTAATTAGTTTTAATTTTAAGTGATAATAAAACTTTTCGTAAATTGTGTTACTCATCGTGCTACATGGTACTAGGTTAAAGCATAGAATGGAGTGATGCAGATCTTTAATGTAAATAGAATCTGCATTTCAATACAAAGTGAGCCCGCTCGGGCTCGAACCGAGGACCCAAAGATTAAAAGTCTTTTGCTCTACCAACTGAGCTACGGGCTCTTGCTAGTGCTTGACAAGTGCTAAGTGTGGGGTAAAACGCAACTTTAAGCAAGTTTTAGTTCAATCAATTTATTACGAACACGATTAAATACGATGAGAACTCAATTGTTGACTTAATAAAAAATGATGTACAGGGTTATTAAAATTTACGAAAAAGTAACCTAGATACTTAAAATCTGCATATGTCAAGATCGCACCTTTTGTCTATTTTCATGGGTTTACAAAAGACGTTTTTAAGAATTCAGTATAAGTCTCCCAACCTAAATCATTACTAGAATTTAAGATTTCATTACCCAATATCACCGTATTTTCGTACATTTCAGACGAGTTAGTTAATTTCAATGTTTTCCCAAAAAACTTTTCAGAAATAGTTTTTAGAGTTTGAATGGTATATATATTAGTTGGAGCAACGTTTCTTATTTCAAAAAACTCAGAACTATCGTTTAAGTAGTGTTCGATATACTTTGCATAATCTAAATATGTTCCGTACTGTTTCATTGAGTCAGTCGTAACAAAAAGATTAACTGGCGCATCGTTCTCAATAGCAGATATAAATTTTTCAATAATACCTTGATTACTACCTCTAACAGGAATCCCAAATACATTTGCTAGTCTGAAAATAATTATTGGGATGTTATTTTCTTGTCCATGTTTTTCTAAAATTGTTTCAGCCTTTACCTTCATTTCTGCATACCAAGAACCCGGATTTAATTTAGAATTTTCAGTCACTATCCCTGGATTGTCACCATAAACAGAACCGCCACTCGAAAAATAGACAATCTTTCGCCTGTTACGACCTAAAAGACTTTTAGAGTTAAGAAACGTTTTCAGTTTGATCAAATCCGACTCAACATCTTCGGCGGTAGATGTAATTCTTGATTTATCAGAGCACCAAAAAAAGATGTTTTCATATTCCATATCTCCAGTAAACTTATTTTGTGAATCATCAGAAAAATCTCTCGCTTTTATAGTTGTTGTAAAATAATTTTTGCTATTTGAATGTGTAGAGATTATTGCTAAACCTAATCTACTTTTGGGTCCGATAATGAAAATTTTTTTCATGGATTTTGTTCTCTCTAGGTTAAGATAAAACTTAGTAATTATCTTTGAAACCTCTATTTAGTTTGTTTGAAATTTGATAAAATTTTGGGGTTTGTAAAATAAATTTGGACTCGTGCATAAACACAATTGCAGCCGTAGCTAAACATGGCAATTGGTATCTAAAGTTTACTCCTAACACCCCGATCCATGCACTGATCAACAAGCTTGATATGGTTACTAACAAGTGTGTCATTGACCAAAAATTTTTTATGCTTAAAATTGAGACTATTAATGAAAAACATATACAATAAAATAAAGTACGATCTAAAACTGCAATCTGGGCAAACTCTATTATTGAAATCTGAAGAATTTTTTTGGGAATTCCTAATATTTGTTCTTGCAAACTTCTGTTATTTGGGCTAAATCCATCGCCAATCGCCATAAGGTAAATGTTCAAAAAGAATAAGGCGAGCGCAAAAATTGCAACTAATCGATATCTAAGTTTACGCTCGTCTTTTTGGCTAAAAGAAACTGAAAAGAAAAGGGTTGCCCAGATTGGCCCCATAGGTCTAGTCAGTGCTCCGAGTATCACTGTCAGGAGTAATGCCATTATTGACCATTTTCGTAACAAGCCTAAACAGCACAATGAGAATAAAAGTAGATGCAATGAGTCAGTCAAGTCTGCTACAGACCACCGCAGCACAGTTGTGCTGGACGTAATCACCAACAAGTATAAAAATAAAATCAACCTTTCCCATTGTGATTTTCCAAAAAATTGGATAACTACTCCAAAAGAAATGAAAGCCAAAGATGGAATTACTAACATGCCAATGTTTCCAAATAAATAATAAAAAGGCAGGCTCAAAACAGGGTACAGGGGTCTTGTCCAAGAATAAATCGTTGACTCCGAAAGCTCTAAATTCAATAAATCCTGAGTCAATTTTCTATAGTTTCCCCCATCGGGCTGAAAAAGGTTAAAATTTAGTCCGTAGACTTCGCCCGAAATTACAAACCGCGATGCTACGGCCAGAGACGTTAATATAAGACCAAAAATCAGTAAATAAGTCCTCCGATGCGCTGCGAGAACACCTCTGAATATTCTAATGTCTATGCTCTCCTTAAACTAGTAATAATTTATCTAGTATGTACTCTTTTTATTATACTATCTACTTATAAATCTATTAATGATTCCATAACGCATAATGTTTGTTGCGCGCACTTTTCCCAAGAAAAATTTTTTGATACGACTAGACCTTTTCTAATTTTTTGCAAACTATCATTTGAGGATGGGTGAAAGGTCAAAAGAGCGCTTGCAATCGATTCTGGACTGTTGGGATTAAAGAAATAGCCTACATCCTTGGCAAGCTCTAGATGTACGGGTATTTCCGATAAAATAAGCGGTTTACCACTTTTCATAGCTTCAACTACGGGTAGTGAAAATCCTTCAACAAATGATGGTATGATGATGGCCTTTGATTTAGACTTTAGTTTAAAAAAGAATTGTTCGGTAACTTGACCTAGTAGAAAAACATTGTTACTTAAGTTTAGTTTTTTAACAATTGATTCGAGCGGGTCTGGAGTCATGCCCCCGGTTATGACTAATTTTGGTCGAAACCTTGGTTCAATTAAAGAAATTGCTAAAATTAAATTCTCCCAATTTTTGTGCCTAAATCTATTGCCTCCAGCGAGAAAAAAATTTTCAAATCCAATATCTGATTCAAATTTTATATTTTCTGATCGTGCTCCTAAGTAAACGACTTCGATTTTGTCTTTAGGCACATTTAAATACTTTATTAGATCGCTGGCAGAGGCATTCGAATCTGTAATAATCTTAGTTGCAGATTGAGTAGTTTTTTTTTGTAAGAATCTAACAACAGGAGCAGTTAATGAATTAGGCGTGAGTTCGGAATGAGACCAATATAGTGCGTCATGAAGAGTGAGTAGATATTTTGCGGAAGTTTTCAATGGGCCAAAATTTGCAGGACAATGAATTAATTTGGGCCTGATCTTCTTTACATATTGGTTAAATACAATAGTTTCTGCCACTGCCCAAGTAAACTTGTTGTCTCCACTTAGCTCCGTGAAGGTGACTTCTCCGGGAAACCAAGTCATATCAAGTTCTTTAGCTTCTCTACTGGCCAAACCGTAAAAATTCCAATTAAGGCCTTGTCTAGCGATACTCCGGTAAAGTTCACGGGTGTAGACATCGGTACCGCCCTTCGCCCCCGTGTAGCCAACTAGATCAACTGCAATCATATGTCTAATTATGCCTCTTTTTAGATTAAAACTTCCATTCAATCATCAGAAATCCGTGCGCGCAAGCCTACTGTTGCTGATTATAAAACTAAATATTAAATGTGTAAGGTGGGTACATGATGAAATTTGGTGAGTTTCAAGATTCTCAAGTATTTATAACGGGCGGAGCAGGTTTTATTGGTTCTAATTTAGTTCGCACTTTAGATAATCTAGATTCATTCAAAAAAATCTTTGTGTTAGATGCCTTCACATATGCATCTGATATTGAAAGGCTCCGTGGGCTTTCAAACAAAGTTGAAGTAATTGAAGATAATTTAATGAATATTGATTTTTATTTATCCTTAATAAGCAAGTGTAAGTTTGTTATAAATTTTGCTGCTGAAACACATGTAGATAAGAGTATTCTAAATGGCACACCATTTATTGACTCAAATATTGTTGGAAGCTTTAGACTCTTTGAAGTATGCAGAAAAGCAAAAGATGTATCTCTAATTCACATTTCAACTGACGAAGTTTATGGCTCACAAGTAGCAGGAGAATTCTCAGAAACTGATAGGTTATTGCCAGCATCAATATACTCTGCGACTAAAGCTTGTGCAGACCTCTTGGCTCTAGCTAATGTCCGAACTCATAATCAAAAAATTGTAATTACAAGGTGCACTAATAATTTCGGCCCTTTTCAAAATTCCGAAAAATTTATACCAACTGTTATTAATAATGCTCTTCAAGAAAAATCAATCCCTATTTACGGTGACGGAGCTAACATTCGCGAATGGATTTATGTCAATGATCACAATTCGGCTATTATTAAGATTCTTACAAATTATGTTCCGGGAGAAATTTATAATATAGGGTCTGGTCATCGCATCAGCAATATCGAACTTGCAAAAATAATTCTTGACTATTTAAAAATCTCTAATGAGTTAATTGTTTATGTTGAAGACAGACCTGGACATGATTTTCGTTATGCGCTTACATCAAATAAAATACGAGCTGAATTGAGATGGCTCCCTCAAAGGAATTTTTCAGAAGCGCTCAAATCAACCATTGATTGGTATAAGTCGTGGTTCGAGGCTAAGGGTAAGGTTTACACATGATTGGAATTATTTTAGCTGGCGGGATGGGTTCGAGACTTTATCCATTGACCCAAGACCTCAGTAAACAATTGCTCCCAGTATTTGATAAGCCGATGATTTATTACCCAATAACTACAATGATGTTTGCAGGGGTTCGGACTTTATTTATTATTGTCACGCCAGATTCTCTACCTCTGTTCAAGTCAGTTCTAGGTGACGGCTCTCAATGGGGAATTAAGATAATCATGATAGTTCAAAGGGAACCGAAGGGAATCGCTGATTGCTTCAACTTGATTCCCACAGAATTTACCACTATGTCCTGTGTGGTTTGTCTTGGAGATAACATTTTCTATGGATCTGGTTTAGGCTCTAGTCTAAAGACAGCCTTTGATGGATCGGGTGCATTAGCTTATGCATACGAAGTTTCGAATCCAGAAAAATACGGTGTGGTTAAATTGGAGAGTAATGGCTCAATAGTTGAAATTGTGGAGAAACCCTCCCAATACCTGAGTAGTTATGCGATACCGGGTCTATATTGGTTTGACGCTAATTGTTTCGATTATGTAAAACAGATTAAACCGAGCAAGCGTGGTGAGTTGGAAATAACTGACATCCTTAAAATGTATTTGGTGGAGCAAAAATTGAAGATAAAAATCTTGCAAAGGGGTACGGCTTGGTTAGATACTGGAACTGCAGCATCCTTATTAGCTGCAAGTGTTTTTGTCTCTGTTATTGAGGAGCGACAAGGTTTAAAGATCGGTTGCCCAGAAGAAGTTGCATTAAGAGAAAAGTTGATTGATAAGAACAAGTTTAATTTAGTAGTTTCAAAATTACCAGAAGGTCCCTATAAAACTTATTTAGAAAAGTTTGGACTTGAAAATTAGTCACAATAAAGTCAGAGTGATGGTTATTGCGATTCCTAATAGCTCAAGAGCGATTCCGCTACTTAAGCAACTGAGCATAAGTGAAAAATTTGATGTTACCGTGTTTCCAGCAATCATGTTTAATGGTCAAACAAGCGTAGTAAAACCAAATTATCACAGACAACAAGTTTTATATCAACGAAAACTCTCAGATGGAGAGATTGGCTGTGCCATGTCGCACTTTGAAGTTCAAAAATTTTTATCGAGCCAGGATCGTCCATGTGTGATTTTGGAGGATGACGCTCGCATTCATAACATTCACGAGTTTGAACAGGTAGTGATCTCATTTCTTCAGCAGGCGAAGGAATCAAATTCTATTTTGAACCTTCTGCCCTGGAAAACGCATCAGAAGGCCGCTAATTCAGTAAGTCAATTGAGATTCATTAAACTTGTTGGCAAGCCAAGGTTATCTACTGGATATGTGGCAACTGTGAGTGCACTCGAATCTTTGTATCTGGCAAATAAAGATTTCGCTTATTTGCCAGATTGGCCACCCACCAAAACTCGTTTTTTTACAACGCTTAATGGAGTTATAGTACATGGCGATAGTGATACATACTCAATGATTGACTTAGCGGGTCGATATAAAACAATGAGAATTAAAAAATTAATTAAATTTACCTTAATTTACTACACAATAAATCAAAAATATTTTACATCATTCAAAGAGTATCTCTCAAACACATTTTTACTAAGTCTAACTTGGCGAATTGACAAGATTAGATTATATGTTGCTAAATATTATAAATAACTTTGAATTTAGAAGAAGACAGCTTTAGTCTAACGGTGTGAACATTGACATTACCATAGTATCCGGAAGCCGTCCAAGTTTATTAGCGCTAAGCCTTGCGAGTTTTAATTATCATACTTCCCGTAACTTTAAGATTTGCAATGTATTTGCAAACGTGGGCTTATGGGGGGGGTCGAAGTCAATGCATAAGTCTAATTCGATCTTATTTCCCTATGGCTGGAATATTTACGCCTGATGAAAGCAGTTTCAGTAAAGCCGTCAAAAAACTTTGGGCGCTTCCTCAAAGTGATGTTTTATGCATGTTGAAGATGACTGGGTTTGCAATAAAAAAATTCAGCCCTCGAACGTTTTGACTCGTTTTTTTAAAACTAGTCAATTACTACTCGCGCAAAAAGGGATTCATCAGACGGTTTTGACAGGGCAAAGAGTTATTCCTTTGAAAAAGGTATCCATTGGCAAGTTTAGTATTCCAAACATTCTCATGCCTCAATTTCCAACCTAACCGTCTTTTTACATAGAAAATTTGCGCACACAATAAGTCTTTTGCTTGATGCCAAATATCATCCGGAAAAGCACTTATATGATAATAATCATTCGTCGCTAACAAAATCTGTTAGAAGATATCGAGTCGAAATCCTCTCGCGGTAGTCTAGTTCTTCATTTATCTCAGATATTGGTGAAGCATGGGGTTATGTTAACAACCTAAAATTGACGCTAGTTGGTGGGAAATTAAATATAAAAGTTGGAGCTAACGTTTATGAGTTACTTGAGCGACAACTATTTTAAAATTTAAGTTGAATTAACTTCACAAACTTAAGGGGTTTTAAGGTAATTACATGTACGCCTATAGGATCATTATTGGTTTAAATATTTTTAGTTTAAGCCACCGGCAGCTTTAAGAAGTCTATCGTTGATTGCCTGGGCGATGCCCTCACCTTTTGCTGGGATGGCGTAAATAGTTTTAATTCCCCTGCTATCACCCTCTCTTAAGGCAGAGTAAAGATTAAATGCATATTCTTGTAAATTTTTTGGAGCTGCTAACCTAACTGCCCCAATTGGGGTTGGATAGGTATGAAGTGCAATAAATCCATCTCCAATTTTAGCGTTTTTTGAAAGTATTAACTTCGCTTTAGGGGCATAGTGAGATTTAAAGGACCCAGAAAACTTGAGTTTGGTGGACATATCGTATGAAACTGAATACATTTTTAAAAAACCCTGAATCATTTTTGGTGTAATTACACCATATCTTAGAACTTTAGGCAGCACACCTGTACAGTCGATTACCGTTGATTCAATTCCAACCTCACATCTACCACCGTCAATTATCAAATCGATTAGACTTAATGTGTCTACGAATTCTACATAAACATCTTGAGCGCTTGTAGGTGATATCGAACCAAATCTATTTGCACTTGGAGCAGCTACCCCCTTACCCCCTAATTCTTCAAACTTATTTAGTAAATTGAGAGCTACTGGGTGTGAAGGAATTCGAATACCTACGTTATCTTGCCCTCCGGTCAGGTACAAACCACAATTACTATTTCGAGGTAAAACTAAAGTCATAGGCCCCGGCCAAAATTTATCCGCTAACAAATGAGCGTATTCTGGTATATCTCTAGCCCAGTAATGTAAAAATTTTTTATCTGACAAGTGAACTATCACAGGGTGTGAGAGGGGTCTTCCTTTAATCAAATACATCCTGCTCACAGAATTTTTGTTATTCGCATCGACTCCTAAACCATAAACTGTCTCTGTGGGGAATGCGACAACTCCACCATTCGTCAGAGCCTGAGCAGCTTTCATGATAGAAGTATGGGTTGTGTTTAAAAATTCAAGCATAATAACTGAGTATCTCATTTAAATCATTTTGAGGTTGTCTTATCACACGATATGCTTGCTTAACAGTCCCCATCGTCTAGTGGCCAAGGACGTCGCCCTTTCACGGCGTTAACACGGGTTCAAATCCCGTTGGGGACGCAAGGAACTGACCGAAATCAGTTTCCGCAAGGCCCAGTAGCGCAGTTGGTGAGCGCGCCGCCCTGTCACGGCGGAGGTCGCGGGTTCAAGTCCCGTCTGGGTCGCTGAGTGCTTGTTTGCGGTTAGATTGGCTGAGTAGCTCAGTTGGTATGAGCGAACGACTGAAAATCGTTAGGTCGCCGGTTCGATCCCGGCCTCAGCCACAAGGGCTACTTATCCAGATTGGAATGAATGAGATCACGATTAAGCGAAATCAAGGATAGGTACTTTGACCGCTCAATGATGCGTTGGGCAGCCGTAGGGGCAACCACAAGCGGAATTGATTATTTAATATTCATTACTCTGTACAGTCAAATGAATTCTGTCTTTGGTGCAAATTTAGTAGCAGGGATAGTTGCAACTACATTTAATTACTTAACTCATCATAGGTGGACATTCAAGAGCGATCAACAGTATTCCGCTTCCGGACTTAGATACCTGTTAAACTTAACTTTTTGGTGGATTATAGGAAGTTCGCTGATTAAGGGTTTAATAACAATAGGAGTTGACCCTAAGATTGCCAAATTAGTACCTTTGATATTCATTGTTCCAATAAACTACTTTGTATTAAACAAAATTGTATTTAAAAGAAAACGCTAAGAATCCTTTATTTTAGAGAATAAGACGAATAAAGTGATCCACAGTAATGTTGCAATGATCGACAGAATGTTTTCAATTGAATCCTCAGTTTCTGAAATGAATACTGCAATTAGTGCAAAAAAAGCTGACATTGTCCATAATGTTAGTGCCGCAGTCTTTCTTGAAAATCCAGACCGAATAAGCCTGTGTGCCAGATGATCTTGCCCACCCTGAAAAGGTGAAAGATGCCTTCGTATTCTAGAAAATACTGCAACAGTTGTATCAAGTATTGGTATGGCAAGCAGTATTACAGGAGTTAGAAAGGAACTAATTTGTGTTTGGGTGTTTGGATCAAATCGAATTGTTAGTGTTGCCAGCAGTACACCCAGAAATAAGGCTCCAGCATCTCCCATATAGATTTTGGCAGGGCTCTTATTCCAGACTAAAAATCCTAAGGTAGAGCCAGCTGTGACCACGGAGAGTGCTGCAATCATATACTGATTACCATTAAGCGCTAAGTATGCGAGTGCAATTGATGAAATTGCTACGGTTCCTGCAGCGCCACCATCTAAATTGTCAAAGAAATTTATTGAGTTACAAATTCCAACAATCCAGATAACTATAATTATGGAGTCAAAAATAAAAGAACCGGTTGGATTTCCGATGTTATCTGTAATTATGAGAATACTTGCGGTAAATACTCCGGCAAAGGTTTGAGCGATAAATCTTGGTAGGGGCGGTAAGTTTTTTATGTCATCCCATAAACCTATAAGCCCCAGCAACAATGCTGGGCCAAGAACCGAGGTTGCAAGCCAAAAGGTACTTGAGGTGAACTCTGAAAAGAGGGAGGCTGAGTAAGAAACTGTTATTACCCCAATAATTATTGCTACCCCACCTAAATAAGGGACTGGTTTCTTATGAGATTTATGTGAGGAGTTAGGTCGATCAACTACATCTGTTGCAATAGCAATCCTTCTCATTGCTGGTGTAAGAACACCCACTAGTAAATAGGAGATTACAAACAGTAAGAAGTACTCCGTGTTTGTGATTCCCATTTTGCTAGATAATCTTAATTAAGCAGAACCAGATTTGCGTCTATGCATCTTTGGAGCAGAGCCGCCAGTTTGCCCTGAACCAACCTTAGACCCTGAAGTAGGCCCTGCGCTTTTACCTGAGTTACTACCCTTTTGCTTCTTTGCAAGGGCGGCTAGCATTTTAGCTTTTGCATCTTCGCCAGTATTTTTCTCGTCACTCATAGTTAATCTCTATCCATTCTTTAGCTGTTGCTAGTAGTTTTCAAAAGAAGTGCTTTTACTTCAGACTCTTTATACCTTCGGTGTCCCCCTAAGGTCCTAATTGAGGTTAACTTTCCAGATTTTGCCCACCTGGTGACAGTCTTTGGATCTACTCTGAATAATGATGCAACCTCAGCTGGGGTCAATAAGACCTCTTGCTCTGAGTTCATTTCAGTTGCCCCTCATTAGTTGCTTGGCAAGTATGTCCGCTTTAAACCTTATGAGGCAAGTATTGTGGTTTGGGTAAGTAAATGACAAGTAGTCCAATTACATGGCCTGCTCAAATGCTGCAACCCTTCGCCAACGGGTTACTAACCGCTCATAACCTTGTCCTGCCAGTGCGCCATCTCCTGCTGCCAAGCCAGCGAGTGATCTAGCAACATCCTCAATTGAAGTATCTGCGTTTAATCCCGGTTGGCCAGATTCAATCAATGATTTCTCTAGGTAAATAGCTAACCCACCGTAATCACACTCCACAATTGAATTGGCATCAAAAATTGAAAGCCATTCAAGCAAATCTGCGATCTCTTGTTCTATTGGTCCATTTCCAAATGCATTGACAACCGCCTGATGGGCAAATAAACATCTTTGTTTAGCATTTGAGATTGAGGTTCGAAGAATTGTGTAAGCACCATCATCGTTGGAGCCTCTAATTCGATCTGAAGGCTCAAAGAGTGAAAACCAACGTGGTGGGATGCTCCAAGTTGCAGTAATTATGTGAGAGACCTTATCTTCAATACTTTCAGAATTTAATGAAAGTGCGTTTTCAATCTCTTTAGGCAGAAAAAAACTACTAATTGTAAATGGCATTGAGGATTTAAAATGATCTAAAGCTGACCAGCATCTTGCAGCTGTGGACCATGGAGCTATGTATTTTTTGTTATTAATTTCTAAAATGTGCGCACCATCTAGTTTGAGCGCAGGTGGTTCTGTAACAATTGTTCGCCTAAGCGCTCTTTGTTGCTCATCTCTACCTGTTGGGGTTGTAGTTGAGATATTGCTCCACCGAGATTGATCTTCTTGACTAAATCCAGTTAACGGTTCATAAATCCGTAAAGATGCAACATAGGGGGTAGGGCGCATTAGCTACTAGTTAATTACGTGGAGTGTAATTATCTTTGGAGGACTCATCATTAAAATCTTTATCCTCTTCTACCTCACCATGTAATTCTTTTGCTAGTCGTTCTAAATCCATATCTTGATTTGAATACTTTAAGTTTCTTGCCACCTTTGTTTGTTTTGCTTTTGAACGGCCTCGTCCCATTTATATATCTCCTTTAGTGATTCTTGCTATTCAAATCGGGCAAGCTAACCCTTCACTCCACTAATAATTTTACGAGGGCTGCTGCTAAGTGCCAAGGATCTTGCTGCAATCGCTTGCACAAAAAGGCTCACCCCCATGATTGGCAATCTGAAGCGATGATCACCTATGGTGATCAGTGACACAACCCAATTAGACCCAATCACTAGGCTTATTACAATCCCAAGTAATCTTTCCACACCTTTGTGTCTAAACAATATAAATAGTCCATAGAACAATAAAGCAAGCCCACCTAGTAACCAAAGCCACGAAATTACCTGACCGACAACGCCTGTTACAAGTTTATAGCCTTCTGTCGAGGCCTTTGCAGTTTCTATAGCAGGGCTGAAATTCACCCAAGGATTTCGAGCCATTGTTCCATTCGCTAAAGGACCAGTCCACGGCGACCAAAAAAATATTGACTTATTAGCAAACAACCTCGCACTTTCAGATGGGTTTTTAAAATACCAAGAAACAATACACCTTACTAATTGCTGGTCCTTTTCAACAGCTGTTCCAAATGTTTTACATGGAACATCCATTGTTCGCTTCTTGTAACCTCCACTCGCTTCCGGTCCAGAGCCAATAGCCATAGTGACGCCCAAATTAGTGGATATACTCAATGCGCTTGTTGCTTTAAGATTTCTGTACACCAATGATAATGGAAATAATAGGGTTAGTATTAAACTCGCAACAGCTAAAACAACGCCAAACTTAGTTCTAAGGCGAATCAAAAGCCAAAAACAAATAACAAGTAAAGCAGTGAAAAGAAATCTTGGTTGCATAAATGACAAAAAGCTAAATATCAAAGAGGTAAAACACAAAGAACGTAATAATTTTTTATTATCTTTTTCGATAAGATCTTTAAGTACCAATCCGGTTATAATCATGAATCCTGAGGCGGACAGACTTTCATACCCAACTGCTATGGAACTTAACGATAAAGTAGGATTTAGTAAAATCATAAACAAGACTAGGTTTGAAAACGATTTCAATTTAGTTTTTGTGATTTGATAAACAAAGAACGACACCGCTATAGAAAAGATCAAAGATTGAATTATTGATAACATCGTAAGCATAAATTTTGTTCCTAGCAAACTTAAGAAAAGCATCACAAGTGGATAACCAGCTGGCCAATAATTCAAGATTGCTTCGGCAGAGAAAATTCCGTCTCGCCTCAGAAGTTCGTACCCCGTTAAATAATTTTCTCCATCTGCGCCTAACCAAATCCCATCGATATAAAAAATTAAGTCGCCTGCACCTGCATTTCCGGCATCAATTTTAAAAATAATAAATATCTTTAACAAAAAAATCACTGTTGCCCAAAAAATAATTTTCTTTAGGGGATTTTTGTTTTTTTTCATTTTAAATTCCTTTGATTTACTCGCCATCATTACTCTTGCTCTGTTAGTGCCCCAATGTATTTTGCTCGCATTATTATGCCTAAACTTTAAAATTTTTCAAGTTTGAACCTGTCCTATGGCTGTGAACTACTAGTGGAAGTGGCACATTTGGTGCACAACAATTCAACATTTCTATTTTATAGCAATTTAATTCATAGCATCAGGGTATCGCATACAGACCAAACATACAGGATCGATGAAATAGCAAAGCTTTAGGACCAAGTTTATTTTGTATTGTTTATCACCCGATGCACCACCGATAAATTCCTTCTTGTTTGGTGTTCCAATGAGTGCTCATTTCAATGTGGGTAAATCAAAATCAAACTTTCTGCCATTTGTGGCCCTACTAATTTTACTCAAGATGTTGTTGGATTGCTGCGGAGCCAACTTGGCAAAATCTGCACCGTTTCTGATCAACTCTCTAAGTTGAACTATCGAGAATGGAAAATTTTTTTCTTTGGCTAGCAATTCCAAGAAATTATGGGAGGAAGTTGAGTGTTTTTTGATTAAACGGTGCGCCTCTTCTCGACCCATTCCTGCTTTGACACACTCAATAAGTATTTTTGTTGTTGCAAGTAAAGGAAGTTGCTCTTTTAACTCCGCCTCAATTCTTTCTTCAAAGGCTTCGAACTCCTGTAAGACCGTCATGAAGGTGTGAAGTAAACCGTCCAGAACATAAAATGAATCAGGAATCACGACTCGTCTAACTACAGAGCATGAAACATCGCCTTCATTCCATTGGTCTCCCGCTAGATCTGCTGCCATTGAGTTATAGCCACGAAGTAAAACCATCATGCCATTTATACGCTCGGATGATCTTGAATTCATTTTA
>Ga0194133_10002493_pt1 | contig 28214 bp, 27 predicted proteins | sample TA2KigOf40mmetaG_FD_155448 | JGI IMG/M metagenome (GOLD analysis project Ga0194133, IMG submission 155448) | Freshwater microbial communities from Lake Tanganyika, Tanzania - TA2015055 Kigoma Offshore 40m | ecosystem: Environmental > Aquatic > Freshwater > Lake | place: Tanzania: Lake... | reverse complement strand
GGGCGTGGATACGCCGGGGCGGGGGAAAGGTCAACGGGGGAGCATCCGCTGCTTTGCAGGGGGCGACACTCCCGCCTAACCGAACTCGGCGCGGTTCTGGCGCGCAAGGGCTGTGGCGCTTATCCCAGCGGCAAGAACCGTCCAGAAGGCCAAGACGCCCAGATAGCGCAAAGGGAGTGCGCGGCCATCAAGCGCAGCCTAGGCCAGTTCCGCCATGGCCCGGGTCGGCGTCCAGACCGAAAGCGCGGCCACAGCATCGGGCAAGAGCTGCGGGGGCATCCATAAACCGCCAAGATAGGCAAGCGGCAGAAACACCAGATTGGCCAGCGGCACCGCCGCCCGTGCCGAAACTAGCGACCCCAACGCGATGCCCAGCAAGGTCGCGGGCAGCGCCGCACAGTGGGTCACGATGATGAGCCGCACCCAGGCTTGGGCGTCGGCCAGCACCACCCCGCCCAGCGCCTTGCCCAGGGCCAGCACCAACAGCAAGGCGACGGCCGAAAAGCCGATGGCGGCCAAGACCCGCGCCGCCCAAGGCGCAAGGGCCGAGCCGGGCAACAGGCGCTGCCAGCGGATGAAAGGGTCAGCCCTGTCCTGCGCGACCGTCACGCCAAACTGATAAAACCCGACCCCCAGCACGGCATAGACGGCAAAGGCGGCCATCGCATAGGCCGCCGCCGGTCCTTGTCCTGCCAGACCCGCACCGAAAAAACTGTAAAGCATGGCAGGAAACAGCACCGTCGGCACCCAGAACCCCGGTTGACGCAACAGCACGCGCAGCACCAAGGCAAGTTCGGCAGAAAGTTGGTGAAGTATCATGGGACGTCCTTTCGGGACATGCGGGCTATGATGTCAGACAGGCCAAGTGGCTCGACCGTCAGATCGTGAAAGCCAAGCCCTTCGCCGACCATGCGGCGCAGCATGCTGTCGCTATCCGTGGTTTCGGCGGCCCAGTGGCTGCCCTGCTGCCGCGCGGGCAGCCAGTCGGGCGGCGCCTTACCTTCGGGCAGGGTGAACCGGAAAAGCCGGGCCTGCATCCGGGCGCGTATGTCGGCAAGACTGCCTTCCAGCACCTTGCGGCCCTTGTCAATCATGGTGATGCGGTCGCAGATGGCCTCGATTTCGGCCCAGTAATGTGACGTCATAATCAGCGCGCCGCCATCATTGACAAAGGCGCGGGCGGTCAGGGCAAAGGCCTCTTGCGCGGCGATGTCCAGCCCTGCGGTCGGCTCATCGAGAAAAACCAGACCGGGACGGCCCAGAAAGGCTAGCGCCAGCGCCAACCGGCGCACCTCGCCCCCCGAAAAGCCCGCAAGGCGACGGTCCAGCAGAGGGCCAAGCCCGAAGGCGGTGACAACATCGTCAAAGGGCGCGCGGCCTCCTCGTCGGGCCTGCGCATAGTGCAAAAGTTCGCGCGGGGTGAGCTGGCCGGGAAACCCGGCCGCCTGCGGCGTGACGCCCATCCGGGCGCGGGCCTTGGCACTGGTGGGCCGATGCCCGAAGATCCGCACCGCGCCCGTATCGGGCGCCCGCAGACCTGTCAGCATGGCAAGCGCGGTTGACTTGCCGGCACCGTTCGGCCCCAGAAGCCCAAGCGCGGTGCCGGGTTCAAGGGTCAGGGACAGCCCGTCGACCGCCGTCACCGCGCCAAAGCGCTTGCTGATGTCATGGGCCTCGACGGCCTGTTCCGTCATCTGTCGCATATTGTCTCGCCGGGCAGTTGGTGGTTACCTTGGCCTAAGGGACAGGCATTCAAGGCTGAAGGGCGGTTTCGTGAAGCAGCCAGAAATTCGCGCCAAGCTGCAGGCCGGACATTTGGCGCTTCGCGAAATGGCAGGCGCGATGCGCGACCGGCGGCTTTGGGCAGTGATTCTGGCCGTATTGCTGCTGGTGGCCCTCGCAGGCCCCTTCTACACGCTGGACAAACTGGCCTTGCCTGCCCGGATCGCCTATTGGGGCTTTGTCGGCATTCCGGGCGCGTTGATGATCTGGGCGCTGAACCGGCTGATCGAAGCGATTTGCCCACCCCACTGGCCACGCGCAGGCATTGGTGCCATGGCGGGCGCCTTGGGTATCCTGCCCGTGACCGGGCTCGTAGGCTTGGGCATGTGGATTGCGGGGCTGGACCTGCCGCCTTCGGGTGTTTTTGGGCTTTTGCCCTATGTCGCACCGACGACCATCGGGATCAGCGTTCTAGTGCAGCTTGTCATGCCAGAGGCAGAGCGCGCCCGACGCGCAGCGGCGCCTGGGGCGGCAACAGGGCTCTTCGCACGGCTGCCGCCTGACCTTGGCCGCGATATCATCGCGGTGCAGGCACAGGACCATTACGTCAAGGTCTTTACCCCCTTGGGCAATCGGCTGGTCCTAATGCGGATGAGCGACGCCTCTGACGATCTGGGTGGCCTGAATGGCATGCAGATTCACCGTTCTTGGTGGGTTAACATCGGTCATGTCACGGGCCTTGAAAAACCACCGCAAGGCGGACCGCGGCTGATGCTGCACAATGGGATGACCTTGCCTGTGCCCCGGTCGCGGGTTGCTGCCGTCAAGCGCGCCTTGGCCGAACGCCAGACTTTCAGCACCGCAAAAGACTGATCCGACAGAAATCGCCGGGACCTGCCACCTCACGGCGGCAGAAGCGGCCCCTTCGTCTGCGGCAGGCCCGCAAGCCACTCCATCAGCCTTGACCGCGCCGACATCTCGCCTGCCGCGCGGGCCTCTTCGATCACCGCCCGGGCTTCGGCCAGTTTCACCCGGCGCAAGAGCGCCTTGACCGGGCCGACCGAAGCCGGGCGCATCGACAGCCCGCGCAGGCCCATCGCGGCGAAGGCCAGCGCCTCGACCGGCCTGCCCGCGTCTTCGCCACAGAACGAAAGCCGCGTGTTCGACGCAGCGCAGCGCTGCACGACCTGTTCCAGAAAGGACAGGAAGGACAGGTTCAGCGTGTCATAGCGCTTGCGCACCCGGTCATTCTCGCGGTCGGCGGCAAAGAAGAACTGTTTCAGGTCATTGCCGCCGATCGAGATGAAATCGGCCTGATCGAAAAACGCCTGCGGGGCGAAGGCGAGGCTGGGGGTTTCCAGCATCGCGCCGATCTCGAGCTTTTCGGGCACCATGTGGCCCAAGGATCGTTCCCGATGGATTTCGCGCAGGACATGAGACCGCGCGTCCTGAAACTCGGTATGTTCGGTAATGAAGGGGAACATGATGGTCAGGGGGCGGCCATTGGACGCGCGGATCAGCGCCTGCACCTGCATGCGAAGGACGCCGGGCTTGTCCAGCCCGACGCGGATCGCGCGCCAGCCCATCGCCGGGTTCGGTTCGTCCTGCGGCTTCATATAGGGCAGCACCTTGTCCGACCCGATATCCAGCGTGCGGAAAGCCACGGGCCGGCCCTTGGCGGCATCCATCACCCGGGCGTAAAGGCTGGCCAGCTCTCCGCGCTGGGGCATCTTGTTGCGGATCAGGAATTGAAGCTCGGTGCGGAATAGCCCCACCCCTTCGGCGCCGGAACCTTCCAGGCTGGGCAGATCGGCCATCAGCCCCGCATTCATGTACAAAGCCACCGTCACCCCGTCACGCGTTGTGGCCGGCAAGTCGCGGAAGCTGGCATAGCGCTTTTGCGCCTCGGCCTGCATGGCGATCTTGTCACGGAAGGATCGGCTGACCGTATCTTCGGAGCGCAGGTGGACGATCCCCTGATCCCCATCGACCAGAATGGCATCGCCATTCAACGCCTCGGAGGTCACGTTGCGGGCGTGAATCACCATGGGAATGGCCAACGCCCGGGCGACGATCGCCGCATGGCTGCCGACCGAGCCTTCCTCCAGCACCACGCCCTTCAGCTTGCGGCCATAGTCCAAAAGCTCGGCAGGGCCGATGTTGCGGGCCACCAGAACGGGATTATCCGGCATCTGTGCGCCCGTCTCTTTGCCTTGGCCCGTCAGGATGCGCAAAAGCCGGTTCGACAGATCATCCAGATCATGCAGCCGTTCCCGCAAATAGGCATCTTCCACCTGTTCCAGCCGCGCCCGCGCCGTGGATTGTTCCTTTTCCACCGCCGCCTCAGCCGAAAGGCCGCGCTGGATGTCCTCTTCCATCCGCCGCAGCCAGCCGCGCGAATGGGCGAACATGCGATAGGCCTCAAGAACCTGTTTCTGATCCTTGTCCAGGCTCTCGGCCGCCAGAAGATCATCGACCGAGACGCGCAAGACACCCACAGCCTCGCGGATCCGCTCGATTTCGGTCAGCGGATCGTCGGCCACCGGATTGGTCACGACCACGCGCGGTTCATGCAACCAGACGCGGCCCATGGCAGTGCCTTCCTGGCCCGTGCTGCCCCGGAACATGACCGGTTGCTTGTGCAAGGCCTGCACGCCATCACCCGCAAAGGCGCCGAGCTCGGTCATCTCGGCCAGCACCATGGCGACGACATCCAGAGCGTCGATCTCTTCGTCGGAATACTGCCGCGCGGTCTTGGACTGCACGACAAGAACGCCAAGCTTTTCGCCAACCCGCTGAATGGGCACACCAAGGAAAGAGGAGTATATCTCTTCCCCGGTCTCTGGCATGAAGCGGAAGCCCTTTTCCGAGGGCGCATCGGCGGTGTTCACCGGCTGGCCGGTGCGGGCGACGCGCCCCACAAGCCCCTCGCCCAGCTTCATGCGGGTCTGGTGCACAGCCTCGGGGCGCAAACCTTCGGTGGCGCAAAGCTCAAGCGTTTCGGCATCGCGGAACAGATAGATCGAGCAGACCTCGGTCTTCATGCTGTCGGCAATCAGATGGGTGATGCGGTCAAGCCGCTCTTGCCCCTTGGCGGGGGTGGCAAGCACATCGCGCAAGCGCCGCAAGAGCTTGCGGCTGTCACTTTCACTGCGGTCTGGCATGGATCACGGGCTCCTTGCCTCAGCTATAGGCGCAATGTGCGCCGAAGGGGAGTAGCTTTTGGAGAGGATAGACAGGCCATCGGCACATTTCGCGCAAGTTTTCGCCATTTGCTGAAAATCGCGGCAGTGCAAGCGCCGCGGCTGGCCTTGCCCTTGCCAAGCGCACGCGCAAGATAGGGCGGATCCAAAAGGACGTGAGGCCACGATGACCCAGAATTTCGCAATCTACCCCAGCTTGAACGGCAAGACGGTCTTTGTGACCGGTGGGGCGCAGGGGATCGGGGCCGAGATCGTGCGAGCCTTTGCTGCGCAGGGTGCGCGCGTGGGTTTTATTGACCGCGACGCAGAGGCAAGCGCTGCGCTTTGCGCCGAAGTGCCCGGTGTGGCCCATGCGCTTTGTGACCTGCGCGACATTCCAGCGATGCAGGCCGCGCTTGGCCAGTTGAAGGCAGCCATCGGCCCGGCCGATGTGCTGGTGAACAACGCCGCCCGCGATGACCGCCATTCCTGGCAAGAGGTCACGCCCGATTACTGGGACGAACGTCAGGCCACCAACCTGCGCCATATGTTCTTTGCAATTCAGGCCGTGGCACCTGACATGATTGCCGCAGGCGGTGGCTCGATCATCAACATGGGTTCAAATTCCTGGTGGGAGGCAGGCGGCGGCTTTCCCGCCTATGCCACCGCCAAGGCCGCCGTTCATGGCCTGACGCGCACCATGGCGCGCGATCTGGGCCGCCACCGCATCCGCGCAAACGCTGTGGTGCCGGGCTGGATCATGACCGAACGGCAAAAGACGCTTTGGGCCACGCCCGAGGCGTTGGAGGCACACCGCAAGCGCCAGTGCCTGCCCGACCTGATCGACCCGGTCTATGTCGCGCGGATGGTGCTGTTTCTGGCCTCGGACGATGCGGCGATGTGTTCGGCCTCGAATTACATGGTCGAGGCGGGGTCGATCTGATCGGCGTGAAATGATCGACTGGCATGGTGGTCAAGGAAAACCCCGGCCTCCTCGCGGCGACCGGGGTTTGACTGTCTCTCACTTGACCGCCGAACAGGCCGCCACATCAGGCCTTTTCAAGCTCGAAGGTGTCGTGCAGCGCCTGCACGGCCAGTTCCATATACTTGCGGTCGATCAGGACCGAGATCTTGATCTCCGAGGTGGTGATGACCTTGATGTTCACATTCTCGGCGGCAAGGGCTGCAAACATCTTGGCCGCAACGCCGACCTGCGACCGCATGCCGATGCCCACAACCGAAATCTTGGCGACATCGGTATCGGTCACCAGCGAGGCATAGCTGAACTTGCCCGCAACCTTGGCCTCTTCAATGGCTTTGCGGGCCCGCTCCACCTGATTGGTGGGCAGCGAGAAGGTCATGTCGGTATAGGCGCGCTTGTCGGCCGGATCATCAAGTTCCGAGATGTTCTGGACGATCATGTCCACATTCACGCCAGCTTCGGCCAAGGGCCCAAAGATCGCGGCAGCAATGCCGGGCCGGTCCTCTACCTTGACCAGCGTCATCTTTGCCTCGTCGCGGCTATAGGCGACGCCAGAAACAACCTTCGATTCCATGATTTCGTCCTCGTCGCAGACCAGAGTTCCAGAAGTTTCATCGGTGTCCTCGAACGAGGACAGGACCCGCAGCCGCACCTTGTAGCGCATGGCAAGCTCGACCGAGCGGGTCTGCAAGACCTTGGCACCAAGTGAGGCCAGTTCCAGCATCTCTTCAAAGGCGATCTTGTCGAGCTTTCGGGCCTTGCCGCAGATGCGCGGGTCGGTAGTATAGACGCCATCAACGTCGGTATAGATGTCACAACGCTCGGCGCCGAAGGCAGCGGCAAAGGCGACGGCGGTGGTGTCGGACCCGCCGCGGCCCAGCGTGGTGATGCGGCCCTCTGCCGACAGGCCCTGAAAACCTGCAACCACGGCCACCTTGAAGCCTTCGGCAAACTTGGCATTGATGTTATCAGCCGGGATCGAGACGAACCGCGCTGAACCATGGGCGGAGGTCGTGTTGATCGGCACCTGCCAACCCTGCCAGCTGCGCGCCGGAATGCCCATCTCTTGCAAACGCAATGCCATCAGACCGGCGGTGACATTTTCGCCACTGGCGACCACGGCATCATATTCGCGGGCGTCATAAAGGGGCGAGGTCTTTTCCACCCAGCCGACCAGCTCATTGGTCTTGCCCGACATGGCACTGACAATGACGATCACGTCATAGCCGCGCTCCACCTCGCGCTGCACCTTCTGGGCGGCATTGGCAATGCGGTCGAGATCCGCCACCGAGGTGCCACCGAATTTCATCACCAACAGGGCCATGGACCTCTCCCGCAGCCAGCAAAATCGGCGCCTCATTAAGCCGCACAGCCTGCGCACGCAAGGCCCCAATCCGGACCAACTGTCATCACATGCGGGACCAAATCGCGCCTTGGATCGGCACGATCCGGGGCGCCATAAGCTTACAACGCCCGCCAGCCGATGTCGGAGCGGCAAAAGCCGTCGGGCCAGCGGATGTGGTCGATCATCGCATAGGCGCGGTTGCGGGCGTCCGACAGGGTGTCGCCGCGGGCGGTGATGTTCAGGACGCGTCCACCACTTGCCAGAATGGCCCCGTCTTTCTCGATCGTCCCCGCATGGAACACCATATGGCGGCTGTCTGCGGGCAAGCGATCCAGGCCGCGGATTTCGCTGCCTTTGCTGTAGGCTCCTGGATAGCCCTTCGCGGCCATGACCACGGTGATTGCATGATCGTTCGCCCAGTTGACCTGTGCCTGATCCAGCCGCCCTTCGGCGCAGGCCAGCATCAGATCCAGCGCCTGCGCGCCAAGCCTCATCATCAGCACCTGGGTTTCGGGGTCGCCAAAGCGAGCGTTGTATTCCACCAGCCGCCCCTGGCCGTCCTTGATCATCAGCCCTGCATAAAGCACCCCTTGATAAGGTGTCCCGCGCCGCGCCATTTCACGGATCGTCGGCAGGACGATCTCTTCCATCGCGCGCGCGGAGATTTCGTCGGTCAGCACAGGCGCGGGGGAATAAGCCCCCATGCCGCCGGTGTTCGGGCCCGTATCCCCGTCGCCCACCCGCTTGTGGTCTTGGGCTGTGCCAATCGGCAGAGCGCTCACCCCATCGGTGAGGATGAAGAAGCTGGCTTCCTCGCCCGTCATGAATTCCTCGATCACCACCTCGGCCCCGGCGGCCCCGAATTCGCCGCCGAACATGTCGTCGATCGCCGCCAGTGCCTCGGCCTCGGTCAAGGCGACAATCACGCCCTTGCCGGCCGCCAGCCCGTCAGCCTTGACCACGATGGGCGCGCCTTGGGCGGTAACATAGGCCTTTGCCGGCGCAGCTTCGGTGAAACTGGCATAGGCGGCGGTGGGCGCCCCGCAGGCGTCACAGATTTCCTTGGTAAAGCCCTTGGAGGCTTCAAGCCGGGCAGCAGCAGCGCTTGGGCCAAAGGTCAAGAGGCCAGCCGCCCGGGTGGCATCTGCAACCCCTGCCGCCAAGGGCGCCTCGGGTCCGATGATGACGAAATCAATGGCGTTTTCCTCGCAGAAGATCACGACCGAGGCGCCGTCAAGGATATTGATATCGGCCACCTCTGCCAGCTGCGCGATCCCGGCATTGCCGGGCGCCACGATCAGCCGGTCGCATTTGGGGTTTTGCTTGACCGCCCAAGCCAGCGCATGTTCGCGCCCGCCGCTGCCAAGGATCAGGATATTCATCACTTACGCCCCTTTGCCTTTGCCACGCCCGCGTCATAAGGTTCCCCCCAAAGGGAGGCAAGCGCCGATGGACATGTTCGAAGACGCCGCACCTGCGGGCAATCAGCCCGAATACACCGTGTCGGAACTGTCCGGCGCGGTCAAACGGGTGATCGAGGGCGAGTTTGGCCTTTTGCGGGTGCGCGGCGAGGTTGGGCGCGTCAGCCGTCCGGCCTCGGGTCATTTGTATTTCGACCTGAAGGATGATCGCAGCGTCATTGCCGCGATTTCGTGGAAGGGTCAGGTGGCCCGGATGCAGACCCGCCCCGAAGAGGGGATGGAGGTCATTGCCACGGGCAAGATGACCACCTTTCCCGGCCAGTCGAAGTATCAGTTGATCGTCGATGATGTGGTGCCTGCGGGGGCAGGTGCCTTGATGGCCATGCTGGAAAAGCGCAAGGTGGCCTTGGGGGCCGAAGGGCTGTTTGACGCAGGACGCAAGAAGCCGATCCCCTATTTGCCCAGCGTGATCGGGGTTGTAACCTCGCCCTCGGGCGCGGTGATCCGCGACATCCTGCACCGCCTGCGTGACCGTTTTCCGCGCCATGTGTTGATCTGGCCGGTCGCCGTGCAGGGTCAGGCCTGCGCGGGCGAGGTGGCAGCGGCCATTCGCGGTTTCAACGCGATTGAGCCGGGGGGCCCGATCCCACGGCCAGATGTGCTGATCGTGGCGCGGGGGGGTGGGTCCCTAGAGGACCTGTGGGGCTTTAACGAGGAAATCGTGGTGCGGGCGGCGGCGGCAAGCCGCATTCCGCTGATTTCCGCTGTGGGTCATGAAACGGATACGACGCTGATCGACCATGCCGCAGACCTACGCGCGCCGACACCGACGGCGGCAGCGGAACTGGCGGTTCCGGTGCGGCTGGAGCTGGTCGCGACGTTGGATGCCTTGGGCGCACGGCAAAGCCGGGCGGTGGCGCAGGGTGCGATGGTGCGTGGCCAGCGGCTGCGCGATCTGGCCCGCGCCCTGCCCCGGCTTGAAGCGCTCTTGGCGCAGCCCGCGCAGCGGCTCGATCTTTGGGCGGGCCGTCTTGGCGGCGCGCTTGGGATGGCGGCGGCGCGCAAGCGGGCCGCGTTTGAACGGGCGGCGCGGCTGCGGGTTGAGACCTTGACCACCGTGATCGCCACCAAAGCGACCGATCTGGACAGCCGCGCCCGCCGCCTGGGCGACCGCACCGCCCTTGCCGTCGAGCGCAAGGCGACGGGGTTGGACAAATGGGCCTCGCGCTTGGACCCGGCCTTGGCGCGGCTTTTGTCGGGGGCCGCGCGGGACATTCCGCGCGACCGGGACCGGTTGGCCGCGCTGGAGGCGCGGTTGCAGGCGGCACCGGGGCGCAAGCTGGCCGATCTGGGCAAGCGGCTTGAACAGATCGACCGCACTCGGCTGACGTTGGGCTATCGCGAGACGCTCAAGCGCGGCTTTGCCGTGGTGCGTGCCGATGGTCAGGTCGTGACCAACAAGACCGGGGCCGAGCGGGGGATCAGCCTTGAGATCGAGTTTGCCGATGGCAAGCTTGCGCTTGGCCCACGCACCCCGCGCGGCAAGGGAAAGGCCGAGGGCGGCCCCGAGCAGGGTAGCCTGTTCTAGAAACGTTATCTATCAGACGGTTGCCAGAGGGTCATGCACCCAGGAAGCTGCAGTTCATCGGGCTGTCTCCTGGCACAATGCGGACAACCGGACCATCGGTCCGGCCTTCATACCAGCCCCAAAGCTCTCCCTCGTGGATATTGTAGATCCAGCAATCCGGTGCTTCAGGGGCGTCTTCATAGTAAAAGCAGATCTGATTGCCGACCTGTTCCCAGGTGGCCGATTTGCAGCCCGAGGCGTCTTTCCAGAGCGCCCGCTGGCCAAGCAGGAACTCTTCGATGCCGTAAAGCGTGAAAGGGTCGAAGGTGTCCATCCGCTTGCCGAGCGTCAGCGCATCGAAGGCCCGGGCATCCAGGGGCGGGCCGCCGGGGATGGCCGTTTCGCCCAGTGCAAGGGTGGCAAGAACGCCAAGCAAGACCAGAACGACAGCCGCTTTCATGCGGTCCTCCACTTGGCCACATGCGGGCGGATCGCGCGTTTCCACAGCGGCGGGATCAGCGCCAGCGTGCAGGCCACCGGCAAGGGCCAGGGCAGATGCGGCGCCTCGTCGGCGGGCGGCAGACGCAGGGCGGGATAGGGCCGTGCGGGGTGGGCGTGGTGGTCGGAATGGCGCGGGGCGTTCAGCATCATGCCGGACGAAAACCAGTGCGGCGAATTCCAGCTATGACGTGCGGCCACGGGTTCCAGCCGCCCATCGTCCCGGCGCGCGCGGGTAAGCCCATAGTGCTGGACGTAATCGGACAGCATCAGCTGCATTTGGGCATGCAGCGCCAGAACGGCCCAGACCAAAAGGCCCCAGACCCCGGCAATCAGAAGGGCGGCCGCCAAGGCCGGCGCCGCGCCACCAAGATAGACCGCAAAGGGATGCACAGCGCGCCCCTTGGCCGACCGGGCGCGCAGGGCGTTTTCCTCGGCCCAGCCCTTGGCAAAACTCCCACCCCAGGCCCGCAGGAAAAACCGGTAGAACCCCTCGCCCGACCGCGCCGAATTCGGATCATCGGCACTTGCGTCATGACGGTGATGCACAAGGCGGTGGGCGCTGGAATGATGGTTGAAGAGAAGGCTCGTATAGACCGCTACCCCAAGGCCATAAAGCCATCGGTCGCCCCGGGGGATCAGCTCATGCGCCATGGGGTTCGACACCTGCCCGAACCACAGCCCCGCCCCCAGAATCAGCCCCGCGCGTTGCCAGCCTGTCAGGCCGCTGTCGCCCGCCACGGCCCAGATGACCATCGGCAGCGCCACAAGATGGCCCAGCGCCAGCGCGACAAGCAGCGCATCGGCGGCCGAAAACTCGGCCCCTTCCGGCGCGTCACCCATGAAAAGGCCCTTCATCTGGTCAAGAACCGCCGTCAGCGCGGTCATGTAAAGAAGCCCGGCAAAGGCCCAGATCCCGCCCGCCCAGATGCCAAGCACGAACAGTGCCAGCGGGCTGGCCGAAGCCAGCGCGAAAAGCATCATGGGCAAAGGGCGTTGGGTCAAATCACGCATGGGGCAAAGCTAACACGGTCATAACAGGCGAACAGCCGGGATATTGCCGCAGGAGCCAGGAAAACGCCATGGGCCAAGCGGGCGGTTTGCTGCCGAGACCCTTTTCCTTCAGGCGCAAATTGACTAGGTGATGTCAAACAGCCAAAGGCGCGCCCATGTCCTTCTTCAAGAAACTCAAGGAACGGATGTTCCGATCCTCGGACAAGATCGGCGAGGGGCTGGAGGCTTTGGTGGCTGAAGCGCCCGCGCCTGCCGCCGATGAGGCATCCCAGATTGCGCCCGATGTTACGCCAGAGGTTGCCCCAACTGCACCGACCGAAACCCCAGCCCTGCCACCGACCACGGCCGCCCCTGCCGCCGCGCCGGTCTCCGAGGCCCCTGCGGCGCGCGCCATCCCAACGCCGCCCGCTCCCACCCCGACACCCCCGTCTGAACCGGCAAAGCCTGGCCTTCTGGGGCGCCTCTTTGGCAAGTCGGAAGAGCCGCGGCGTGTGCTGGATGATGCGATGCTGGAAAGCCTTGAGGATCTGCTCATTCAGGCCGATATGGGCGTGGACACCGCCACCCGCGTCACCGCCAATATAGCCGAAGGCCGCTTTGGCAAGAAGATCGGCGTGACCGAGTTGCGGCAGGCCCTAGCCAATGAGGTCGCCCGCATCATGGAGCCCAGCGCCCGCCCCCTGCCGCTTTATCCGCAAAAGCCTCAGGTGGTGCTGGTTGTAGGTGTCAATGGCTCGGGCAAGACGACGACCATCGGCAAACTGGCCTCGCAGTTTCGCGCCGCCGGAAAGAAGGTGGTGATTGCCGCAGGCGACACCTTCCGCGCCGCCGCTGTCGAACAATTGCAGGTCTGGGGGACCCGCGCAGGTGTTCCCGTCCTGACCGCGCCGGAAGGGTCCGACCCGGCGAGCCTTGCCTTTGACGCGCTGACAAAGGCACAGGCCGACGGCGCCGACCTTTTGATGATCGACACCGCAGGCCGGTTGCAAAACCGCGCCGATTTGATGGAGGAACTGGCCAAGATCGTCCGCGTCATCCGCAAGGTCGACGCCACCGCGCCGCATAACACAATTCTGGTTCTGGACGCCACGACAGGGCAAAATGCTGTCGCGCAGGTCGAGATCTTCCGCAAGATCGCCGATGTCTCGGGTCTGGTGATGACCAAGCTTGACGGCACTGCCAAGGGCGGGGTTCTGGTGTCGCTGGCCGACAAATTCGGCCTGCCGATTCATGCGATTGGCGTGGGCGAACAGATCGACGACCTTGCCCCGTTTGACCCCGCCGAATTCGCCTCGGCCCTTGTGGGGCTGGACAGATGAGGCCCCCGGCAGACGGGCGCAGGACACCACGCAAAAAGGCATCACGCAAACAAGGGACGCCAAACCATGGCTGAGGCCAAAAAGATCAATCCGCTGGTCAAGACGGCGCTGGAACTGGGGCCGGTGATCCTGTTTTTCGTGGGCTTCACCATGATGAAGGATCAGACCTATACGATCGCCGGAACCGAGTATTCCGGCTTTCTGGTGATGACGGCGGCCCTGATCGTGATGATCGCCATTACCTCGGCCATCTTCTGGGCGCTGACCGGCACGCTGTCGCGGATGCAGCTTTTGACGCTGGTGCTGGTGGTGGTGATGGGCGGCATCTCGATCTGGCTCAAGGATGAGCGGTTCATCAAGATGAAGCCGACGCTGGTCTATGTGGCCTTTGGCACCATCCTGGGCTTTGGGCTGTGGCGCGGGCAATCCTATCTGTCGCTGGTCATGGACCAAGCCCTGCCCTTGAAGCCCGAAGGCTGGATGATCCTGACCCGCCGCCTGACCCTGTTCCTCTTCGTGCTGGCCGCTGCGAATGAGGCGGTCTGGCGGTTGATGTCGACCGAAGCCTGGGTCAACCTTGAAACCTTTGGCACGCCGGTGGCGATGTTCGCCTTCTTTATGGCACAAGCTCGGGTGATTGATCGCTATAGCATCGACGAGGACAAGCCCGGGGCCTGAACCAATCATCCCGCGAGGTTGGAAACGATCTGTTTACCAATTCGCCAGACCGGCCCAAGGCTGGCCATATTCCTGCCGCCGCGGTGTCGTGTTTGGGGGGCAGCCTGACCTTGGTGATTGACCGTGGGGGTATGGCAATGAGTGAACCCGTTTCGCAATCGGTGAACCGTCTTGTGCAGACGCTTGGCCGGTTTCCTGTTGTGGCCCCCGAAATCCTGATGCCGGGGCTGGTCTTGACAGCGCTGTGGCCGATCCTGCGCGTGGCGCTGGAAAGCGAGATCGAGGCATTTCTGATCGCCTTTCTGGTGACCGTGGCACTTAGGCTGGCGATCAAGGCCGAGATGCTGATCCTGACCGCTCATTCGCGGCTGGGTCGTCGGGTGACCATTCTCGCGACGCTGATCTTTGGTCCGGGTCTGTTGGCCTTTCTGATGCTGAACGGCGATCCAAGCTGGTGCCAACGCTTCCTGTCTGCCTATTTCCTGATCATGGCTGCGCTTTTCCTGTTGGACCTTGTCGATGGGCGCGCTCTTCTGGCCCGCCACAGCTGGCCCGACATCGACCGGCCTTATGCACGACGGGTGCTGAGCCAGTTGATGGTGATCTATCATCTGGGCATGCTCTTGACCAACGAGGTGCTGATCGGTAGCGCCAGCTATGGGAACTGGCTGATCTTTCTGGGCTATGCGCCGCTGATCTCGCATCTGGTGGTGCAATCCATGCTCGCCGTCCTGCGCGAGATGGCCGCGCGCGGGCGCGGGGTCTGCTAGCGCGCGCGGTTTGTCGTCAGGCGCGGCGCGGCGGTGGCTTCGGCAAAGCGGGCGGCGACGGTGGCGGCCCCATGCTGCACGGCAAGCCGCATGAGCGCAAACCGGATGCGCGCCACTTCGCGGTAGTAACGCAGGAAGGCGGCATTGATCGCCGCGCCGCTGACCGCCCCTAGAACGGGAACCGCTTGCGCTGCAAGCTTCTGGCCCAGCGCGGCGGCCAGACGCGGAGCGACCATGGCGATCAGACCTTGAAGCGCCGGGCCGGTCAGCGTCAACCGCGCCGACAGGAACGAGGTATTCACACCGTCATCGCCCGCCAGCGGACTTCCGGCGGCAAAGACCTCAAGACAGGCGGCACGCGTGCCCGGCTCATCCGGGTCAAAGCCAGCCTTGACCGCCTCGGCCCGGATGGCGCGCAAGATGATAGTGATCGTCACCGGGAGTTCTGCAACCGAGGTGACAAGTCCCCCCGCCCCGCCCGCCGCCCCGGTGGCGAGAACGGCGGCCATGGTGCCACGCCCGCCCGCCTCGCCCCCAAGACCGGCCAAGCCATGGGCGGCCATCAGCGCGCCGGCCGTCACCCGCTCCACCTCGACCCGAAGGCTGGGCGGAAGAAGGGCCAACTGCTGTTCCATACTGCCCCCCAGCTTGTTGACCAGCGCCATCAGCGGGCCATTGGCCCGTTTCGCGTCACGCGCCAGCACAGCGATATCGCGGTTAAGGTCGGGGCTGGGAAGGGCAGGCAGGTTTGCGGTCATGCGCACAATGTGGTCGTGGCCTGACCGCCTTGCAAGATCGGCGCAAGGCCTGGGTGTTCAGACGCCGGTTGCCTTGGTCACCGGCCCCTTGATCCCGTCCCAGGCGCCATGTTTCAAGGCAAGCCCAAGCACCCGGTCGGGGTTGGTGGGCGGCGGCATCACGACACCCTCGAGTTTCTCAAAGCCAAAGCGGCTGTAATAGGGCGCATCGCCGACCAGAAGCACCCTTTCCCAGCCCAGACGCCGCGCTTCGGCAAGACTTTCGTTGATGAGAAGCCCGCCCAGACCTTCGCCCTGCCGGGTGGGGTGAACGGCGACGGGACCCAGAAGAAGCACATCTTCATCCCCAACCTCGACCGGCCAATAGCGGATCGCGGCGGCCAAAGTGCCGTCATCGTCGCGCAAGACCAGACAGAGTGCGGCCACCGTCGGTACCCCATCGCGCAGCCGGTAAGACGACAGCGCCGTGCGGCCCGGTGCAAAGCACAGGTCATAAAGTGCCTCGACCTCCCACCAGTCGGCCTCGGTCTCTTCTTCCAGCTTGTACACGCGCAGCCGCCCCGTGGAATCAATCGGACAAGGGGCTAACATGGGGTGGCGGGGGGATCAAACGACGATTTCGGCGGGGAAATCCCCAAGCGCCGCACACCTTGGCGCCGGTCAGTCCGGACTGGGCGCGACCACCACCTCGGTGCCCCATTCGCTGCATTTCAGCGCCAGATCGCGCGGCAGCGGCTGATCGGTAAAGACAGTGGTAATCTCGGCCAAAGAGGCCAGCCGCGCCGGGGCAGAACGGTCCAGCTTGGAATGGTCACAGACCACAAACACCTTGCGCGCCTGCCGGATGATCGCCTTGGACACCCGAACTTCCGCCAGATCAAAATCCAGAAGATCGCCGTCCCGGTCCAGCGCCGATGCGCCGATCACGGCGTAATCGACCTTGAACTGTTCGAAGAACTGGGTGGTCAATTCCCCCACGAGCCCGCCATCGGACCGGCGCAGCGCGCCACCGGCCACCATGATCTCGCAGCTTGAATTCGCCGCAAGTATATTGGCCACATTCATGTTGTTGGTGACCACGGTGATATTGCGATGGCCGACAAGCTCGCGCGCGACGGCCTCGGTTGTGGTGCCCAGGTTCATGATGAGCGAACAGTTTTCCGGGATAGCGGCTGCACAGGCCTGAGCAATTGCAGCCTTGGCATCCTCGTTCATCCGGCGGCGCTGTTCATAGCCCAGATTGGCCACGCCGGTTTTCGGCACGGCCCCCCCATGCACACGGTCAAGGTGGCCAAGATCAGCCAGCTCGGTCAGATCGCGGCGAATGGTTTGCAGCGTGACATCAAAGCGTTGCGCCAGGTCTTCGACCACCACGCGCCCTTCGGTACGGGCGATTTCCAGTATCTCGCTTTGACGAAAGCTGAGCGCCACGAAATGTTCCTTTAGCTTCGCTGCTGACCGCCGAGTTTCGTCAAATCCCCCCTGCCGATCAAGACGGAATCTCTGCCGCAGATGCACGAACACTGACGCCGCGACGCAGCGCGCTTGCGCGCGAAAACAGGCGTTTCCCGTAGAAGTGGTTTTGAATCAGCGGTTTACCCAACGTCATCTACTCGCAAATGTTCGCTTTTTCTCTCTTCGATCACAAACGAAAAAACATGATTGACGTTTGCGCGCGATTCGCCCCATCTTCTTCCCCCGGGGGAGGATACCAGCGTGACCACGAAGACGAGGCCCGATGTGGCCGATCTCTTCATTATCGGAGGCGGCATCAATGGCTGCGGCATTGCCCGCGATGCCACGGGCCGGGGTCTCTCGGTTATTCTGGCCGAACAGGGCGACCTCGCGCAGGCCACATCATCGGCCTCGACCAAGCTTTTCCATGGCGGGCTGCGCTATCTGGAGTATTTCGAATTCCGTCTGGTGCGCGAGGCTTTGGAAGAGCGCGAGACGCTTTTGGTGGCAATGCCGCATATCTCGTGGCCGATGCGTTTCGTGCTGCCCTATCACCCGGACATGCGCTTTGAGGGCGATACGCCGACGGGACGGCTGATGGCGCGGCTGATGCCATGGATGAAGGGGCGGCGGCCGTCTTGGCTGATCCGGGTCGGGTTGTTTCTTTATGACACTCTGGGCGGTCGAAAGATCCTGCCAGCGACGCGGACGCTGGACCTGACGCGCGATCCGGCGGGCAAGGCGCTGCAAACGCGGTTCCGCCATGCCTATGAATATTCCGACTGCTGGATCGAGGACAGCAAGCTTGTCTCGCTGAACGCCCGCGATGCGGCTGAACGAGGTGCGCAGATCCTTACGCGCAAGCGCGTGGTCTCGGCCAGTCGGCTGGATGGGCTGTGGCAGATCGAAACCGACGGGCCAGAGGGGCGGCACAGCTATCGCGCCCGAGCCCTGGTCAATGCGGGCGGGCCCTGGGTTGAGGATGTGATCCGCAATGTCGCGCGGATCAACTCGTCCGAAGGGGTGCGGCTGGTGCGTGGCAGCCATATCGTGACGCGCAAGCTTTATGACCACGACCGCTGCTATTTCTTTCAAGGCACCGATGGGCGGATCATCTTTGCCATTCCCTATGAGCAGGATTTCACCCTGACCGCCACCACCGACAAGGACCACCAGGGCGCGCCCAAGGACGCCGCCTGCACGAATGAGGAACGCGACTACCTGCTGCATTTTGCCAGCCAATATTTCGCAAAGCCGGTAACCGTGGACGATGTGGTCTGGACCTATTCCGGGGTTCGGCCACTTTACAATGACGGGGCAAAGTCGGCGACGGCAGCGACGCGGGATTATGTCTTGTCGCTGGATGAAAATGGCGCGCCTTTGCTGAATGTCTTCGGCGGCAAGATCACCACCTATCGCCGCCTCGCGGAATCGGCGCTGGAAAAGCTGGCACCGTTCTTTCCAAACGCCTCGGGTCGCTGGACTGCGCGCGTGCCCTTGCCTGGCGGGGATTTCCCCCATGATGGCGTGGCCCGATTGACCGACGACTTGAAGGCACAGTTCCCGTTCCTGTCGGATTACTGGGCCGGACGTCTGGTGCGCGCCTATGGATCAGAGGCTGCAACCGTGCTGGGCAACGCGAATGCTGCCGCCGATCTGGGCCGCGACTTTGGCGCGACCCTGACCGAAGCCGAGGTGCGATGGCTGGTGACCCATGAGTTTGCCCGTGCGGCGGCGGATGTGGTCTGGCGGCGCACAAAGCTTGGGCTGCGGATGACAGTGGACCAGATTGCCGCGCTGGATGCGTTCATGATCGCAGCTGCAAAAGACGGGGCGCTTAGCCCCGCTGCCGAATAGGGGAACCGGATGGCGCTTGAACTGAAATCAGTCTCACGGTCAGTTCAGGGGCGTGCACATATTCGCCCGACCGACCTGACGCTGGAGCGGGGCTCGATGAACGTGCTTTTGGGGCCGACTCTGTCGGGCAAGACCTCGCTCATGCGTCTGATGGCCGGACTGGATGTCCCCAGCGCAGGCCGCATCTTCTGGAACGGCACCGATGTGACCGGGCAGCGCGTGCAGGACCGCAAGGTGGCCATGGTCTACCAGCAGTTCATCAACTACCCGGCGATGAGCGTTTATGACAACATCGCCTCGCCTTTGCGCCTGTTGGGCAAGACCAAGGCCGAAATTGATCGCGCCGTGCGCGAAACCGCCGATATGCTGAAGCTGACCCCGATGCTGGACCGCAAACCGCTGGAACTTTCGGGCGGCCAACAGCAGCGCTGCGCCTTGGCGCGGGCCTTGGTCAAAGGGGCGGGGCTGGTTTTGCTTGACGAACCCTTGGCCAACCTCGACTATAAACTGCGCGAGGAATTGCGAGTGGAAATCCCGCGCATCTTCGAAGCGTCAGGCGCAATCTTTGTCTATGCCACCACTGAACCCGAAGAGGCTCTGCTTCTGGGCGGCAACACCGCCACTCTGTGGGAAGGCCGCGTCACCCAGTTCGGCCCGACGCCATCAGTTTACCGCCTTCCCGCCGATGCCACCACAGCGCGGGTGTTTTCCGATCCGCCGATGAATTTTGTGCCGGTCGTCAAGACCGGTCCTCGGCTGGATTTTGGCGGGCTGGCCATGGCCCCTGCCGAAGGAGCCCATTGCGCCTTGCCCGATGGCCGCTATGTGGCCGGCTTCCGCGCCAATCATGTGACGCTGAACAAACATTCCGGCGATGCGGTTGAGTTGCCCTGCACGGTGGCCGTGACCGAAATCACGGGGTCGGAGTCCTTTTTGCATCTGCGGCACGGGGCCGAGAAATGGGTCGGCCTTGTGCATGGGGTTCAAGATCTGGTCCCCGGCACGGCGGTCAATGTCTATCTGAACCCGGCCCATATCTATCTTTTCGACACTGACGGCGCGCTTGTGGCGCCCGCGTCCTATGCATTGGCGGCCTGACCGATGGCACAGATCACGCTTTCAAAACTCGCCCATTCCTACGCGGCCAACCCGACTGCCGAGTCGGACTATGCGCTGAAGGAAATGGATCACGTCTGGCAGGACGGCGGGGCCTATGCTCTGCTGGGGTCATCGGGCTGCGGCAAGACCACGCTTTTGAACATCATCTCGGGCCTTGTGCGGCCCAGCCATGGGCGTGTGTTGTTTGGCGAACTCGACGTGACCGATCAGGAAACCGCCGCGCGCAACATCGCGCAGGTGTTTCAGTTTCCTGTGGTCTACGAAACGATGACGGTGCGCGAAAACCTGTCTTTTCCGTTGCGGAACAGGGGCATGGATGCTGGTTATATCGCGACCCGGGTCAACCAGATCGCCCAGATGATCGGCATGGAAAGCGTGCTGAACCGCAAGGCGCGCGGGTTAACGGCGGATGCCAAGCAAAAGATCAGCCTTGGCCGCGGCATGGTGCGCGAGGATGTGAATGCCATCCTCTTCGACGAACCCCTGACCGTGATCGACCCCCATATGAAATGGGAGCTGCGGACCCAGCTGAAACAGCTGCACCGCGAGTTCGGTCACACGATGATTTACGTCACCCATGACCAGACCGAGGCTCTGACCTTCGCCGACAAGGTGGTGGTCATGTATGACGGCCGCGTCGTGCAGATGGGCACGCCCGAGGAATTGTTCGAAACCCCGGACCACACCTTTGTCGGCTATTTCATCGGCTCGCCGGGCATGAACCTGCTGGATGCCACCGTTTCGGGAACCACTGCCCATCTGCAAGGGGCCGAGATTGCCTTGGGGGCGGGTTATGGGCCAATCAAGGGTCGCACCCAGATCGGCATCCGCCCCGAATATTGCAGCCTGACCGATGGCGCGGGCCTGCCGGTGACCATCCGCCAGGTCGAGGATGTGGGCCGCCACCGCATCATCCGGGCTGACCTCTTTGGCCAGGCCTTCAACATCATCGCCCCCGAAGGAATGGGGATCAGCCCCGACATGACCCGCGTCGCCTTTGCGCCGGGCAAGATTAATGTCTACGCCGATGACTGGCGCGTGTCGGGCCAAGTTGTCGGGGGAGTTGCCGCCTGATGGAAAAGACCCAGAACAACAAAGCCTGGTTCCTTGTTCTGCCCGTCCTGGTGATCGTGGCCTTTTCGGCCGTGATTCCGCTGATGACGGTCGTCAACTATTCGATGAACGACACCTTTGGCGAGAATGAGTTCTTCTGGAACGGCCTTGGCTGGTTTGAAGAGATGATCACCTCGGACCGCATGCATGATGCGCTTGGCCGTCAGGTGCTGTTTTCTGCCATCATTCTGGCGATCGAGGTGCCTCTGGGCATCTTCATCGCGCTCAACATGCCGAAAAAGGGCTTCTGGGCCAGCTTCTGCCTTGTGCTGATGGCCTTGCCGCTTCTGATCCCCTTCAACGTCGTCGGCACGATCTGGCAGATCTTCGGCCGGGTGGACATTGGCCTTCTTGGCCACGGGCTGGCCGCGATGGGCATCGATTACAACTACACCAACGACCCCTTGGATGCCTGGATCACTATCATCGTCATGGATGTCTGGCACTGGACCTCGCTTGTCGCCCTCTTGTGCTATGCCGGGCTGCAATCCATCCCGCAGGCCTATTATCAGGCCGCCCGGATTGACCAGGCCAGCCGGTGGAGTGTCTTTCGCTTCATCGAACTGCCCAAGATGGCGGGCGTGCTGCTGATAGCGGTTCTCTTGCGGTTCATGGACAGTTTCATGATCTACACCGAGCCTTTCGTCGTCACGGGCGGCGGCCCTGGCAACTCGACCACCTTCCTGTCAATTGACCTTGTGAAGATGGCGGTGGGTCAATTCGATCTTGGGCCCGCGGCGGCGTTCTCAATCATGTATTTCCTGGTGATCCTACTGGTGTCGTGGGTGTTTTACACCGTAATGACCAATCTGGACAAAGAGGAGGGCAAGTAAGATGCCTCTGCGCGGTTCCGCCTTGGTGATGACGTTTTACCTTTTGTTCCTCTTGGTGCCTATCTACTGGCTGGTCAACATGAGCCTCAAGACCAACACCGAGATCACCTCGGCCTTCACGCTGTTTCCCACAGACCTGACCTTCGGGAATTACCTTACCATCCTGACCGATCCGTCCTGGTACATGGGCTACGTCAACTCGCTGATCTATGTGGTGATGAATACGGTCATCTCGATCACCGTGGCCCTGCCCGCCGCCTATGCCTTTTCGCGCTACAGCTTCATGGGCGACAAACATCTGTTCTTCTGGCTTTTGACAAACAGGATGGCCCCGCCCGCCGTTTTCGCCCTGCCGTTCTTCCAGCTTTATTCCTCGGTCGGGCTGTTCGACACCCACATCGCCGTCGCACTGGCCCATTGCCTGTTCAACGTGCCGCTGGCCGTGTGGATCCTTGAAGGCTTCATGCGCGGCGTGCCCAAGGAAATCGACGAAACCGCCTATATCGACGGCTATTCCTTTGGCCGGTTTTTCACCCGTATCTTCATGCCGCTGATTGCCAGCGGCATCGGCGTGGCCGCGTTCTTCTGCTTCATGTTCTCATGGGTGGAATTGCTGCTGTCGCGCACCCTTACATCGGTCAATGCCAAATCCATCGCCTCGACCATGACCCGCACCGTCAGCGCCTCGGGTATGGATTGGGGGGTTCTGGCGGCAGCAGGCGTGCTGACCATCATCCCCGGCGCCCTGGTGATCTACTTTGTCCGCAACTACATAGCCAAGGGCTTTGCCCTGGGGAGGGTGTGATGACCGCTTCACGCTGGACCGGCATCTACGCCAGCCTTTCCGCTGCCATGGCGGCCATACTTGGCTTCCTGATCTGGTCCGTCCCCCGCGAAGACGGTGCGATGCTGTGGTTTGACCCGATGATCCCCGGCGGCTGGATGGCTTGGACCTTTCCGGTCGCACTGTTCTTCTTCATCATCGCCTGCCTGCTGATTACCTTTACCTTGTTGGCGATCCGCTATCCCGAAACCCCGCGCCGCGGCATCCTGCGGATCGAAACCACGCGGGGCGATCGGCTTTTCATCACCTTATTGGGCTCGGCCTTCATCAATCTGGTCTGGCTCTTTTTCTTCGGTGCGCCACTCACCTGGCCACTGATCCTAAGCCTGCTTTATGCCGCAGCGGTTTTCCGTTGGGTCTGAGGCTGGTCGAAGACGCCGGGGGGCGGAAGTGCGACCCTCGCCCCCCGGCTTGAATGCGGAATCTACGAAAGTCTCAACATTCCGGGAGGTACATAATGAGATTGCGTAAAACTACAATAGCGATAGCGCTGGCACTGATGGCCATGGGATCGGTCCCCGCCTGGGCCGACATGGACGCGGCAAAGGCGTTCCTCGATGCGGAAATCGGCGATTTGTCCACGCTGGACCGCGCGGGCCAGGAAGCCGAACTCCAGTGGTTCATCGATGCCGCCAAACCCTATGCCGGCATGGAAATCAAGGTCGTGTCCGAGACCATCGGCACGCATGAATATGAATCCAAGGTCTTGGCCCCGGCGTTTGAGGCCATCACCGGCATCAAGGTCACCCATGACCTGATCGGCGAAGGCGATGTTGTCGAAAAGCTGCAAACGCAGATGCAGTCGGGCGAGAACATCTATGACGCCTATATAAACGATAGTGACCTGATCGGCACCCACTGGCGCTATCAGCTGGCCCGCAACCTGACCGACTGGATGGCCGGCGAAGGTGCAGCCGTCACGAACCCCGGTCTGGACATCGCCGACTTCATCGGCACCTCCTTTACCACCGGGCCGGATGGCAAGCTTTACCAACTGCCCGACCAGCAGTTCGCGAACCTCTACTGGTTCCGCTACGACTGGTTCTCGGATCAGAAAACCAAGGACGACTTCAAGGCCAAGTATGGCTATGACCTTGGCGTTCCGGTCAACTGGTCGGCCTATGAGGACATCGCCGAGTTCTTCACCGGACGCGACATGTCTTATATGGGCGGGCCTGCCACAGGCGTCTATGGCAACATGGACTACGGCAAGAAAGACCCGTCCTTGGGCTGGCGCTACACCGACGCGTGGATGTCGATGGCCGGCATGGGCGACGTGGGCGAACCGAACGGCCTGCCGGTTGACGAATGGGGTATCCGCGTCAACGAAAAGTCGCAGCCTGTTGGCTCTTGCGTCGCTCGCGGTGGTTCCACGAACGATGCGGCAGCCGTCTACGCCGTGACCAAGGCGATCGAGTGGCTGCAGAAGTACTCGCCGCCGGAAGCGGCTGGCATGACCTTTGGCGAAGCCGGCCCGGTTCCTGCTCAGGGTGCGATTGCACAGCAGATGTTCTGGTACACCGCCTTCACCGCGGCCTCGGTCGAGCCGGGCACCCCAGTTATGAACGAGGACGGCACGCCCAAGTGGCGCATGGCCCCCTCGCCGCATGGTGTGTACTGGCAGGATGGCCAGAAGATCGGCTATCAGGACGCGGGTTCCTGGACCCTGATGAAGTCGACCCCGGTCGACCGCGCTCAGGCGGCCTGGCTCTATGCCCAGTTCGTCACCTCGAAGACCGTGGATGTGAAAAAGGCCCATGTCGGCCTGACCTTCATCCGCGAATCGACGATCCAGCACGCGTCCTTCACCGAACGCGCGCCGAAACTTGGCGGTCTGATCGAATTCTATCGCTCGCCCGCCCGCGTTCAGTGGTCTCCGACCGGCACCAACGTTCCTGACTATCCGAAGCTCGCGCAGCTTTGGTGGCAGAACATTGGCGACGCGATGTCGGGCGCCAAGACCCCGCAAGAGGCGCTCGACGCCCTTTGCGCCGAGCAGGAAAAGGTCCTGATCCGTCTGGAGAAATCCGGCGCGCAGGGCGAGCTTGGCCCGGTCATGAACGAAGAGCAGGACCTGCAGGTCTGGCTTGATGCCCCCGGCGCACCGGTGGCGAAACTGGAAAACGAAAAGCCCATGGGCGAAACCGTTTCCTATGACGAGCTGATCAAGTCCTGGCAGAACTAAGCGACAATGGGGGCGGCATCCAATGGGTGCCGCCCCTTTTACTTTCCCCCTTCCTGGCGCGACCTGGCGTGCCAGACTGGTGGGGGACGGGGCCTGTTCACTGCGCGAAGTGGAAATGAATGGCTAAAATTGAAAATTTAAGCCATTGAAAAACAGAAACTCTATAAATGTCCCAGCGGAGGACATCGCAAAGAGGGACGAACTCTTCCATGACCCATATCCTTGCCATCGATCAGGGCACCACCTCGTCGCGCGCGATCCTGTTTGACGCGGGCCTGAAGGTGCGGGCCGTCGCGCAAGAAGAATTTACCCAGCATTACCCGGCCTCAGGCTGGGTCGAACACGACCCATCGGATCTGTGGTCAACGGTCGCAGGCACAGCGCGGGCGGCCATCGAAAAGGCCGGGATCAGCGCGCGCGACATTGCAGCGATCGGCATCACCAACCAGCGCGAAACCACCCTGATCTGGGACCGGGCCACGGGTGAGCCCATTCACCGCGCCATCGTCTGGCAAGACCGCCGCACCGCCGACACCTGCGACGCGCTGAAAGCGGCGGGCCATGAGCCGATGATCACCGCGCGCACCGGCCTTTTACTTGACCCCTATTTCTCGGCCACCAAGATCAAATGGATGCTGGACCACGTGCCGGGCGCGCGGGACCGGGCCAAGCGGGGCGAGTTGGCTTTTGGCACAGTGGATTGTTTCCTGATCTGGAAACTCACCGGCGGGCGCATACATGCCACCGATGCGACCAATGCCGCGCGCACCATGATCTACAACATTGCCAGCAACGAGTGGGACGCCGAGATTTGCGGATTGTTGGACATTCCCATGTCGCTGTTGCCTGAGGTGCGCGATTGCGCGGCGGATTATGGCGTGACGCGGGCCGATCTTTTTGGCGTGGAAATCCCGATCCTGGGCGTCGCAGGCGATCAGCAGGCGGCCACCGTGGGCCAAGCCTGTTTCCGCCCCGGCATGATGAAATCCACCTATGGCACGGGCTGTTTTGCGCTTTTGAACACCGGCCATCAGATTGTGCCGTCGAAGAACCGGCTGCTAACGACCATTGCCTACCGCCTGAACGGCCAGACCACCTATGCGCTGGAAGGGTCGATCTTCATTGCGGGCGCGGTGGTGCAATGGCTGCGCGACGGGCTGAAGATCATTCGCGAGGCCAAAGAAACCCAACCCTTGGCCGATGCGGCCGATCCTTCGCAGGACGTCATTCTGGTTCCGGCCTTCACCGGCCTTGGCGCGCCCTATTGGCGGCCCGATTGCCGGGGCGCGGTTTACGGGCTGACCCGCAACTCCGGCCCGGCTGAACTGGCCAAGGCGGCGCTGGAGAGCGTTGGCTACCAGACGCGCGATCTCTTGGAGGCGATGCGGGCCGATTGGGGCACCTCGGCTGAAGGGATCTTGCGGGTGGATGGGGGCATGACCGCATCAGACTGGGCGATGCAGTTCCTTTCAGACATTCTGGGCGCGCCGGTGGACCGCCCGGTGGTGACCGAGATAACCGCACTGGGTGCGGCCTATCTGGCGGGCCTTCAGGCCGGTCTTTGCGCCTCGCCTGAGGCGTTCCAAACCTCTTGGGCACTGGAGCGGCGCTTTTCGCCTGCCATCGACCCCGGTCTACGCGCGGCGAAATACGCCCGTTGGGGACGGGCGGTCGCCGCGACAATGTCGGTATGACACCCTTTGCCATTACCAGCCCCGCGCGCATCCTCTTTGGGCGCGGAGAGGCGGCCAAGGCCCCGGACCTGATCCGCAGCTTTGGCGCGCGCGGCCTGATCGTGCATGGCGCGAAGCCGTTACGGGTGCAGGGGTTGCTGGCCGATCTGGGGGTGGGTCAATCCGGCATTGCCACGTTGGCCTGTGGCGGCGAGCCTACCCTTCCGATGCTGGAAGACGCGCTGTCGCGCGCCCGCGCCCATCGCCCCGAATGGGTTCTGGGCCTTGGTGGCGGATCGGTGATGGATCTGGCCAAGGCTTTGGCCGGGCTGATCCCCGCGAAGGGCGGGCCGATGGACCATCTCGAGGTGGTCGGCCGCGGCTTACCCCTGACCGAAGCCCCCCTGCCCTTCATCGCGATGCCCACCACTGCCGGCACAGGGTCCGAGGCCACCAAGAACGCGGTCATCGGCCTGCCTGAACATGGCCGCAAGGTCAGTCTGCGCGATGACCGGATGCTGGCGCTGCTGGCGATCGTGGACCCGGCCTTGACCGACGGCACGCCTTGGCCTGTCACACTCGCATCGGGTCTGGATGCGGTGACACAGGTGATCGAGCCTTTCGTCTCCTGCAAGGCGACACCCTATACAGATGCCCTGACTTCCCCGGCCATCGGCACGGGACTGGCCGCGCTGCAAAGGCTGCAACAATCTGAGGACAAGACCGCCCGCGATGCGCTGGCCTGGGTCAGCCTGACGGGCGGCATGGCGCTGGCCAATGCGGGCCTTGGCGCGGTGCATGGGCTTGCAGGCGTGATCGGCGGTCTGTGCCCGGCCCCACATGGTGCGGTCTGCGGGGCGCTTCTGGGGCCGATCTTGCGGGCCAATCGCAGCGCGGCCATGGCGGGCAACGATGCGGAAAAGCGGCTTGATCGGGTTTTTGCACTCATTGCCGGTTGTCTAGGCGGCAGCGCCGAAACTGCCCCGGAAACGCTGGCCCAGTGGGCCAAGGCGGCGGGGCTGCCCGGCCTTGGGACAATGGGCTTTGATCCGACATGGCGGGAGCAAACCGCCGAGGCTGCACTTGGTGCCTCATCAACCAGGGGCAACCCGGTGGTCCTGACAAAGGCAGAGCTTCTTGAGGCACTTGACCGTGCCGCCTGACCGCGCTGCAACGCCATTCCGGCGGCAGCACAGGGGCCGCTGATGCAGGACCAAAGCAAGTGGGCACTGATCCTCGTCCTGCCTGCGGTCCTTTTGCTGTGCGTGATCGGGCTTCTGCCGCTTTTGGCCGTGGTCAACTACGGCTTTCACTGGAGTGCCCCCACTGAAGTGGTCCACCAACTGGGATATGATGATCCCACTTTTTGGAGGACCAGAAGATGGCTGGAAAGCGAGATAAGCCGGAAGACATTGTTTTGAAGCTTCGGCAGGTTGAGGTGCTGCAGGGTCAGGGCAAGTCGGTTCAGGAGGCGGTTCGTCAGATCGGCGTGACAGTGCAGACCTACTATCGATGGCGCAAAGAGTATGGCGGCATGAACCGCGATCAGTTGAAGCGACTGAAGGTGCTTGAGACCGAGAACCAGCGCCTCAGGCGTGCGGTATCGGATCTGACGCTAGACAAGATGATCCTGACCGAGGCTGCCCGGGGAACCGCAGGTCCGCGCGAGCGAAACTTCTGAGCCCTTCCCGCCGCCGTCAGTGCATTGTCCATGTGCGGCACACCCTTGGCGTATCTGAGCGCCGGGTCTGTCGCACACTCGGGCAGCATCGTTCTACGCAACGCAAGGTGCCCTGCGGCCTGCCAGATGAAGAACGGCTGACCGAGGACATCATCGAGCTGACGCGGCAGTTCGGCCGCTACGGCTATAGGATGATCA
>Ga0194133_10002490_pt1 | contig 28245 bp, 24 predicted proteins | sample TA2KigOf40mmetaG_FD_155448 | JGI IMG/M metagenome (GOLD analysis project Ga0194133, IMG submission 155448) | Freshwater microbial communities from Lake Tanganyika, Tanzania - TA2015055 Kigoma Offshore 40m | ecosystem: Environmental > Aquatic > Freshwater > Lake | place: Tanzania: Lake... | reverse complement strand
CCTGCCCTTCCAGCAACTCTTCTCTACTGCTCGTTCGGGACACGCAAAGGAGATGGAGAAACCGAAGGATATGGACGAGAACCCTGACCCGATTAGAATTACCAACGAGAACTGGAAGGTATTTACTGGCAAAATGGCAAAACCCAAATACAAATTGTCATAAAATAATATTGCGGTATAGTATAAATGAAACCGACATACGCACTTTTAGCACTCTTGCCCTTACTTTTTTCTGCTTCTTGTGTATATACACTACCCGTTGATGAACTCGCCTCTTCTAATGCTGATTTGGTCTTCACCAACGCAGAGGACGCAGAAGATTATGGGGCAGAAGATTTTAATGCCTACGGGTTTGATGACGACAGCAACGACGACGAAGACCTGCGAGGTGGTAGAAAGATACGACAGGCAGTCAAGACAGTCAAGAAAATATTGGGACACCCCAAATCAGCACCCGCACCAGCACCAGCACCAGCACCCGCACCAGCACCAGCACCAGCACCCGCACCAGCACCCGCACCAGCACCAGCACCCGCAAAGGTGGTGGCGAAGGTTAAATCCGCCAGTCGCTCCGCCTCCAAGTCCAAACCGAAACCTTCTGTCATTTCGTCCAGTTCCGCTGTCATACGACGACGCTTACCTGCCGTATTACCCGTATCGGTTGCGACACACCAAATCATAAAAGTTCCGCTTACCCAAAGCGAGAAGGCAGACAAAGTTGCCACCTATATCAGTATCTTAAACACAGATATAGACAAAAATCACCAAGTATTTATGAAAGAATATAACGCTGAACTTGCGAAGTTGAAAGAAATATCAAGAAAAAAACTCTACACCGAAGAAGAGTATCTTAAAGCACAACGGGAACTTAATTCCAAATATAAAGTTTGGAGGGACACGCTACACGCTTTCAGTATTAGCAATTCTACCCTCTCTTCTCTACGCTTACACAATAGCAGTTTCGTTGAAGAAAAAAATCTGCTTACACATCTCTACGAGTATGTAAAGATGTTCTCCACCAAGCAGGGTTATTATAAGCATAACTGCGTCTGTAATGCGACCATAATGAATGATTTGCGGTTCATTTAGTCCTCCTCACGATAAACCTCCCTATCACCACCAAACAATTCACCCCAACAGAACTTCGCATAAACGATTTTGTGCCAAACTTGAAACTTATCTTTTGGTTGTTCCACTTCAACCCCATCATATTTCTTGATGAGTTTGAAACCGAGTTGCGTGTAGAGGTCGCACAACCGAGCGTCGGTCTTGTCAAACATCACCGACATATTATCCACAATTCCACGGCAGTCCTCTATCATATTCTCGTAGAGTGCCTTGCCTATTCCTTGACCCCTGAACTTCTCATCAACCAACCAGTATTCAACAGAACCGAGTTGAAACTTTCCAGCACACCTCGCCCATATTCCCTGACCGAAATCGTAGATGATGAAACCGACAACCTTGTAGTCCCACCCCACCTGCTTCTTCGCCACGATTATTTGAAACGATTGTTGCCCCCCCAAGCAAAAGGAGGTAGAAGTTGGTTTGATGACCTCTTTGATTTGAGGTAGGTAGAACTTGTGCCTTCTTGCGAGTGAGATGATACGCTTATTGAGTTTCTCGTCCTCACGCTTTCCGCCTGTGTAATTGTAATGCTCGTAGGTAATTGATGACATACTTCCTTATTTGAGTTCGCTGATACTTAAAGAAACACACTCAAACCAATTCAATTTTTTTTGAAAATCGTGAAAATTAGCATATCACAAAAAAACTTTTAGAAAAAGTAAGATAATCATTTTTCAATTGATTTTGAAAAAAATTGAATTGATTTTATCACATTATATAATAGACAGCAATACAGCAAAGCAACGATTATATAATGAACGACAGAAGAAGAACTTTGGAGGACAAGATGCTTGAAGGAGTGCTTAATGTTCTCAACGAAGAGGAGTTCCTCGTCTTTGACGATAGAGAAGGAGCGGTCTCGTATGTGGAAGACCTTATTCGTGATGGCGATATTGATTTGAGCGAACTCCTTGACCTTGGTAATGATGAGGTCAAGGCACAACTCTTCGCACTCGTTCAGGCGAACTTTTACGCAAAGGAGATATTCCCTGACGACAAAGCAATCAACGAAAGCGAAAACGAAAGCAGATACATCAAGGTAAGCAGACAGGTTGAGACGCTGGAAGCAGAGAACCAACGACTACGCAACGAAAATCTCAAACTACAACAGCAACTCCATTCAATCAAATCCCTTCTACACGCCAATTAGGGTTGGGGTATTCCTTCCACACACGACCACTACGAGGCACACAGGTAGGCGAAGCAACAGGGTCTTCCATAAAGGGCGACCCAAATGAGACAGAGCGAAATCCAAGTCGTTCAGCGGTAGATGTCTCTAATTTTTTTTTCAATTCAGCATTTTCATCTTCTAATTGCTTAATACGGGCATTTAATCTTTGAACTTCAATATAGGCAACAGCACCCTCCATTTTGTCTAACACACTTAAACAAGATGGAGAAAAAAACACCTAAACCCTAACGGCAACCGAAAGTAATTTTGGGAGGTAGAGTAATAGAAACATTAGGGTTGGGACACAGAACGGGCAACACCTTTTTTGCTAAATCTACGATTGGTTTAATAGGCGGACGAGGGAGCGGACGAGGCATTCTTTTCTATATTACGCTGATATTTTATTTTGCCGAAGGCAACCAAAAAAAGTGGGTGGAGTGGGTGAGGTAGGGTGAAGTGTTTGGCAATCCTTTCTCATTCTCCAAAACCCACAAACCAGCATATAGGAATAGATTGTAAATCACCTCACCTCACCTCACCTACTTCACCTACTTTCAAGAAAAATGATGAAATGCTAATTTCCACACATTTCAAAAAAAATTGAAATGATTTAATTGAAAAAGAACTTAAAGTAATCAGCATACTATAAGTATATAACAACTCAAAGATGTCGTCCGCAATCGCCGTGAAGTTCAACGCCCCCAAGCATATTGGAGAATGTGGGGTTGTAAATGGAAAAATCCTGTTCCCCCTCTTTCGTATGGGGTGCTGTGGAGATGAAAATATGGTCGTCAAAACCCAGACGCTTACTGCCCCAAAACAAATCAACAAGGACTTCTTCAAGAAAATCGCAAAACTCGTGGAAATGTTCCCCTGCTTTGACTGGGATTGGAGCAGTTTCCGCAGGAACATTATCACTCCCAACAAGGGACACATCACCGAAATCTTCGGTGAGTTCTTCGCCAACCGAATTGAAAGAGACCTGTATGTTGTCATAAACAACTGGGAGACCAAATACAGCGAAGAAGAGGAGGAGATGGCAAAGGAAGAAGGTCTCATCCTTCTTTCGCACAAGACATACTTCACAGAGAAGGAGGTAGAGTATTAAACACGCTCACACACGCTCACGCACACACAAAATAAAGAGAAGGCAGGGTAAGACCTTCTTTTTATTTACAACTTACCGAGGAGGGGGTTTGAACCGCCTGACCTACGCATTATGAGTGCGTCGTTCTTCCGCTGAACTACCTCGGTAAAACCAGTTAAGATTTTTTTCATTATGGGTGGGTGGAGGACTTACTAAAATTAAATTACATACCAAGATGCTTCGCCATCTTACCGCCAGACAGACCACCGCCAGACAGACCGCCACCGCTGACACCACCACCGCTGACACCACCGCCAGACGAACCCATACCCACAGCGTCCATCAAAGGACGAGCAAGCATCTTAACCTTGTCCTCAACAGCACCACCGACGAGACGGGCAAGACCAGATTTGGAATACTGGGGGCGAGAAGAAACAGCAAGAACATCAGCACGGGACAAGATTGCCGTGTATGTCTGTGAAGTGCCTCTTTCAACGCAAAATACGCCCGAGTTCATAGTAATAAGCACCAACTCGTATTCATTAGCACCGATATTGAGACCAGTATGGTTCTCCAACTCAACCTTGAATTGAAGTTGGAAAGCACCAATAGACCCTGGGGCATACACATCATCAAGTTCAATATGACGACCGAACTCCAAAGCAAGAACAGAACCGCAAAGAGGAAGCACCTGCGGAAGAGCAGTAGCGTTTGCTGGTCCTGCCTGTGAGGACTTGTATGCCCTCCCGCTGTATTCAGACCAAGTTTGGTTGCTCCCGCTTTCAACAGACATACGCCACAAGTCCCACATAGTAGCACCCGAGAGCAGACCTGCCTTGTTGTTGAAGTTGATGGTAATCTTCTTGATGGGAAGGAAAGCATCAGCGTCGGCGGGGGTCTGGTTGGCAAGGATTTTACGAGCGACAATAATCAACTTGTCAGGCACGGAGTTCAACTGGATACTCTGGAAGTTCTGCTCCACAGAAACACCGTTGGCGATTGCGGAAGAAACAGAAGTCAAATAGCGAGGATACTCGGCAAAAGGCACGACATTTCTGGCACTAACCAAGTTGGAGGGTTGGCGAGTAAGGAAGAGCATAAGCAAACTGGAAGACGCGACATTTTGAATGTAGGGAGGAGTGCCGATAGAGAACCAAGGATTAGGATAAGTAGCAGTAGCAGTTCCAGTAGGTCCGTTGGCAAGACGAATAGCACGATTAGCAGAACCCAAGTTGAAGACAAAGTTGAGGGTCTGGACGCCATAAAGACCCTGATTGTTGCTCTCGGGGTCGCACCAAATAAAGGGCGACAACATAAGAGGTTCTCTCGTCTTAAAGGTGATAGTAATCTCTCTTTCATCAGCATCAGCATCATTCGCCTTGGGAGTATTACCAGCGATAGAGGTGATGACGAATGAACCTCGGGGTTGAAAATCTTGGTCCAGTTCGCAGTCATTCCAAGCGGAGTTGGGGTTGTTGTTCGCACCAAGAGCGTCGGTGTAAGACCAATAACTATCATACTGGGTAGGAGTAGCGTTGTTATAACGAGCAACTTCACGGCGGTCGCCAAAGCGAAGCAACTGGAACATAATATCACGCTGGTTCTGCGAGACAGTATTGTTGTTGATGGTTGCCTGAATAGTAGAGCAACAAGAGTGGAAGGGGAAAGGACCGAGGGCAGAAGCGTATCCTAAATTGACGACAGACTGACCGACAGGCATATTGGCGGTAGGAGTTGCCTTAAACCTAACAGACATCTCGGTCTCCACCATAACACGGCGACTAAATACTGTGCTTTCACTTGGCAACTGGATATTAAAAGTAATAGAAGAGGTGGATTTGGAAATCGCCTCATACTGGGACGGGGTAATGTTTTGTCCTCCCTTGAAGACCGCATAACGAACCTTGTCAGTAGTCAATAGCAGGTCATCTTGGACGCAAACCTTCTCAAAATCAGCGGACGCCATTTTATCTTTGTTTATAATTATAACAAAGATAAAAAAATCAAGCATTATGCCTAAAATCAATAAACCCCTTGGTCTTTCTTACGGAACATAATTTTCAGCGAACAAGAGCAACCAAATTGAAGATAAAAGTCGTGGTAAATACCATAAACATCTTTCCACGCCACGCTGATTTGAACTCCGTAAAGTGGGGAATTGGATTGAAGGTCTATCAGGCGATATTCAGCGGTAGGCAAGTAGAGAACATTCGGGAAATATTCAGTTCCGTTTGTTAAATTAACCACGAGGTCGGTAATTTCGTTGCTTAAATTATCATTCTGTCCTACCGAACCATTATTATTGCTTAATACTCTTGGAATACCTATCAACTGGGGAAGAACGGGCAAGAGGGTAGTTGTGAAAACGAGGGACTGGATAGGGCAAAGTGTCGCTCCTGTGCTATATGGTTGTTCCATATAAAGGGCATTATAAGGAGGTCCAGCATTCGCATCACTCGCTACATAATTGTTTCCAGCACCTCCTTTTTTGTTAAATACCTTAATCAAATAGTTCGCCTCGCCATCATTCACAGTCAAAGGGTTAGGGTCGTAGGTATAGTTGTGGATTGACTGGAAGGAACTAAATAGAGTGAATAGGGGATTGTTGAAATAGACATATCCTTCGGCATTCCCGACCCCTAAACAATCTTGGGCGAAGAGGTCTGCCTGTGCGACCAGCGTTGCGGTTGCTCTCTCGGCATTCCAAAGCATATAGGGTTCATTTCCAGCAATCCAAGTCGCAGGGAGGGTGATAGGAGGGACAGCACTACCCGCTTGTGCTACAATATCAGCATACGCATCTTTGAGTGCCTCGTTAATCATACAGATAAACGCCTGAATGTTATTGACCCAGTAGTAAGGTTCGGTCGCTTCACTCAACGAAAGAGGGGCAGAAGGAGGAGGTGGGTAAATATTGGATTGTGGGACATAAATGACACGCTTTTTCGCAATCAATCTATCAGCAGGAGTAGCAGGAGGGTTGTATTCAACGCTGACATAATATATAGTATTGTTCCAAGGGGCAACTCCAACTGTATTCTGTAAGTCAATCTGCGGAATGAAGAGGGGCATACTTCCTGCGGTGTCTAAACTAAACCGAATAATAGATAGAAAATAGTCGCTGGGATTGTCTAATATAGGACTGCTTCTCACCTCGGTAAAGGTAAGGCGGTTAGGTTGTGCCGTCTGTGATGTAGTTAATGATGGTGTGATAGTATTCACGACATCTAAATCGTAATATACCTGCGTTGGTTGCGTCATATTGTTTTCTATACCTTATACTTATATAAAATAATGATGAAAATCGCCTAAATATCTGTGTAAATAATCTTGTGCGACCCGTTGGAGTGTAATAATCTAAATAATACTGGAATAATCTAATAAAATACATTAATTACTGGAATAATAATATTATTATTCCAAATACTAATCTATTTCGGTTATATTATTCCAGTATTAATCTAAATTAGGGGTGTAATAATCTAAAAATGAGGCAAAGTAGGTGGGGTAGGTGGGGTAGGTTAGGTTGGGTGGGGTGAATGTCATACTTATCCATATAGACGATAAGTATGATATTGATATTGAGAAAGGATTGCCAAACGCTTCACCTAACCTAACCTGCCTCACCTAAACATTTTAAGGAGCATTAACAGTTCGGGCAGAAGAGCGAAATACCTGATAAGCATAAGTTCCTGCGAAGACAGCGTCCGCTGATGTGGCGGTAAATGATACTCCTGCTTGAATAGTAATAACTTCAACTCCACCTGCGTTTGCGGTTGATGCTGTTTTTGTGAGACAAGTAAGGACGACATCATCAGTAGTGAGAATACCACCACAAGGAACGACAAGGGGGGTATTCGCAACTTTCGTGATTACGCCCTGTTGAATGACAAGGGGATAAGAACCCTGCCCGAGATTTTGCGTAGAAAGAGACGAAACGGACATTTTGACTTTGTTTATAATAAAGGAAAAGATAATAATTTTGCTAAAACACTCCCTTAATTCATTATGGAATGAAAGCAACCCCACCATTTATACCACCAGTCGCAATCCAACTTTGTAAATCTTCACTTGCTACGAAACTTTGCGAACTAAAACTTTCACAAGTAGCAGAAGTTTTCCCAACTAAATCGTTTGATATTCTAAACTTCACAGGAGCAGTAAGGGTAAATGTTGATACTGCCCCGTTTATATACTCTACTCCTTGAACTGTAATGTTTCCTATATATGATAGTGGGTCTTGTGGGTCGTCAATAAAATAATAAGTATCTACTAATTGTTGTGATGTAAATAACACATAAAACGAGTATGTTGTCCCCGCATTTACTTCAAACGGGAGATTATTAAAGTTTATATAATTATACAAGTCGGCAGTTCCAATATAGGTATAATCACTTGAAGAATATATTGTTGTGCTGTCATTATACGCCGTTAATGCTACGACTGTTTGTGTTTGTTCTAATGGGTCAGTTGAAGAAACTTTCGCATTTGCTACAATACTGGTAATTGATATACTGTTTGCTGGCGTCCAATTGAAAATCACATACCCCGTTGTTTGTGTTTGTAGTCCTCCCAAGTTTGCTATATTAAAGATTTGACTATTGAAATTATCATATACTCTATCTGCTGTTATGACGCAAGTATCGTTTGCGGTAAGAGGTGCTGTTATTATAAGAGGTGTATTATCCTGATTATTCCTAAATATGATTGCGGAAGAACCTGAACCAGACGCTTTCCATTCTAATCCTGACGCTGTTGCTGAATTAGCAGTCAGGACATAATCGTTTGCCCCTACTGGTAAAACCACACCTGCGACGGGATTTCCTCCTACTTGTGGTCCTGCTCCTACTACTAAATCGCCCTTTGCTGTAAAATCAATAGCAACATTACTCGCATTTCCTACTGCGTATTCTGTGAGTGGTGCGAGTGCTGTGATTGTGCCTGAACCTCCTGCGTTTATCCAAGCAGGGACACCACCAGCAACACCTAATATTTGTCCTGCTGTTGGTGTGTTTGTTAATGCTCCTGTTTTTGCTGTTCCATTTCCGTATGGGATTTGACCTGCTGGACCAGCGGAAAAATTAATACTGATTTTGCTATTTGGAGCGGGGTCTGCTTCCTCAATCAAAGGGGCGTTCGCTGTTATGAGACCTGACCCACCCGCATCTTGCCACGCTGGAATACCTGCGTTTATTCCTAATATTTGTCCTGCGTTTCCTATATTCAACAAACTATCTGCGAATGCTGGTCCTGCTCCTGCGTAGAGTAATTGTCCCTCTTGTGTGAAATTAATACCTCCTGCTGGTAGTTGTATATATTCAAGACCTAATGGTTGTGCTGAATTACAAGAAAGAACAAATCCATTAGTTCCTACTGGGAATGGTTGTTCTGTTCCTCCTGCGTCTGCTGTAATGAGTTGTCCTTTGGTGAGGGGAACACCGCCTCCTTGTGGAACTAAATCATCATATATTCTTCCCGTTGTTGGATTAATAATACTTCCTACGGACATTCTAAATGTGTATTTGTTATATATGAAGATTTTTATTTTTTGAAATTATATTCTATATCTCACCATCACCACTCCTGAACCACCAGCACCCGAACCACCTGAATTAAAGTTTTGATTTGCTCCACCACCGCCACCGCCACCCGTATTCGCAGTTCCCGCCGTTGCGGGATTAACTGAACCGCCGTTATATGCTGAACCACTACCACCACCATAAAGCGAAGTTTGTTGTGCTTGGTTTGTAGCGTGTCCTCCACACCCCCCACCGCAATAACCAACAGAAGCACCTGTAAAAGTATCAAATACACCGAGACCACCAGCACCGCCTCTCATCGTTTCTTGTCCTCCTAATTGTATGTAATTCCCACCTGCTCCACCCACACCAGCACCACCGCCCGACGCTGAATAGTTGCTATTATTATATCCTGTTCCACCAAAAAAACCACCAGTCGTAAGTGTATTATCGCCGAACCCAACCTCGTTGCCACCATAAACGGTATTTGGACCAAAAACATTATATTCAATTGTTTCCGTCGCTGATGTTTGAGGACTTGCTCCCCCACCCTGACAATAACTATCACTAAAAAGAGTTGTTCTTGCGTAGGAGTTGAGTGCTTGGTTTCCACCACCAGCAGAACTCGCCATTCCACCACCACCACCGACCGCAATAATTTTCGGGTAAGCAGGAGTAGTAGGAAATATTCCCGAAAAACCACCCCTTCTACCACTTTGGGTGCTTATTCCACTACCCGCCAATCCTACCGTGCCTCCTGCTCCAACGATACAAGTGTAAGCACCCACAGGTAAATATATCGTTTGTTTTACAAGTTGTCCTGCTCCACCACCACCGCCCGAACCCGAGTTTGAATTATTGCCTCCACCACCACCACCACCAACAACAAAAATCTCAAAAAGTCCTGCGGTGCTGACTGTCATAGTGTTTGTTCCTGTTGTTGAAGTCCATCTTAAAAGCGAGTATGCGAGAGAAGATGTGGGGTCTATTATATTATTTTGAGTAAATCCACTTGTGCCTGCTCCTGATGCTATTCCGTATCCACTCATTCCTGTTGGTATTGATAATATATTAGATGGTGAAAAAAATATTTGATTTGACCCTAATGAGTTGCCTAAAACTCGTATATCACTTGAAGGTGCTGTATTTGTCATTAATCCACTTGTAGATGAAACATATAACGCTCCACCGACAGAAAAAGCAGAGTAATATGTAGCATTTGTTATTGTTCCTTGAATTATCATTCCATCCACCGACGAAGAAATACCATTCGCAATTGCGAGTTGAAAACCTACTGAATTACTGTTCGTTGCCTCAATCCAATCGTTAGAAGCATTTAAAAAGTATAACTTACCTGCGGTTGTAGCAGTAGTGTTGCCGTAATTCACTATCATTTGATTACTACCGCTAAAACTCGTTAGGTTTGTTATACTCTTGCTATTCATATCCAAGTCATAGTAAGTCATTTTATCTGCCTCAATATAATAAAGGTAGATAAAAAAAAATATATTTTATTCTAAACCGAATGATATGAGAATGTAATGAAAAACTCATCATTCACCGCCCAAGTCCAAGGAACAGAACTCGTGAGTTGCTGATTAATTAGATAATTGCCTGACGAGTAATAGGGGCGAATTGTTATTGTAGAGGCACTTGAATATGTTATGACACCATAAATAGTGCTTGATGTGCTTGTATCAAAAAAGGTTGCGTTTCCATTCAGGGCAGTCGCATTAGCAACATTAGCAGAAGCAAAATTAGCATTAACGGGCAAAGTAAGAGACACACCTGTTCCTGTGATTACGGTTGTAGAACCGAATATTAGACGAACATAAACATCTGTAAATTGTCCTTGTTGTGCGTATCGTGCTGTTAATGTTCCATCTCCAACTGTAAGATTAGTAAATGATGGATAGTATGCTTGATAGGTTGCCGAACCTGCTGGTCCTGTATCTCCTTGCGGACCTTGTGGTCCTTGTGGTCCTGTATCTCCCTGAATACCTTGCGAACCTTGTGGTCCTTGTGGTCCTGCTGGTCCTGTATCTCCCTGAATACCTTGCGGACCTTGTGGTCCTTGTGGTCCTGTCGGTCCTTCTGGTCCAACAGCATACACAATTAAAAGGACTGAATGATTATCGGCAAATTGATATGGAGCGAAGTTTAATACTGGAAATGAGATATAGTCATTTGCTACAATAGTAGGTGTTCCTGTTATATTCCAACTTTGATATTGATTTGAGTTGCTTTGGTCTTGAATAATTAGTTTATCACCTGCGTCTAATTGGGCGAGTAGCGTTTCAATATCATTTCCAAGGTCGTCTAAATGAGATACATAAATAACTGTTGCTGATGATTGTGTCGCATTATTCCATTCAATTCTTCCATTATTAATAGGGGGTGCTTGTGATGTTGTTTCTGTTTTATAATTATAAAATGTGCTTGATTGCCCTGCTGGTCCTTGTGGTCCTGTTGGTCCAACGGGAGGACTTCCCCATACTACCCCGTAAGGAGCAGAACCGAGGACTTGTAGTGTCTGTCCGTCTGTTCCACCTACAACCAATTCTTTTGTTTCTACACCATTACCTACCAAAAGCGAACCTACCGCAATCCCTCCTAATATTTTGAGTGTATCTCCCGCCTCTCCTATTTGAAGGTCAAGATTATTGCCTTGTCCTACTGTTCCTGTCTCAATTTTAATACAACCAATAGTATCAAAATCAGTTGCGTCTTGCGGAACTCCTGTTGATGGATTTAATGCCGAGTTGCCTACGGCGAGAACCTCGCCAAGATTAATTTGGTTTGGGTTTTGCTGTGGTATTAAATCATCATATATCTTCCCCGTTGATTGATTAATAATGCTTCCTACGGACATTTTATTCTTGTATATAGATATATAACATTTTATTTCTCAATATATATATAAAATGAGCGTTGATGTGAATACGACCGACCCCAATCTACAAATACCCGATAAGAGTGTATTGTATGAAATGGCGGGTGCTTCGTATGCTGACAACTATACAGGAAATATTGATGGATTTAGTTTGCTAAAACAGACCCCTACATTAAAGTTCTTCAAAAAGAATGATTATCCTGTTATTGTTGTATCGGTGCGAGGGACTGCCGACTTTCAAGATTTCCAAGCGTGGTTGCCTGTTGTTTTAGACAAGATTGCGACAACCCAGCGATATTTGAAGGACACGGCAATATTACAGCAGTTTCAGGCGGATTATTTACCGACACATTATTATTATTACGCAACAGGTCATTCTCTCGGTGGGACGATTATAGATGAGTGGTTGAAGGCAGGAATGATATTAAAGGCACGGACTTACAACCCAGCAATCCAAGAGGGCGATTTAAATAATGCGTCGCTTGATAATTATCGTGTGTATTCATCAAGCGACCCTCTGTATGGTCTATTTGGAAAGAGGTCAAAGGGCAAAATTGAAGTGAGACAATCCCAGCACCCGTTCGGGATAGAACAAGCAAAGCATTTCTTTCTTTCTCCACTCTATTATTTTGGCAAAGATGCCCTACGAGAACATAATTTAAATAATGTTGTATTTCACGGCGGTAGATTTCAGGAACTTTAATTACTTTTCTACGAGGTGGGGTAGGTGAGGTGGGGTGGGGTGATTTCCAATCCAATCCTATATGCTGGTTTGGGGGTTTTGGAGAATGAGAAAGGATTGCCAAACGCTTCACCCTACTCCACCCACTCCACCTACTTTTAAAATGTCCTTTTACTGATTGCGTTGGACGCAATAGCGTCATACGACAGACCTGTTTCGCTCTTAATTTCACTAATCCAATCGTGAAAATCGGTCAGCGACATATTCTCTCGTAGGTTTGCTTTTATCCAGAGGACGGCAAATGCTCCGCAGGTCGCAACAGGCGACTTCTTTGACTGATATTGAACCTTGTTGTATTCAATATTTTTTCCTGATTGTTGTGCTTTGCGGAGGAGTTGCGAGAGATATGGTTTGTCTTGCCCTAACTCTTGATTGCGTCCCTGCGAGTTCCAGTAGAGAGGTCCATCTATCTTACTGCCATACGAGCAGAAGAAACATATCGTATCCTTGCCATTATTAATATACCGATTAACAGAACACCAGTGTCCCGTGTTGGGTGCGTGTTCGTAAAGCACAAAAAAGTATGACTTGGGTTGCGGTAAGAGTTGCGTGATGTCTTGAATATCTGCGAGTTCGCTGTATTTCAAGATTTTCGCATTAGGAAGGTATTTACGGATATTATCATCACCCATAGGTGTCTCACTAATCGCCTTCACCTCTGCGTTTTGTTCGCCAGCGACTTTTTGTAATATTTGTTTGGCGACTTTGGTTTCTTCTTCGTCGCTCTGTGCGAGGCGACCACCTACTTTGCGTTCTTGGAAGGGTTTTAGATTTTTTTCACCGCGGATTTTCTGTTTTTCGCGAACTTGTATTTCAAGATTTTCGGGGTCTATCTCGCTTGCGGTTAGGGGTGTATCCTTTGTGATACGCTTTGTTGGACGATAAACAGGATATTCCTTATTGCCGACATCCTTCCACTCCTCTTTGAACCAACGGGCAAGTGGTCTTCCACCGTTGTCCTTGAACTTACCACCGAGTTCCTTGTATCGCTTCACGACTGCTCCCGAGCGGTAGGCGGAGGGTTTTTTATAGCGAGGATATACTTCTGCCTTTGCTTGTTCGTAGAGTTTCTTATTGAGGGGGATTGCTCCTCCTCGCCCTGTATGCGTTTGTGCTAATTCAATTGTTTTCTTTTCAATCTCTCGTTTGAGAATAGGCAACATATTTGTTAATAATTCTACCATTAGCGGACGGACATTCGGCATTCCTTTTGTCTTCGGGATTTGATATTCCAAATACTCCTCCAAGTCGGTCAATTGACCTAATGAATATTTTTGAAGAAGAGTATTTAATCTTGTATAATCTCCTCGTGTTTGTTCCCCTAACCAACGAACCATATCACTCGCCCTCTCATATTTCTCTTGGTCTAAAACACCGCCCACCATATACATTAGAGGATTATTCGGGTCGTAGGGTTGAGGTTTGAATTGTGTAGGGTCGCCTACAAATTGGGGTTGCTCTGGATATTCCTCTGGTGCTTCTATTTCCTCCTCCTCATCATATCCCCAATTGCGAGGGTCATCTCCCTCTTTGCGAAAGTTCATTTTTTTCTCTTCACCGCCCTTCTTGGAACTGCCGTCCCACAAAATATTTATTGCGAGTGAATTGGGCGAGTATCGGTCTTTCGCCCAGTCGCCCTTGATTTTGGTTGCCCTCGCTAAATATTGTTTGCGTTTCTTGTCGGCAATTGAAGGGAAATGCTGTTTGTAAATAATGTAATCGTTGTTGTTGATACTGCCGAACTTTACACCTCGTAGGACGAGTTTATGCTTCCCGTCGTCAGCAAGACGCAAGTCAGCATAATCTTTATACCCTGCCTTCTTGGCAAATGCTTTTGCCTGTTTCAAATATTCGGGTTCGCCTGTTGCTTCCTCTACATCAAACGCCTTTTCGTCATCAAGGCGGATAATCGCCTCTGCGTCTGCTTTCGCTTGTTCCTCATCATCTTCCTCCGCTCCACCATACAACCCAAATAGTTTATCCCAATCTCGGTCATCAAAACCACCAATCATACCGCCTTTCATCTTCTCTTCGTCGTCGGCATTCGCATATAACGCTTTAAGTTGCTCTTTCGCTCGTTTAAGAGGGAGTGGGTCGTTGCTGTGAGAGCGGTCTGTTCCTTTCGTAAAGACCTTCCAACCCTTATCAACCTTTTTGATTTCGTAAGGCATTATGTTTATTATATGCGAATATAAAATATTTGATTTATTTCGTGTAAATGTATTCTTTTTGTTGTGCGACGCTGTGTCCCATCTTCTCTGCGTCTTCGCTCTGCTCCTGCGTCAGTTTGCCATACTTGTCAGTCAGGTAAGCGTGTCGCAATTTGCTACTGCCCGTGCCTTTTCCAAGTGCCGAGTTCAAGATGCGTGTGATTGCGTTGAGTTGTGATACTGGTTCGCCGTCGGCATACACGAGAAACTTCACAGCAGAAGTATCTTTCGGTAAGCGACCTTTGACAAGAAGAGGGTGATGCTTGTAGTAGATTTGTAGCACACGCTTCAATTCTGGTTCAACTGCCTCGGTCTGCGTCCCATACTTCTTATCGGTTTTATATTTGTGGAACACGAACTCCTGTGGGTCTTTGAGCGTGATATAGTTGCGGTCTTCTGGCAACTGGGGTGAGTTCTTATCTATAATAAAGGCATTCAGGTAATCGCCGTTGCGACGGGGTGCTTGAAGCGTGTAAAGCGACACAACCACCCATTTCAACAAGATTTCATATTGCGGTGGTGTGAGTTGCTTTGCTTCGGCAAAGGAGGCAACCTGATTACCAAGCGTGTTGCGTTTCTCGGTGATTTCGTCCCATTTTGGTAGGGTCTCGGGGTCGTGCTTGATTTCTTTGACCTCCTTATTTTTTGTCAGCATCATATCGTAATATTTGGTGTATAACTTCTTGTGCTTGGGTTGCGTTCCGCCCAGATTGAGTGCCGACACAATCGCAATATAAAAGTTGCGTTGTGTTGTTGGTGCGTAATCCTTCAATCTCTCGGCGATTGTCTCGGGTTTCTCCAAGAACTTAAAATCGGTGAGTGGCGACCCACCATTCAGTTTTCGCAAATTACTAAAATATAACTTCTGCGACGATTGCGAAATATTTGCGTCGCTAAATCTCTCGGCAAGATTATTCTCAAATGAGTTCATATTATTCTTCCTATAATATAAACCAATATATTTTTTATGTGAGTTTTGACGATTAGATTATTTGGGTGAGTAGATTAACAGGAATAAAAATATAATCCTGTTCTGTGTCATAACCGAGGCGGTCTTGACGGCAGTAGGGGGCAATCGTGAAATTGCTAAATGTTTCCTTGTCGTAGGTGATATAAAATAATCCATCATCAAACTTGAATAAAAAAATATTACCTGTTGGATTTTCCGCCAGTAGTTTTCCAAGGGGGAGCATAGTCGTTGCGAACCTGTTGCGTTTCAATCTGCGTGTTTTCAGTTCATATTTCGTGCCACTTTCGCTGGTGTAGTCATACCTGCTGTATTTATCCTGTGCCTTGACAATCGTGTCGTCTGTAAAATACCTGCGGAGAGTAGTTAGTATGCTGTCCTCTGCGTTGCGTCCATATTCATAATCACGATTGAACGCCTCTTTTTGTTGAATAGCAACCGAACACATTTTAGATTATATATTACCTAAATATAATAAATAATCCAGTTTTACCGCAAATAATCTAATTCTCATATTCCAATTCTTCTTCTGGGATTTCTTCCTCTACATCTTCGGTGTATTCATAAAACTTCACCCATTTTTGACCGCCTGATTTTGTGATTTGGATTTCATTATAAGTGAGTGCTTGTAAAAGGTGTGAAGGTGTTAATCTGTTTCCTGTGTATGAATTGTATTTCTTCAATAGGTCTCCTGTGCTGTGCGTATGCTCTGTTTTCCACGCTTTCAATTCTTCGCCTCGTATGTCTTGTGGTTCGCTTTGCTTCTTGAAATGAGTGTCAAACCACGCCTTAAAATGATTGTTGTCGGCAACATAATCATCAACCGCCTCCTTCGCCATATCAGGCATCTCAATACTTTCAAGGTCTTTGTATTTTTCAGCATTTTCAATCATATAAAGCATAAACTCCTTGATAAATAGTGGGTCATCTTTTAGTTCTTTGAGTTTGCTATTTCCCACTTTTTCATATTTGTTTGATGGGTCTGGATTGGTCTTGAACGAACACAGAAAGGGGTGAATACTCAATCTGCGTAAGAGACCTCTATCCAATTTGCGGAGTTCAGGTTTGTTATTACAAGACAAGAATACCGTAAAGCGAGGAAGAAACTCTTTGCTGTTTGAAAAGAGCAACCTTGCTTTGATTGGGTCTCTTCCTGAAATTGCTTTCATAAGGTCAATATTCATATAACAACTCTTTTCGCCGTTGTCTGGTTCGCTGACAAGCACAATTCTCGTGCCTTCTGTTTGGGCGAGGTCGCTATTTGCTTGACCTGCTTTCAACACGCTTGTAAGGAATGTTTGTTCTGCTTGAACCACATAGTCGCCTCCTGCTGATTTCAGGTATGAAGTCAAGATGCCTTTGCCGTTGCCTCCTGTGCCTGATAAGATATGAAGCATCTCAAATCGGTTCGTGAAGAACGCCAAACAAGCACACTTGATAAAATACTCACGCAGGTCTTTATCAGGGAATATGCTTTCAATAATCGCAATAACTTTCTTGCGTTGGTTGGTGTCGCTCCTCCTATCACCCATATTGTAGCGAGTGGTCTTGCTGATAAAGTCGCTTGGTTTGATTTGGCGGTAGTCGCAGATTTGAAGGTCATACACACAATCCTTAAACGCGATTAGGTTGGTATTTGCGTCCATCTTTGCGTCCAGTTCTTCCTTTTCAACAAAGCACAATTTCGGTAGGAAACTGGCGATATTTTCAAGGGGTTTTCGGTCGCCAAGTCGCCGATACTCTTTCAAAAGTGTCGCACTTCTATCCTTTGTCTTTTCATCAAGAGGATTGAGGTTCTTGCGTTGGTCTTCAACAATTTCACGCAGGACATCACTAATCACATTTGTAATGCCTACTGGTATTTTTTTTCCTGTATTGTAATACCGATTATTTTCTCGTATCTCCCACCACTCACTAATTTCGCTGTAAAAGTAGCGGTCAGGACGAACCGAGTAGAACATTTTGGCATATTCAATATCGGCAACACCCATATCCAGATGCTTATAAAAGTCCCTGCGTCGCTTTTGGAGTGCTTCAAATAAAGGTTTGTTGTCGCTCTTCAACCAGTTCCACAAAGTCGCTTGGGTTAGACCACCTTCTTTGCGGAACTTGATGCCTTCAAATATGGATTTGTTGTTATTTTTGTCATATGTCGTGCCTTGTTTGCGTTCGTCGCAAATCTTATCAAACATCTTGTAGTCCCAGTTCTCTTGACGCACGACAATCAGCATCTTCAACCAGTCATCATAACTGGCAAATCGCTTTTGTGCGAGACCCTTGAATAGTTGTTCGGCGAGGTTGCTGTCTTCTGCTGGTTCTTGTGCTGGTTCTTCTGCTTCTGCTGGTTCTGGTGCTTGGTTTGGCATTTCTGCTTTTACTGGTCTTGCTGGTCTTGGAGCAGGGGCAGGAGGTTCAATTTTTTCGCAATCGTGCGGAATGTGCTGTATCACATTATCAAGGATAGACCCCTTGACAATCTTGCTGATGCGTTCAGGTTGCTCTTCATATTTGTAGGCATTCACCGCCCTCACTTTTCCATTCACACGATAAACTTGCGTATCAAGGTTGAGCGTATTTTCTTTGTTTTCAGTATTGATTTCAATCGTATCGCCGAGGATTGCTTGGAGTTCAGGCAGAGTGTTTTGAACCGCATAATCTTTAATCATATGACAGGTTGGAAACACTTTGTTATATATTAGGGTGAAACTAATTTTTTTGACAATCTTCCTAATTCTCATCATCCTCCCATTTAATTTTTTCGCATCAAACTTTAATGCTTGAAAGTGCGACGAGTTCCTGACACCAATTATGCGGTCATCACCGCAGAACTTTTGTTGGCATTCAGCGACAATCTTGTTGAAGGTTGCTTCGTCGGTGTCGGCAGACATCTCGCCATCAACATCAACGAACAGGCGACAAGGTGTCCCTTCCATCAATACTTCAAAGGCATTATTCACATTTTCAAGCACCTTGATATTGCTCTTTGGAAGCGTGTAGTGGTTGTCTTTGACCTTGATGTCGGTCAGCAGTCCGTCCATAAGGACAATTTCGGCGGAGGCGGAGGGGGAGGCACACATTTTAGTTGTTATATACTTATATAAGATAATATTTCTTTAAGTTCTTTTGGAATTAAATGTTTTGGAATAATCAAATCGCCTAAATGAATGTCCTACTTTAAGTAGATTTTTACATAAAAACAAATCAATTTTTTTCCTAAATGCTTGAATGAAAAATCTAAAATGTGCGATTTCTTGATTTTAGATTTTTCCTAAATATTCGGCGGATTAATTGGCGGATTGTTGCTGTCCCTGTGATTGCTGATATTGCTGGTATGCGACTGCCCGTTGATGGTGGGCGGACTTGTTGTGGTGCGACTTGTTGAAGTAAGTATAATTCCCGAAGCAGATAGAACATACCTGCGTCCCTTTTTCTTGACATTTGGCGTAGAACTTTGTGTAGTATTTGTGCTGATACTCGGGCGTTTGGGAAGGATATTTGGGTTTGACTGGAATGGCGATTTCTGCGGACATCTTTGAGTTATATATTACTAATAGATATTATTTAAGTTGTTTTAGTAGAACATTACTTTTAAATCAAATCAATTTTTTTTTAAATCCCGTTATTAAGTATTTTATCACTTATAGTAGTGGAGGTGGGGTAGGTGGGGGTAGGTGGGGTAGGTGAGGTGAGGTGGGGTGATTTCCATTCCATTCCTATATGCTGTTTTTGGGGTTTTGGGAAATGAGAAAGGATTGTAAAACACTTCACCCTACCCCACCTACCCCACCTACCCCCACCCCACCTACATTAAGTCAAAAGTCAATTAAAGAATGCTACGCATAACCCAAATAAAATATTGCGAATATATAAAGATGCCGAAAAAGGAAATAGCATATGTGCCTGAATTGGAAAAATTATTGAAAGAGCAGGGCGAACAAGCAGAGAGTTATAGCATACTCCACAACCTCGCATACGAGAAGTATCAGTTTAGAAGTAATATTATCAATATTCCCGTTATTGTGCTTTCAAGTGTGATTGGATTGGCGACAGGAATGAATATTCAAAGCGACGATATGTATATCATTCTCTCTGCTGGGTCAATCTTCGTGAGCGTAATCAAGAGTATTGATAGTTATTTTCAACTTCAAAAGAGGGCAGAGGGACACCGAATATGCTCCCTTCAATTCTCGCAAATCTTCAAACGCATACAGATTGAATTGTCGCTTCAAAGAGATATGCGAACCAATCCAAAGGATATGTTGGCATTAATCAAGACCGACCTGAAAAACCTATTTGATATTGCCCCGTTGATTGATGAGGACATCATTCAAAAATACAACAATCTCTACAAGAGTGAGAGTGGTGTATCAAAACCGCCAATCACGAATGGATTGACGCATATTCAAGTCGCAGACGAGAACCCGTATGCGACAAGAAAAGTCCTTGATAAAATCAAAGTCGCACAAGAATTAGGGATTGCGTATGACCCTGATATTGACGCACTTGGAGGGAACGAAGACCCAGAAGTTATAATGCGAGTAAAACCGCTCGGGGAGCAAGAGTTTCAAGAAATAAAAATTGGCGACATACAAGAAGAAACACCTTCGGGTATTGATGTCGTAGATATTCCAGAGGGCGGTGTAAGCGTTTAGTCCTCTTCCCCCTCACCACCCACAAACCACATACTTTTTTCAGTCATAATGATTTGTGGATAATTTTTGAAAATACAGCACCAACGGGTAGGCAATTTTTTAATATCTGCGATTTCTTGCTTCCCCAATCCCACATATTCAGTCAGGAGATAATTCACACCCCTAACAGAACCAGAATGCGGAAAATAAACGACAATATGACTTTCATTTAAAATCCTGCGTGTCTCACCCTTGTTGGTGGGAAGATGGTTGGTATTGATACACGAGGTCTTGGTATGCCTACCAGTTTCAAGAATAGAGTTCAAGATTTTATAAACTGCTTCTCGGTGCTTTTTATCGCTGATTACATCAATATCATCAAAGACACAGCAACTATCCTTCAAGTCATCAATTTCAAGGGGGTCGCTAATCAGGTTCGCACCAATCTTGATACGCTTGACACCGCTGATTTTATCAAGGGTTTCGTCCTCTTTGAGGGCGGAAAAAATGTAAATGGGGTTCTTGGGATATTTCTTCTTGTATTGCTCCAAATAACCAGCGGTGAAGGTGGTTTTGCCTGACCCTGATGGTCCAGTTATATACAGAATATCCCTTTCTTTTTTTGTGTCTGGAACAACCTGAAACTTTGCGTCCTCGGGCAAGGTCAAGCAACTAAAAGTTTTGTCAGTTTTAGAATTGACCTCACCTTGCGGTGCGACACTTATTAAGCGTTTGTCTAATGCTCCACCTGTAATCTTCGCAAGAGGACGACCAATATTCGCAAGATTAAACTCGTTCATATTATAATAATCTATATAATATAAACCAACATAAAAAAATCTACGGCAGAACTGATTTATGCGATTTCAACCATACTTGCGTCTGCTTTTTGATTTGTGCGTCTAATGCTTTGATTGCCATATCAATCTCTCGCTCGGTTCGTAAAGGTTTGCCGATTGCGGTGCTGACATCTTGAAGATTGACCCTGACCTTTTCGCCAAGATTTTTCCCTGATACGCCACTTTCCAAGATGAGTTTGACTGCTTTGAGGTTGCTTGACAGCGAATACAACTTGCCCGTTTCACTATTGAATAGGGAAGAAAGTTCAACCATTCTATCTTTGTTGCCCTCCAAGCGATAGACACTAAATAACCTTTTGAGTGCCTTGTATGGATTTCCTGCCGACCAATAATGTTTGTAATCCTCGCTGATTGTTTTGATAAGGATTTCGTCAGCAGGAACATCTTGGAATGCGTAGATGATGGAGAGTTCTGTCAATTTATTCGTGTCCCGTATATAGATGACTGCGTCAATTTTGATATAATCAATATCCTTGACTGCTTTATCCACCTTGTCGCAATCCAAGGGAGAGATGTCCTGCGGAAAGAACTTTTCCTTGCTTCCGTCCTTGTTTTGGATTTTTAATTCAATAAACCAAATATCGTCCATTTCATCAACCGACTTCAAGATGCGTTTGAGTTCGGCACAAATCTTCTGTGCCGAGAGATTTCTATTGCTTACGGGCGATAGAAGGTCATAATCACTAAAAAATTGCTGGGTCTTGAATGAAGATGTGCCGAGTTGAACGACTGGCGAATTATCTAATTTGAGAACGGCGACAAACTTGCGAATTGCCTCGTCTATTCCTTGTTTTGTTTCCGCAATATCCATTTTTATATAATGATAGAAAAAAAACTTACCTTGATTACCTGATTTTCGTTCCCACAACGCCGACGCTTCTTACTTACGCTTGGATTGAAACTGCTTCTGCTTCTCTGCCTTTTCCGCATCCTTCTTCGCCTTGCGTTCCTCTGCTTCTTTCGCCTTGCGTTCCTTCTCACGCTTCTCCTCTTCCTTGCGTTCTTGTTCCTTGACTTCAAGTGCCTTCAAGCGACGCTCAAAATCCTCTTGACGCTTCTTGTCCTCCTCTGCGTCCCTTACCTTGCGTTCTTCGTCAATCTTCGCCTGACGCTCACGCTCCTCACGCCTTCTCCAATATTCTTGCTCTTTTGCTTCAAACTCTCTTTCTTCGCGTGCTTCGTCTCTGCGTCTTTTTTCACTTGCTTCGGCGACAACTTGGACTGGAACAAAGTCCAATCTCGCTCCTTGCCTTCCACCTTTGCGGAAACTTTTGACTTTTTCCTTCAAGGCAGTCCAAGTGAAACTCTTTTGAGAAGGAAACTTTTGAATTGTGAGATGAATATGCTCGTAGATGTCATCTCCCTTTTCACGCAGGTTCAAACGAGCAATCAACACAAGAGCATTACAATCATCACAGCAACGAGCGTTGTAAATCGGTTGAGCGTTGTGTCCGTATCCTCTGTATGTCGCCTCGCACATACAGCATATATGTTTTTCATTTTCTTTCTTCTTGTTTCCACCGCCCAAGATGCTTTGAATGAACTCCTGTTTGCGTTCCAAATCCCACTCACCATAAGCAGTTGCCGTTCCATCTTCGCCGAGGTCAAGGCACATTCCAACATTCTTCATTATGCTTTCCATTCTGTCTGTGTTCTACTTCTTTGAGTTGCTTATCACTTAAAGAATGAATGAAAAACCAAATCAATTTTTTTTCAAAATAGAGGAAAATCCACGCATCTTGATAAAAATCAAAAATGAGAAAAAAATTGATTTCCAAAAAAAATTGATTTGTTTTCCAATCTTTTCTTTAAGTGGCATTCAACTCAAAGAACAAGCAATAATGGAGAACCGAACTTACACTCACGCACAAATGGAAGCAGTTAAGAAGCAGAGGGCGTTTGCTTGGGCGAAGGTTTATGAACTACACGGACAAGGAGCGGAACAGGCAGGAGCAATTGGAGGAATGTTTGCTCGTGTTGGAGGTCGCCTTCAACGCCCAGCGGAGTTTCCACCCCACATCACCGAGGCACTTTGGGAGATGGCGAACCGATTGAATGAGACCTACACTTGTCCTATCTGTATTGATTTGACAACCAAGGAGACATTCCACTTGACACCTTGCGGACATATCCTCTGTAAGGGGTGCTACGAACACTTGTGCGACCACACACCAGTTAATACCAAACCCAAGTGTCCCACTTGTCGCCGAAACATTTAGAAAATATTATTACATTAAGGAACAATTAGGGCAGGGGTCGCCCTTTTTTTTCTGTTGTAATATTATAAAAATGAGTTCTTATTTAACCCCGTATAATGTCGCAATAGCGAACAAACAGCGAGGATATGATGTAGCAAATCTGCGAAACGACGCATATCACGCATCTCAAACACCGCTCCACGGCGGTCAAATGCGAGGTGATACTTTGCGTCAAGGCGATTTCCAGTTGGAAGGTGGCGACTTTTGGAGCGACTTTGCTGACGGGTTTATGTCTGTTATGCGACCAGTCGGTCAAGTCGCACAGGTAGTCGCACCATTTTTAGGTGCTGGTGAAAGTGGCGGAAAGGCGTGCCGTTGCCCTCCTCGTGGTAGTGGTTTGTCTGGCGGTGATGAAATTGTTGATGCTGAACCTGCTGTTCTCAACCCTGATTTGAACTCTACGGGACTTTTCCACGGATACGGAATGTCAGGCGGATACAACGAGAATATTTCAGGAATGGGGATGTCGGGTGGCGACTTTTTGAGCGACCTTGGTAATATTGCTTCGCAGGTTGCCCCTTTTCTGCCTTTGCTTGGTCTTGGTAGGAAGAGCAGTTCTGTTGATAAGACCAGAGCGGTTGGTCGTGCCTTGATGGGTTGCGGTTTCTTTGATGACCTTTTGGACGGAATTGGCAAGGTGGGACAGGTTGCTTCGTCTCTTGCCCCTCATATTGAGACAGGTATGAAACTTTACGACAAGTATGGTAAGGGTATGTCGGGTGGAGCAAAGAAGAATTATGAAAAACTCGGTAAGAAGATGTTTGCCGAGTTGAAGGCACTCCACGGAGCAGGTTTATCAGGTGGCGACTTCTTGGGCGACCTTGGCAATTTCGCCTCGCAGATTGCCCCGTTTGCCCCCTTGTTGCTGGGTCTTGGTATGTCAGGCGGACAGGGCGAACTTGATATGTCTTACCTTGAACCCTTCGTCAGCGGATTTGGAATGTCAGGCGGGTCGTTTATTGATGATTTGATTTCGGGTATTAACAACGCACTCGGTAAAGTGGGGGATTTTGTAGAGGGGTCGGTCAATAAAATCGGCGACTTGGTTGAGAAGGGGGCAAAGGCAACGAGCGACGGACTTGATAAGGTTATGCCTGTTGTTGAAAAAGTGGGTAAGATTGCCGACACCGCTGGTAAAGTCGCAGGTCTTTTTTCAGGCAAGAAGGGGGAGGGAATGTCAGGCGGAGCGTTGTCATACTCGGGGAATATGGCTATGGCAGACGCTATGGGCGATATTTTTAGCGGAATGGGAAAAGCAAAGAATACTCGTGTTCTGTCAGGCAAACAGCAACTCTACAAGGGTGGCAATATCGCAAATGACGGACAACCTCCTTTCAATAAACCCGCAAACGCAGGTATGTCGGGCGGTAATAGTGCCGAGTTGGTTGCCTTACAGCAACGCAGTAATGTTAATCAACCCTATATGACTGGTGATGGCGTGAGCGGTGGCAAGGCACAGGCAGGACCAAAATATATCGTCAAGGCAGGCGATTATTGCTGTTTGCCTTCCACGAAAAATATGCCCTGTAATGGTGTCCCTCTCACCAAGGCATTTATGAATGATTTTGCGAAGCGTAGCAAGGATTATAGCACCTATCGTCAGGGCAAGGACTACGAAAAAGTTGAACGGGGTATGAGTAAATTGAAGAAACCTCGCAAGGCAACCAAGTCAGTAGGAACATCTAAAAAGATTACTGGTATGGGTGAGGCAGGAAACAGCGAAAGTTTAGACGAAATTGAGGCAACTGACGCTCTTGTCAAAGACCTCGCCTCCGCCAACCCTGCTGTGAATGCCTCTCCTGCTGGTGGAAAGCGTCCTGCTTCAAAATGGATAGAACACGCCAAGGCATATGCCAAGGCACACGGCGTCTCTTACAAACAGGCACTCAAAGATGCCAAGGCAACTTATCGTGGTGCTGGTGCGAGTGGTGGCGACTTTTGGAGCGACCTCGGGAATGTAGCATCCACCGTTGCCCCTTTTCTTCCGCTCCTACTTTAATCTCGCATAAGATTAAAGGAAGGAAAATGTGGTTGAAAATCGTTAGTGGTGTATTCTATTATGTTTTTCCTTCTGTTGCTGATATTGCTGTTTATCTTTTCATTAAAACTTTGGTGAATAGAGCGTTGAAGTAGATTATTTTTTATCTATTTAGATTATATAGATATAGAATGTGGTTTTATTTACCCGAATGGTTGAAGTTTTGGAAGCGGTGGGGTCAAGATGAGGAAGACCGCAAGTTGAGTGATATTATCAAGCGTCGTGCCGAAGAGCAGAATGCGGTGATTGACCGCAAAATTGAAGAGATTAAAGAAACTGAAAAGTTCCAAAGTTATTTGCCCGATAAGGACTTTTTTGAGTAGTTGGACCAAATCATAAACTTTTATTATTATTTTCTTGGAGCAAACCAAAAATAATAATATTTTAGCAATATATAAGATGGATAGATTGAAGAAACTTTTGGACGCTCACCCCGTATCACACCAAGGCGATAAGAAAAACACACAGGGGTTAAGTCGTGAGGCAGAGCGGACGCAACTCAACACCGCTGACGCAAGATTTAACAAGCAGGTATATCAAAATGAGATGAAACAGGCAAATCTCTACGAGCAGAGCGAGATGCCTCCTTCTCCTGCTGATGTAGGTGTTTCCTTCAAGATTGGGTCGTTCGTGAATAAACTTTCACAAATGCTCGGGTTCAAGACCGACATTTATTCGCAAATATCAGCACTCTTGAACCTTGGAACAGCACCTTCCCGCCTTATCCAAGATGCCCGTTTGATTAGTTTAAGCACAGATTATTTCAAGGTTGTTGATATTATTGCGACCTATAATGAACTCGTAAATTACATTTCTCTCTACGCACCGCAGATAAGGGCATCAAGCGATTTTGCGAACGGTGTGAATACCACATATCTCCTGCCCCTCATTCAACTTTTAAAACAAACCGCACAACTCTATTTGGGGTCGTTTAATGCTTTCCCTTCTGGACGACAGGCAGGAGCAGATAGGGAGGCATTTGAACGCTTCCGCAAAGGTTCGGCAGAAGGATACGCAACCTGTATGCTTATGGCGGACAATCTCTCCAACGCAATCTACACAAGCATAACCAAGAAAGATATTGCGAGATATGAAGCAAGTAAGCAGATTTTATCACAGACATTCAGTAAAAATCCTCTTCCTGTTGTCCCCGTTGGACCGCCTCCTCCGCCTCTTCAACCACCCCAGCAACCCCAGCAGGGACAGCAAGGAGGACCAGCACCCCAGCAACAACCAGCACAACCAGCAGGACCTCAACCAGAACCACCACAAGGCGGTTATGCGTCAGCAGAAGATTTGGTTCGGGCGTATGTCTCATATCAAATTGGGGAAGGTATGGACGCAGGACAAGTATTAAATAGTCGGCGTTTAGGTCAGGCAAACGACCTTGTAAAAGATATTCTTGCGTTTAGAGGCGGACAAGCGTTTAGTGGAAATGCTGTTAAAAAGGCACTTCCTATTGTTCGGGCAGAACTTCAAGCACAGGCACAAGCACAGGCACAGCAGGGACAACCAGCACGCCCAGTATCTCCCGTTGGACCACGACAGAGACAACCATCAGTCCCTCGCAGACAACGCAGACAACTTGGAGCAGTAGAACAAGCATACGCCGACGACGGAGGCACAGACAACAACCGAAATGCGAACTATCGTCTCCAACCTATCCCTGAAATTGATGGTATAGAAAATACTGATGTGTGGAATACATATACCAATTTAGAAGATGCCGAAGGTAGAGCAATCGCACCAGCAGAACACAGATTACTATTTGATGCGTTGCCTCCGTCTATCATATCCAAATTGCGTCGTCAGCAACCCGACGGAACTTTTGATTTGGACGCACAGACGGCATCACAGGACAGTTTAGAACCTTGGATTAGAAATGTGAGAATGATTAGACAGGCGTGGGCGAATGCTTACGGGCAACAAACAGGACAACGCATAAATAGCGAAGACCTGTATGGTCTCGGGAATGAGGAGTTCTTGCGTGGAAGCGGAATTATGGATACATTAAGCGGTTGGGCGAGTAAGGCAGGAGACGCTGTGAGCGGTTTGTATAACACAATCGCAAAGAATATGCCGACTATGAGTGATGTTCGCAGGGCAACCAGTAGAATTGTGCCTGACAAGTTTCAAGATTATATCCCGTCAGGTCTCCAACGCACCTTTGCCGACAAGGCAAAGGACTTCTTTGGGTTTGGTCGTAGTGAGTTGGAGGCAAAAAAGCGACTTGCTGAACTGGCAAGGGGCGATAATCGTATCGTGGATATGTCGCAGGGCAGGGAGAGGCGTGAGAAGATGATGCCCTTCATTAACGAGTTTGACCCCAAGGCAGAGTTCTTGAAACGCAGAGGCGAGGTTCTTGCTGGTGGAGTTCAATACGGGGTGAATGAAAACATTAACGACCTCTTGCCGTATGAGATGTATGGTGGAAATGTTGATTATGATGATAAAGAGGAAATGACACCCTTCAAACGCAGGATTGGTATGCCTAATCCCTTCGCACCTATTAGCAAGGTTGATACGCTTCCTATTCGCCCTGTTCTTGCTTCTAATGCTACGGATATTGACGAGACGCTCCTGCCCTTCCAGCAACTCTTCTCTACTGCTCGTTCGGGACACGCAAAGGAGATGGAGAAACCGAAGGATATGGACGAGAACCCTGACCCGATTAGAATTACCAACGAGAACTGGAAGGTATTTACGGGCAAAATGGCAAAACCCAAATACAAATTGTCATA
>Ga0194133_10002488_pt1 | contig 28250 bp, 26 predicted proteins | sample TA2KigOf40mmetaG_FD_155448 | JGI IMG/M metagenome (GOLD analysis project Ga0194133, IMG submission 155448) | Freshwater microbial communities from Lake Tanganyika, Tanzania - TA2015055 Kigoma Offshore 40m | ecosystem: Environmental > Aquatic > Freshwater > Lake | place: Tanzania: Lake... | reverse complement strand
GGTGCAGGGTCAGGCGGCGGCCGCCGCAACCTGACCGGCCTTGTAGCTGCGCAGCAAGCGCTCAACGGCCGGGCTCAGGTCGGCTCCGTGTTGCGTCCAGTGATCGAGGCGATCCAGGGCAATGCTCAGGCGGGTCTCCTTGCCGGCGGCAATCGGGTTGTAGAAGCCGATGCGCTCGATAAACGCGCCATCCCGCCGGTTGCGCTTGTGGGTAGCCACGATGCTGTAGAAAGGGCGCTTCTTTGCGCCTGCCCGGGAAAGTCGAATCACTACCATGGAGCGTCCTCACGACACAGTGATGAAAAGGTCAACTCGGCAGTATAACTGCTGGTTGTCTGCAGTGCCCTCGCCGGCGGCTCAGCGGCCAGGCGGCTCAGCGGCCCTTCGCCTCGGCGACCCGCCATCCCAGAGCCGTATGGGTCCGCCCATGCGCTGTATACTTTAGGGCTTTGGGTCCGCCCATGCGCTGTATACTTTAGGGCTTTGCGCGCAAAGCAGCCGACGGCTTTGTTTGCTGCGTTCGGGAAGCGTGACTCCGTTTCTCGTGCCGCTCAACTTCAACGGCCCGCCGCAGGGAAAGACCGGAGAACAGGATGGATCTGATCAGACAACTGGAACAGGAAGAAATCAGCCGCCTTGGTAAGACGATTCCTGCGTTCGCTCCGGGCGACACCGTGATCGTGAATGTGAACGTTGTGGAGGGCAACCGCAAGCGCGTTCAGGCCTACGAGGGCGTGGTGATTGCCAAGCGGAATCGGGGCCTGAATTCCTCGTTCATCGTCCGCAAGATTTCTTCCGGCGAAGGGGTGGAGCGGACTTTTCAGACCTATTCGCCGCTCATCGCGTCGATCGAGGTAAAGCGCCGCGGCGATGTACGTCGGGCGAAGCTTTATTACCTGCGCGAGCGCTCGGGCAAGTCGGCGCGCATCAAGGAAAAGCTTCCCGGGCGCGCGCCTGCGCCGAAGGCTGCGGTCTGACCGGTTCCGATGGCCGAGGCCGGAGCAGCGAGGTCTCGTCCCAGGATCAGTGACCCGCGTGCAGTGCCCAGTGAGGTCGCGCGCGACGATCTTCCGGCACTTGAACCGCACAAGCTCTCCCCGCAGCGGTGGCGCGAGATCTTTGCCTCGAGGCGAAGCTGGAAACCGGAGTTGCATGGCGATCGCACACGCTGGGTTGAGGGGCCGGTGCGGGATGCGGCGGTGTTGCTTGCGCTCACCTGCGCAGGCGGAGTTCTGCTCACCCAACGCACCTCCGGACTTCGCCACCATGCGGGACAGGTTGCGTTTCCGGGCGGAAGGGTCGAAGCCTCGGATGCAACCGTCGCCACCGCAGCGCTGCGTGAGGCGCACGAGGAGATCGGTCTCGGCCCGGACCGGGTCGAGATACTCGGAGAACTACCCGAGTACCTCACGGGGTCGGGATTCAGGATTCGCCCTGTGGTGGGACTCCTGCGCGATCCAATCGACCTGCGCCAGCATCTGCAACCCGATCCGCGCGAGGTGGCCGCAGTCTTCGAAACCCCGCTCGCGTTCATTTTCGATCCCGGCAATCACCGCAGGCATCACTGGCTTGCAGACGAAGGACCCCGGATCTTCTATTCGATGCCGTGGGACTGCGCAGATCCACGCCAATACATCACGCTCGATGCGGCGGACAGCATCACGGCTCGCGGAGGCGAGGCCCTGCGGGTTGCCGGATCGCGCCAGTTCATGATCTGGGGGGCCACTGCGGCGTTACTGCGCAACTTCTATCATCTGGTGTATGCGCACCGCGAGCTGATCGACCCGGCACGCTGAGGCACAATCGTCGCCATGGGATTTCTGGCGCTTGTTTTCGCGCTGCTGATCGATCAGGGGCGCAACCTGAGGGTACGGGTCTGGATCGGCCTGCAACTTGAACAGCTCGCCGATCGGCTGCGGCGCCTGAGCGACATCGGGGGCGAACGCGACGGCTGGAAGGCCTGGGGACTGATGATGCTGGCCGCTGCGGGCGTGGCCATCGGGCTCGACATGCTTGCGGTGAAGCTGCATCTGCTCTTGCAGTTTGCCTTGCACGTGGCGGTGCTCTACCTCTTCGTTGGATTCCGCCGTTTCAGCGCGCCGTTTTCGGCAATCCAGCGCGCTTTCGCCGAGGGCGATGCAAGCCGTGCCTTCGTGATCCTCCAGGCCTGGCTCGACGGCCGCGACCTCGACGATGCGCCGTCGCTGGCGTCGGGATCGCAGGCGGAGGAAATCGACTCGAGGGATCGCAGGCGGAGGAAATCGACTCGAGCGCGGTGTGCCGCCAGGCGATCGACCATGCGCTGATCGCGTCACACCGCAACGTCTTCGGCCCCCTGATTGCCTACATTCTCTTGCCAGGCATCCTCGGACCTGTCCTCTACAGGGTGGCCGAGGTCATGCTTCAGCGCTGGCGCCTGCCCTCGGATGCAGCGAGTTCCGAGCGTCTTTCGATTGAACACTCCGAGCGGCACGCGCTTGCAGCCCAGCAGGGGTTTCGATGGCTGGACTGGATCCCGGTGCGCCTCAACGCTGCTGGACTCACGGTGGTGGGCAATTTCGAGGATGCGGTGTTTTGCTGGCGTGGCGCAGTTGCAGCGTCGGCCGCTGGCGCAGCATCAGGAGCGGGATTGTCGGGCTCGGCCACCATGACTTCGGGGGAGCGGACTTCGGCGCGGTCAGCAAACACCGACGAGTCCCGGGCAATCCTGATCGCCACTGCGAGCGGAGCGCTTGGCCTGCGGCTCGCCGATCCGGTCCTTGAGGGGCAGTGGGTGAGCGAGGGGTTCGAGTGGCAGGGGGCTGCGGCGGATCCTTCGGGACTGCGCAGCGCCGTAGGTCTCGTGTGGCGCAACGCGGTGCTCTGGGTGAGTCTCTTCGCACTCCTCACGATGGCGGGTTGGCTCGGCCGCTAACGGCAAGACTTCATCGACGCAGGAAGCGTTCCTGTTCCTCCACGAGTTCCTCCCAGATGCGCATCCGTTGCGCGTCCACTTCGCCACGGTCGACTGCGGTGCGGATCGCACAGTCGGGCTCGCCGAGGTGGCGGCAGTTGTGAAAGCGGCACCCTCCCAGGCGCTCCTTCCATTCGGGCAGCGCGTGCGCAATCTCCGACAGGGTCAAGTGGGCAAGGCCGAATTGCTGAAAGCCGGGCGAATCAATGATCCGTGAGCCGGGTACTGCGGGGCTGTCGAGCGCAAAGGAGCGGCTGAAGGTGGTGGTGTGTTTGCCCGACTGCAGTGCGAGCGACCATTGCTGGGTCCGCAGCGCTGCATCGGCCACCAGGCGGTTGATCAGTGTGGACTTGCCCATGCCGGATTGGCCCAGCAGCAAGGTGGTGCGTCCCTGCAAGGCCGCAAACCAGTCGCTGCGATGCATGGCCTCCGGGCTGTCGTAACGCGCGGAAAGCTCAAAGACCTTCAACCCGAGCCTCCGATACACCGCGAGCCTCGGGTGGAGTACCCGCGTGCTTTCCGCCCTGTCGGCCTTGTTGGCGAGCCACAGCAGGGGTATGCGGGCGCTGGCAGCGGCGCACAGCACACGCACCGCGAGTTGCTCGGAGAAGGGTGGCTCGGCCGCGAGCACATAGGCGATCTGGTCGATGTTGGCGGCGAGGGTCTTGCTGCGTGTCGCGTCGCTGCGCAGCATGAGGTTTCGGCGCGGATGGAGTGCCTCGATCACCGCCTGACCGATGCCGCTTGGCTGGGCTTCCACTTCGTCGCCCACGCATAAATCGTGCCGACGTCCCCGGGTGAGCGCAATGCGCTCGCGTGTTTCTCCCTCGATCGCCACTGCATGGTGCCTGCCGTGGCTTGCAAGGATCCGTGCCCTCACGGGCCAGACGCGGTGCTGCGCTTCAGGCTTCGGCGCCGGCCTGCTGCTCTGGAGGTCATCAGGGCGTGCTGGCGAGCGCTCGCAAGCGCGCAATCCGGATCGGCGCTGGCGGGTGTGAATCGTAGATTGCCGAGTGGAGTGGGTCAGGTGTGAGCGTTGCCGCGTTGTCCTTGTACATTTTCACCAGCGCCGAGATCAGATCGGCGGCTTGCGTTTGTTGCGCGGCGTAGGCGTCAGCTTCGAACTCGTGCCGGCGCGACCACCAACTCATCAGCGGCTGCAGCGGGAAGAGAAAGGTTGGGAGCGCCAGCGTAAAGAGGATCAGCGCGCAGGCGGCCTGCGAGCCCGGCAGCGGCACCAGGCCAAGGCCCCGATAGAACCACGGTTGCTCCATCACCCAGCCGAGCAGGGCGAGGGCGGCCAGGCTCATCACTGCGCTCACCAGCATGCGCTGCAGGATGTGTCGATGCCTGAAATGACCGAGTTCATGCGCGAGGACCGCTTCGATTTCGCTCGCACCAAGTTGGCTCATCAGCGTGTCGAAGAAGACGATCCGCTTGGCGCGGCCCATCCCGGTGAAGTAGGCGTTGCCATGTGCGGATCGGCGGCTGCCATCCATCACGAAGAGGCCCTGGCTCGAGAATCCGCAACGGCGAAGAAGTGCCTCCACGCGGTCACGCAGGGGACCGTCTTGGAGCGGCTCGAAGCGGTTGAACAGAGGCGCAATGAGCGTGGGCCAGAGCACCATCACAACGAGCTGGAAACCGATCCAAGCAGCCCATGCCGCGATCCACCAGTGCTCGGCAGTGCGGTCCATCAGCCACAGCACCAGCACCAGGAAGGGTATGCCGAGCGCTGCGCCCACCAGAACGCCCTTGATCCCGTCGGAGATCCACAGGCGCAACGACATACGGTTGAAGCCGAAGCGGGCGTCGACCCGGAAGTGCCGCCACCAGGAAAACGGCAGATCGAGCAGGGAGCCCAGCGCAACCACCACGAGAATCAGACTCACCTGATAGTCGAGCCCTGGGCCCGGCATCTCCTGCGGAAAGGCGGTTGCCCAGACGGTTCCGAGTGCTGACTGGATCCAGGCAAGACCACCTCCAACGGTCAGAAGGAGTAGCCACAGGGTATGCACCAGTAACTCGCTGACCGCCAGTCCGATCTTGGCACGCGTATAGTCGGCTGCCCGCTGATGGCTCTCCAGACTGATGGTGTGCCGGAATGCGTCGGGCACTGCGCCCCGATGACGTACGACATGCCGAAGGTGACGCAAGGCGAGCAACATGCGCAGGCTGAACTGCGTTGCGAGCAGCGCGAGAAAGGCCAGTGTGAACTGGAAGGTACTCATCGGGGACGATCCGAGGCGTGAAATCAATCTCCATCGTAGCGCGAAGCTTGCGGGTTGGACGATGCCAGGGGTTCTTGATCGAAAGGTTGACCGAAGATGATTGCTGACCCGCACATGCCGAGCGGCGCAAACAACGGGGCTGCCCCAACTGGCACACCCAGCCCAGCCGGCCTTAGCAGCGCAGCCGGCCTTAGCAGCGCAGCCGGCCCGACCAGCCCAGCCGGCCCGAGCAGCCCAGCCGGCCCGGCAAACGCCGCCGCCCTGTCGCGGCCCGATGAAACCCGTCTCGTCTGGCTTGACATGGAAATGAGCGGACTGCGGCCCGAAGTGGACCGGATCCTCGAGGTGGCCGTGGTGATCACCGACAGCAACCTCGAGCGCCTTGCCGAGAGCGAAGCCCTCGCGCTCCGGCAGCCCGACCTGGTGCTCGACGGCATGGACGCCTGGAACAAGGGCACTCACGGCAAGAGCGGCCTGATCGCGAGGGTGCGTGCGAGCCGCTGGAACGAAGAGGCGGCCGAGCGCTACCTGCTTGCGTTCATCGCCGCATGGGTACCCGAGGGAAAGTCACCCCTGTGCGGCAACAGCATCGGACAGGACCGTCGCTTCCTGGCAAGGTACATGCCAAGGCTCGAGCGCTTCTTTCACTATCGGAACCTCGACGTGAGCACGATCAAGGAACTGTGCCGCCGATGGCGCCCGAAGCTCGCCAGGGGCTTCGAGAAGCGCAGCGCGCATACCGCGATGGCCGATGTTCACGAGTCGATCGATGAACTGAAGTACTACCGGATGCACTTTCTTCGATTAGACGAATGACCGGCGGGGCTGCTCCCCTCCCGCAGCAGCGTCTTGCCAGGTGCGCGCGCACAGGGCTCCGAGCGCCATGGAGGCCACCGCGCAGGCAGCGATCCCGGCCCACCAGAAGGCTCGGGCATCGTGGATCAGACCTGCAAACGCATGGAAGGTGAGCCACGCCCCGCCGCCGAGGCCAATGCCCCAGAGGGAGCCCACGTAGATCCAGAAGGGGAGCGCAGTGCGTTTGTGGGCCCGCAGCACAAAGGCATATTGCAGCTGCAGGCTGTCGAGTGCCTGATAGACCGCCAGAAGGCCGATCAGCGGAATTGCTGCGTCCCGCACCGCGCTGTCGCTGGTGTAGGCTGCGGCGAGGATGTTCCGGGCCAGCCAGAGCGCTGCGGCAAGCACGGCGGCCACTGCGAGCGCCGCGCGCAAACCGGTGTACGCGACCGCACGCGCTTCGCGCAGCTTTCCGGCACCGAGTCGTTGCGCTGTCAGCACCATCGTTGCGCTCGCCAGCGCAAGCGAGAACATGTAGACCACGCCTGTGAGGCTCGAGGCAATCTGCTGGCTTGCCGAGGCCACCTGCCCGAACTGCGCCACGAGCAATGCGATCGAGGCAAACGCGCTCACGTCCACGAAGGCGGTTCCCCCGATCGGCAGGCCGATGGCGAGCAGTTCACGCAATTGCGCGCTTTGCGGCCGCAGGCTGCCACGTAATCCGAACGCCTCGAGCCGACGGTCTTTCCGGGCAAGAAGCAAGGCTGTCCCGGCCGCCGCAAAGGAAAGTATGCAGGTACTGCACGCCGCCCCGGGGGCTCCCAACCCTTCGAGTCCCACGGCGTCCACACCGTACATGAGTGCGGCATTGAGCGGAACCTTGAGAAGCAGCATCCCGAGGTTGATCCACATCACGATGCGCGGCAGAGACACCGCAGTGCAAAGCGCGGAAAAGGCGCGCACCAGCAGCGCCGGAACCACGCCCAGTGCACACCATTGCAGGTAGTCGGCTACCCGGGAGGCAACTTCGGGGGGAGGTGCACTGAGCCCAAGCCAGAGGTCGGTCTGCAGGAGCAGCGCCGCGCCAACGACGCCAAGACCGAGTGCAAGCAGGATCGATTGTCGGAACGCCACGCCGATCGCTGCAAAGCGCTGCGCGCCGTAGTGTTGCGCCGCGATGGGCGACAGTCCCATCAGCACACTGAGCAGACTCACATACGCGATGATGTAGATGCTCGTTCCCAGGCCGATCGATGCAAGATCGGTGGCAGACAGCCATCCTGCCATCAGGGTGTCGACGACCCCGTTGGCCATTACCGCAAGCTGGCTGATCAGGACCGGTGTGGCAAGCCGCAACAGATCACGAAGCACGCTCGCCTCACGGGGCACGCTCACCTCACGGGGCGTGTTCACCTCATGGGGCGCGTTCACCGGTCTGCCTCGGCCCCAGCCGCGGCACCGCCGGCGAAGCCGCGCTGCGCGTCGGTTGGGCCGCGAACTTCGGTGATGCCCCGCAGATAGAGCCGGAAGCGCTCCTGCCGCTCACCGATCCGCGCACCAACCCACACCAGTTGCCATCCCGCGATGCCTGGGGCGGCTTCCCGGATCGATGCTCCGCTGTCCTGAATGAGCAGCCAGGGGCAATTGGCCGAGGCCGAGAAGCGCAAGCCTGCGAACCACTGCAGGCTCGCCTGGACCGAGGTACTCACCCGGCGTACTTCCACGCACTGCTGCTCCGCGTGCGGCGCCTGGCGCATCACCGAAAGTATCCGCACCGACATTTCGCGGTAGGAGTTGCGGGTGTTGTGACCCTCGAGAAAAAGGGTGCTGTAAAGGAACCACACGAGCACCAGGCCGCTCGAGGCGATCACCACCGGTCGCCAGATCACCGGCGCCTTGCGAGCAAGGCGCCAGCGTACCAGCGCGAGCCAGGCAAGCGTTGCTCCGGCGGAGAGGACAGTGGTGAAGGCAAGGAGCGCCGGTTCGGAACTGCGCGCGAGGAGCTCCATCCGGTAGGCCATGCGCGCGGGCCAGCCGCTCACCCAGGCGATGAAGTAGGCCCAGAACATCAAGGCGATCAGCCCATAGACCACCACCGCATACCAGTCGATGAGCGTTGTGACACCGCGCCGCAGTGTGGGAAGTCCCATGGCCGCAAGAACAACCACGGGAATGCTCACCGGCATCAGCCATGCCGACACGGTTTCTGCGCTGACGGGAGCAAGCACCAGGAAGCTGCCGGCGAGGACTGCGGGGAGAAGGATTGCCGGCTCGCGAAGTCGATCGCGCCATTGCCAGAGGGCCCACGCCGCGATCGGCCATGCGGGCCAGAAGAACCACCACGGTTGAACCGCCAACTCACGCCAGCGCGCGCCAGAAAAAGCAAAGATTGCCCGCCACTGATGCTGCCACCAGCCGTGCAGCCAGTCGGCACCCGACACGGGGAACTCCCCAAGCGCCGCCAGCCACAAGCCAAGCGGAAGTGCTGCGGCGAGCAGGCTTCGCCAGCCCATCGTGAGCGCAACACTGCGCCAGTGCGGCGAGGCGATCAGGAGCACAAGCTGCGCGGCAGCCAGCGCGAGCGCAAAGGCGAGTCCCTTGGTGAGGCAGGCCGCCGCAACGAGTGCTCCGCTGAGCCAGCCCGCCTTGCGTGGCGAATCGAGACCCCAGGCGAGCGCGAAGGTTGCCGCCGCCGTGATCAGCATGGACATCGCCTCGGCCGAGGTCTCGTGAACTCGCTCGACCAGTCCGAGACAGGCCAGCATGAGCAACACCGCACAGTCGGCAAGCGCTCGCGCGAGCCGGTCGGGGCGCGCCGCGATGCCCAGAGGATCGTGCGCGAGCAACTCGGGACGCCGGCTCAGTCGCTGCACAGCAAGCCAGACCAGCGCCAGGCTTCCAAGCCAGGCAAGCGCCCAGAGCATGCGCAGCAGCAGCGAAAGATCGAACCCGGTGGGGTGCACAACCCAGCCGATCAGCGAGCCCACCCAAAAGGGCAGAGGGCCTTCCTCCGGCAGCGCCTGGGCAGGAAGACGCGTGGTCAGCCAGTGCTCGGCGTCGCCCCGTTGCAAGGCGAGCAGCATCGTGTGCACGATGCCCAGCCCAACGACATCGTCGCCGCGCCAGGGGTCGCGCCCGAAAAAGCCGGTGAAGGCATGCGCAAGCGCCAAAAACACCAAACCCCAGAGGGGAACGCGTCCCGCCTGGGGTTCGGTTACGAGAAAGGGCTTCAAACGCTACGCTTCAAACCACCCGCGCGTGCAAACTTCTGCCTGAATTTCTCCACGCGCCCGGTCTCGAGAACGCGCTGCTGGGCACCCGTGTAGAAGGGATGCGACTCCGAGCTGGTGTCGAGTTTCACCAGGGGGAAGTCCCGACCGTCGATGATCACTTTTTCCCGTGCCGGGGCTGTGGACCGGATGATGAACTGCTTTCCGTTGGTCATGTCCTGGAACACAACCTCGCGAAACTCGGGGTGGATACCTTTTTTCATGAACGTTTCTCCTGCGAGAAAACTCTCCATTATACGGGGAATGGCCGGTTCACCCGCGGCGCATGAGGTCGAAGAACTCGGTGTTGCTTCTGGTCATCTTCATCTTGTCGAGCATGAACTCCATCGCCTCGATCTCGTCCATGTCGTGCAGGAGTTTGCGCAGGATCCAGATCTTTTGCAGCATGTCCTTTGCGATCAGAAGTTCCTCGCGCCGGGTACCCGAGCGGTTGATGTCCATGGCCGGATACACGCGCTTTTCCATCATCCGGCGGTTGAGGTGGATTTCCATGTTGCCGGTGCCCTTGAACTCCTCGTAGATCACCTCGTCCATGCGCGATCCGGTGTCGATAAGGGCGGTGGCGATGATGGTGAGTGACCCGCCCTCCTCGATGTTGCGCGCGGCCCCGAAGAAGCGCTTCGGCCTTTGCAGTGCATTCGCATCCACGCCGCCCGTGAGCACCTTGCCCGACGAGGGCACCACGGTGTTGTAGGCGCGCGCCAGGCGGGTGATCGAATCAAGGAGGATCACCACATCGCGCTTGTGCTCCACCAGTCGCTTGGCCTTTTCAATCACCATTTCCGCCACCTGCACATGGCGGGTGGCCGGCTCGTCGAAGGTGGAGGCCACCACCTCGCCACGAACCGAGCGCTGCATTTCGGTCACCTCCTCGGGCCTCTCATCGATCAGCAGCACGATGAGCACGATGTCGGGGTGGTTCGCCTTCAATGCGTGCGCGACGTGCTGCATCATCACGGTCTTGCCGCTCTTGGGCGGGGCCACGATCAGGCCGCGCTGGCCCTTTCCGATCGGCGCGATCATGTCGATGATGCGTCCGGTGATGTTCTCCTCGCTCTTGATGTCGCGCTCGAGATGCATCATCCGCTCGGGATGGAGCGGGATCAGATTCTCGAAAAGGATCTTGTTCTTGGTGGCCTCCGGGGGCTGGTCGTTGATCTTGTCAACCTTCACCAGCGCAAAGTAGCGTTCGCCGTCCTTGGGGATGCGTACCTCGCCCTCGATCGAGTCGCCGCTGTGCAGGTTGAAGCGTCGAATCTGCGAGGGCGAGATGTAGATGTCATCGGGGCTTGCGAGGTAGGAGGTTTCCGGCGTCCGCAGGAACCCGAAACCGTCTGGAAGAATCTCCAGGACTCCGTCGCCAAAAATCGACTCGCCGAGCTTGGCCTTGCGCTTGAGGATCGCAAACATCAACTCCTGCTTGCGCATGCGGTTGGCGTTTTCGATCTCGAGGGCCTGAGCCATTTCGATCAGCTGGGAGATATGCGGGGCCTTGAGGTCGGAGAGATGCATGGAGGACATGGTGGGGTCAGGCTCAGGTTCGGTGATGGGTGCGCGGGCGGGGCGAAAGACTGGATCGGTGAGGTCGCAGCGGATGAGTCGTGGTGGGGCGTGTGGTCGGGGCCGCACTGGGGCGGCGGAGGGAGGTGATGGGGCGGGTCACGGGGCCTTCGGAGCCTTGCCTCATGCGTTGGATCGATTGGCCGCAACGCAGATCGACCGTTTGGAGCAGCAAGCGCGCGGGATGAGCGTGAAGAAGTGGCGATGAAACGGGGATCAGGCGCAGATGAAGCGTGGCATAAACTTGAAGTCAGCGCGGGTGCGGCGTGTAATCCGTGTGGAGGCAGCTTGCAGTAAGCGTTGAGGCAGCTTGCGGTAATGGTTGAGGCAGCTTGCGGTTGGCGTTGAGGCAGCCAGCCTTCAGTGTGGATCTCGCGTTGACCCCGGGGTAGCCCGGAATCCGCACAGGATAAGCCCCACTGACCCCCGGGTAGCCCGGGATCCGCACAGGAAAAGCCCCACATTCAGCAAGACTGCATTACCCGTGCTTCGCGCCGAGCAACCAGACCCCACGCTCAGCCCACAAGCACTGCGATTGTTCACCAGACTCAGCGCCGCGCCACCCCACCCGGCGCTGTCTTGAAGGCAGGCCTTGCCAGGGTCACGCAAGGGATAGAGCGCTGCAGACTGTTCGCGAAGTCCCGCACGGACTTGCCGCAACCACAGCCTCTGCAAAGGTTAACCGACTTTACCCACCGGCAATGGCTTCGAGAGGCAACCAACTCGCCGGGAGCATACAACTCCGATTCAAGCTGCGCAGACTTGCCGCAACCACAGCCTCTGCAGAGGTTAACCGACTTTACCCACCGGCAATGGCTTCGAGAGGCAACCATCTCGCCGGGAGCATACAACTCCGATTCAAGCTGCGCAAGACTGATGCATTGCGCAGCGTCCCGTTGGCATCAGCCAACGTTTTCCTGAAGAAACTTCACAAGCTGCGACTTGGATACCGCGCCAACCTGCTGGGCAACTTCCTTGCCGTCCTTGAAGAGGATCAGCGTGGGGATACCCCGGATGCTGAAGCGTTGGGCCACCGCGCCATCCTCGTCAACATTGAGTTTTGCCACGGTGACTTTGCCCTGCATGTCCCTGGCCACCTCATCGAGGATCGGAGCGATCATCTTGCAGGGACCGCACCATTCGGCCCAGAAGTCCACCAGAACCGGCCCACTCGCCTGCATGACCTCCTGGTCAAAGTCGACACTACTCACATGTTTTACGCTCATGACCCATGGCCTCCTCACGTAGCCCTTCGCAGGACGGATGATTGATGCATCGAATGATAGCCTGAGCAAAAGGTCCGGCGGCGACCGCCCGCCGGGTTGCTAGAATGCAGATGGACGGGCCCCCTCGCATCGCGGCCCGGTGAAACTGGTCAGGTCCGGAAGGAAGCAGCCAAAGCCGATTGTTGCGAGTGCCGAGGTCCCGGCTCGTCCACCCGTCCTGCCTCCAATGGCCTTCAGTCCATTATCCAGCCCTGCTTCCAGCGCGGCTCCCGTCCGATGAAAGCAAGCCTTTTTCCAGATCCTGAGCCGGCGGACCTCTTCAACAACGCGGGCCCCGTCGATCTCCTTGCGGCCACGGAGGCCACAGACCCTCCCACGCACACCGTGGCAGGTGGCGCTGCGGCACACCACCAAAGCGGCAGCCTTCGCACGCAAACCGTCCAGGCCACCGTTGCCTCGAACAACATGCCGGCGAAAGCTGCGGCCCAGCATCTGGTGCTGGCACGCAAGTGGCGTCCCCGGCGCTTTGCTGCAATGGTCGGGCAGGAGCATGTGGTGCGTGCCTTGCGTCACGGCTTGAAGACTGGGCGTATTCACCACGCCTACCTGCTCACAGGCACCCGGGGCGTTGGCAAGACCACGATTGCGCGCATTCTTGCCAAGGCGCTGAACTGCGAAAGCACCGCACGCGAAGACCCCGATCCTTGCGGGCAATGCGCCCACTGCGTGCAGATCGACCAGGGACGCTTCATCGATTACATCGAACTCGACGCCGCAAGCCATCGCGGCGTGGAGGATATGGTGGGCCTTCTCGAAAACGCGGTCTATGCACCCACGGCAGGGCGATGGAAGGTCTATGTGATCGACGAAGTCCACATGCTGAGCCACCACGCCTTCAACGCGATGCTCAAGACGCTCGAAGAGCCGCCCGGACACGTGGTGTTCGTACTTGCCACGACCGATCCGCAGAAGGTTCCGGTGACAGTGCTGTCGCGGTGCCTGCAACTCGGCCTTCGCAACCTGGCTGTTGAAGTCATCGTGGAGTATCTGCAGATGGTTCTGCAGGAGGAAAAGATTCGTTATGAGTTGCCGGCGCTCACCCTGATTGCGAGGGCCGCGGCCGGGTCGATGCGCGATGCGCTCTCGCTTCTCGACCAGGCAATTTCTCACGGCGGCGGAGATGTGCGGCAGCAGGAAGTGCGCGCGATGCTCGGTGCAATCGACCGCGATCAGGTTGCTGCGATCATCGACGCTCTGCTCGCCGGAAACGTCGGGCAACTCAAGCGCATCGCGGATCAGGTGAGGGAACTCGGTATCGACCCCGGAGGCGTTCTGCAGGCACTTGCAATGCTGGTACAGGACATTGCACTTGTCGGGGCCAAGGCAATCGAGGCCGAGGACCCGCGTCTGCACGGGTGGTCGGCAGCCGGCCATCCCACGCAGTGGCAGGTCTATTGGCAGATCCTTTTGCACGGAAAGCGCGACCTTGCGCTTGCGCCGGATGAGCATGCGGGGCTCCTCATGACCTTGCTTCGGCTCCACGCATTCCGACCCGCAGGCCCGGAATCCGTCGCGGCCACCCGACCAGCCAGCCCCGCTGCAGCCAGCCCCGCTGCAGCCAGCTACGCCACAGCCAGCCCCGCTGCAGCCAGCCCCGCCGCAGCCAGCCCCCCCGCCGCAGCCAGCCCAGCAGCAGCCAGCAAAGTGTCGCGGGAACCCTCGGCCGGGACCGGCCAAGCGGGTCGTGCACCGGGCGCGGAAGACTTTGTGCTCGATTGCGACTGGAGCGCACTTGCGCAGCGGGTCGCGTGTTCGGGTTTCACAAGGCAGTTTCTCGAGCAAAGCGAGTTGCTCGCGATCGAGGGACTTCACATCAGGGTCCGGGTGCCGATCCGGCCACTTGCCGAAGCCGCAACCCTCAACAAGGTCCGCGACCTTCTTTCGGCGCACTTCGGGCTTCGGCTGCGTATCTCGGCCGAGGTGGGCGCGGTGAGCCAGGAAACCGCGTCGGCAAAACAGGAGATCAAGCGGGAACTCGATCATCAGGAGGCTCTGGAAGGACTGCAGCGCGATCCTTTCGTGCGGGTGATGATCGACGAGCTCGGTGCCGAGATCGTCCCCGAATCAGTCAAACCGCGTCAGGTTGAGGACAGGGCCTAGAATCGGTGCGTGGGAAATGCGAAGCTGAAAGGAGCTGGGCATGATGAAGGCTCAACTGGCGGGGCTGATGAAGCAGGCCCAGCAAATGCAGGACAACATGAAGCGGGCGCAGGAGCAACTCGCTTCGGTCGAGGTGGAGGGTCAATCAGGCGCCGGCCTCGTGAAGGTGGTGGTAACGGCGCGCAACGAGGTGCGCCGCATCCATATCGATCCCTCGCTTCTGGCCGACGATCGTGACATGCTCGAGGACCTCATCGTGGCTGCGCTCAACGACGGTCTGCGCAAGGCCGACGAGACCTCGCAGGCGCACATGTCGAAGTTCACTGCGGGTCTGCCGCTTCCGCCCGGCTTCAAGATGCCGTTCTGAGGCGAGTGCGGCCGGTCTGCGGTGTCGCCAACGCTCGAAGCGCTCGTCGCCGCCTTGCGACGCCTGCCCGGTGTTGGCCCGAAGTCTGCGCAACGCCACGCCTTTTACCTTCTGCAGCACGACAGGGAGGGCGCCTCGATGCTTGCGAGGGCGCTCGAGGAGGCACTGCGGCGGGTTCAGCACTGCGAGCGGTGCAACACCTTCTCGGAAAGCCCGCTTTGCGATACCTGCGCATCATCGCGGCGCGATCCCGGCGTTCTTTGCGTGGTCGAGACGCCGGCCGATCAACTCGTGGTGGAGCAGACGCTCAGCTACTCGGGTCTCTATTTCGTTCTGATGGGGCGGATTTCCCCGCTCGATGGCGTGGGGCCCAAGGAACTGCACCTCGATCGGCTGATGCTGCGCGCCTGCGACGGGGTGGTCGAAGAGGTGATCCTCGCCACGAATTTCACCGCAGAGGGGGAGGCTACCGCGCACTATCTGGGTACTGCACTCAAGCGGCGCGGACTCCGGGTCTCGAGGCTTGCCCGGGGAGTACCCGCAGGCAGCGAAATCGAGTATGTCGACGCCAGCACGATCGCGCACGCACTGCGTGATCGCCGCGGACTTTCCGGGAGCTCCGAGGGCTGAAGCCTCGTTTCGGCCCGCTGGGCTAGAATCGAAAGTCCGTTGCGTCGTTTCGGCCCGCTGGGCTAGAATCGAAAGTCCGTTGCGGTCTGCCTGGGCTCGTCCGCAAGGGCACCGCAGGCTTTTCACGCCTCCGCACCGGGCGCGGAGCGTGTGACCGGCGCAGTAGGCGTGACGGGCGCAGAAGGTGTGCAGGGCACAGCCCTCGGCCAGGAATCCCGGCACCGGAATCCTGTCGAGCCATCGACTCGCGCCTCCAAGCGTGCCGGCCCCTTCGCACGCGGCCCCAACCCCACCAACCCCCTCACGTCCCGCCTGTGACTTCAAACGTGCCTTCAGCCCGATCGGCGCCCGCCGACCCCCTGCTGCCCGAGCATCCGGCCGCAGTGCTTGCGCTTGCCAACGGCTGCATATTTCACGGATACGCGATCGGTGCCGCAGGGTCGAGCGTGGGCGAAGTGGTGTTCAACACTGCAATCACGGGCTACCAGGAGATCCTCAGCGATCCGAGTTATGCCCAGCAGATCGTCACGCTCAGCTATCCGCACATCGGCAACGTCGGGGTAAACCCCGAGGATGAGGAGTCGGCAGGGGTGGCCGCTGCCGGCCTCATTGTGCGCGAGGTGCCGCGGGCGCCTTCGAACTGGCGCTCCGGTCAAACGCTGCAGGCCTACCTGCTCGAGCGCGGCATCTGCGCACTGGCGGGCATCGATACCCGGAAACTTACCCGCATACTCCGTAGCGAGGGCGCGCAGCCGGGGTGCATCGTGGCGCTCGCCCGGGGCGAGACCAACGATCCCGAAGCGCTTGCGCAGCGCGCGCTCCTCGAGGCACGCGCCTTTCCCGGCATGAGCGGGCTGGATCTTGCGCGGGTCGTATCCACCCCCTGGGCCTACGCTTTCGACCAGGGAAGCTGGCAGCGCGAGGCGCGGCAACCTGCCTTCGTGCCGGTGCCGCTGGAAAGGACTCCCGAGTCCAGGGGCCAGCACGCCGATGTGGGGCTCAGGAGTCTGGAAGCTGCGCGGGAGGCCAACCATCCGCAAGCTGCTTCAGCGGGAACTCTTCCCGGAAGCCCGCCAGGCCGCTTGCGGGTGGCGGTGCTCGATTTCGGTGTGAAGCGCAACATCCTGCGCATGCTGGTGGATCGCGGCTGCGAGGTGCGGGTGTTTCCTGCGCAAACGCCGGCTTCAGCGATCCTCGGCGACCATCCCGACGGGGTCCTGCTCACCAACGGCCCCGGCGACCCCGAGCCCTGCCACTACGCGATCGAGGCTGCCCGCGGGTTGATGGCGCGCGGTATTCCGCTGTTCGGAATCTGTCTGGGACACCAGATCCTTGGACTGGCTTCCGGCGCACGCACGCTCAAGATGAAGTTCGGGCATCACGGCGCCAACCATCCGGTGAAGGATCTGCAAACGGGTGCGGTGATGATCACCAGCCAGAACCATGGCTTTGCGATCGACCCGGAAAGCCTGCCCCCGCATCTCACGGTCACCCATGTTTCGCTCTTCGACGGATCGATCCAGGGCGTGGCGCGCAGCGATTGTCCGGCCTTCGGCTTCCAGGGGCATCCCGAGGCAAGCCCTGGTCCGCACGACCTGGCGCCGCTTTTCGACCGCTTCATCGCAGCGATGCGGCAGCACCGCGCTGCACCGCCAACCATGTTCTGAGGCCCAGAGTGCCACGCCGCAGCGACATCGCAAGGATCCTGATCATCGGGGCCGGCCCGATCATCATCGGTCAGGCCTGCGAGTTCGACTACGCGGGGGCGCAGGCCTGCAAGGCGCTCAAGGAGGAGGGCTTCGAGGTAATCCTGGTCAACAGCAATCCGGCCACGATCATGACCGACCCCGGGATGGCCGACGTGACCTACATCGAGCCGGTCACCTGGCAGGTCCTTGAGCGGATCATCGCCAAGGAGCGGCCCGACGCAGTGCTTCCCACCATGGGCGGGCAGACCGCGCTCAACTGCGCGCTCGCGTTGCATCAGAAGGGGATCCTCGAGCGCTTCGGATGCGAACTGATCGGTGCCTCGCCCCAGGCGATCGAGAAGGCCGAAGACCGCCAGAAGTTCAAGCTGGCGATGCAGGGCATCGGTCTGGGCTCGGCACGATCCGGCATTGCGCACAATCTTGATGAGGCTCAGACGGTGCAGGCCACGATCGGCTACCCGGTGATCATCCGGCCAAGCTTCACCCTTGGAGGCACGGGCGGCGGCATCGCCTACAACCAGCAGGAATTCCTCGACATCTGCCGCCGTGGGCTCGACCTTTCGCCCACCCGTGAACTTCTCATCGAGGAGAGCCTGATCGGTTGGAAAGAGTTCGAGATGGAGGTGGTGCGCGACCGGAAGGACAACTGCATCATCGTCTGTTCGATCGAGAATCTCGACCCGATGGGTATCCACACGGGCGACTCGATCACGGTGGCACCGGCGCAGACGCTCACCGACAAGGAATACCAGATCATGCGCAACGCCTCGCTCGCGGTGCTGCGCGAGGTCGGGGTGGATACTGGGGGCTCCAACGTGCAGTTTGCGATCGATCCTGCCAACGGCAGGATGATCGTGATCGAGATGAATCCCCGGGTGTCGCGCTCTTCGGCGCTTGCCTCGAAGGCCACCGGCTTTCCGATTGCCAAGGTGGCCGCAAAGCTCGCGGTGGGCTACACGCTCGACGAGCTGCGCAACGACATCACCGGAGGCCTCACGCCCGCCTCCTTCGAGCCCTCGATCGACTATGTGGTCACCAAGGTCCCCCGCTTTGCCTTCGAGAAGTTTCCGCAGGCCGACTCGCGCCTCACCACCCAGATGAAGTCGGTGGGCGAGGTGATGGCGATCGGACGCAGTTTTCAGGAGTCGCTGCAGAAGGCCTTGCGTGGGCTCGAGACTGGAATCGACGGCTTCGATGAGCGCTCGGCCGACGAAGACGAGATCACCCGCGAGCTCGGCGAACCCGGGCCCGAGCGGTTGCTCTTCGTGGCCGATGCCTTCCGGATCGGTCTGTCGATCGACGAGGTTCACGACGAGACCGGTATCGACCCGTGGTTCCTCGCGCCGATTGCCGAGATCGTGGCCACCGAGAAAAGGCTTTCGGCCCGCACACCCGAATCGCTCAGCCGCAGGCAATGGCAGGACCTGAAGGCGATGGGCTTTTCGGACCGCCGTATTGCGAGGCTCACCGCAAGCAGCGCCCACGAGGTGCGCGCTCTGCGCTGGGCGCATGGCGTGCGCCCGGTCTACAAGCGGGTGGATACCTGTGCAGCCGAGTTTGCAACCCACACCGCCTACATGTACTCCACCTACGAGGAAGAGTGCGAGGCTGCGCCGACCGACCGTGCCAAGATCATGGTGCTTGGCGGCGGGCCGAACCGGATCGGTCAGGGCATCGAGTTCGACTATTGCTGCGTCCACGCTGCCTCGGCGCTGCGCGAAGACGGCTTCGAGACGATCATGGTGAACTGCAACCCTGAAACCGTGTCCACCGACTACGACACCTCCGATCGGCTCTATTTCGAGCCGCTCACCCTCGAGGATGTGCTCGAGATCGTTGCGCTGGAGAATCCGCGGGGAGTCATCGTGCAATACGGGGGTCAGACGCCGCTTCGACTCGCGCTCGATCTCGAGCGCCACGGCGTTCCGATCATCGGTACCTCACCCGAGTCGATCGACATTGCCGAGGATCGCGAACGCTTCCAGCGACTCCTGCGCGAACTCGGTCTGCTGCAGCCTCCCAACCGCACTGCGCGTACCGAAACGGAGGCGATGCGGCTTGCGGCAGACATCGGCTATCCGCTCGTGGTGCGGCCGAGCTATGTGCTCGGCGGCCGCGCCATGGAGATCGTGCACGAGCCAAGGCAGCTCGAGCGCTACATGCGCGAGGCGGTAAAGGTGTCCAACGATTCACCGGTGCTGCTCGATCGCTTTCTCAACGACGCGATCGAAGTCGACGTGGACTGCATTTGCGACGGCGAATCGGTCTTCATCGGCGGCGTGATGGAGCATATCGAGCAGGCCGGCGTGCACTCGGGGGATTCGGCGTGTTCGCTGCCGCCGCATTCCCTCTCGGAGGCGATCGTCAGTGAACTCAAGCGCCAGAGTGCGGCGCTGGCGCACGCGCTGAAGGTTGTGGGTCTGATGAACGTGCAATTTGCGATCCAGGTCCACGATGGGCCTGCGCACCGCGTGTATGTGCTCGAGGTCAATCCGCGGGCCTCGCGCACCGTGCCTTTTGTCTCGAAGGCCACAGGATTGCCACTTGCAAGGATCGCGGCGCGCGTGATGGCCGGACGATCGCTTGCGCAGCAGGGAATCCTCCGCGAAGTAATCCCTCCGTACTACGCGGTGAAGGAGGCAGTCTTTCCCTTTGTGAAGTTTCCGGGCGTCGACATCCTGCTCGGGCCCGAGATGAAGTCGACGGGCGAAGTGATGGGCGTGGGTGCGAGCTTCGGCGAAGCCTTTGTGAAATCGCAGCTTGGGGCGGGCACGCACCTCCCCGAAACGGGTACTGCGTTCATCTCGGTGCGCAACAGCGACAAGGCGCGTGCCGTCGACGTCGCGCGCGGACTGCAGCAACTCGGCTTTCGACTGCTTGCCACGCGCGGGACTGCACGAGCCCTGCGCGACGCGGGTATTCCGGTGCATACGGTGAACAAGGTTCAGGACGGCCGGCCGAACGTGGTTGACCTGATCAAGAACGGCGAGATCGATCTCGTGGTGAACACGGTGGAGGAAAAGCCCAACGCAATCTCCGACTCCCGCTCGATCCGCACCACAGCCTTGTCGCAACGTGTTACTGTTTTCACCACCATCGCCGGTGCTGGAGCGGCCGTGGAAGGGATCCGGCAGTTGCGTCAGATCGAGGTCTATGCGCTTCAGGCGCTGCACGCCAATCTCTTCGAGCGCGCTTCCGGGCCTCCGCGCCGCGACTAGCGGCGGGATCGTTACCGCAAGAGCCCAGTCTTTCGGGAAGGAGAATCCATGCCAACCGTACCGCTCACTGTCCATGGCGCTGAACTGCTTCGCGAGGAACTCTACCGACTCAAGCACATCGACCGACCGGCCGTGATCACTGCGATCGCCGAGGCGAGGGCGCAGGGCGATCTTTCGGAGAATGCCGAATACGATGCGGCGCGCGAGCGCCAGGGTTTCATCGAGGGGCGGATTGCCGAACTCGAGGCCAAGCTCTCCAACGCGCAGATCATCGACCCCACAAAGCTCGATGCCGACGGCCGGGTGGTGTTTGGCGCCACCGTGGAACTCGAGGATGCGGAATCAGGGCACCCGGTGGCCTACCAGATCGTGGGCGAAGACGAGGCCGACATCCGCAAGGGCAAGATTTCGGTGTCCTCGCCGATTGCGCGCGCACTCATCGGAAAGTACGAGGGCGACACGGTGGAGGTTCAGGCTCCCGCCGGGGTGCATGCCTACGAAATCCTCGCTGTGCGCTATGGCTGAGCTCTCACGCGGTGGCGCTCGGCCGGTAGAGCACCAGAAGCTTGCCGATTGCCTGCACCGGTGCGCAGCCGAGTTGCTCGCAAAGCGCTTCCAGAATCAGCTGGCGCTCCGCGCGATCCTCACCGAGTACCCGCACCTTGATCAATTGATGGGCACGGATCGCCGATTCCGCCTCCCGCAGGACCGCGTCGTTGAGGCCTTCACGCCCCACCATCACCACAGCCTGCAAAGGGTGCGCTGCGGCGCGCAACGCCCTGCGTTCGGCCGGCGTGAGGACCAGCGCAAGCGGCAAGCGCTCCTCGGGCGGTCGGCTCTGCGCGATCTGCGCTGCAACGCCACGCGCGTTGGCACGTCGGCCTTCGACCGTCTCTGCGCGATTGCCTGCGTCCTTCTTCACGCCTGCGCGCGAACCCCGCACCAGCGGTTTGCGTTGCGGGACCGCAGCCTTTGGGCCCCTGGTGCCGGCGGCTGCAGCTTTCGGTGCTCCTGCGTTTCTTGCGCCCCTGGCGCTGGAGGCCGCAGCCTTCGGTGCACCTGCGTTTCTTGCGCCCAACGGCCCCGCTTTGGTCGGGCCGGCCCGGGACGGCCTGGACGATGCGGCTTCAGGGCGGCGAGCGGGTTGAACTTTCCTCATCGTTACGGATTGTAGAGGGCAGCGCCGGCGGGTTCCCTGCATTCCGGGATCAACCCCAACCCCAACCCATGCTTCGGGACCCGTCTGCGAGAACCATGCGCAACAGCCATCAACGCACCCTGGTAACCGGCGGCGCCGGTTTTCTTGGTTCGCACCTGTGCGAGCGGCTCCTTGCCGCCGGCGAGGATGTGCTCTGCGTCGACAACTACTTCACAGGGACCAAGGCCAACATCGCCCACCTCCTTGCGGACCCGCACTTTGAGTTGATGCGCCACGACGTGACCTTTCCGCTCTACGTGGAAGTGGATCGCATCTACAACCTGGCCTGTCCGGCGTCGCCTGTGCACTACCAGCATGATCCGGTGCAAACGACCAAGACCAGCGTGCATGGCGCAATCAACATGCTGGGCCTGGCCAAGCGGGTGAAGGCGCGCATCCTGCAGGCTTCCACGAGCGAGGTCTACGGCGACCCCGAGGTGCATCCCCAGCCGGAATCGTATTGGGGGCGGGTGAATCCGGTTGGATTGCGCAGCTGCTACGACGAGGGCAAGCGCTGCGCCGAGACGCTCTTCTTCGACTACTGGCGCCAGCACCGGTTGCAGATCAAGGTGGTGCGTATCTTCAACACCTACGGTCCGCGCATGCATCCCAACGACGGTCGGGTGGTGAGCAACTTCATTGTCCAGGCGCTTCGCGGCGAAGACCTCACCCTCTTCGGTGATGGAAGCCAGACCCGAAGTTTCTGCTATGTCGACGATCTGATCGAGGCGATGCTGCGTGTGATGCAAACGCCAGCCGACTTCACCGGCCCGATCAACATCGGTAATCCCGGGGAGTTCACCATGCTCGAACTCGCCGAGATGGTCCTGAGGCTCACCGGCTCCCGCAGCCGGATCGCCTTCAAGCCGCTCCCCTCCGACGACCCTCGCCAGCGCCGCCCCGACATCAGCCTTGCGCAGTCGGCGATCGCCTGGGAGCCGCAGATTCCCCTCGAGGACGGACTGGCGCGAACCATCGACTACTTCCGCAAACTGCTTGGCGGGGTGTGATCCCGGCCCAACCATTCGGGGCGCGCGATCGGTGAAGCCATCATGGCAGGCAAACCACGCTTCAACGCCAACTGGATGCAGCGGCATCTCAACGATCCCTATGTGCGCAAGGCGCAGCAACTGGGCTATCGCTCGCGGGCCGCGTTCAAGCTTGCCGAGATCGACGATCAGGACAAGCTGATCCGCCCCGGCATGTGCATCGTCGAGCTGGGTGCTGCGCCGGGTTCCTGGACGCAGGTGGTGTGTGAGCGACTGGGGCGCTTCGAGGGGCGGGTGCGCGGTCGGATCATCGCGGTCGACATGCTCCCGATGGAAGCGCTCGAGGGTGTGGAGTTCATGCTCGGTGACTTTCGCGAGGAGCATGTGATCGAAAAACTCGAGCAGATGCTCGCCAGGCGGCCCTGTGACCTTGTGATTTCGGATATGGCCCCCAACCTCAGCGGGGTGGGGTCGGCCGATGCGGCGAGGATGGCTGATCTGGTCGATCTGGCGCTGCTGTTTGCCAGAGAGCAGTTGCGAACTGGCGGTTGCCTGCTTGTGAAGAGTTTTCAGGGTACGGGGTTCAGTCAGCAGGTCGAGGCCTTCAAGAGGAGCTTTCGCCGGGTGCATATCCGCAAGCCGAAAGCGAGCCGCGAGGAGTCGGCGGAAACCTATCTGCTGGGCAAGGGACTGATTGCGGGGCAGAGGGTGCCTGCTGCGGTGGGATCCGGTACCCGCACAGGTCCCCTTGGCCACACAGCGCGGGCGAGGAGTACCTGCGTCGTACGTGGTTGACTGTCGCGGACCCCACTTGGGCGAAGGTCATCCGGATTTCCGTACACTGCACACGTCAGAAAAGGAGTAGCACACTTGAACAATGTCTTTTCCAAGGCTGCAATCTGGTTGGTGATCGCCCTTGTGCTCTTCACGGTTTTCAAGCAGTTCGACAACCGTAGTCCCGCCTCTGGAAACGTGGTGCCCTACTCGGAGTTTCTCGACGACGTGCGCAACGGCCGGATCAAGAGCGCGATGATCAGCGACGCCGGCGGCACTGCAGAAATCTCCGCAGTCACCGTCGATGACCGCCGCGTGCGCACCACCGGCACCTACATGGACCGTGGACTCGTTGCCGACCTGATCAATTACGGGGTCAAGTTCGACGTGAAGCCCCGGGAGGAGCAGTCCTTTCTGATGAGCGTGTTTGTGTCGTGGTTCCCGATGCTGCTTCTGATCGGCGTGTGGATCTTCTTCATGCGTCAGATGCAGGGCGGGGGCAAGGGTGGTGCCTTTTCCTTCGGCAAGTCGCGCGCGCGCATGCTCGACGAAAACAACAACCAGATCACGTTCGCCGACGTGGCCGGTTGCGATGAGGCAAAGGAGGAAGTGCAGGAACTCGTGGACTTCCTGCGCGACCCTTCGCGCTTTCAGAAGCTCGGTGGGCGCATTCCCCGCGGGGTACTGATGGTGGGTTCGCCGGGTACCGGCAAGACGCTGCTGGCGAAGGCAATTGCGGGCGAGGCAAAGGTGCCGTTCTTCTCGATTTCGGGCTCTGACTTTGTGGAGATGTTCGTCGGGGTGGGTGCCGCGCGCGTCCGGGACATGTTTGAGAACGCGAAAAAGCAGGCCCCCTGCATCATTTTCATCGACGAGATCGACGCCGTAGGTCGCCAGCGAGGCGCCGGTCTGGGTGGCGGCAACGACGAGCGCGAGCAAACGCTCAACCAGATGCTCGTGGAAATGGACGGGTTCGAGACCAACCAGGGCATCATCGTGATCGCGGCCACCAACAGGCCCGATGTGCTCGACCCCGCACTCCTGCGCCCCGGACGCTTCGATCGACAGGTTGTGGTGCCGCTCCCGGACATCCGTGGGCGTGAGCACATCCTCAACGTGCACATGCGCAAAGTACCCCTTGCTCAGGATGTGAAGGCCGACATCATTGCGCGGGGAACGCCCGGCTTCTCCGGTGCAGACCTTGCCAACCTGGTGAACGAGGCCGCGCTTTTCGCCGCACGCCGGGCGGCGCGACTGGTGGAGATGATCGACTTCGAGAAAGCCAAGGACAAGATCATCATGGGCGCGGAGCGGCGTTCGATTGTGATGCCCGAGGAGGAGCGTCGCAACACCGCCTACCACGAGTCGGGTCATGCAATCGTGGCGCGCGCCCTGCCCAAGACTGATCCGGTGCATAAGGTCACGATCATTCCAAGGGGACGCGCGCTCGGCGTCACGATGCAGTTGCCCACCGAGGATCGCTATTCGATGGATCGGGTGCGCATGCTCAACATGATCGCGATGCTCTTTGGCGGCCGTATCGCCGAGGAACTTTTCATGAACCAGATGACCACCGGGGCGAGCAACGACTTCGAGCGCGCCACCTCGCTTGCGCGCGACATGGTGACCCGCTACGGCATGAGCGATGTGCTCGGGCCGATGGTGTATGCCGAAAACGAGGGCGAGATCTTCCTCGGGCGCTCGATCACCAAGACCACGCATGTTTCGGAAGAGACGATGCGCAAGGTTGACAGCGAGATCCGTCGGATCATCGACGAACAGTACAACGTGGCGCGCAAGATTCTCGAAGACAACCGCGAAAAGGTCGAGGCGATGGCGGGCGCGCTGCTCGAGTGGGAAACCATTGATGCCGACCAGATCGACGACATCATGAACGGCAAACCGCCGCGTGCGCCGAAGGAGTCGGGTAGCAAGCCAGTGCCCCCCTCGGGAGTGGGTAGCAGCGGCCCGCAGATCCAGCCCAAACCGAGCGACGTGCCCGAGGCGCCCGCCGCCTGACCAGGGCGGCTGCACTTCGGTCAACCGCCGGTTGCTCGAGGTGGGCCTGATCGGGCCTGCGATGTCTCCTTCTCCTGCCCTGCAACCCGGAGCACGATCCTGCTAGAGCGTGGCCCGCAGTTCACCGAGGTGATGGCGGTTGTCAATCTCACGCCAGACTCCTTCTCTGGCGATGGCTTCCTCGGTGCTTCAAGGAAGCCTGCAAGGCCCGAGGACTCCGGCTGCGGTCATCGGCGCCACTGGGTCGACGCCGCTGTCGGGCATGCGCTCCACGCGGCGCGCCTAGGGGCTGCATGGATCGATCTCGGGGCCGAGTCGTCGCGGCCAGGTGCCCTGCCGCTGAGCGAAGCTGAAGAGATAGCGCGCCTCAGGCCGGTGCTCAAGACTCTCGCGGAGGAGCGCGCACGGAGCAGGCGCGCACCGCCGGGCATCGACTTTCGGATTTCGGTCGACACCATGAAGCCTGCGGTCATGGAACTGGCCCTGCACGAAGGCGCAGACATGCTCAACGATGTCAATGCCTTTCGAGCGCTCGGGGCCTGGCAGGTGGCGGTCCAAGCCCCAAGGATCTGTATCGTGCACATGCTCGGTTCGCCGCAGACGATGCAGGAGAGCCCCGACTACCCGGATATGCAAGGTGGCGTTCTCGGCGCGGTGCGGCGCTTTCTCGCTGGGCGTATCGAGGAAGCGCGCCAACGCGGTGTGGATCCCGCGCGGATCGTGGTGGATCCGGGGATCGGCTTCGGCAAGACGCTGCACCACAACCTGTGTCTGCTGCGCTCCGTGGCGGCGATCCAGCGACCCCAGGATTCCGTCCCGGACGAGGCGTATCCGGTACTGATCGGCGTGTCGCGCAAGCGGATGATCGGCGAAATCACGGGCAAACCTGTGCACCAGCGATGCGCGGGTTCGATCGGTGCTGCGATCGCCGCAGTCGAGGCAGGTGCATCGTTCCTTCGGGTGCACGATATTGGCGAGACGATCGACGCACTCCGGGTGTACAGCGCATGCCGGAGCAAGCCTGGGCACACGCCTGTTGCTGAGGAAGTGAGGGCGCCACGAGGCAGAAACCCGGTGCTGAACTGAGGTGGGCGGTGCTGAGCAAGAGGGATTGATTCCTTGCATTGCCATCGCTGAGGTGCTCGTAGCTGGCGAGTATCCTTGCACCAGGGGCATTGGGGCTTCACCTCGGCAAGCGTTCACCCCCAGTAAAGGATGAGGTAAGGCATGAAGCGCCAGTGGTTTGGAACCGACGGGATCCGCGGCAGGGTGGGGACCCAGCCCATGACGCCCGAGTTTGTTCTCCGGCTTGGTCAGGCGGCGGGCGCGGTGCTGTTGCGCGCGGGAAAGTCGGGGCGGCGTCCGGTCGCGCTGATCGGCAAGGACACGCGGGTCTCCGGCTACATGCTCGAGGCTGCGCTCGAGGCGGGGCTGTCGTCGATGGGCGTGGACGTGCGTCTCACCGGTCCGCTCCCCACGCCCGGAGTGGCCTATCTCACGCGCGCCTTGAGACTCGATGCGGGAATCGTGATCTCGGCCTCTCACAATACCCATGAAGATAATGGAATCAAGTTCTTTTCTGGAGATGGAAACAAGTTGCCGGACGAGGTGGAGAATCGCATCGAGGCAATGCTCCGCATTGGAGAGTTCCAGCACCCCGATCTTCGTTGCGTGGAGTCCTCACACATGGGGCGTGCCCGAAGAATCGACGATGCAGCGGGTCGATACATCGAGTTCTGCAAGTCTGCCTTTCCCCAGCGACTCGATCTCAAGGGGCTGAAGTTGGTGGTGGATACGGCCCACGGTGCCGCCTACCATGTTGCTGCACCCGTATTTCACGAACTTGGCGCCAGTATTGTCGAACTCGGCCGCGAACCCGATGGCATGAACATCAATCGGGGTTGCGGCGCAACGCAGCCCGAGGCAATGCGCGCCAAGGTGCTCGAGACCGGAGCCGACCTCGGGATTGCCCTCGACGGCGACGCAGACCGTGTCGTGATGTGCGATGGATCGGGCCGCGTGTATCACGGGGATGAGTTGCTGTGGATCGTGGCAACCGACCGCCTCCGCCGATCGGCAGTACCTGGCGTGGTGGGCACGCTCATGAGCAATTACGCGCTCGAGCGGGCGTTTGGCTCGCGTGGGATCGCCTTCGAGCGCGCTCGGGTTGGCGATCGCTATGTGCATGAGCGGCTGCTCGCGCGCGGCTGGCAACTCGGGGGCGAAGGATCAGGACACCTTCTCGCGCTCGATCTGCACACCACAGGCGACGGAATCATCAGCGCTCTCCAGATACTCGCCGCAGTCGTCGACCAGAATCGTTCGATGGCCGAGCTTTGCGCGGAACTTCGATTGCTTCCCCAGGTACTCCTCAACGTACCCGCAACCCCGGGCTACAGCCTCGATCAGGACCCCGACTTTCGCAACGCGCTCGAGCAAGTCGACCGCGACCTTGCCGGCAGTGGCCGCACCCTGATCCGCGCCTCAGGCACCGAGGCGGTAATCCGGGTGATGGTTGAGTGCCCAAGCGAGCAGCTGGCCCAGACGCATGCCAGGCGGTTGGCTGCCTCGCTTGCCCATCGTGTGTGAGGCAGGCCGGCACGAGGGTAAACTCAAGGTCTACGGGGTGTAGCTCAGTCCGGTGGAGCGCTTGCTTTGGGAGCAAGATGTCGGAGGTTCGAATCCTCTCACCCCGACCACTCTGCCCATAGCTCAGATGGATAGAGCAACGGCCTTCTAAGCCGTAGGTCACGGGTTCGAATCCTGTTGGGCAGGCCAATAAAATCAGCCATTTAGCATCAAGCAGAGTCGAGTTTATCTCGGGTTTTTGTTTTTGCGTCCCCGCACCGCGTCCCCGTTTGTAGCTGGCTTACCTGAGATGTCGTGGGACGTTCGTGGACGCGCCCCCCCTCGGACCACGGCGCGTCAACCCCCGGGGGCTTGAGGACTCCAGCAACTACCGGCTCGCGGGCGCGGACCGATGATGGGCTCAAGCCTCAAGGGTCAGCGGCTCCTTCGGGGTGTTCAAGCCGTGAAGCGGCATACGCCGGTCGATGCCGATATTGAAGACCACACGGTTGGCTTCTCCGGTATCGACTTGGATCGCCTTGCGCTTGGGGGCGATGTATTGG
>Ga0194133_10002487_pt1 | contig 28261 bp, 35 predicted proteins | sample TA2KigOf40mmetaG_FD_155448 | JGI IMG/M metagenome (GOLD analysis project Ga0194133, IMG submission 155448) | Freshwater microbial communities from Lake Tanganyika, Tanzania - TA2015055 Kigoma Offshore 40m | ecosystem: Environmental > Aquatic > Freshwater > Lake | place: Tanzania: Lake... | reverse complement strand
TTTTAGGTAATTGAAACAGCTCAAAATATGCTCGGGTTCCTGTTTTGGGAACCTTCACCCAAATCCATTTTTGCTCATCTATTTTGGAAGTTACTATCATAACAATGAATCACATTAGCAGGCGTACGCCCCGCAAACGTAGTTACAACAGTATTCACCCTTGGGACAATCATTATTTGTAACACAAAATGTACCTGGGAATGGTGTCACAGCAATCTGAGTTTCATTGTTTTCATTCACAGTTAAATAGTATTCTGTTTCAACTGTATCCAATTCACTTAAATTGGTTTCATATACGCCCACTTTAAATCTTGAATAGTAGGTGACACCTTCTTTATCTACAGCCTGAATCATTAAACTATAAAAACCAACTGTGACTTCTGAATCAGGCGTGATGGTTAATGTTAAATTTTTATCAGAGTAGCTGCTGTTAATCCAAGGTAATTTTTTGTGAATCACACCAGGTGAAGAATAGTCATCATATAATGCGTTGGATAAATCAGCCACCGTGCTTAATGCTAACGTGGTAGTTACACCTCGCTGTACTGGAAACATGGTCCCTATAGGTTGATCCCAAATAAGAAGCCCACGTAAAAATAAAGTTTTAAGTAAGCGATTAGGTGTGCTACCATAAATGGTTTCATTTCTAAACAATATATTTTCAGCACTGGAATCTAGAACCATAGTTTGAATTTGTTGTGCTGTCAACGTAGAGTTGCCATTCACATATTGTGCCACCACAGCAGATGTGATGGCTGCGCTCAAGGAAGTACCAGAAAGTTCCGTGTACCCGCCGGAAACATTTGCCACGTTTACATCTATACCAGGAGCAGTGATGTCAACATCAGGACCATAATTACTGGACTGACCATCTCCCCAACTAATAACGCGGTCATAGGCATCAGAAGCAGCCACGCCGAGCACTGTGTTTAAACCTACAGGCGACAAGCTATCAGCAGAAATTCCAGAGTTGCCTGCTGCTGCCACCACAACTAAACCGGCATTTTGCAATTCTGTTACTTTACTATCCAGTAATGCGCTTTTTGCTACACCCCAAGAACAATTCACAACTTTTACACCGGGGGTTAACAAATGGTCAGATAACACCACATCAAAAGCTGTTAGAAGTTGACCGATGGATGTGGATCCAAATGGGATTTTCACAGATTTCAAGATTGCCTGATTAGACACACCCAAGGTGTCACCAACAATTAAACTAGCTACAGCAGTGCCATGACCATTCAAGTCTGAGAAATCTTCATTGTATGAATATAGATTGACAATGTTGGATCCAGTGAATTCTGGGTGCGTGGTGTCTACACCTGAATCCATCAAATATACTATTACTCCCTCACCATGATGTGAAGGATTATAGACTTGTTTCATGGGAAGTGTTGCGGAAACCAAACGAAGTTGATGCCATTCAGCATGTGAAGTCACGGTAGCCCCTAGGTCTAGTTCCACAAGAATTACACCTGGGATAGTCTCCAACACAGAAGAGGTAGTTTCATCCGACACTTCCAGTCCTACAACACGAAGCGTTTCTAGATGATAGATAACAGTTCCTTGAGTATTCAATGTTGATAATAATGAGGCAACATTGACATCAGCAGAATAGGCAATATTAAATGTTTTCATGATTGATTTCCATAGTGGTCTGAGGTTCTATAGTATTTATATCATTTATCCCAAGTACATTGGCTGCCCAGGCTCTTTCCATACAAAAATAGCACCCCTCACAGCGCGGTAACTTAGATAAACCACAAGATTTTGTTAGACTCAGTAAATTTAAAATGTTTTCCTGTTGATAGATTTTCAAAATATCAACTTTATCCATGTCAATGAAAGGACGCAGATGTTCTGGTCTAGACACAGAACCTCGTACAGGAGGAGTATCTCCACGAAGGTAAACTGTAGGTGTGAAATGTGTCACCACTTTATTGCAACCAGTCAACACCACTCCTGGATACACGGACAGAATAAAGTTTACTGCATCTCGAATCCAGAAATCTTTCTTTTTGATTTTATTGATTTGATATCTATCACCAAAAATTGTTTTCAAGTGGGTTACGATAGGTTCTACGATTTTTTTATGCACCACATCTGAGGATCCTGTAGTGTGTAAAATGATTTTTTTGGTAGTTTGCTTGGAAAGCAAATAGGTGAGCAGGGTACTGTCTGCACCACCTGACAACAAAATATTGATATTTTCGGTGTTTTCAGGAATGTCTATTAGCATAAATTTAGTGGGGTTTTCTGTTCCCAGGGAAACCCCGAACCCGGCATGCTACCTAATTAGGCAGCTAATGCAAGAGGCGTATTATATGTGCCTGTTAATGTTTTTGCTCTGCTTACGGCAGTCGCCTTTCGGGTAGCTCTCTCATCTAATCCTTAACCTGTCGAAACCAAGCACCCCCGAAAGACCTACGGTACATCAAGTGGAGGTGAGGGGAGTCGAACCCCTGTCCAAGCTATGTTTCAATTCAAGCTGTTCTACTACCATCCTACAAAATTATTTATCTAAGAAAGGTTTCAATTCATTCTGTACAAACTTCTTGTACATAAATGCAGAGGTATGTTGCCAACACACAGTGTTATCTAACCACCTGATGATATCTTCTTTGTTGTGCTTGCCTGCATCTAGTAGAGGAATGGCTTCCATCCATATGATGTTAGGATGTTCATCTGTTGACATTTCTTGAAAGTTGTAGTTTTTAATAGTCCATTCCACGATGCCACCAAACTTTGTGACACCTGGCTCTATGTAAAACCAAAAATTTTTCAAGTCAATCATATCATACAAAAACTTCACATAAGGAGAAGTGAATCTTTCTTTGTGGTCGTTTTCCCAGGTATTAGGAATATATTTTTCTTCAATAACGTGCCAACCCTCAGTCTTTTGACTGTTTTCTGGTTTCCATCTAGGCCAACCCGACTGAGAAGAACTGTCATTGGTGTATTCAAAAGAAAAGTTGTTGTGCATATTCAAAAACAAACAAGGAATCTTGTGAATCTCACAAAAGTTCTGAACTAGTAAAATGTTTTTGAAGTGTTCTATCAACCGCTCATCCGCAGAAAAGACATGATCCACATAATCTTCCCAGAATTCTATGGCTGGAATCAAAACATGATTCACTCCGTATCCCCCAGATAGAACATAATATCCATGCTCACCAATGTGAGTTTTATCTGTAATGAAATCATTAAGATGTGCAAAATAATCATGGTCTGTTTCAGAATTCAGATATGTTCCTTGAATATTTCGTAACTCATAATTTTTTTCTCTTTGTTTGTTTTTGGATACAAAAAATGAATTTCTGGACCAAGCTGACCATTGTACGATAACTTTTATATTCTCCGCAGGAACATTGTCCTTTAGCAACTTGGACACACCATACAACACACTTTGTGCTATCAAATTGTTATCATTAGTGGGGTTACCATAATTTAATACAGTGTGCTCTGGATACATCTCTTGAATGAAATGTGGCCACTTCCACATATTCTTATATTCATTCATGAAATTGTATTCAGTACCATTGATACCTATTCTTGTTCCTTGTCGGGTGAATGAACAACCCGCGGTTACAATGTATTTCATTATCTCATCCTCGAATAAAACCATTCAAAAACAAAGCTATGAGCTGGAGCGTTGAAGTGTTTATCATTTCCAGCCCAAAATTTTCTATCACTAGTTATACGTTCCCAGTCTTTAGGGTACAACATATATCGCTCAGAAAAATTATTTATGATGTACTTATCAAGAAAAGGGTGCGGATCCACTGACCATAAAAAGAATTTGATGTTTCGAATACTCAAATAATCCAGGATGAACTTATACTTCAGCATATCATGGGTTATATAGGTGTCTAAAGTCAACATATATTGACGATAAAAATCATAGTCTTGTTTTGTATTGGAATCTAGATTTTTGTGTTCAGAACCACTAAGAATGTCATTAGCAAATATAGTAGAATTGGTAAATGGATTCAAGAATCTAGAAAAAAATCCAGTCTGAATAACAACCATATCATCAGCTTCTATTTCATAATAATGCTGAATGAACCTGTTGATGATTTCTCCGTTACACATACCAGCATTAGCATAATTCAATAATTTACAATTCAATGCATCAGACAACAATACTGGCCAACTTTCTTCAACCTTTACTTGATTGTCTAAGGTATAATTGGTGGAAAATGAATCACCGAAAACAAATAATTTCATTTCATTACCTCATACAAGTCCCGATAATATAAAAGCTGTTCAACATGGTGGTCTCTCTTACTTTCAAACACTTGCATAAATCCATCTGATACTGCTATCATAATGGTCAAACGGTTCACTGGTATCTTGGTTCGTTCCTCGAACATGATGGCATAAGCAGCTGCCTGCATGAAATAGTGTTGAATGTGTTCTACATCTTTCTCACGGCGTGCTGTCTTGAAGTCAATCACACTCAACTTGCCATCAAACTCAGCCACACAATCCACACGTCCTGCCAAACGTAGATGATGGGACCACAATGCCACTTCTTGTGCTCGAATGTTGTCAATTCTATCCAACACAGGATTGGCCACCTTGAACATTTCATAATCCCAAAGTGATAAATCACCCCCAGTCAAATTGTTCTGAAGATATTTTTCTGTGATGGTATGAAATCTTGTACCCCACGTGGCAGCTTGTCGAGACACTTTGTTGGCTTCCACCTCCCCTACCCGGGTCCTCCATTCCTGGATGCCTTTCTTGGTGTGTTCAGCCAACACTGTGGTGACAGATGGATAGAGCCTACCCTCAGGTGTCTGATAGGCTCTGGTTCCATCTTCCTGGTTCACAGCAGAAATGGTTTCTATTGTTACTGGGTCATGTAGAAATGTTTTCATAACAATAATATAACACAATATTATATTATTGTCAAGAGGCCACAAGAACATCCTCATACATCATTCTAGCCATAATATACTCTTTCACCAAGGGTCCACGAACAATGTCATCTACACCAAACTCTACATGACGAAAGGAAGGCATATGGTTGGCGATGGCCATGAACTTCTTCAATCCTGACATATCAGAACGTTTTTGTAAATCTGTTTGACGGAAATCCCCACAGAAAATAATTTTGGTGTTCTGTCCCACTCGGGTCATGATGCTGTTCAGTTCCATGTCATTCATGTTTTGAGCCTCATCCACAATCACGATGCAGTTGTCCAAGGTCAATCCACGAACATAGGAAGTGACCATGAAATGAATCAAACTTTGTTCTTTCAGTTTGTTATAAGCACGTTCTCCAAATCTAGGGAACAAATCTGCGCAAATTTCTTGATAGGGTTGTGAATACACTTCCACTTTTTCTTTTTCATTGCCTGGTAGAAATCCAATATCCCGAGATGGCACTGCTGAACGTACAACTACAACTTTATTATAATTGGAATTTTCTAATATCTCCTTGAAAGCGCTGTGCATGGCAATGTAGGTTTTTCCTGTCCCTGCCACTCCATGACATAGAATGGCTTTGTGTCCTTTACGATAGTAATTGAAAAAATTCTCCTGATTTTCTGTGAGAGCCCAGATTTCTTTTAAATCAACAAGCTGAACTTTGTGTTTAGATTCCTGCTCTTCTTGAAAAATGTACGTTTGGGAAGATACCAATTTAAGGCGCTTTTTTCTGGACATAACGTACTCGCTGGGTTGAAGGTAAAAAACCCCGACGAGGCCGAAGCCTCACCGGGGTATGAAACGGACGGAGAGTCCTTAAATGAAACTACTATTGTTTTTAATTGTTGAACCGGGGGTCTTTTCATGAATTTTCTGTAGTACCTCTCTGAAGCCATTATCGGGTCGTCGAATACGTAGACGAACAGGATCACCGATAGAAGGAGCTGTGAACATCACCTTCTTGACTGCCAATTCCAAACAATTAGGACATGGTTGTTCCTCGGCTTGGTTCATGTTAGAGATACTGGTGAATAGTGTAAAGTAATGCTCACACTTTTCACATTGGTATTCGTATGTCGGCATTTTTATTTATCTTTCGTAGTTTTCCGCAACACGATGCATTGTGTCTCGAACCCATTGTAACAGCAACACAGCAGACTCATTTCCATTAACTAAACGTTCAATATTATCCAATTCTTCATGCATATCTGTAATGAAAAATTGAAATCGGCGTTCAACCTCTTCATAGTATTCATCATGCTTTTCCATAGTGACCTCTACTTGATGGAAGATGAAGCATCAGCAATTGCCTTATCTTCACGAAGTTCAAGAAATACTGGAAGAAACAAACTGTGCTGCAAAGTCTTTTTGTCCTGAATTCTGGCATTGTACTTCACAGCCACAATCTTACCTACTGTTTCTTCTCTTGTGTATTTATCACGTTGTTCATCAGTGAAGCCAGAACCCACATTCACTTTCACCACTCCATCATCAGACTCCAACACCAAGGCACCCAACTTGCCCACATTCTTGCCAGTCCCTTCCTGCCAATCCACACACTTCAAATCACATTCCAATTCTCCCTTGAACTTCACCTGGTGTTTCACACGCTTGTCCTCCCAGGGAGCATTGATGCCCTTCAAGATGATACCCTCCTCACCCTTCTGAAAATATTCCTCGAAGATGTGATGTGCTTCATCCTCAGTAGCCACTTCAATGTTTTCAATCAACGAGATGCGAACAGGCAACTCCATCTGTTCCAGCATGTTGAATCGGTCACCATAGGGTGTGTCACAATGTCCAGTCTGGAAATCTGTGAATGGGATGACATCCCAGATGGTGGCATGAACCATACCAGCTTCCTTGTCTGTGATGGTGCCTTTCACAGCCTTGTTCAGGATGCCATTGCCTTTCTGACGATTCATGATGCCATTGCCATCCAACACCACCAGTTCACCATCAAACACTATTGTATTGTTTCCTGCCAACTCCAAGAATTCCTGTTCCAGATGTCCCAGCAAGTCAATTTGCTTACCGTTTCTAGAACGAAACTCCACTGCTCCATTCTTCACAATGGCATTGAATCGCATCCCATCCAGCTTCAATTGCACATAGGCAGGATAAGTCATCTTGTTCATGATTTTTTCATCAAAGCCAGATGCCAGCATCACAGGATAGGTGGGAATCAATCCAGGCCAAATCTTGTTCACAGTGGCCTCAGACACACCACAGCGCAAATCCTTCTCAATGATGCGTTCAATCACCTTGGCATCATCAGCCGTGACACTTTCCAAAATGATTTTCAGATGATTGATGGCAGCATTACCTGTCACCACACGATTGATGATGTTGTTCAGATTATCTAAGGCACCATTCAAACTCATGGTACTCTTGGTGTGTTTCAGAGTTGTGTTGGTGTAGGTGGGAATCTTTCGAATATAAAATTGTGTATATGGGTCAAGAGCAAGAAACAACACACGCCGGAGTGTTGCATCCGCAGCTGCTCCTTGTACTGCATGGTGTTGTTTCAAAATGGCTTCTTTTTCCAACCGGCTGGAAGTAGCTGCCAGCGCCATAAAAATAGATTCCATAGTTTCTCCTCCTAGAGTTACTATGGAATCTAACACCATATATGTTGTTTGTCAAGTGTTATTTAACAAATGGTGAAAATTATGTCCTACGAATGGTTTATTGTGTACTTTTAATAACTCTTGTTTGAAATCTTCAAATTTGTCATGGGTGTTGTTAAACACAGACACAGAATCCACTTCATCTTTAGTATAGGCACCAGTTTCCCAATATACGTGCTGGCGATAATGTATGCCCAGGTGAATAGGTGAGTTTTTAAAAATGTCAATAACCAGGTCGTAGAAAGTTTCCATTTCTTTATAGTTATATTCACTGACCACCATAGAGGTTATGAAGTGCGTTATACTATGTTGGGTACTAAGGAACTTCAAATTGTCAATCAGCCTGTCCCAGTCACCGTTCAATCTGGTAACATTTTCATAGGTTTCTTTTGTTCCAGCATCTACGCTAATTTCCACACGTTTGATGAAAGGTCTAGCTCCCAAGCTCATCCACATTTTTTCATTCAAAAGATTTCCATTGGTTATCACATGGATCTCCTTCAATTTAGGATATTTCTTGAGATTGAAATCAATCAAGTAGTTTCTATAGAGTTTTGAATAGAAAGGGTCACCGCTTCCTGTTATCATCAATCGCTTAACGTTAGAAGCAAATTTCTCCTCAATTTGTTTTAACAAATTTTCTTTATACTTGTGTATGGGTGAATCTAAATCATCGTTGGGAATTTGTGTCTTTCTACAAGAAGGGCACTTCAGGTTGCAACTACGGTCAAATCCAAACAGAATGTATTCTGGAAGACCTTGAAAATTTTCCACATCTTCAATGGTTGTGAGTTCATTAATTTTCATGAACTCCTCTTTTTCCATGAATTCTTCTGGGACTTCATTGGTATGAATCAGTTTAGACAAAGCCGGGCAAATTTTATGGTCACAGTGTCTATAGCTACCATCCAAAACAGATTTTCTGATATCTTGTACAATGGGACCTTTCCAATTCTCCAACAGGTCTTCTTGCCAGACAGGTGTATCCAACCGTATATTAGTTGGAGCCCAGCTGGGACAACAAATCCATTGACCGCTATGTTGGACATCCAGGTAGGTAAATGGATTTTTGCATACATACTTTTTCAGTTTTTCAGACATTAAAATGCCACCCATTTCCCAGAACCGTAGTGAGGGTACTTAGATTTATAGGAGTAGTATAGAACATCATTTGGGACTTCTCTTTTCTTTTGCCAAGTGGCTTCAGTGGGTGTGTATGTGGATACTCCATTGTCTTCCACAACAAAGTGTAGTGGCAGATTGAAATTTCTAGCATACTTATGCACTTCATAAAAAATTCCAGTTTCAAAACACATATCACCTATGAAGCACCAAACCTTGTCTGAACTGTTTGACTTTTTCAGAGCTTGAGCCACACCTAAAGCTATAGGAAGAGTGGCTGTTACTATAGCTGATGAGTAGAATTTCTCATCAATATTACAAATTGTGATGGATTTGCCTTGTAAAATTTCTGTTTTTATCCAAGCAGGATCAATCCCCTTGAGCAAAGCATGATAGTGTGACCTCCAAGTGCTAAACACCCAATCCGTGGATTTTATTTTTTTAAAAATTTCAATTAAACTAGTTTCATTTCCATGAGATAGGTGCACTGGACCTCGAATCTTTCCAGTTTCCCATTCTTGTACTATATCAGTTTCAAAAGCAATCAATTCATCAACAGTGTGGCTAGGATTGCGAACATCTGGATATTTTTCAATGTTAGTAATCATTTGTCCCTCTTTTGCAAAATAGGAGTATCGGTTGGCCATTCTATATTGAAACGACTATCATTCCACTTTATGACTTTTTGTTGAGATTCATCTACATAATTTCCTGAATAGAACAAATTATAATGAAATATACAATCTGTCAATGCGTAGTGGCCATTAGCGAACCCAGGAGGTATCAATACTTGATGGCGAGTTTTCTCTGAAATTATATAGGACTCCCACTTGCCATAGGTGGATAAACCTTCTCTTACATCCAAAACAACCAAATAGATGTCTCCAACTAGAGCTTGAACTAATTTCCAAGTTTTTGAGTCATAATGTAACCCACGTAAAACGCCTCGATAGGACTTGGAAAATCTTGAATGAATGGCGCCGTCCAAAGGCACCAGCTTATTCACAGGATGTTCTGTGTTATGATAAGTGGTAAATATCTCTCCTCTATATTCTTGGTACACGGAAGGTACATACACAGGAACCCACTCCTGAAATGTGTTCAGATAACTTACTGTGTAGTCATTCCATTTTTTCTTTTTATAATTGGACATCATTAAGCCTCATTATAAATTTGTAAAATTTGTTCAGAATATAATTCGTGATACATTCTACTATAGTTATGTCTGGTCACAAAGCTGTATTCTCGGTAAAAGTCATTCAATTCTCTTTTACTTAGATGAAGAATGTTCGATATAGTAGACTGAATTGCACGCATTCTTTCCTGGTCATCCTCTATAATGTCATAATTATGATTCCAAAAATCTAAACGATAGGTTAGCCCTTTAGATTCTAAAGTTTTAATGGTGTTAGGCTTAGATAAAAGAATAAACGGATGACCAATAAATGTTGGTCGCATCACCTTTTCTGTGATGTTGTTCCAGCCTTTTTCTGTGTCCAATGCACCACTTTGATTCTTGAAGTGATAAAATTTTGTTTCAGCTACTACTTCAAAATATGTATCTAGATATGTAACGAAATTGAAACTGTTTCCTCTTTGATTATAATGGTCATAGTTTTCATAATCATAGAAGTGAGGTAGTTGGTTTACAATTTGAAATTTCCTAAATTCATCTTGAAACTTCTTAGGTACTAACTCTGGAAATAATCCAGGATCATAATCAGTACCTGTAGCTCCCCATAGAAAATCCTCTAGAAATTTGTTCTGATACAGAAATTCCAAAAGTTGTATTTTATGAAACCGAATATGTCCTACATGGTACATTCCTTTGTGCTTTCTTAAAAAAGGAGTCTGAACATCTCGAATTAAACGAAAAGCCTTGAAAGCTTCATCATTGGCTGGAGTATTTTCAATGTAATGTCGAAACAACACTTCAAACCAAAAATGATTTTTTCTTGTGGATATAAGATTTTTCGTGATAAAAAATGAAGGTGTATCCACAATGCCTTCAAATTTGTCTAAAATTTCTTCTGCGATGTCTTGATTATCATAAGTTGAAAAATCATAAAAAACTTTTTTAAACGATTTTCCCTTCAAGGCTTTTTTCAAACTTTCTATTTGATAATCCTCATGTTTGAAATCTTCCATTGTTACAAACAATGTGGTATCAGAATCTATATCATGAAAGTGAACTTGTTGAAATTGTGTAAACTTTCTTAAAGAAAAAGGTAGCTCTTGGAAAACCTCTTTGTCAGCTTCAACTGTCCAAAAGTTTTCAAAATTTTCCTTAGTTCTATCTAGACAATGCTGAACAAAACAAAATTTCTTCATTTATAATACAGTTCTGGATATTCTACAAGAACATGAATTCCACCTTGTGCAGCTTCAGCATACGCAGGTTCAATAAGAGACCATTCAGTTAAGTTATGAAACTTAATATTTTTACACATTGAAGAAAACTCGGAGAAATAGTTTCCTTTGTGTTGATGGCCAGGATCTAATGGTTTGTCTGAACCCTTTCCCAAACGAATCAGCAATGTTAAATTTTTTCCTGTCATCATCTGATACTTGTCCACATGATTAATCAGTTGATTGGCTGCGAGAATAATGAAATCCCAACGTGGATAAAAAGTTATCACCTTATCTCCTGCCATGGCCATACCTAAAGACATCCCCATCTGTGTTTCTTCCATGACTGGAAGTTCAATCATCCTTTCTTTGGAAACATCACCTAAGGTTGTGCTCATAGGATTTCCAGCGTACACAATCTGTTGGCCTACAAATAAAAAATTATTGGATGCCAATAAGTTCATGGAGTTGGTCAGTGCATCTTTATAAGGAGTATACTGTGGACTATTCATAATGTGGTCGGTGAATGTAGTTTTCATCCATGGTTCTTATCAATGACTCAGCCACCGCCTGATGACAAAGCAATGAAGGATGATGGTCTCCTGGTGTTGTGATGAAATGCTGATGGTCTGTATCAATTTTCATTTCTGGTAAATCCATAAGAACAGCAAAAGATTGCACCGGCATATCTTTGTAATATAGTGTCACAAACCGCTCTTTCATCCAAGGATCTGCTAAAACATAATTCACCATTTCATTTGGCCACACAAGAATCCTGGTTTTCACACCATGGGTTTCAAAATTCATCAACATGGTCTTCACATCAGCCACCACATTTTTTCTATGCAAATCTTCCCACTGCTCATAAGTCATGTTGTTTTCTAGTAACCATCCTTTGAAAGCAGAAAAATCATCTACCACATTTCCAGTTCCACCTGAAGCTGCTACTACTGGAGCAGATTGATTTCTGGCGTAGTGCACCACGAAATGATATTGTTTTCCCTGGTAGGTGAATTTAAATCTGGACCTTTCAGGTTGTGTGAATTGATACACAAAGTAGGCAAACTCTTTGTAATCATAATTGGGGTCAGACACGCTATAGGTACCGTCATCATTCATGTGACGTACACCATCTCTGGTAGGATCAAATGTTCTGGTCCAGAAATCTATAGCAGATTCATCCGATCCTCCATTATAAGGATGTACTTCTTCGAAAGTATTGAAATGTTTAGCTACCAGTCTAGGATATCGAACTGATTCCATGAAGCTGATATGAGCACTTTTAACCAACCATCGAGCAAAATGATTTGGCATAGGTTCTTTTATTGTAGGTAGATTACTGTAGTAATACAACCCTTGTCCCCAAGTAAATGAACATCCTCCAAATGCTATTCCCCGTGTTACTTTAGGATCCCGAGTTTTGAACTTCGTGAAATCCTGACCAAAATAATTTTCTCTGTTGCTCATCTCTGAAATTCTCCACGGTGTTGCATATACCAATTGTAAGTTTTCATTAACCCTTCATCCAAAGAAGTCTTGGCTTCCCATCCAAGTTGACTCTTGATTTTATCTGAATTGATTTTTCTGACAGGAATCATAGATGGCTTACCCTGTACATAGGTTACAGGATTATCATTACCAACCAAACGCTTCATGGTGTTCAACACCTCATTCACTGAATACACAGTATTGGAGCCTACATTGAATACCTCATAACTATCTTGTTTTCTCATGATTAATTCAATGGCTTCCACAAAATCATCAATATACAACAAGTCACGAAGTTCAGAACCATCACCCCAAACCGGGATGGGATTCATGTTATCAGCAACTTTTCTGATAGTGGCAGGTGTTACATGGCACTTGTTGAAATCATACTTGTCATGAGGACCATATAAATTGGCTGGTCGAATTACTACTGTGGTCATAGGATTGGGCAGATACTTGGCATACAATTCACATTGCACTTCAGCATATCGTTTCATCCATCCTACTGGAAAGTAAACTGGATAGGGAGCATCAAAAAGAAAGTCTGTCTCTACTACAGGCTCATCTCCTTTAGGAGGGTATACTGTGTTGGAAGATAGGAAAATATACTTTTTCACTTTGTTACGATATGATGCATCAATCAGAAAATTGTTCATGGCCACATTAGGTGTGACATGAGCAAGAGGATCTACGACGGTATCCACTGCATTAGAAGTAGAGGCGGCCGCGTGTATCACCACATCTACATTTTCAGTAATTTTCAAGCAACTGTTATAGTCAGTTAGCTCAGCATCCCAATAAAAAACACCCTCATATTGTTCTCTGGGCCTTCTTCTATGAATAGGCACTCGGATGTTTTTGTAGCCTTGTTCGACAAGATATTTTGTTAGATTTTGACCAACTAATCCTGCGCCACCGGTAATTAATATTCTAGAATCTTTATCAATCATGACAATTCACCTTTAAGTTAATTTTTTTCCTCTCGGACGAAATCTAAGTAAGACCAACGTTTAAATCCATTCTTTACAGGTAAAACCTCATGCCAGGCATCATGACGCATGAAATCCAATACCACATAATTTCCTCTGACTGGGATAACCTTATCCGACACAGGATTGTTGTTAGTGTCTGTGCCACATAGAAATTCGCCGCCGCCATCCTTCCAGGTATCTTCAGGACTTAAGTAGATGATGATTCCACAAAACTTACCTGTTTGCCCATCTTTATGTCGGTCAATATAACAATCCTTGTCATCGTACAATGCAAACACATTGTTATGATGTGCAGAATTTAAATCCATTTCTGGATATGCTTCTGCGATAAATCTCTCAGATAGTTTTTGAAAATATTTAAATTTTACACCTGCTACCGGCTGAGGATCATTTAACAAACGATACCATTTTTGGTCATAAGATAGTTTGTATTTGTCCTGTAAGATTTTTCTTTCTTCAACTTCATGCATTTTTATGACAGATGGCCAACATTCTGGATTATCATAATACATCTTCTTTATTTCTGCTGGTGTTTCAGGAGCAGGTTTCACCGGATAATAGCAATCCCAGTTATCATCAGTGTAGGAGAAGTTCATCACAAAATCACACATCTGATTGAATTCATCTAAATCTGTTACCAATTCTTCTACTTTGCCCACATAGAAGCCTTTTTCAATTAAAGATTGTTGCTTTATATTCATACTACTTCATCTCCTTTGTTTTTATTTATGTCCTCTCCCTACTTGGGACTAGGTCCTAGAAATATCTGCAAAGTTTTTCGTATACCATCTCTTAATGAGGTTGTTGGTAGCAAATTGTACTTCTGTTGTCTTTCTGTGCTTAAACACCGCAACTTATCTCCATTTGGCTTTGAAGAATCCCAGATGATGTTTTTCCTATTGCCTGTGATGGACTGATATTCAGACACAATAGTTTCAATAGTATCTTTGATGGAGACTGCTTCACCACATCCAAAATTTACCACATCACGAACTTCATTTTTCACAGCATCAATAGTAGCATCAGCCACATCCTCACTAAACACAAAATCTCTCTTGGAAGAACCGTCACCCCAACAAATCATGTCCTCAGAATTAGTTCCTGTTAACTTCCAGATGTTAGAGCTTATTACCGTGGCGTCAGGAGAAAAATTATCATTGGGACCATAAATGTTTGATGGACGCAGTATGGTCCAATTATCCCAACCATGTTGTATTTTTAAAGCATCCAATGCCAATTCTCCCATGCGTTTGGACCATCCAGGATGCCAATCATTTTTAGATGGCATGGTTTCCCATACACTATCTTCGTACATCACGTCCGCTGGGCTATACACACCCACAGAAGAAAGATAGACGAACCATTCTACTTGTGCATCAAAAGAGGCTTTCATCATGTTGGTATTAAACATCATCATAGGGAACAAATAATCTGCTGGCGATTTAGCTGTTCTGGATGGTGATCCTTTGATACCTGCAATGTGCAATACTACATGAATCTTATCTTGGGCCCATCGGCCCATGGCCGTTTGAAACAATCTCTCACAATTTTCCAAATACGTTAGGTCTGTTTCAACTAATTGAAGTTGCCCGCTGCAATCTATCGCCCATTGTTGTAATTCTTTTGAAAAACGAAGGTCTACAGCATAAACCTTGTTGGCACCTGCTTCTAAACATTTACGAACAGTAGGATTCCCGACTAAACCATTGGCACCCGTCACAAGGATGTTTTTACCTCTCAATTCCATAATTACTCCTGGTAGTATCTACCATAATTAATTTTGCTCCACACACGTTCAAAAAAATAAAATGCGAAAAACCCAGTTAAGTTCATTAACAGAGCATTCGTGAGATTGGATGTGCTAAATGATAAACTCAGTATCACCCATGAATTTACAATTGCAACAGCTCTCCACGTAATCGCTTTAATCGTCGTTCGTTTCTTGGTTTCTTGTATTGCCATTCCAACTTACTTCCCAATCTTTAAAGTCAGCTGCTAAACAATCTACCTTATAGTCTTTTCTACCACCAACAACTTCCTGGATGACATTCTTTGCAGTATTACGAATGCCATTTAATCCGTGTGTCAGTTCTAGGTTGTTTCCATCTCGGATCCCCCGACGATAATTGGATTCATTATGCCAGATATGAAGATTCATTTGTGAAACTACTACAATAGCACGAATGGTGTCAGCTGTGATGGGTTCTTCTACATCATTTAAAATCAATTGGATGTCATGAACAATATCTTCAATTTCTTGAGCATATTCTTTCTTGTACTCAGGAATGAATACTTCTTTCAACTGCACAATGCTCAAACGGTCAATTAAATCACCCAAGGTGTGCAAATAGCGGCGTTCAGTCATAGATTTGTGAAATTCCTATTGTTGTGTGTGATGATGAGTTTGTATGCTTCTGTAAGTTGTTGAATACCATAATCTAATGTAAAAACAGGAAACCAACCCAATCGCTCAATTTTTTGATTGGATACAATGTAATTTCTTTTGTCAAAATCCTCTTTGAAATTATCTTGCTTGATAACCAAAGAAGGAATATACTGCTTGATTTTTTCTGCCAGTTCCAGTTTACTTAAATTGGCAGTGGACAATCCCACGTTGAAAGCTTGACCTTTGCATTTGTCATAGTTTTCCATGATGAATTGAAAGGTTCGAGCAATGTCTCGTATGTGTATGTAGTTACGTTTGAAATCAGCTTCAAACAACACCAAATAACCATCTGTCAATGCCTTGTACACAAAATCATTCACCAGTAAATCTTGCCGCATTCTTGGTGACACACCAAACACAGTGGCAAGACGTAGGGACACCCCATTACCTTTTGCCAACATGGCATTTTCAGCATCACATTTGGTTCTGGCATACAAAGACAAAGGATTGAATGGACTTTCCTCAGTGATGATGTCACTGGAAGAGCCATACTGGCTGTTGGTGTTGGGAAGTATTAGTTTTTGATGGTCTTCCAACACTTCCAGAACATTTTCAATCTGATGAAAATTCAAATCCATAGCTAATTGAGGATTCTTGTCACATGCGGGCATTCCCACCACAGCAGCAAGTGGAATTATCACATCATGTTCTTTTACCAAACGTTGCAACAATTCCTTGTTACGAGCATCTCCCAACACAAACTTAAACTGTGTATGTTTGAACAGGTGCAACAAAGACAACTGTTTGTAATGAAGATTGTCCAACACGGTGACGGGAAAGCCCAAACTTAAAAAGTGTTCAGCAACAACTGAACCAAGATAACCCGCTCCGCCTGTTATTAATATTCTAGATTGCATTATAAAGGGTTTCCAAGGTATTCACATATAAAGGTCTATGTGCATATTTAGATGACAATAAATTTCTGTTGTGTAAAACAATGGGTTTAATGGATTGATACCATTCATGAAGGTCATTCAATGGTAAATTGGATATTCTTTCAATCTCCTTGCAAATCTTATGCATACGTCTACCATTGTCTATTTCATCATCATAGCTTTCATCAATGAATCCATGAAATGTTTGATATCCTAGTTTTCTGAGATATTTCAAATAATGTGGCCCGGCCATGACAATGAATGGTTGTAACACAATGATAGGGTTACATATCTTCTCTGAAATGAACACATCATCATTGAAAATTGTTTCAGTTACAATGTATATGTAGGAATTCAGATACAACGGTTTTTTGAATGACCGAGTGGTTGGAATATCATTTGGATCATACCCATGAGAATCCAAAACAATAGGCATTTTAGAAAATAGGCGTTCTCTGGCTTCATGTAATTCAACATCCAACACCTCATCTCCAGTTTTCACAGGATTATCATTTCCTGTGTGAAGAAAACTGGCGTATACTTTGTCCCACATATTTCTACTTTCAAACAAACATCCCAAAGTAATTCTATGACTTTTATGAGACTTGTTCATGGTAATGAAGTGTTTTGTCCTGGGGTTATCCAGTTCATGTTCGTGAATAAGTGCACTTTTGAACCCAACCGAAGGGATAGGACGAAGTTTCATTTCCTCCAACACATTGGCACAATCAGTCATGGGTGTGTTTTCACAAATGAAGTTGTATCCATCGGCTGCTGGGTATCTGTCAAAAAAATTGGAGGATCCAATGAAAAACACAAAATCATTCTTCAAGGATAATCCTAATAGATCCAAGTCTCGTTGGAACAGTTCTAAAAATTCAAAATCATTGAAAGGTTCATGTGCGTAGTTCACTATAAATTTCAACTTTCCTTGTTTGCATAATTCTACAGCTTTTTCAGAAACATTTCTCACAAATGACACATTATATTTTTCTCCTTTAGCTGACTCTTTGTTTCCATAAGAAATCAATAGGTCTCTATGATACCCATATAGACCAAATGTGTAGAGAAAAAAATCATTTTCATTAAAGCTTTCTGACAAAGTTACCACATCAAACTTTTTAGGAAGATATTGCCAAAATTGTCCTAATGTAGTTTTTAACTTGAAAGGTGAAGGTGGATCATACTGAAATATTTCACTCACCGGATTGTTACTGTAGTAATCGCGCACTATGGCAGGTGTTAAATTAGGAAAAGGTTCATTTCTTCTGTGGTCATAAAAATCATAGGCTAGTTTCATAACACACTTACACTGTATTTGTTAGCAAAGTCTATGGCATCTTGTTTGTTGTTCACCATGGGCTTGCCTTTGATGTTTAAACTGGTATTCAGCACCATGGGACATCCAGTTTCACGATACCATTCTTGTAAAAAGGCATAAAAGTCAGGTGAATCTGTCTTGGAAACTGTTTGTACCCGAGAAGTTCCATCAGCATGTATGATAGCAGGAAATGTCAAAGGACGCTTACATACAGCAGTATATTGCATGTAAGGACTTTCTGTTGTAGGCATATGAAAGTACTCATTAGCGTGTTCAGCCAGAATGGCAGGTGCAAATGGACGAAACTTTTGTCGTTTCTTGATGCTGTTCACCTTGTCTTTGATGTCATCACCGCGTGGGTCAGCCAACAAACTTCTGTGACCTAATGCACGAGGCCCAAACTCAGCTCTACCAAATGCCACACCTGCAATTTTTTCTTTCTGTAATGTTTCAATCAATTGTTCTGTAGGGTATTTTATTCCCATGTCAAACCCAAGATACGGTCCTCTCCAATTCAAAAATTCCTGTTGATATGCAGTAATGGCACCTAAGCTATTACCGGCATCCCCAGGATTAGGCATGATCCAAACTCTTTCAAAATATTGAAAAGCAATTCTGTTGGCCACACAGTTTAATGCACATCCTCCACCCAATACTAAATTCTTACTACCTGTTATTTTTTGGGCCTTATCTAACAAATCATGAAGATATAACTCATAAATGAATTGAGTGGCCGCAGCAATATCATACATATCCTGCTCTGTGATTAACTCCGGGCGCCACCATGTACATCCACGATGAAGATTATGATTCAATTTCAAGATATGTTGGCTATCAAAGAAATCTTCTAGAATGGAGTTAGTATACTTTAATGGGTCGCCATAGGCTGCCATGCCCATTAAAATATACTCCTCTTCATTGGGTTTCAAACCTACTCGTTGAGTCATGGCTGAATACCATAATCCTAAGCTATGTGGATATTTAATGGAAAACTTCTTCTCCATTTTACTACCTTTTCCATGCCATATGGAGGTGGTGTCAAACTCACCAATGGCATCAATCACCAACACAGCAGCCTCTTCAAAGTTGCTAGTATAATATCCCCCGGCAGCATGGCTATGATGATGATCCACTGTAACTAATGGTGCAGTTATTCCATACTTGCGAACATATTGTTTAGCATTGTTGTTCACCCATCCTTGTCCTGCTCGTAACTGACGTAGAGACTTTATAAGTGGGCGTTCATACCATATCACTAGGTCAGGTTCTCCATACCGATTTGCGTCTGTGATAATCCCAGCATTCAGGTGGGCGTCATTCTTCACACCTGAATAACGTTCAGATTGTGAGGCAAACAATATTTCTTTGTCTTGCACCACAGTGATGGCAGCATCATGACTGTTGGCAGAAATTCCCCAAATTACCATATATCTAAACCTCAGGTTTCCAATTTAGTTGTAGGTCAGGTGGTAACACTTGTGCATCCCGACAAAAATAATAGAATTCTTCATACTCAGGGAATGTTTCAATGAAATTAGTACCTCTACGCTTGTCGTACTCGTCTACAAATTTTGCAAAATTTATTCTGGCCTGAATATTTCTTCTGTTATCCCCCTGTTGTTCCATCATCAAGCTATGAATTCTACGCATTCTGTGAATTTCATGGTCATAGAAGCCACGATTTTGTAGTGGGAACCAATCTGTTATTTCCTGATTTTTATACATGAGTGTAACACAATCCACAATGTGCTGTGTGAAGTTTTCCGTGGCAATCCAGGGAGCTAAAAATTCCGGATGACGGAGATATGGAGTATCTACACTTAAAGGTAATAATCTCTTGGCAGTTGCGTAAGTGTTCTTGATATCCAACATATCCTGAAGAAAATCTTTATATGTGGTGATAGATAACAAATTAAAAGTAGACATGATAGTAATTCTACTTGTCTGAATTCTTTGTAGAATCTTATGAATGTTACCCAACCAATAATCATATTTCAAACCGAAACGTATATATTCTGCTCTTTTTCCAGTTGCTTCACAACTTGTGAACACATGAATTACTTTAGCAGCTTTATTCTGTTCTATTATTTCCAACTTCTCTAAAAATTTTTCAATGATTTCTACAGGTGCCCCTAAATTGGAATTGATGGAAAATTCCAATTGTGGTTGTGGGTTTTCAATTAAAAAGTCAAGGACTTTGAAAGTATTTTTACTTAACAAAGGCTCTCCACCTGTGATTCGGAAGGTATGCATTTCCTTAACTGCATCTGGCCACCATTTCCAGAATGCTTCAATGTAAGGATTCTCCTCACTTTGTAGAATAGGTAGCCCCATTCCAGGCTTCAGGTCACTTATATCATTAAATGAACTGCCATCTAATGCATAAGGTCCATGAGATTTGATTTCTTGCATCCAAGTAGTGGAGTACAAAGGAGAGCAATAGGCACACTTGAAGTTGCAGGTGGTGTCAAAGTCCACTTCCACATAGGTAGGGACCACATCTGCGTCCCATGGCATTCTTGCAATTTTTGGTATATGTGGATTAGCCCAAAGTTCAGAACTTTTAGTGGTTCTGTCACTGAACACGTTGGGTTGATTTTTAGTAGAATCCTCTACACGCCAACAATAGTCACATTCTCCTGGACGTTCACCCTGTAACATCTGCTTTCGTAATTCCTTTTTGTACTCTGTATTATGAAGTGCAGAAGGATTTTTTTGTAGTTCTTCTAAAGGAATTAAATGAACTTTTGGATGATGGCAACTGTGATTGGTGCCAGTGCTAAGATGCAGGGTTACCTGTAACCACTTGGCTGCACAAAAGGTCGGGCTAATGACATCTAGTTTTCTTTTTGTGTCTTGAAAAATAGCTAACGCTTGCTTATAAGACATTGTATAACCACCTCAAATTAATTTTTATAACCTATGGTCATGAATCTGTGAAATTGTACACAATCCAAAGATTTTGTATATACGATACGCTTCAACCTACTTTCAACATTAAAATGGTCTAAAGAATTTTGGCATCTCACATGATCCACACAGTTCACAAAATTGTTTCCTTGTAAAACAATAGGTATGTGATTAGGGATATGCTCTAACCAAGCATCATACTTCTCCTGAGTCATGTGTTCTGTGCTAGTATTCAAAATCAATGAAATATTTTCAAAGTTAAGAAAATATTTCATGTCCTTGTGCATGAATTCTATTCTGGGATCATTTTCAGAAAGCCTTTCACCAAGAATCTTACATTCTTCATCAATATCCACACTGATGACTTTTTCAATGTTAGTATTATCCACTAACATTTGAGCCAGTAGACCGTACCATCCCCCAAGAATCAAAGCATTGCCAGAAATGTCTGGAAATTCCATCTTCAAGACGTTTATCAGCCAAGATTTGCTGCGTATTTGACTAGCCCAAAAATTTTCCAGAATTCTATATGAATTTTGTTGTCGGATATTTTCTTCTCGTAAAACATTCATCCATTGTATTAGACGTGTTGAAGAAAAATTGATGGTAGATAGTAAGTTGCTATCAATTTCTTGTGCATTACTCATGTTTAATTATAAATGAAGGGATCCCGTCTTTTTAATTCTTCTAACTTTCTCTTGGTTTTGTATGCCATCAATTTTTTCAACAAAAAATCTACGATTTTATCAATAATTTTCATCATCGCACCGTGTATTGCTCTAAAGAGCGGTTTAGTTGGTTGTTTACTTGAATGAATTTTGCCTTGTTTGGCAGTTCAGAAATATTTAGTGCACCTACGTAGGCACAAGTTGAACGAATTCCACCTAAAATGTCAGACATGGTGTGTTCCACCAAGCCTTTATAGGGCAATTGCACAACTCTTCCCTCAGAAGCACGATAATTTTTCACTTGATTGTGTCGCTGTTGGGCTGCATGACTGCTCATCCCGTAAAAAGTCACCTTTCCATCACGAATTTCCTGTTCTGACTCATCATGACCCGCAAAAACACTGCCGGCCATCACCATTTTAGCGCCTGCAGCCAAAGCTTTTGAAAAATCTCCAGGAAAAACACAACCTCCATCACTTTGCACACCACCTCCCACTGATTCTGCGGCAGGAACACACTCTTGCAAGGCGGAAAATTGTGGATAACCCACACCTGTTACACGTCGAGTGGTGCAAACAGCACCAGTCCCGATGCCTACACGTGCTAAATCAGCACCAGACATGATACACCGTTCAACTGCCTCAGGTGTCACCACGGTTCCTGCCATGATGAAGGCGTCTGGAATGTGATTTCTCACCTTGGAAATGAAGTCATAGAAGGAATTCATGTATCCATTTGCCACATCAATCACAATTTTCGGTGTGAACACATCAGTTCTGTCTTTCCATACCTTCACAATATCAAAGGCCATCTCCATTTCATTATCATTCAACCCTATGGTGATGAAAGCATGGCTGACATCATGTTGATGCACCCAATCTGCCAAGGTATGATGTTTAGTAATGGCTGTGAAGGCATTGAATTTTTTCAAGGCATGATGCATACTGAAGGTTCCCACACCATCCATGTTGGCAGCAATGATGGGAACACCAGAAATTCTGGCGCCCCATTTGCCTTGAATGGATGTTTCCACCTTCACTTGTTGTCGTGAGGTGATGTCAGAGAATTGTGGGACAATCAATACATCATCAAAATCCAACTTCACATTCATATTACAGAACCTTTTTTGTTACAGTTTCATACAAGGTTTCAAAATCCTTGTGCAGTTCTACTTCTTCATTGTAGTTGCCCTTATGGTAGGTGCGCGCCAGCTTGTTTAGCACTTTTCTGTTCAGTTGTAGTGCATCACAGATGTCATCCTTCAGATTTTTAATAAGGTCACGCTCTGCCTCAACACGGGACATGCTGGCGGAAATTTCTTTCAATGCATCAAGTAGCTTCAGTTTTTCTTCAGGGGTCGCAGCTAACGTCATGGTTTAATCTCCTCAAATCAAAGTTTGGTCCTGGGTCATGTTTTCTACCCCTGGGCCATGCAATCTCTGCATGTGTCAGTATAGGATAGTTGTTTGAATCAGGATACCGTAAGTTAATATAATCTAATAATTTTTTCAAGCTCTTGTATTGATTACAGGTGTATTCCATAAAATTTACACCTTGTAATGCTATACCTATACTAAAATTGTTCCAGCCTGATATACCATTCCAGGAAGTAATGCCTGCATGTTTTGCGATATACCGTAAATCCATAAATTGATGTATGGACCCATCACGCTGTATGAAATAATGATAGGCCAATCTTCTTGTCCTAAGAACCAATCTCGTACTACTGGCATTTAAATTACCTCCATCATTATGTAGTACAATGTAATTACGTGTAGTATCACGTGGTATTTTACCCGGCAAGAAATTCTTTGTTACCGCTGGTGCCTGGAGTTGTAGTATCAGTAGTAGTTGTAGCATGGAGTTCCTCCTTGTCTGGTACAATGAACCATGCTATAAAATAACCTAATATTGCTGGGAACGGGGTCCATATGGCAGCAACCCAGATGAAACGTATCAATGTTACATCCACTCCCAACATTTCGCTCAACCCTGCACATAGTCCACCTAGTTTTCCCTTCTTTTTGTCACGATACCAACGTTTCATAATACCTCCAAGTATTTGAAATAAGCTAATTCTTTGGCCTTGGCCTCCAAATCAACATCTATATTTAGACCGAAATCATTAATCTTCCAGAAAGTGTAATCAGAATGTGCTCGGGGATTGCCATTCACATTTTCATTCAGATTCTTACTCTCGCTGTAGTGAAACAACGGTGTGGTGCCCCAAGTGGATGCCGCCAGTTCAGCTGCCTGTTGTGAGGACAATCCATCAGTATGAAATGTGTGATGAAAATAATCAAATGTGATGGGTGTTTTGATACAAGTGTAAATGTCCTCGTACAACTGCTTCACCGAGAAGGAATTTTCCTTGTCATCATTCTCCACCACCAACCGCTGTTGTGTGGAACTGTTCAAGTTCTGAAACTGCTCACAAAACTTGTCCACCACATCCTGCGAACGATTCATACCCACATGAATGTTCAAGGGATAATAATGACCACCAGGAACCCCCATCATTTGATACAGCAGGTTGTGATGATGTAAATTCTTGATGCTGCGTTCCACCACCTGAGGCTTGTTGGATGCCAGCTTCACAAAATGGTCAGGATGAAAACTCACACGCATACCACTTGCCATGATGATTTCACCTGCCTCACGCAATGCCAACAGGATCTGCTGATAATCTGGCAGGTCTGTTTCATGGTATTCCTCAAACCAAGGAAAGATGTTGCTGCCAATCCGAAACACACGAATGTTGTTGGTGACATTCCATTTCAGAATGGTCACCAGGTCCTTGGCATTCTGTAAAGTAAGCAAGGACGTCCGTTCTAGATTCGTGTCCTGACGGAACGAAGCCTGACGTAACGTCCTGCCTGTGGTGATTTTCTGTTTGCCTAGTGTCAGATTGATACAGCAGTACCCAACTTGATGCGGCATAACACCTCACTTGAAGTCATATTGTAATATAACACATTCTACCAGAAAAGTCAAGTCCTAACGCTTTCTCCGATTGGAACGGGCCTTGCGCTTCTTACTACCAATTTTTCTACGACCACGGCGTGGTCTGTTCTTATGCGGATGTGGCATAGTTCACTCCTTGTCTGGTGGCTTGTTCTTTTAGAGCCTCAACATGCTGTCCACTCAATTCTGTTGCCATCTTCATCCACTCTGGGAAATTCTGTGATGTCAACTTCACTTCGTTTGGGTGCATCATATAATCCTATCTCCTGTGAAATTTTCGTTAGTTCATCTGCAATGCTTTTATTGAAAATTCTATCCCAATTGTCATCAAACTGTTGTTTCTTCACACTCATGGGTCTGGGACTATCACCTTTGCCGCTCATAAACACTCTCAAATAATTGGTTGAATTGATTCACATCTTGTAACATTTCTTCATCACTATATTTAGATGGCCTATAGCTATATTGATTTTTTACAATAGGCAAATTTAATGTTTCATTTATTATGAATGGATTATTAAGAATATCTAAATCATAAAAACTATAGTTACACCTAGATTCAAAATTCATGTGCTTATAATAATACTCCAATCGTTCCTGTATCTCCTGCTCAGTTATAACCAATGTACCAACGTAGGGATATCTAGCTTCTTTATTTGCATAAGAATCAGTTTGTTTAGCTACAACATTTTTTAACACATATCTTCGAACATCCTTAGGTTTAATAAAAATCGTTTGATATTTACTGTTCAGTATATTTTCCACCATGTCCCAGCTATGATTAGAAATAATCTTAATCAAAGGTAAATCAACTATAACCTTTTCATATTTTTTTTGTATCTGTTCTGGTGTATTGTATCTGGGATTAAAAATAGAACTGGAAAAGGGACTACGATTTTTAAAATCCAGAAACACCAATCCTGCATGAATCTGATGCCAGGTGAAGGTGGATGCTGTTCTGGGTAATGATATGATACAGTACATCAATCACCTTTATTTTCTAATCCAAAATTTATATACTTGTACCAAATACGTTCATGGATGAAGTATATCACAGGCTTTATTATTAATTCAACAACTCCTGCGATTGATGAAATATAAATGCTGCCTGTAAGAATATATCCTATTATTACAGTTTGTAAACTTCCTAGTATTCTATATGAAATGGACTTTGCAATGTGTCGCTTTACATGAACCATTTACTGTCCCATCTCCATGCGAATCTTGGTGGCAGAGATGTTTTCTGTCTCAGCATCAAGTGAAATTTTTTCAACTTCATACCCCACATCTCTTCCGTAATACACACCACAAATGTTAGGTGCCTGTATGACCATGTATTTGTTATTGTATTCCTTCAATGCTTCATGAATTCTATTTTTTACAAAGGTGAAATCAAATGGATTCTTCTCATCAGTACCATGAGTATCGCGCACCATAATCAGCACTTGTCCTTGTTTCTTCAAAATCTCCTCAAACAATTTCTTGTGACCATCATGAAAGGGTTGAAATCTTCCAATCATTAGTCCGGTAGGCTTTTTGCTGTCAAAGGCAATACCCATATTGATACGCCATATGATATCCTTTACTTGATCCTCAACAACACCCCATTCAGTAATCACATAATCAGGATGCACAGGACGTTCAAATGCTCGGTTGGTGTCCTCAAAGCGGCCTTCTGAAATGGTGTCCAGAAGAATAGTAAAATCAGCACAATAGCGGCGGCGAGTCTGTTCAGTAGGACACACAAAGTCTGCCACCACATGCTTTTCATAATCCTCTGCCACCCAAGCCAGGTCTGCCATGCGTTGGGCTTGGCGAATTCTCCCTTCTTCTGTGAAATCCCAATCATTGTATTGTTTGCGTACTTCATCAGCATTCAGATACACAGCATCCAACTTCTCTGCCAACACCTTTGCCAATGTGGACTTGCCTGAGCCAGGAAGACCCATCACTAAAATTCTCATACTCCCTCCGGAGTTGTAGACCAAACTATGGTTCGTAATTCAGGTTTATATTCCTTTCGTATCTGTGTTTCTACAAAACGTTTAAAATCATTCACATTTCTGAATGTATGACGAACACCTCGATGATAAACACCAAACATACCCACAATTTCAAGAACATCAACCTTATTGATGATAAGGTCTGTGACATCATTAATATACATGGCTTGAATCACATCATCTAGATGTAACCAACGCACCTGACGCTTTCTGCCTGTCGTGGCACCAAATTCTTGTCCAACTTGTTGAATTTTGTCTAGAAGTTCTTGGTCACCTTTATCATTATAAGATTTGAATCCAGAATAGGTTTCATAGGCCTTCATGACGCCATACACACTACGCCAGGTTCTAGGAGGCACACCATTCAACGCCACAGCACCTGAGGTGCAATGTGAACTAGTCACATAAGGATAATCACCCCAATCAATGTCAATTTGAAATCCTTGGGCTCCTTCACAGAGGATGTTCAATTCACGATGTTCGTTATGAAAAAAATGATAGGTATCAATCATATCATATGGTAAGTCCCAACTATTATACTTCAAAAACTCGCGCATGCGAGTTCCAGTTCTTCCATACTTGTCACGATAGGTTGGACCAATCCCTTGCCTAGTAGTGCCTATTTTTGTATCGCTACCATCTTCATCAAGATGTTTTTGTGTTGTGATATGGCATCGAGCATCAATCATGATGGGGGCATCAAATCCTAATTGTTCAAGCATTTCAATTTCTTCACGAAGCTTCGGTAAATTCACAACACATCCAACACCAATCACACATGGAATGCCGTAAAATATACCAACCGGGACCTGGTGCGTGACAATTTTCTTACCTTCATGATAGATGGTATGCCCGGCATTGGCGCCGCCATTATATCGTAACACAACGTCATAGTTATTATTCTTGGCTAACCAATGGGATACCTTCCCTTTGCCTGTGTCACCTGCCTGTAAATCCACCACAATGTCTGCATAACGAATCATAATTTATCCTCAGGCGCTGAAGCTGCTCCCACAACCACAGCCGCCTGTTGCATTAGGGTTATTGAATTTAAATCCTGAAGCTTCCATAGTGGACACATAATCCAGATGCAATCCCTCCAGATATTGGCTACTGAAAGGATCCACAAGTAGTTTCACTTGTTTCCACGAGATCCCGACGAATCCTGACACATCCACCACCATGTCATCCTCTCCTGTAGATTCCTCCAAGTTCATGGAATATTTGAATCCTGAACAGCCGCCTGGTATCACCGTGATACGAATGTAACCGCATTGCTCACGTTCTAATGCTGTTTGTAGCTCGGATAAAGCAGTGGGTGTGACTTGTATATTCATCATCTTCCTCGATTCACAAAACGAGTTAAAGTATGAAGTGCCTGCTTGTTTTCTGGACGGACGAATTCCAAACGGCCTGCTGTCTTGTGGTCATACACCATGGCACCCACATATTTCTGCACACCAGAACAAGTGACACAGGTCTGAGTGTCAGGCAACACATCTAGCCGGGATTGTGGAATGAAACACTTGCATCGAGCACAGGTTCGCATACACCCTCC
>Ga0194133_10002486_pt1 | contig 28267 bp, 28 predicted proteins | sample TA2KigOf40mmetaG_FD_155448 | JGI IMG/M metagenome (GOLD analysis project Ga0194133, IMG submission 155448) | Freshwater microbial communities from Lake Tanganyika, Tanzania - TA2015055 Kigoma Offshore 40m | ecosystem: Environmental > Aquatic > Freshwater > Lake | place: Tanzania: Lake... | reverse complement strand
CAAGAGACCCCACCAAAACCAGGTGAAAAACCTGCACCAACAAAACCAAAGATTGAGCCATCTACAACTAAGACTGCTGAGCAATTGAAAAAAGAACAACAATTAAAAGCAAAGGCACAGCGTGATAAAGAATCGGAAAACTTCATGCCAGCACCTACAATTATTAATAACAATATTCAACAACCAGTCATAAATACTGGAGGCGGTGGCGGCGGTGGTTCTATAACTCCTGCTCCTTCACCTATGTTGACAGGGCGTCCTAGAAGGGCTAATAACTAATGGCAGTTGACCAGCCGCAAGTAAAAATACCTAGAGCAAAACTTTATAAGATGATTTCTTATAAAGGAACAAACGGTGTTCGTATGCCAACTGGAGATAAGATGACTCCATTGGTTGCTGCAAAGGCTGTTGGTGAAATGTCATCAGACTTAAATTCTGGAATGAAGTCTATTATTTCTGGAATTAATTCACTTGGGGCAACTCTTAATAGTTTAGCATTAGTTGCTGAAGGGATGACTTATGCTGTAAAGTCATCAGTTGCAGAGCAAGTAAGAGGTGCTGAAAAAATTGCAAAGGCAGAAGAAAAAATACAAAAGCAGGAAGATAAAAGAAGAAAATTAGAAGAAGACGCAAAAAGAAAACAAGAAAGTAAAAGACAAAGAGATGAAGCAGAGGGTGATGCTGAGAAAGGAAAAGGCAAATTAGGACGTAAAATTAAAGATACATTTAAAGAGCAAACTAAAAAGGCATTTGGTGGTCTATTTTCTGGCATTGCAATGCTAGCAAAATATTTTATGAAGATATTCATTGGTTTTGCGGTGCTTGATTGGTTAGCGAAAAATCCTGAAAAAGTTCAACACTTAGCAAAAGGATTGTTTGCTCTCGGCAAATTCATCTTTAAAATCACTGAATTTTTAGTTGGGTCAGCACTTGACGGACTGATTAAATTCCTTGAGAATCCAATTAGTCTCAAAGGATTCTTTGGAGCAATCCAGTTTGTGCTATCTGCTGCACCAATTTTTGTTGGTATCGCATTTCTTAAAAATCCAATAGCTACAGTAAAGGCATTGTCTTGGGTTATCATGACCCTTGGCAAAGGCATTCTCAATATGAAGAATGCAGCTGCATTTGCTGACAAGTTTAGAAAGTTTAGTGGCACTAAATTTGGTAAGGTTGCATTTGCTGCTAGTGCTGGTATAGCAGCCGCTGGTATGACAGCAGCTTCAGGTGGTAGTAGTGCAGAGGCACTTGGTGCTGGCGTTGGAGCTGGTGCTGGACAAGCGATTGGCGCTGCCATAGGCGAAGCTACAGGGATTCCTGGTGCGGGTGCTGTTGCTGGTGCTGTAGGCGCTATGGCTGGTGGTGCGGTAGGTAAAGCAGTTGGAGGATTCTTAGAACCTATTTTTGAGCCAATTCAGCGATTCTTTAAGATGGTTGGTGATGTATTTACTTCAATATTTGCACCAATTAAAGATGCATTTACTGGTTTATTTGAAGCTTTAGGCGACTTCATGAATCAAATGCTAGATGCTGTAGAGCCGCATCTTCCTTTGATTAAACAATTAGTTGGAATCGGTGTGCAAGTAGCATTCGCACCATTATTTCTTGGAATTAAAGCTTTAACTGCTGTCCTTAGATTCTTTGCTCCAGAAGCAACAGCAAATAAGGGTAAAGACGAAGAAGGGAAGTCAGCTGGTGGCAAGGTAGTTATTCCATCTTTAACATTGCCTAAGGCGGCTAGCGGTGGAGAAATGAGTCCTCCATCAATATTGAATACGCCAATAATGGACATGGCGAAAATGGCAAGCGGTCTTCGTGATGTCATGATGCTACCATTTAAAGCAGTTGGATTTGGATTAGTTGCTGCTATTGGAGTTATTTCCAATTCATTTGGTGCCTTTCTACCAGCACCTCTAAGAGCATTAATGGGAGCTATGCTCGCCCCTATTGCTTCCGCATTTGGAATTCCAATTTCAGCACTTGGTATGGGATCAATAGGTGGTAAATCTGGCATTTCAGACCCTGCAAATCTTGATGGTAAAGAAGATTATGGGATGAAACTACTTAAGGCATTTACTGATCCACAAGATGGAATTATTTCACTATTTGGAGATTTAATCGGTGCTGTTACAGCTAGAGCATTATCTAATGTTGCTGGCGGTGCTGTTGGTATGGTTGGACAGGCTGCCAAAGCATCCGCTGGTTTCTTTGGTGGAATGGTGCAAGGAGCAAAACGATTACTAGGATTCTCTGAAGGGGGAATTGTACAACCTCAAGGACTAGCATCTGGAGGATGGATTAATGGACCTATGTCTGGGTATCCAGTATCATTAGATGGTGGTAGAAGCGTATCATTTATTGGGCATGGCACAGAATGGGTTGGTATGAAAGGACTAGCATCTGGTGGTGCATTTGTTGTCCCATTTAATACACCAGCAACAAAAAACAATCCAGGACTTACAAGTCGTAGAATGCGTGAAGCGCAAAGCGGTGGATACGCAATGCCCAGATTTGATGTGGGTGGTGCGATTTTACCAACTATAAAAGGATATGCAAAGGGTGGGAAATTTGACCCTGTTGCATATGCTAAAGCAACAAACACCACCAGGGGCATTATACTTGGTGGAAAAGAATATTTTGTACAGTATAATGTTAATGGCAAAGATATTATTATTAAAGCAATTAGTAAGAAGACAGAATCTGGGTTTGCGGGTTTGGGCGTCGGCGCAGTAGAATATTTAAAACCTGATAGTGCGGAATTTAAGGCAATTGCATCAGCAGGCGATTTGAAAAGGGCAGTGTCAGAGCAAAAGAAAGATTTTGTGCCAGGTGCAGTGAAAGTTGATAAACAAGCAACAACAAATTATTATTATAATAAATCATATCACGAAAATAGAGAGGCGTGGAAAGAGAAAGGAGCTAACGATAAAACATCGAGTCAACTGGCAGCTAGAGCAGCTATGGAACTTGCTATGGTTGACAAGAAAGAGAAAAAGAGTGCACTCCCTGGTGCCACTGGTGGCGCACCTGCAGATTTGAAAGGTACTGAAGTAGCGGGAGGTGCCACAGCACCAGCAGCAGCAGATAAGGGTGCAGAGGAGAAAAAAGATACTATAGAAACCAGACAAGCAGAGCTTGAGAAACTGCTTGGTGAGTTTGGCACTGCAATGAAAGATACTGAGTTGGCGATGAATCCATCTTTAGCGCCAACTACCAATAATCAATCTGCAGATGCGTTAAATAAAGCAAAGTTAAAAGAAGCAGAAGAGAAGAAAAAGAAAGAGGTGGAGGCGAAGGCAGCTGGCGGTGTGAAAACAATAACTCAACAAGCACCACCAGTAGTTACAGGTGGTGGAGGTGGAAAGTCATCCCCAGTTGTACTACCTCCAGCATTTGAAATGGATGCCGATCCGTATCTAATGCCCAAGTTTGGTCTTATATCAGAATTTAATTCAGACATGGTGGATTTAATGTAAAATGGCACAAAACGAATCTAGAAAATATAAACTTGATAAGTTAGATATTTCTTTAGTAAATCCTAAAGCAACCAAAGATATCAAAGATATCGTTGTTGATTTTCAATATCACGTATCAATAGAAGCTGCATTTGTTCGTTGTGATTTTACAATATTGGATGCAATAGACTTTAACAAAAGTCTTCAAGGTGGAGAAGAAATTACAGTATCATTAACAACTGATAGCTCTAAAGGAAAACCATTAGTGTTTACTACTAAGATTTGGAAAATAGGTAGTATTATTAAATCTGAGAGAGGGCAGATGTATATTTTACATACTGTTTCTCCAGAAATGTTTCATAATGAAATGAATAAAGTATTTGACTCTTTTGGACCAGGAAGTAAAAATGATGTAAGTAATATTCCAAAGCATATTTGTGAGAAACATTTAAAAGCAAAAAGTAAAGTAAAATCAGAAAACTTTGAGCAGCATTCAAAGATTAGATATATTTCGCCAAGTTGGAAACCTTTAGATGCTATAACATATTTGTCAGATAAAACAACTAGAACAACATCTAGTAAGGGGTCGTCATCTCAGTCTGGATTTTTGTTTTTTGAAAATAGTAGAGGATTTCAATTTAGGTCTCTTGACGGATTAGCAGAAGGCAAAGCTGATGGTAAAGGAAACTTTCTATATACTTATCAACAAAAAGGCACTGGAATAAACGATAATGGAATGTATTCTATTGAAAGTATACAATATCCAGATAAAGCGGACCATCTTAAATCAATGAGACTTGGCACTTATAAATCTATTGCTATTGGAATTTCTGTTTCTGTGCCAACTGATAGTAGAGCAACTAGTAGCGGCACTTCTGGGGGTGATTCACCTGGGGGCACAGTCTATCCCCCAAGGGAAACAACATTTGCAGATATATTCAAGAGGGCATCGAAAGTTGAAAAAGGTGGAGCACCTTATACTCCACCAAAAGATATAGCTAGTCCAACAAGACAAAAAATTAGAATATTGCCTGGGCATAAAAATGATGCAGCACTTGGTAAATCAGAAGGCACTACTGCAGATAAAGATACCATGGCGGTAGCAGAATATGCTGCTGCTAGATATAATTTATTGAAAACTATTCAACTTACTATTGTAATTCCAGGTAATACAGCAATAACTGCAGGGGATATTATCACGGTTTCAATTCCAGCATCGCAAGAAGAAGGTAAAAGAGTTAAAGAAGACCTCAAGTTTAGTGGAAAGTATTTAGTTGCAGGACTTACACATACATTCCAAAAACCAGAAGGAATGACTTCCAAATTAATCTTAGTCAGAGATTCGATTAAGGCGCAAAGTTATTAAGATAAATACATAATAATATTTGTAACACAATGGACATCAATCAGCATATAGCATTAGATAAAAAAGTTCTTGACGACCCAACCACATCTCCACAGCAACGTCGCCATACAGAGGAAGAGTTAGAGCAACTTGAAGCGTATCATATTAGACATCCAGAAGATGTCCACGACCCAACACCATTAGAATTATTTTGTGATGGACATCCAGATGCGGTTGAATGTAAAAAGTACGATGTCTAAGCTTGACATAATATTGGTAAATAGTTATAATCAACCTTGTGTGGATTGCAATGAATAACTTTGAGCTTTTGTTAGAGGGACATTATAGAAATAAAATGCAAGCATTTAGTAATCCTGTAAAATGGCCACAGATTGATATTACGTGGACTGTAACGGGTTACAACACTATTGAAAGTAAATCATGGTATAAGTATCGTGGTGAAGATAATCCATATAGACATACTCGTCATACTTGGCAAAAAATGTCCGATAAGTGTATAGTATTTGAGACATTTAATTTATTAGATAATACGCCGACATGTCCATATATTTACAAATGGGATGGAGAATGGTGGAATGGACATATCAAGGGAGAATGTGTGCATAAAAATACTAGACTAGTGTCTACTTCAAGATTCAATGGAATTGAATATAGGTCATTAGATAGTGGTTATAATTTAGAAACAGGAGATTTTCTTTGGGGTAAAAAACCAGAAGAGGGAGAATTTATTTTTAAACGACTTGATAAATAATCACGTAAAAGGATTTAAACGATGAGAGAGCGTACTGATTACTTAGGAAGAGATGGATACACCTGGTGGATTGGTGAAGTTGAGGGAATCAAAGACCCATCTGGATTGGGTCGAGTACAAGTACGTATTTTAGGTTGGTATACTGGTCATAAGAAAAAAGAAGCATATACTAAAGTTATCCCAACAAAAGATTTACCATGGGCAAACGTATTACTTCCTGCAGACCAACCTGGCACTAAGAATGCTGGCACTACTACAGAATTGCAACCTGGTGCTTGGGTATTAGGATTTTTCTTAGATGGAGATGAGGCTCAACTTCCTATTGTTTTAGGGTCGTTCCGCGGATTCCAACAGAAAAAAGATGATAAGCGTACCACCATTGCCGATGGTAAACCTGCTAATGAATTAAAGACTAATACACCCCAGCAAGATGACATGTCTGGGAAAGATAAATTTGCTGGCAATCCATTTACTAAACAACAGTCGTCAACACCAGCTGATCCTAGTGGCGCACCCGAGCAATCAAGAGGTGCTATTTCAATAGGAGAAGAAACTGTCCCTGGTAATGCAGTGACTAATCCAATGAAACCACCCGTTGAAAAACAATCAATTGGTGATGGTGTAGCAGGACCTGCTGGTAGCGGATTTGAAACAGACTTGCAGCGTATGCTTACCGAACTAGGTCAAATGGCTGCAGCTTTAGGTGAAGGTCCAGGCGCCTGGGTATCACTTATTACTGGTAATAAAATTGCAGGTGATAAAGTAAAAGAGCATCTTGGTAAGATTGTTAGTTTCTTAGCAGGTGGTATTTCTGGTATTCTTGCACCATTAAAAGAAATGCTTGCCAAAGTAATTGCTCAGGTCATTTTGGTTTTGGTAAAGATTATTAGTAATTTTATTCCTTTGGGTGTTATCACAGCAATTTTAAGTTTACTAGACACAATCTTTGAAATTTTCTGTGCTAAGAAACCAGCGTGGTTGGGACTAGTACAAGGAGCAATATTAGATACAGTAAATTTTGCCAACCAGATGGCATCTATGATTGTTGATAAAGTTGCAAGTATTATTTCTGAAGCTGTTAGTGGTGTTACTAATCGTATTCTGAATGGTATTACTAATACCATGAATAAAATTCGTGACGTTGCTAATAGTATTCTGGCAGCAGTTAAGACTGCCAAAGCACTTGCTTCGGCTGCTGGACAGATTGGTAAGACAGTTGACATGATAATGAAATTTGATTTTACCAAATTGAATTGGGGATCTTTGATTGCTCTTATCAAAATGATTCTTGGATTACTCTTTCAACGAGACTGTGGGAGGAAGATAAAACGACCGAAGATGAATGCGTGGTGGCCACTTATTGGCACCACGGAATGCGAGATATTATCTGAGGCTGTTGCAGGTAGCCCATACTCTTCATATGAAAGTTATAAAAACAATGGTGGTATATCTGGTGGGGGGTCATTTATCGATGAAATGTTCACCAAAATTAATCCACTCTTGATGCAAACCCAAACATTCTTGAATGGATCTAAAGAACTTCATGATGCTACTCCTGGTGTTGAAAAAAGTATTAAAATGGGTCCAGGTGGAGTTACTACATTCCAAGATGGTTGGGGCAATGAGCATAAGAATGTGCCCAATAATGAGACAAAGATTATTGCTAAGGACAAATGTGAGACTATCAAAGGAAACTATGTATTGACTGTAGAGGGTGATTTTTATCTTAAGGTCATGGGTAATTACCATGAAGAAATTACAGGCTCAAATAATAAACATAATTCTAATGGACCACAAGCAGAATCTAGTGGCACATCAAAGAAACCTGGTGGTAGTTACGGTAAAGAAACTAGTTCTACAAGTCCTGTGACTAGTAGTGGTGGAAAACTTGGTAAATACTCTGACCCATATACAAGCACATCGGCAGGGTCTAAGGCAGAAGCGAATGCAGCCAACACACAGCAAGCCAATAATGAAGGGATTGCGTTGGCGATGGGGACACTTTATGATAATCGTGAAACAGTATTGTCCAAAAAAGAAGGTAGAGAAACATTCTTAAAGTGGAGTAATCGGTATGGTGGATTCTATCCAGTATCTGAAATTCCATATGCTCCAGATGCAGATGAATATGGACGCACACCACATGGTCCTCAATTATCTGCTAAATTAAAAGATGACAAAGAACAAAAAACAGGAGAGAGATTAGAAGGCGATAAAGACATTTCATATACTGGTGAAATTAGAATCCAAGGATCGAAAGTAAAAATCACTGGTATTGAGGCAGTTAATATCAACTCTCAAACCGTTAGGACTGAAGCAAGCACTATTGAAAACGTTGCTGATGGTGAAATTGTTAATGAGGCAAACTGGATTAGCTCATTCTTAAATGCTGGACGCATCGAAACTATTGCTGTTTTTAACCCATTTGCTGCAATCACAGGGCAATTTAATATTGTTAGAGGAGCAATCCTCGATGTTACTATGGATATTCCATTCCCAAGTGTTGCTCCACCAAACCAAACTCGTGTTTGTATTGGTAATGTAATGCCAGCTTCGATGAATGACCTATTAATAGGCGGGTCAAGTGGTATTCACTCTACCTTTGTTCTTTCTCCAACAGGAGTTATTTCTGAGTTTGTTACAAATGGTGCTAATATAACTACTGTGGTTACGGGACTTTTATCGACCACCTTAGGCACTGGGTTTATGTCAACAGGTTGCGGTCTTGGACCTCATCAGGTTTTCGGCTTGCCATTACTGCTCAACTGATGCTATACTAGATGAGGTCTGAAACCCCCCATCTATGGCAAATGAAACCTACCTTGAGCACATTTGGGTCAATCTTCCCAAACGTCAAATCACCATTATGGACGATGAAGGTTATGATGAAATAATCAAATATCGTTGGGATGAAGAGGGTGCTGAGGGTTTCCATGAAACAATAGCTTCATTCAAACAAAATGTCCCCGAAGAATTAATTACTTACGTTTCTTAACATGCAAGGTCTAATACAACTTACTGAAGAGGAAATGTCTTCAAACTTTGACTTCTGTCTAACATTAGTTGAGAGAGGTCATACAATTAAAATTACTACTAAATCTGGTGCAATCTTAATGATGACACCTATTGTTAGAAATTCAATCGCTGATGCTTTAGCATTACCAGATGAAATTGAAGAATTTGTTGACCCTGCAGCAACTTCTCAATATGTCGCAGAATCACTTAGAGAAATGACAAAAGGATTTTAAATGGGTAAACCACTTCGTATCACTAGCAATTATTGCTATCTAATACTTGGAGATGATACAAAAGTGATTGTGCAGGTTTGGAAATTAATGGGCATTCCTTTTACTTTTGATGAATTGCCCAAATTAATTCAAGATAATCCTGAAGTCATACTTGACGCAGAGACTACAACGTCCTATACTATGGAGGACCTATACAGGTACAGCGATTATCTAATCGCTGAAGAGTGTCATCCCGTATTATTCGAGATGAGCGAGTACATTGAAAACTACGAAGAAATTCCAGACTGAGGGAGCATGGTGGAATCGGTAGACACACCAGACTTAAAATCTGTTGGGCATTGCCCGTGGGAGTTCAAGTCTCCCTGCTCCTACCTTTGCGAGTGAGACTTGGTAGTCAGAGGAGTCTTATAAACTCTTTCCGCCAGATTAGCGGCTTTGAGGTGGTTCGAATCCACCCACTCGTATATGCGGACATAGTGTAGCGGTAACACGCAATCCTTCCAAGTTTGAATCACGGGTTCAATCCCCGTTGTCCGCTTGACAAAATATCATATATAACTTAGAATCAGCCACATATATCAACATTGTTATGGCACACTACAAACCATACTCCCCCGAGTGGCATCGTTATCGGTATCTGAAAGAAGCACTAGATAAGTATCTGGATGAATACATTGACAACGAAGTAATCCTTGAAGACATTTCTGATATTCTATCGGAAAGGTCGGATAAGGCATACGAAGAATTCAGTAGAGTCAACGAGTTAGAGTCAATGATTCATGCTAAATAACCCTATATGGAAACTGCATATGCTATCCACACAATATCGTTTACGTTTGGAAGAAATCTGTAGAAAGATTATCTTACACGAAAGCGTAGGGTTGGAAGATATGATTTGGGCAGAGAAACTAGCTAAAGCAAACCGCAGTGCAGGCACTATGCTACGTCAAGCAAGACGTAAAGCAGAGAATCCAGACATGGTAGACGGCGGTATGGATGATTTTTTAAACCAACTTGACATTGGTGGATTGGGACACGAACGCAACGGTAAGCGTGGATTCAACGATGTCGATGATATGATTGACTGGTGGACTGAAGGTAGAAACAAACCAGATGATTGGAGGCAAAGAGATTGAAACACGCATTGATTGTTTCCCTATGTTTTTTGCCTTTAGCAGTTATCTACATAGTAATGAAATTATCATTATTGTGGTCATCTAGCATATCAGAAGCCAATTATGTCAGAGAAGATTCCAAACGACCACACGGACCATTTCTCCCCAACGTCTATGATGATTTTGACCCAGAGGATGAGGACGATGATTATTGGTGAAACAATTGACAAAGCAATTAATGATTGGTATTTTGAGCAAGGCAAGGAAGTGCCTAATTGGAAATATCAGAGGGACCCACAATGGTGGGTAGATTACTTAAAAGATCTTAGCGAAGATAAAAATAGTGTATAATACTAAAGGATGCTGTGGGTCAGGATGTCCTGACTGCCCCTTCCGACCCAAAACCAAATAGTGTATAATATGAAGATGCCTGATTAGCTCAGTGGTAGAGCACTCGCCTTGTAAGCGAGCGGTCGTCAGTTCAAGTCTGACATTAGGCTTTGGATGGACTTCGGTTCTTCCATACGGGTCGGGACCATCATATCCGACCCACAACCTCTGGTAGTCTATTGATAAGGACACCCCGACAAGGGAGTTGGAAACTGGGTTTGATTCCCAGACAGAGGAAACGGGGAATTAGCTCATTTGGTAGAGCACTGCTTTTGCACGGCAGGGGTGAGGGGTTCGAGTCCCCTATTCTCCATCAATTCTTGTTTCGTTACCTAATATGAAATTATGGATGTTAACAAATCGTAATTCGAAGGAGACTTACGAAAGAGATAGATTCATAGAGGAATCTAAAAAACAAGATATTGATTTTTCTATAGTTTATGCTGATGAAATCGACTTACTAGTTTCTCGTGATGACCGCAAATCAATTCGTTACCAATCTAATATTGTTAGTCTACCTGATGTGTTACTCGCTCGCACTGGGTCTGCTACTGGCAATTACAACCTATCTGTTCTTAGGCAGTTTGAAAGGTTAAATGTACTAACATTACCAAACTCTGATAGTATTGTCGCCTCTAAAGATAAAATGTATGCCAATCAGATTTTGGCTCAAGCAGGACTTCCTATTCCAAAAACAATGCTTACTCGTTTTCCTAATAATTGCGATTTATTAGAAAAACAAGTAGGATTTCCTTGTGTTGTAAAAGTAGTAACTGGTTCTCACGGTGCTGGAGTTTATTTGTGTGAGAATAAAAAACAATTTAACGACTTATCAGAATTAATTTCTGCACTAGACTTTAGAAATTCTTTGATTGTCCAAGAGTATATTGAATATTCAAGTGGTAGAGACTTGCGTGTCATTGTGATTGGTGGTAAAGTTGTAGGTGCAATGAAGAGGGAGTCTACGGATGGGTCATTCAAGGCAAATATATCCCGTGGTGGGATTGGTCAACCATACGAAATAGATGATGAAATGGAAATGTTGTCGATACAAGTTGCGAAAACTCTCAATCTTGATATTGCTGGTGTCGATCTTCTATTTCATGAAGACGGATATCGAATCTGTGAAGCAAACTCCTCCCCAGGATTTAAAGGATTTGAAACAGCATTAAATATTAATATCCCAGAAAAAATATTTGCATATGCAAGACTGCGCTCTAATCTATGAAATGATTTCAAAAGACACACCATATAAACTAGCAGAAATTATACGTGATACCTGGCCAAATCTTTTTCACCTACGACCTAAGAAAAAATCATGGGAATGTACGACACAATCTACTGTTACCGAGACCTCGGACCAGACTTTTATAAAAAAGAATTACAAACCAAAAGTCTAGATAGTTGCATGACAGATTATTTCTTAGACCCATATGGTCAGTTATTTGAAATTGATTATTCAGGCACTGCAGACTTTGTAGAACTCTCAGAGGGCGATGATGGATATAATTCTGAGAGACCTTATTTAAATTTTGTATGGATTCCAAATGGTATACATGGTAAAATAAAACCAGCAAGAGTTAATTCTTTAGTTGAAACATATCCAACTAGATGGGATGGTCGCCATTCTGAATGGCCAACAGTCTATTTGTATTTTAGGAATGGTATCCTTAAAGAAGTAATTCATCCAGCATCAGAAGAAGAAATATCTAAATCAAATTTAGATATTCCGTCCTACTAAGTATAGGTTGTATAAATAAAACTGTAGCAAATTGTGTTGAAACTACGTGGCAAGTAAAAGAATATCGCAATTAGAAACTATCTCAAATGATCTTGTGACAGGGGAGGCAATCCTCCCTATAGTTATTTCCGATCCGCTTTTACCCAATAGAAAAGCAAAAGTCAATCAGTTGTTTCGTGGGTTATCTGCAGGGTCACTTGCTCAACCAGGTCTAGCTTTTGACTTAGACCGTGATACTGGATTGTATCAATCTGCTGTAAATGAAATTGGACTTACATTTGGCACTGCTGCATTTTATAATTCTCGTAGATTAAATACTGATGCATCATCAACACTTCTAATTAGAGCGATTGATAGTGCTTCAGCAACATCTAATATTGAGATGACTCCTCAAGGTAGTGGAGTCTTTACTGTTAATGGACCACTTGTACAGACAGATGCTCAATTCTTCTTGCAAGGAGACCAAAATCCAGCAAAGAGAGTTACCTTTAACGTTGATACAATTTCAACGCAGTCTGGCACACGTCGCTTCGATTTACCAAGCGTAGGTACTAATACTAGCACCACGTTAGTTGCTAACGACACCTTTCAAACAGTTACTAATAAAACTATTATTATTAAAGATAGTGAATTACAAGTAACTGGGTCTACTAACCCAGCAAAAATTGCCAAATTTGAATGTGATGCCTGGGAATCTCCAGGTCTTCATATCTATAGACTGCCTGATTTCAAAGAGTTAACACAATCTACATTACTTGATGATATTACTGAGCAAAATGTATTTAACAAAAATCTTGTTAATCCAACATTTTCAAATGTCCCATCAAATGATATAAATGTCCCAACACGTTATGTAATTTTTGATTCTTCGTTGTTGACACAGAATAGGACAGTTAAATTTCCAAACCTCAACGTTACTCTTGTTGGTGAGGAATCTACTCAAGTTATCTATAATAAAGTATATAAGGGTGCAGTATTTTGTGATACTGACCCCGATGAGGGAGAAACCAGAAAGATTCAATTGGACCTTTCTAATATTGAAAATAATCAAACATATCAGTTTGCATTTCCAGATAATGACCCAGCGGCACCTCTAAATACAACAGGCACAAGTATTCTTGTTTCTGAGAGAAAAACACAAACTCTCTATAACAAGACAATGGAATTAATGAAAATTAAAAATCCAGCAAACCTTAATGGTATTGTTATTATTGATGCCTCAAACTTAACTGGAAATCGTACTATTCAATTTCCAGACGCCGATGCAACACTTCTCTCAACTAATAATATTAGTAATGTTGCAATTTCATTCGGTGGTGCCATTTCCGCCCCTGTTTTGGGTGGACAAATAAGACTTCAATCATTTTTCCAAGCAGGTTGGTAATTTCAAATGACAGCAGGAAGACTCGCAGCTAAAAAACCAGCAGCAACCACAAATACAGTGTTGTATAGATGTCCTACCACAGTGACTGGTAGCACAGTAGTTAATGTCTGTAACCAAAGTGCATCTGGTGCAACTTATCGCATGGCTCTTCGTAACTACGATCAGGTCTTACATTTAGATGGACCTGAATCTAACAATGGTGGAGTAGCATCTTCCTACAAATTTACGAAGGGTAATCCGTTTAGTAGTTATAAATTAACACTTTCTCCAGGGTTTCAAAACGCTAATGCTATTCCAGGTACTATATTTTCCACAACGAATGGAGCAAAAGGAAAAATTTTAGATGTATTTAAGCCAATTTCTGATGTAACTTACTATGCTATTGTGCAAAAAGTTACTACTATTGGGGTTGTAGGAAATAGTATAGCTGGCACATTTTCTGGTGGAGAAACAATTACTGGAAATACTTCTGGAATTTCTACAGTGTTTAGAGGTCTTGCTGCTGGTGGCACTGGAATTGTATTCCATATTCCTGATGTTACAGCTGCAGCTACTAGCTTAAAGATTTCTCGTAATACTGGTCTTGCTACTGGTCAGTTAATAACCCTGAATGCTCCAGATGCTGGAGGTGAAATTGCAACAATTACTGCAATTAATACTACTACCAACACTCTTACAATTACTCGTGGGTCGTTGGGTACTACTGCAGCAGTTATCCCACCAGGTCGTGCTGTTAATAGTTGGTCAGCCTCTGCTACAACTTCTACAATTTCCGAAGGTGCAGTTTTTGCAGCAGGTGATGTTACTCTTACCGTTGCTAACTCTACAGGATTTGTATCTGGGTCATTTATTCGTATTAACAACGAATTGATGTCAATAACAGCAGTAAATGGTAATGATTTAACAGTAGTTAGGGGTCGCTATGGCACCGCTGCAGTTAACCATGCAGATGCATCTGTAGTAACTCTTCTTACAGATAATGGGACATATCTTGTTAATTTCTTCACAGAAGGCGAAAATATTACTGGTGCATCCTCAAACGCTTCAGCAACATTAAGTTTTGTAGCTACAGTATCTGCTGCGGTTGATTCTAAATACTTACTTACGACCACTGGAGGTGGGACCAATCATACACTACCTAATGCTCAAATTTATGTCTTGGGTAGAACTTATATTTACGATTTATCTGACGCCAGTTGTGCAAATTTTCCTCTTAAATACTCTACAAATAATGCAGAGGGTCCAAATGGCACACCTGCTGGCACTGAGTATACACAAGGTGTCTCTAAAGTTGGCACCGCAGGGTCTTCAGGAGCATATACTTCTATTGCTGTAGATGTGAATACATCACCAAACTTATTCATATATGCTGATGGCACTCCTGCAGGATCAACAACTGGTGTTGGATTCGCCTCTTCTGTCGATACAAATCCATTCTTCTTTGATATTTTTGTTTATGATGTTGCTGGAGAAACACTTGCTGTTGGTGATACTTTTACAATTAACGGAGTAACTCAAACCATTCAACCATCTGGTATTGAAGTTGGACCTTATGGATTTGTGCAAGATTGGGACCCTGCTAAGTGTCATTTAAAAGTTGCTCTTGGTGTTGGGTCTCCAGAATTTGTCGCTGGCAAAGAATTTTATGATACTCCAACCAAGAATTTAGGCACACGTGTAACAACTAAGGTTGTTAATGGTAAAATTCTTTCAATTAGTAATGTGGGTGCAGCAAATGCACTTCGTACCGCTGGCACTTATGCAAATCTTAAGGCAAATTCAACTTCTGGTCCTGGTAATATAACTAAAGCAACATTTACGGTTACAGTTGCTGCAGGTGGTGGTGCAACAGTGACTCTTGTTGATGGTGGTGAAAACTTTGTTGTTAGTAATACAATCACAATTAATGATAGTCAATTAGGTAATGGAGGTGCACCTGCTTTAACATTTACCGTTGCCAGTATTTCAACAGGGATTCATACAACCTCAACAGCATTGTATAGTGATGAAGACTATATTTTCTATGATAATTCAGTAGGAGCAAATGACACTGAAAAAAATTCATCTATTATAGTTGGTCCTGGTGAAAATCTTTTAGTATATTCTTCTGCAGCGAGTATTAGTTATAATGTCAATGGATTCGAATCTCCATCTGAAGACTTTACTGTGATTAATATGACTAAACAAACAACAACTTAATAAATACTCAAGATAGAAGGATTCCTATAAATGGCACTTACTCGTCTTAAGAATATCATCACGTCGAGAACTGGACGTATTATTTACGTTAACCCTGATGACTTTGATGCGTCAGATGCCTTTGACAATAGAGGTAACTCTGCATTGCGTCCTTTTAAGACTCTGCAACGTGCTTTTCTTGAAGTAGCACGTTTCTCGTATCGTGTTGGTTTGAGTAATGACGAATTTGATGCATTCTCAATCTACCTATATCCATCTGAATATATTATTGATAATCGTCCAGGAATGTCCGATTATAATCAAATTCAACCATTTAACGCAAATACTAATTTCGATATTACGTCTCCATCTAACGAACTTTATAAGTTTAATAGCACTCGTGGTGGCGTGATTGTGCCTCGTGGTTGTTCTATTGTTGGGTCTGATTTACGTCGCACAAAATTAATACCAAAGTATGTCCCATATCCTACAGTCCAGGGTAGTTTAGGTATTACTCTGGCAAACGAACCTGGACCGACTGCAATTTTCCGAGTAACTGGTGGTTGTTATTTTTGGCAAGCATCTTTCTTTGATGGAGATACTAATGGAGTATACTATCGTGATGACCTTTCTCAAATTGCTCCAAACTTCTCCCACCACAAACTAACATGCTTTGAATATGCAAATCTGACAGACTTGGAGTTATACTATCAGAAAATCTCCAAGGGATATGCTGTTATTCCTGACACATCTGGTATTCCTGCTCAAGACCAACTACAAGCGAGAATAGAAGAAAATAGAATTGTAGGTCCAATTTCGGATGAATTTGCTGTATCTCAAATTATTCGTAATGGACAAACTGCTACTGCTTTTACAGTTGATGAGCTTGGTAATCCTAAAAACCACGGATTCTCTGTCGGTGTCGCAGTTAATCTTTCTGGCATTACTGGTCCTACTGACCAGGACGCTCTCCTTTATAATGGGTCGTTTTTAGTAACATCTTCACAAGGAAATCAGTTTACTTATCAGATGTCAGCAGAGCCTTCTGGAAATGCTCTTGGCAGTAATATTTTAGTTAAAGTTGAAATTGATACAGTTGACTCCGCATCTCCATATGTTTTCAATATGTCATTGAGATCTGTGTGGGGTATCAATGGTATGCACGCAGATGGAGCAGAAGCTACAGGTTTCAAATCCATGGTTGTTGCCCAGTTTACTGGTATTTCGCTACAGAAAGATGACCGTGCATTTGTGCTTTATAATCAATCTACTCAAGCATATGAAGTGCAGGCAGCAGGTTCTGGAGCACATATTAATGGTCTTTGCAAATATAGAAAGGGTTGGCGTCACGCTCATATTAAAGCATCAAATGATGCATTCATTCAAGTTGTGTCTGTGTTCGCTGTGGGATTTGGTGACCACTTCTTTAGTGACACAGGTGGTGACATGTCTATCACCAACTCAAACTCAAACTTTGGTAATACCTCACTAAGGTCTAAAGGATTTAAATCAGTAGCATTTACTAAAGATAAAGCAGGTCAAATCACTCACGTTATCCCTCCCAAGTCTCTTTCGGACGTTGACGAAATTTCGATTAACTGGGTGACTATTGATATTACTAAAACTCGTAGTGTTGCTGACCCAACTAGACTATACTTGTATGGATATACAACTCAGACAGGTAGACCACCAAGTAAAATACAAGGATATACTGTTGGAGCAAGACGTGATAATCTTACTAGCCCAGACCAAATTTATGTATCATTGTTAGCTGCTGGTGCTAGTGCCCCAACAGTGCATTTTGCCAAAATAAATCCATCTGGACCAGCTGTTACTGGCACAAAAGCTGGAGATGACGATTCTCCACTTAAATGGGATACTGCAAGGAGTCAGTGGTATTTACAAGTTGATAGTGCTGGTAATACAATTTACACTACACTTCAAGCAAACTCTATTTACCAAAACTTAGGATTCACACCTACCACATATATTCGTAGAGTCCCCGATGCTCGTAACTTGGTTGACCGAATTTATCGTTATCGCTATGTCTTGAATAAAGATGCCTTCCCAGTACCTAGAGAACCTATTACTGGTTTTGTAATCCAACCAAGATCTTCTGAAACTAACTCTCCTAAGTATGGTAAGATATATTACATTTATGCAAAAGAAGTATATCAAGAGTTTATTCGAGGTGTGCAAGATGGTATTTACTATCTGACACTTCTTAATGCTTCAGTTACGCCATCGACTTCAAATTTTAATGATTTCTCCTTCTCTCAGAATACTGTTGACCTTTATCCTGCATTCGATAGAGATAATCCAGTAAGCGACCCATTAGCAGCAGTATCAATCGCTGATAACCAAACTATTGGTGAAGTTTTCACCACTGATGGTGCATCACCAACTCCAAATAATGATAATTTAAGGTCAATCACTAAAGAGACATCACAATATTTCTTACTAGAAAGTAATAATAATCTCGGATACAATACAACATCTAACGTATTGAATGGTATCGTAGTTACTTCAAGATTAGGAGAAGCTGAAGATAGAAAGATTCCTCTCAAATTAAATGCTGATACTTCTGTCCAACCAATTTTAGTTGAATTACGTCGTTATTCGATTCTTCGTGCTGGTGGACATACTTTTGAATATCTTGGATTCGGTCCTGGTAACTATTCAACGGCATTCCCATCTACTCAGGTTGAAGTTCTATCTCCAGCAGCAACAAGACTTTCGCAAGCATTGCGAGAAGGGTCTGGAGTTGCATATTATTCTGGTGTCAATAGTGATGGAGAGTTGTTTGTTGGTAACCAAGTTATTAACCCAGTTACGGGTCAAATTACTAATGAAGATATTGCACAACTTAATGTGCTAGGTGAAGAGGGCTCAACTATTGAAACATTCTCAGAATTAGTGTTAACTGATAAATTAACAGTTATTGGTGGTGCATCTAACCAATTAGAATCTGTATTCTCTGGACCTGTAACATTCCAAAAGAAAATCACGTCCCAAAATACAATCCAAACTGTTAACTTTACATTATCAAATGAAGATGGCACAGTGCTTAGAAATATCCTCATGGCAAATGCGGATAACAATGGTAATCCTGAATTTCCACCTGGTCTAGCATTTAACACTGGAGATATTTGTTATAACATTGAGTGGACTCCTGGCACTTTCTTAGGTTGGATTTATGATTCGGGTACTTGGTATAAGTGGGGATTAAGTGACACTGGACCTATTACATCAAATAGATTCTCAGGTGTGACCAATTATGGTATAGGCATAGCACCTGATGCTAATAATAGAATGAAAATTAGTGGTAATGTATCAGTAACTGGTAATATTGATGTGACTGGTAGATATGGTTGTGCAGATAAGTATTCTCTAGCAACTGGTGTTAATAACGGTAATAATGGTGTAATGTATACTGGTAATGGAACTACTACATCATTTGCTATTTCACCAGGGCATACTGCTTATTCAATTTTAGTATTCTTAAATGGTATTTGTCAGCGCCCAGGTATAGACTATACTGTTACGTCTAATGCTGTTGATTTTTCAATCAGCACACTTCCCCAGAATGGAGATGTTGTGCAGATTCGTGAGTTGGTCATTTAAAAAATAAATAGTTAAACGAATAGAGGCGTCAAATGGCTACCAAAATCATAGGAAATCAGATTGATGCTGTAACAAGAGCACTGGTAACTGCTCTAAAGGTTACAGAGCAAGTCAATTTGCCTGCTCTCAATCAGACGCAAATTAATGCTCTAGGCATACCACCATATGGCACTTTGGTGTATAATACCACCGAAGATATGGCACAAATCTACTTAGCAGATGCTGCTGCAGGTGTTCCTGGTTGGGATGATGTTGGCGGGGGTGGTCCTGCTGTAGGTGAGGATTCTATTATTCGTACTAATGGTCCCCAGATTAAAGAAAATATTACTATTGGACCAGTAGCAAATGGTGGCACAGAGTTTACTAATGGATTTACTGCTGGTCCAGTGCAAATTAATAATGGATTTACAGTAACTATCGAAAACGGTGCTACCTGGTTTCTTTTAGGTGGTGAAGATAATGATGTTGGTGAAGGTCGCGTTTTACAATTAAGATATGCTCAAACTCCCCCAACTCGTTATTTGATTTTTTCTGATAACTTAACTGCAATTCCATCATTAGAAGTTACACTTCAACCAACACATACTAATTCCAAGATTCTTTTATTAGCTAGTATTGCTTCTAATCAAAGACATGTTACTACATTTGGATTTTTAAGAAATAATAGTATTCTTACAACAAACCTTAGTGGTAATACTAACGTGAGTAGTGGTAGTGTTGCCACTGTTTATGATGGGCATGATACTGAAGACCATATGTATCATGCCACATTCATGTATATGGATATGCCTAATACTACAACACCTTGCACATATTCAGTTGGTGCAAGTGCTTCCTGGGGTGGTGGCGTCCGAAATTTATATATTAATGATAGACAGTCTAATGATATGAGAAGTATTTCTAGTTTAATTGCAGTTGAAGTTAGAGGTTAATATGTTTTCTGATGATGTGAAAGCAGAGGCAATTCGACGCCTCTCTAATGGAAGATCGTTTATTATGGAAGATGGTGATTTAACAAAAATCAGTTTTCCAAATGACCCGATGTATCAGGCGCCATATGCACCACAGATAGAGGCAATGTGCGAAGTTGTGCAAAAAGAAAATGATTTGGCAGCAAAATATGCACCAAAACCGAAACCAACAATAGAGCAACAACTAGAAAATTTATGGCATGATATTCATCATAATACCTTGAATACAGAAGGATTATTTTATAATTCTCTTTTATCCCACTTGCATAAATAAACTAGGAACAGTAGAATAATAAAATGTCTCAGCTAAAACTCGGTTCTATTAGAGATCTTCAGGGACTTGGTGGTTTTACACTTGCCGCTGGTGGCATTACTGCTAATGGCACTTTAACAGTCACTGATATTGTTATTGATGGCACTATCTCAGGATCTTCTGCTTTTATTCTTCCAAATCCTTCAGGAAATAGTGGTAGATTTTTAACTACCAACGGGTCTACTTTATCTTATGCAACAGTATCTACTGCATCTGGCATTAGATCAATTCAAGCATTTACTGGTAATGGCACTTGGAATAAACCTACTGGTGTAAGAACTATTATGGTTACTGTTGTTGGTGCTGGTGGAGGTGGATCTGGATATTGTGAATCTGCTGGTGCTGGTGGAATGGCACAAAGACAAGTTGACGTAACTAATGTTTCTTCGGTATCAGTCACTGTTGGTACCCCTGGAGGTGGTACCAACTACGCTGGATGTGGTGGTAATGGAAATACTTCTTCATTTGGAAGTTACTGTTCTGCTGGTGGTGGACTTGGTGCTAATTGTTCTCAGCAACACTCTGGTGGATGGGGTGGTAATGGGTCTGGTGGTAGTTTGAATATCTACGGTGGCGGTGGTAATGGACATGGGTCTCACTACAGCTATGGGAATCATACTGCAGGATCATCCTATATGGGTGGTACCCAACCTTCATCTCACTCTAACAGTAATTATTCCCATAATCATCAGTCTCATTGTGCTTGGGGAGCAGGTGGTAATGGGTCCCGAGATGGTAACAGAGGTGCTAGAGGACGTGAAGGGATTGTGTATATCCATGAATACTTTGGTTAATAAATAACTAAAAATTAAGTCTTATGTCACAACTTAAAATTGCTTCAATTAGAGACTTAACAGGCGCTACTGGATTTTCATTCTCTGGTGGCGGGGTTTCTACTATAGGTACTCTTACAGTATCAAACCTTGTAATCAATGGACAAATCCAAGGAAGATCTAATTTTTTAATTCCAGTGCAATCAGGACATGCTGGAAAATTTTTAATGTCTAATGGTACAAATACAGAGTGGGCAACAGTATCTACTGCATCTGGCATTAGATCTATGCAAGTTTGGACTGGTAATGGCACTTGGAATAGACCTACTGGTGTAAGAAGTATTTGTGTGCAAGTTGTTGGTGCTGGTGGAGGTGGATCTGGATATTGTGAATCTGCTGGTGCTGGTGGAATGGCAGAAATGATTGTTGACGTAACTAATGTTTCTTCGGTATCAGTCACTGTTGGTAACCCTGGAGGTGGCACTAACTATGCTGGATGTGGTGGTAATGGAAATACTTCTTCATTTGGAGGTTATTGCTCAGCATCTGGGGGACTCGGTGCTAATTGTTCTCAACAACACTCTGGTGGATGGGGTGGTAATGGGTCTGGTGGTAATATAAACGTTTATGGTGGTGGTGGAAATGGTCATGGGTCTAACCATAGTTATGGCAATCATACTGCTGGTGTATCTTATATGGGTGGCAGTCAACCCTCATCACATAACCAATCTAATTATTCCCATCGTCATGAGTCTCATTGTGCTTGGGGAGCAGGTGGTAATGGGTCCCGAGATGGTAACAGAGGTGCTAGAGGACGTGAAGGAGTTGTAGTCGTATATGAATACTTTGGTTAATAAATATATCTAAGAAGGGGATTGTGTAATGAGCATACTTAGAGTTACATCTATTAAAGACCAGCAGGGTCTCAGTGGATTTAATCTTGCTTCAGGAGCAATTACATCTCATGGCACATTAAAAATCACTAATATCAATATTAATGGTACAATTACAGGGTCTTCTAAATATATTATTCCATCATTAAGTGGAAATAGTGGTAGATATTTAACTACGGATGGAGCAAACTTATCTTGGGTTCCAGTATCTAGTGCTAGTGGATTTAGATCTATGCAAGTTTACACTAGCAATGGTACTTGGACTAAACCTAGTGGTGTAAGAAGTATTAGAGTGCAAGTTGTTGGTGCTGGTGGAGGTGGATCTGGATATTGTGAATCGGGTGGCGCTGGTGGAATGGCAGAAATGGTTATCGATGTAACTAATGTTTCTTCAGTGGGAGTTAGTGTTGGTAACCCTGGAGGTGGCACTAACTACTCTGGATGTGGCGGTAATGGAAATGGTTCCTCATTTGGAGGTTATTGTTCTGCTGGCGGTGGTGTTGGTGCTAATTGTTCTCAACAACACGCTGGTGGATTGGGTGGTAATGGGTCTGGTGGTAGTTTGAATGTCTTCGGCGGCGGTGGAAATGGTCACGGGTCTCACTACAGCTATGGGAATCATTCTGCAGGAAGATCCTATATGGGTGGCAGTCAACCTTCATCTCACTCTAATAGTAACTATTCTCATAATCATGAGGCACATGCAGCTTGGGGTGCTGGTGGTAATGGGTCCCGAGATAGTAACAGAGGTGCTAGAGGACGTGAAGGAGTTGTAGTCGTATATGAGTATTTTGGTTGATATAAATAACAACGAAGGAGTTTAAATCTATCATGGCAAAAATCGCTATTATATCCCGTGCTACTGGAGCAATCACAGATATTTGTGATGAGGAAGATAAATTTGAAATTTACGAAGGTCCAGATGCCGATATGAAATGGTGCGATGTGCCAGATGATTGCACACATGAGCATGTAATGATAAATGGGCAAGTTGTCCATCACTCAGAGTGTGAAGATCTTCGTGCAGCGGCAACTGTTTCTAGAATGGTTGGATATGGAGATGTGGGTGCACAACTAGATATGCAATATAAAGATTCTTTAGATGGTGGCACACGCTGGGTAGACCATATTAAAAAAGTAAAATCTGAAAATCCAGCACCATCATCTATTCCCCCATTTGTGCCAAATCCAAAGTTAATACAACTTCCAGGTAGAGCATCATGGGACCCATGGGTTGACAACTGGAAACCGCCACGCTAAAATAACTGAGTCTCAAGCATAATACATAGAGGTGGAGACACCTCTTTTTTTATATGAAAATTGAATCTATTTGTATTGTTGGTGGTGGAAGTAGTGGATGGATGTCTGCTGCTCTATTGTCAAAATCATTTCCAGACATTGAAATAGCATTAATTGAATCTAATGTCACAAAACCTATTGGAGTTGGAGAATCTACCCTAGGTCAATTCAATAGATTTCTTCATCGCTTGGAATTACGTGATGAAGAATGGATGTCAAAATGTAATGCAACATTTAAAACTTCCATTGCTTTTAAAAATTTTAGAGAAAATACTGGTGAGAGATTTCAGTATCCTTTTGGAAAATGGGATCTTAATGATGATTATAAACGAAATTTATTTGACTTCTTTGCGCTACAAAGCAGATATGGAATGGAGCAATATCCTCCAGAAGAGTTTGCTCGCTTCTATAATATGAATACTTATCTCGCAGATGAGTGTAAAATTGCAGAGACTATTCCTAATTCAAATTATGACTCGGAATGGGATACTGCCTATCATTTAGATGCTGATTTGTTTGGAAAATTTCTGAGAGATAGTATTGCTCTTCCCAATGGAGTCGTACATATCAAAGGAGATATTGAAAATGTTGTCAAAACACCAGATGGCACCATTAATTCTATTATCACAACAGATAATGATACAATCAGTGCTGATTTGTTTATTGATTGCACAGGATTTAAATCGTTGTTGTTAGAGCAACACATGGGAGTTGAGTTTAAATCATTTAATCATCAGTTATACAATGATAGAGCGTTAGCAACTCAGATTCCATATACTGATAGGATTAATCAGATGGAAACTTATACTGATTGTGTTGCAATGGATGCTGGTTGGATATGGAATATACCACTCTGGCATCGTGTAGGCACTGGTTATGTTTATAGCAGTAAATATATTTCAGATGCTGATGCTGAAAGAGAGTTTAGAGAATATCTATCAAATAGATACTCTGCAGAAGTTGCTGAGTCTGCACATCTTCGCCCAATTCGTATTAAACATGGAAAACATGAAAAAGCATGGGTAAAGAATGTTGTTGGTATTGGATTATCTTACGGATTTTTAGAACCATTAGAGTCTACAGGATTGATGACTACACATGAAAATCTCATGTTTCTAAGTGATATACTACAACGTAGAAATGGATTTGTGTCTAAAATTGACAGAGATAGTTTTAATTTTATCGTTGACAATGCGTTAGAGACAATGAAAAACTTTGTTGCTATGCATTACACATTGAGTCAACGAGAAGATACTCAATATTGGAAAGATATAATCACTCATGTTGATTTAAAATCTCAGGTTGGGGTGAAGCAATCAACATATATTGCTGCATCTGGACATTATAATATCTTGTTAAATCCAGAAAATATATACAATGATTCCAATTACAATGGACTTCCATATATCATGGCAGGTCTTGGATATAGACCTATTGTAGACTTTACAATAAAGGAAAGAAATGTTAATCTAGAAGAGTTAGAAATTTCTCACTCTAAATATCAACAAGACAGAGAAGTTATGTTAAATTGGGTACAACAACTTCCTTCACACTATGAATATCTAAGGGATAACATTTATGGGACTGATGAATATCTTTAAAAAGAAACTATGGGTTAGGTTTTATTCAGTTGACCCTGGTGTTGCTGAATTACAACCTTGGTTTCCAGCAAGAAAACTTCATAGAAAGTGGAGGACTGATGCATTAAAATTAACTGCAGATAAATCTAAACGTTGCCCATATCTTAAAGTAAAACATATGTGGGAGAAAGCAAATGCAGAACTAAGGAGAGAAAATTATAACCCTCCATCCCCTGGTCATGCTGTAACTTGCCCTGCAATAACTTCAATCATGGACTCTGGTTATGTACTTCCATGTCCAGCAGATATTCTAATTAAGATAGGTGATAACGCAATAGATTTTGAGTGGTTATCTCAAGGACTATTTAATGTCACAGTAGGAAATCCTCGATTTGTAACAGGACATATTCCACAACAAACTGAAGGTATGCGTCATTTAGTTGACCAAACAAAAGATGTTTTAGATACGACAATTAAACTTGAATTACCATGGAGAGTGCAAGCACATCCCGATGTTGTGTTTATTCAAATGCCTATTCCATATTGGGATGAAGATAGATTTACTCCACCCACAGGAGTTGTTGACCCATCATATTCGTATGAAATTAATTTACAATTGTTCTGGCATAAGTTAGACCCAGGTGAATATTTAATTAAAGCAGGCACTCCATTATGTCAGTGGGTGCCAGTGCATAGAGATTTTTTAAAAATGAAAGGATGGAATATTGTGGTTGAATCAGCAAATGATGAGGACTTTGCTAACAATCAAATTATGGAATATCAGAGGCGTATGCACTTTTTAGAATCCAGTAATTTAAAAGAGAGAATCAAAAATCATAAAGCAATTCTTGCCCTAAATAAAAACATTAAGAGGTTTATGTAATTATGTCTGAGCAAACTGTAACTGAAGTAAATCTTGCAGAACTAGCAGGAATACCAACAAGTGAAGAAAGTCTAGAAATTGATAAGAGTAAGGAAATTCAAGGACTTATTACTTTTGACCAATTAGTTAATAATTTTCTACAACAGCACTCTGATGCTGTAGAAGATTACAAAAAGTTGAGAGAAGCACTTGACAATATGCATTATACTTCTACAATCACTAAGATTTCTTTAGAAGAATTGCAATTTAAAAAAGATCATATTAATAAACTTGTTGGTGCAATCGAAGCAATGTCCTTATATAAGAAACATGTTGACCCAAGTGTAACTGATAAAGATTTCATATTTGAAGATGATTGAAACTAATTTGATATTTCCAACACCATTGTGGATTCAGGATGATGTTGGACTTGATAGAGATAAACTCTTAAAATTTGTTGACGTAGTGCGAAATGAAGACCCAGATGGGAGAGTAGTTAGTAACAACGGTGGATGGCAATCTCATGACTTTGTTGATGAAGTTATGAAAAATAATCCATTGCATGAGTTGAGAAGTAAAATTCTTGAAATGGCATATTATTGTGCAGACAAGTTTGGATTTCAAAATTATACATTACGCATTGTTAATCTTTGGATGAATGTAAATAATCACGGTCATAGTAATCTTATTCATAACCATCCAGGTAGCGTTATGTCTGGTGTTTATTATTTAAGTGTGCCTGATTGTTGCTCTGGGGCACTTAATCTCTATAGAGATCTTAATATTCAAATGATGAAAGAGTTTTGGGGAGCAGGTAATAATTTTAACAAAAACTCTAACTTAAATGAAGATGTAGTTACATTTTCTCCAGTAAATGATTATATGGTGATGTTTCCCTCTTGGTTATTACATTCTGTTTCTAAGAGTAACAGCGATGGGGAAAGAATATCTATTTCTTTTAATATACAAGCATTTTCAAATTATTATCATGAAATATATCCAGGTAAACAATCTTCTAGGAAAATCTTATCATTCTAGATTGTTTGATATGGTTAGTGGAATGAAAGGATTTCCGTGGTATTTTCTATCTGAAGATGTTGCATATACACCACACAGTTATGCTTTTGGTGATACAAAATTATTAGACATGAAACCTGAAGAAAAATCAATTGGTTTTACTCATCTCTTAATTGATAATCATGGTGTTGAAAGCCCATGGTTGCCCCATTTTGCCCCATTTCTTGATACTATAAAGGATGTAATGCCCGCCCCAATAGAATTTACTAGAGTTAGACTTGCATTACAATTAAATAATGGAAATGGTGGACATCATAATGGTGTGCACACCGATAGTGAAAAAGATCATTACGCTGCTCTATATTATTTTCATGATTCCAGTGGTGATACTGTATTTTTCAATGAGTATGATGACCCAAACTATGGTAATATAGACGAGAGATGGCATAAAGCACGTACGCAAGAATATACTGAGTGTAAAAGAGTAACTCCAAAAGAGAATACTTTATTTGCCTTTGATGGACATCAATTTCATTCATCAAGTAATCCATCTACAAATCCATATCGGATAATTTGTAATCTTAACTTTGTATCTGATTATGATATCTTCTCTTCTGACACAACTACATGCAACTAAAAAGTGGGCAATAAACGACGACCCACAGTATTGGCAAGGAATTGTTGAAGATCCTCATGTTTTTGCTACGTGGGATGAAGTTGAATTGTGCATTAATAATCCACAATTTTTTGATATGCAGTTGATTGATAAAGTGACTAACAAATATATCAATATTGTGCGGTATGACAGAGCATGGTCTAAACCTTCCTCAGATGCTAAAGATATTCGTGATGCTTTTATTGATGGACATACTTTAATTATCAATAACTTTGATTTAATTACTAGACAAAAGCAACAGATATTACAGCAGTTTGAAACTTATTTTCCAAATACAAAATCTGCTCTTCATGTATATTGTGGACTATCACCTAGTAAATCATTCAAAATACATGAAGATTTTGCAAATAATTTTATTATTCAAGTTGAAGGTATTACTCATTGGAAAGTTTATAAAAATAGGGCGTCTTATTTGGTAGATAGATATGCCTATGATATAGATGAAAAAGATTTAGAATGTGCTATTGATGTCGATCTAAAACCAGGAGACATGTTGTATATTCCAAATAGATGTTTCCACTATGCTCAACCTCAGGAAAAAAGACTTTCTATAAGTGTGCCAATGCAGCACATGGCAGACCACTTAAAATCCATTGATAGGAATTATTATGAGATACCTAGACCCGATTAA
>Ga0194133_10002485_pt1 | contig 28272 bp, 28 predicted proteins | sample TA2KigOf40mmetaG_FD_155448 | JGI IMG/M metagenome (GOLD analysis project Ga0194133, IMG submission 155448) | Freshwater microbial communities from Lake Tanganyika, Tanzania - TA2015055 Kigoma Offshore 40m | ecosystem: Environmental > Aquatic > Freshwater > Lake | place: Tanzania: Lake... | reverse complement strand
ATGTTTATCGATAACTCTGGCAATCTCAGTAATCTTAAATCCTTTTTCTAACAAACAAGATATCGTGTATCTTTGCTCTTGGGTGATATGACTCATACTTTGGCAACTTTGGACGGGAGACAAAGTTAGTCGTGTTTCCATGTCAGAGGAAAGAGGGGTTATTTTTAGCTTCTCTTTCTCTGATAAAAACATCTTAACATTTAGCTCCCTAAAAGTTGCATTTGTAACTTGAATTTAAGAAATACCATCAAATTTACTGCACCACAAGCACCTGTATGGCCTGTTGAACATTGTTAACAATAAAATAAATACCCTGCGGCAAAATGCCAGGAACATGAATTTGAGCCTGTTCGCTAGAATACACCTGCTGCAAAACTTTACCCTGAACGGAAACCCAATTCAAAGGCATGCTTTTCCATTCTTTTGGTAGGTTTAGCCTTTGTCCAGCTTGCACCGGATTCGGAAAAACGCGAAGATTGCTGCCCGTTTCAGTGGAAAATCCAGAGCTGATTTTTTTACCTATGCAGTATTCTCCCGATTGGGGTTTTAGTAAGTCGAAACGACCAATTTTATCGTTTAAGTTCGCCCCCGGAACATGCAAAGCAACCGTGGGATCGGCGGTGGCTTCAGTCCAAACGGCATCCCGATTCGGACGAAAAAACAAGACCAAACTGTCTTCCGAACCCAGAATGAGTTCGTTGTCTAACCGCGCTGAGCTTCCGGTAGTTCTGCCGTTGTAATTCAATGCCAAGGTTAAGTCGTTTGGAGGCCCATCAGGAAAATAAAAAGACCAATGCCGTTGTGGATTTAGCATACATCCGGGACCCCAACCGTTGGCTCCCGTCCAACGGTGCCCAGCAAACATTCGGTAGGGCGTTGAGCTTGTTTTGGCTGCCGTAACCAGGGCATAGCCCAACGAATAATTTCCGGAATTCGACAAAAGTGTGTCGGTAGCCGTTTCGGCCAAACCTAGGGCCTCGTTTCGGTTTACTACTGCATGTTTGGGTTCAAAGGGAAGGGTAGTGGTGGCCAAGGTGCTGTCGCCCTGAATCACAACGGTTTGTTTGAGTTCTTGACCTGAGTTCCCAAGCCAAGTTAATTCAATGGGAATGCCTGATGAATAGCCTGTTTTTCCTTTCAGGTGTTGGGTTAGGTAAACAGATGCATTGTATTGATTGCCAGAAGGTAAAAAACTGGGTTTTTCTGGAATAATGCCCGTCCACCCCGGTTTACGCACCCACTCAAGAAAAAAGCTGTTAAGGTTGATTCCGCTGGCTTGTTCTAGGGCTTGTTGGAAAGAGGCTGCATCCCAATTGCCAAAGGAGAATTGCTGCAACGCCGTTTGAAGCGAACCAAAGAACAGGCTGTCGCCCATGATGCCGCGCAGGCTATGGATTACATCTGCTCCTTTGCTGTACGTCGTACTGCTGTAAATGTGCTGAGGAGGCACTCCGCTGATGGGCCAGTAGCCTTGTTCGTTCCAATGCAAATGCTGCAGCAATTCTGTGTGGGTTGAACGAAATAAATTCATATAACTGCTGCGGCTGTACATCAATTCATTGAACACCCATTCGGAGTAAGAAGCAAACCCTTCGTTTAACCACATATCGTCGGCGGTTCGGCAGGTGGCTAGGTTGCCCCACCAGGCATGGCTGAGTTCATGCACCAGCACATCTTGGTAGGCCAAGCCGGCGGTGCCCAAAGAAATGGGATAAGCAATGTTTTCCGCGTGCTCCATGGCTCCGCCCGTCATGGGGACCAAAGAATAGCCCACCTTTGAAAAGCGGAAGGGCCCAAAGCGTTGCTCAAAAATATGAAAGGCCGAATCTAAGTTTAGGCAGGCTTGAGAAAATGCAGCCGTGTCTTGAGCCCTGGCAGCGAAAACCTTAGGAAACGTATTGCCGTTTAGGTGAGAGTGAATGGAGTCGTTTAAAAATTCAAAATCGGCCACCGCCACCGAGGCCAGATAGGGGGGAATGGGCAAAGATTGACGGTAATGCATGTACCTTCCTCCTTGGCCATCAAGGGAATCTTGAATCAAATGGCCTCCGGCAGTGGCGGCCTTTACCGATGGCATCCAAATTTTATAATCAAACAAAGCCTTATCGGTAAAATAATCCAAGCAAGGAAACCAAGTGCGCCCATAGCTGGGCGGAATTTCACTTAAAGATACGCCCACGTTGAAAGCAAAGCCCTGGGTTTGGTAAAAGCCGCCAAACGAGGGGTCTTGTTGAGGCAGGCCATGGTAGTAGATTTGAATTTCGGTGGTGTCGCTGAGGGCAGGAGAAAAATACAACCTAATCTTTTCTGCATTCCCCAATTGAAGAAAGGGCAGGGGAGCCTGTGCTAAAACGACCGAGTCAACCGTTAAGCCCTTTAAATCAAAATCTAAGCTGTCCAGATTTTGAAGAGGAAGAAAGCGAATGCTGGCTTGACCTTTTAAGATAAAGGGACTAAATTGCCTGAAGTCTAGGTTCAGGTCATAATGCAAAACATCCAACTGGGTGGACCGGTTGTCGTTGGGGTACAACTGAGCAAAGCCTGAAACATAAGCCATGCAAAGGGCAGAAAGTAAAATACTACGTGCGAACATAGGCTAAAAGTACAAAACCTTAATTTTACACCTGTAAATTCGCAAAAAGAATGCTACATTTATACACAACAAAGGTCTTGTTACAATTGTAATATGAAAACATTTTCCAAACGGCTAGCTTGGCTTCTGGCTCATGAAGAGATGAGTAGAGCTGAATTTGCCCATAAAGTACGCATTTCAGTATCCAGCTTATCGCATTTATTGAGCGACCGAAACCTTCCCGGTATGGAGCTGTTGATGGCCATGTGCAGGGAATTTCCCGGGCTAAATCCTTCTTGGCTTCTGTTGGGCCAGGGAGAAGCTTTTGGGCCGGCAGAAAGGTCTAATACAGGTTTGTTTGATTCCCAAGACTTAAACGCAGCAGCCATGAATTTGGGCATAACCGAGATTCCAGATCCGATTCAAGAGCCCAAACCAGGCCCCACAACTCAGGTAGGCCTTAAAGCGCCTGTGGAGGTAGAGGCAGGCCCCCCAAAAGCGACCAATGAGTTCCCTTCGGTATTGAATTCCGATTTAGAATCAGATATTGAGTATGTTATGGTGTTTTATCGGAATGGAACATTTAAGAAATACAAGTCCGCTAAGGATTGATTAAGCCTTGCATTTTCCCTTCCACCATCCCATAATTTACATTTGTAATACAAAGAGGTGCTTCCCTTACAATTTAGAGCAATGAAGGTTTTCTTTTCGCATCCACAGGAAACTTAATAATGCATTACAAATGTAATAAATAACAGCTTTTTTGTATTTTACAATTGTAATTCACCCTGTTTTTAGATGTCTATAAAAAACATAATTACCTAAATGATAGTCATTTGCACTTAAATGCATACTTTAAATTGCAATGGGCAAAACGAATCGGGCCGCCCGGCGCCCTGATTGCAGTGGAAAGGACCTGCAGTGCCCAGCCCTATTTTGCGGGTGGCGAGGAGGCGACTTCAGGAGCCACCGCAGCCCCCAGCAAAATGGCTGGGCCCTGTAGGTACTTGCAGCGGAAAGCAGGATTAGCGCCCCAAATTCTCCCCCAAACCCGCGATAATTTTGTACCTTTCCAGCCTGAATTTTTGTGCATATGCCCCTGATATTAACCGAAACCAAGGCCGCAGTTCGGGTTATTTCGCTGAACCGCCCCGAGTTGATCAATGCCTTTAACCGTGCTATGGCTGCCGAACTGCAATCGGCTCTGGCCGATGCCGCAGCCGATGATCAAATTCGCGCTGTTTTGCTCAAAGGCGAAGGCCGTGGCTTTTGCTCCGGACAAGATTTGGCGGAAGCCATCGATCCCAACGGGCCTGCCATTCAAGAAATTGTGGAAAAAACCTACAATCCCATTGTTTTGGCGCTGCGCTCTATGCCCAAACCCGTTGTTTGCGCTGTGCATGGAGTCGCTGCCGGAGCCGGTGCAAATGTGGCTTTGGCGGCCGATTTAACCCTTTCTGCTCAATCGGCCAGCTGGGTACAGGCCTTTTCGAAAATTGGACTTATTCCCGATTCCGGGGGCACGTTCATGCTGCCTAGGCTTGTTGGTCTGCAGCGCGCAGCCGGTCTATGCATGCTTGCCGATAAAATCAATGGCGAAGAGGCGGAACGCCTCGGCCTAATTTGGAAATGCCTGCCCGACGATGTTCTGTTTTCCGAAGCCCTGGCCTTGGCCGATCGGCTCAGCCAAATGCCAACCCAAGGCCTTGCCTTGACCAAACAGGCCTTTAACGAAGGTTTGAACCAAAGCCTGCAAGCTCAACTGCAACGCGAAGCCCTGCTGCAAGCCCAAGCTGCCCAATCCCATGACCACAAAGAAGGGGTTCAGGCCTTTTTAGAAAAACGAAAACCCAATTTTAACGGTAAATAAGCATGAATTCTTCTTCGAACATTGCCGTGGTTGGCGCCGGTAGCATGGGATTGGGCATTGCCGAAGTGGCTGCCCGTGCCGGACATCCGGTGTTTTTGTGGGACGCTTTTCCTCAGCCAGAAAAAGGCATGGCCCTGATGCGCAAGCACCTGGAAAAAAGCAACGAGAAATTGGGTTTGGGGCAAGCATGGGTCGATGCGGTTCTTAACAGGGTAACCTGGGTTGATGCTATTGAATCCCTGCCGGCCTGCGCTCTAATCATCGAGGCCGTTCCCGAACAACCCGAACTGAAACACCAAATTTTTGCTCAGTTGGAAGCCGGGCAACCCGAAACCTGCATTTTGGCAACAAATACCTCTTCACTAAGCATAGCAGGCCTTTCAGGTAAACTTAAACAGGCCGATCGATTCCTGGGCTTGCACTTTTTTAATCCTGCCTTCCTAATGCCCCTGGTCGAAGTGGTGCCGGGGGTTTTAACCCGTCAAGGCTTGGCCGAAGAACTATCGGCCCTGATGCGGACTTGGGATAAACTGCCCGTACTGGCAAAAGACACCCCAGGTTTTATTGTAAACCGCGTGGCCAGACCTTTTTATGGGGAATCCATCCGCATTCTTGAAGAAGGACTTGGCAGCATTGGACAAATTGATGCCACACTGAAAGAAAAGGCCGGTTTTAAAATGGGCCCCTTTGAATTGATGGACTTTATTGGCCACGATGTGAACTTTACCGTTACGGCCACTGTTTTTCGCGAATTCTGGTGCGATCCCCGCTACAAACCCTCTTTTACCCAACAGCGCCTGATGGAAGCTGGGCAGCTTGGCCGTAAATCGGGCCGGGGATTTTACGATTATTCCAACGATGCCCTCTTGCCTCAACAGCTCCCCGATGAAGCAACCCAAGAACTCATTTTAAACCGGGTGCTGCCTATGCTTATGAACGAGGCCATCGATGCTCTGCATTTGGGCATTGCCAGCGCAGCCGATTTGGATTTGGCCATGACCAAAGGGGTGAATTATCCCAAAGGTCTGCTGCAATGGGCCGATGAATGGGGCGCCGACCGCGTTTTACAAGCCATGGAAAGCCTGTTTTATGAATTCGGAGAAGACCGCTACAGGCCCAGCCCTTTGTTGCGCAAGGCCGCCCGCGGGGGCTTTAAACTCTCAACCTATGAACGAACAGGAGCTCGCTAAGGCCATTGTCGATTTTATGATGCGGAACGATCCTTTTAGCCAATGGCTGGGGATTCAAGTGCTGCAGGTGCAACCGGGGTACTGCCGTTTGTCTATGGAAGTACGTGCACCTATGTTGAACGGGTTTTCAAAGGCCCATGGTGGAATTTCGTACAGCCTGGCCGATTCTTGCCTTGCGTTTGCGGCCAACGCTTTTGGAATTCAATGCATGTCGGTCGAAACCTCTATTTCACACCTTAGGCCCGTAGCCGAAGGCGATGTTTTACTGGCGGAATCAACCCTTTTAGACCGCTCGACCCGCCTTGCCCGCTATTCTATTGTTGTTTCGCGCCAAGCCGATGCCAAACCCGTAGCTCATTTTAAAGGAACTGTTTTTCATTCCACAGAACCCTGGATTAACCTAATAACTGAACAACCATGACAGAAGCGTACATTGCAGGCGGGCAACGAAGCCCCATCGGGAGTTTTGGCGGTAGCCTGGCTTCGGTACGGGCCGACGATTTGGCGGCACATTCCCTAAGAGCCCTACTGCAGAAGTTCCCTGAGCTTGACCCCGCCGCCCTGAACGATGTAATTATGGGCTGCGCAAACCAAGCCGGCGAAGACAACCGAAATGTGGCCCGCATGGCTTTGCTTTTGGCTGGTTATCCCCATTCCGTTCCCGGCGAAACCGTAAACAGGCTCTGTGCCTCGGGCATGTCGGCCGCCGCTTTATGCATGCGTGCCATTCGAGCCAACGAAGGAGAACTCTTTGTGGCTGGTGGAGTGGAGCACATGACTCGAGGACCTTGGGTGATGTCGAAAACATCAACGCCCTACGGCCGCGACATGCAGCTGTACGATACTTCGTTTGGTTGGCGCTTTGTGCACCCAGCTATGGAAAAAACCTACGGCACCGATGCCATGGGCCGCACCGCCGAAAATCTGCTGGAAACCCGAAGCATTTCCCGCCAAGCCCAAGACGAATTCGCCTTTCAATCTCAACAAAAGGCCGCTCGCGCCCAGGCTCAGGGTATTTTTGACCACGAAATAGCTCCGGTTTCCATTCCCCAACGAAAAGGAGACCCCATCACCGTAAGCCGCGACGAATTCATTAAACCCAACACCAGCCTTGAGGTTTTAAGTCAGCTAAAACCCGCCTTTAAAGAAGGGGGAAGCGTGACGGCCGGCAATGCTTCGGGACTCAACGACGGCTCTGCTGCTTTGCTGATTGGCAGCGGCGCTGGCTTGAATCGCTTCGGTATTGCCCCGCTTACCCGCATTTGCAGTGCCGCCGTGGCCGGAGTAGAGCCCCGCATTATGGGCATTGGCCCGGTTCCGGCCAGCCTTTTGGCCCTAAAACGTGCAGGTTTGTCCTTAAACGACATGGATCTGATTGAAATCAACGAGGCCTTCGCGGCCCAAGTGCTCTCGGTCATGGCCGATTTGGGACTCGATTTCAACGACAACCGGGTGAATCCCAACGGTGGAGCCATTGCTCTGGGGCATCCGCTCGGCATGTCGGGTGCCCGTTTGCTGCTGACCGCCTCGCTCGAACTTCAGCGCCGAAAAGCCCGCTATGCCTTGTGTACCATGTGCATTGGGGTAGGCCAAGGCTATGCCGTGGTGCTCGAAAACATGACGCTGTAAGCCCCGATTCTGCCGATTTTATCAAAAACTAGGAAAACAGTACCTTTGAAAAAAATATCCAATGAAAATTAAGTTCGTTGTTCTGTGCATGTTGGCTGTTTCAGCCCTTATGGCCCAAAAGCCTACGTATAAAACAAAAACCGAGGGTTTGTATATTGAAATGCAGACCAACAAAGGGAACATCGTTTGTCAGATGTACTTCGATAAGGTCCCTATGACGGTGGCTAACTTTGTGGGATTGGCCGAAGGCAGCATTCCAAACTCGGCAAAGCCCTTGAAAACTCCGTATTTCGATGGCATTAAATTTCACCGTGTGGTGCCGAATTTTGTGATTCAAGGTGGCGATCCCGCCGGGAATGGTCAAGGTGGGCCCGGATATTCTTTCAAAGACGAGTTTCACCCGGCCTTGAAACACGATTCTGCCGGAGTGCTTTCCATGGCAAACGCCGGCCCCGCCACCAACGGTTCGCAGTTTTTCATTACGCACAAAGACACGCCTTGGCTCGACAATAAGCACAGCGTTTTTGGTCGGGTAATTCAAGGGCTAGACGTGGTGAATGCCATTGCTCAGGGCGATACCATTCAGCGCGTTTTTGTGCTGCGCGTCGGCAAAGCCGCTAAAAAATTCAAGGCCGCCAAGGTGTTTGCTGAGCTGAGCGGAGTGCTGGGGCCAACCGAGCGAAAATAAGGCTGTAACGCGTTTTAATTCAGGTTGTTGAAATATACAATCTAAATCGTTGGTTTTATTATTTTAGGGGGCGGCAGCCGGGCTTTCAGGGCTACTCCGCGGTTGCCGAATGGCTGGCCCAGCTGGTTTGCGGGGGCTCCTAAAGTCGCCTCCGCACCTAGCGGGCCAACCTTCGGCAGCCTTGCGGGGTAGCCTCTTCAATCCCTGCCGCATGGCCAACCCAATGCATTCCGGTTGATGCTTTTATTTTGAATCCTTGCTTTCTTCTAACCGTAAAAAAGCCCCAGGAAGGCTAACCAAAATATGGGCTAAGGTAACTCCAAACGAAACGGCAATGGCTTCTGGGCCCGACAAACCGGTTTGGGGACCCAGCCACAAAAACAAAAGTTCGCGGGCTCCTATGCCTCCCACCGACAAGGGCAGGGCAGAGGCCACCGAACTTAAGAAAAACAAGGCGCAAGCCAATCCTACATTTAACTCCTCAGCATTTACCGTGTAGGCCAACATCAAAAATCCTATTCCTTGAAGCAGTTGAACTCCCACCGATAAGCTGTTTCCAACTAAAAATTCGGAATGAAATGCCGAAAACAGCCGTTTGCTTAACCACCAGCCTAAAGGCAAGGCCAAGAGCAACAAAGCCAGAATCAAAGCCCTGTATTCTGGAAATTTTGGAAGCAAAAGGAGGCCACCTAAGCCCAACAGCGCTGCCATTCCACTCAGCCGTTCATACAAAAACACCCCTGCGGTTTCCTTCCAGCCCAGGTTTCGTTTTTTCGACAAAAACCAAACCTTCCAGGCGTCTCCACCGACTCCTCCCGGAAGCAGCAAATTGTAAAACATTCCCTTCGCGTACAGCTTTAGGTTAAAAGTTGTATTTGATTTAAAATGAATGCATTCAAGTAGTCTTTTTGAGCGAATGGCCGACAGCAGTTTCGAGGCAAAATAAAAGAAAAGCAAGGCCATCCAGGCCCCAATTGGAAACTGGGAATTAAAGCCCGAAAAATCGGTTTTCCAAACAACGTAGCTCAGGGCTGCTAGGGTTCCTGCCCAACGCAGGGCGGCTTTAAGAACGCTTGGAACCTTCATGCACCGATCGAATGGTGTAGGGCGTTTTGTTTTGGCTTTCAAAATAGGTGCGCATGGCAATCTCGGTCATCAAACCAAAGGTGATCAACTGAATGCCACCCAACAAGCAAATCACGCCCAAAATCAACATAGGCCGGCCCCATATATCGTGGCCTTGCAGCTTTTCAATCAATAAATACAGGTTGATGCCAACGCCTGCAAACAGCATTAAAATCCCTGTTTTTCCGAACAAGTGCATGGGTCGCTGAAAGTATTTTTGCAAAAACACCATCAACAGCAAATCGCTCATCACTTTAAAGGTTCTGCCCAATCCATATTTGGATTTTCCTGAGGTTCGGGGCCGGTGGTTTACGTCAAACTGACGAATTCGGGCTCCTTGTAAGGAGGCCAAAACCGGTATAAACCGATGCAGTTCCCCATATAAGCCAAGGTTTTTCGCAATGTTTGGCCTAAAAACCTTTAAGGTGCAGCCATAATCGCGAATGTGCACGCCGGTCCAATTCCGAATCAAGGCATTGGCTAATTTGCTGGGAAATTTTCGCAACAAAGCCCCGTCCTTTCGGTTGGCTCTGTTTCCTGCCACTACGTCCAATTCTTCGGCCTCCAACATCTGAATCATGGGCAAAATATCGGCCGGATCGTTTTGCAAATCGCCGTCTAAGGTTACAATCACATCTCCGCTGGCATGGGCAATGCCGGCACTCATGGCTTGGCTTTGTCCATAGTTTTTTTGAAAAACCAGCAAATGGGTGTTTGAGTCTAGGTTTTCTTTGATGCGGCGAATGGTTTGGTCGGTGCTGCCATCGTCCACAAAAATCAATTCATATTCTTGGCCACCCAACGCTGTTTTGACTTGCTGCATCAACGGAAGCACGTTGTCTTCTTCGTTCATTACAGCTACTACGACAGATATTTTCATGCCTACAAATTAAAGAGTTATTTGGGCAAGCCCGCTTCTTTTTTCAAAAAACCACCAGGGTGCGCCTCCCCAATGGACTGTTTTTTGCAGTTTAAAGTTGAACCTTTGCAGGGTTTTAAGCGATGAAATATGACCTACCCGAACGTAAGCGCCCATTGAAATGCAAAGCAGTTCAGGGTGATTTTCAAAAAATACCTGAAGCAATGCCGCGGATTTTCCTTTTCCCCTGTGTTCCGGACTCAATTGAAAGGACAACAAAGGCAGGGGCGAATCGCTTGCATAGCTTTTGATTCCAATCAAGCCAAACACCGCCCCGTCGTGCAGCAAGGCCACCTTGCATAAGGTAAACCGGTGGCCCAAAATGTACCTTTCAAGCTCAGAACAAGAAGTGGGGAAGGGGTGGGCAGAAAACCGTAGGGAATTTGAGTCGCGAAAGGTGGCAAGGAGTTTAGGAAAATGAGAGGCCTGGCATTCTTCCAGAAAAATATCCTTCTTTGCTGCCAAGGCTATGCTCAAAAGGAATTCAGGTTCATTATTATTCCCAATTTGGGAGAAAACCCATGGAAGTTGCCTCGGCCAAATAAAAATTGATGGCCAATTCCAAGATCCAACAAAACGGTTTCTCCGAGTTCAATCATCAGTCCTGCTTGCGGCCTTAATCCAAAATACGCAGAACCGCCCATCAAAACCAATCCCATGGTACCGCCGGCATAGGGCCTTAAAATATACCCTTCAGGTCTGAAACAATATTCTGCCCCGCCCAACAAATCGACCATTTGATTGCGGATATCTCCGTCGTAAAGCAACAAGGTGTAGCCTGCCTCAACCTTTAAACTCAGGTTGTCATTGAAAAAGTACCTGTTTGATCCAAAAAATCCTACGCCCAAGTTGATCGGACCAAATTGAGATGTTCCAAAATCCGATGTAGGAACAAACAATTGCACTCCGCCCTGAGAGTAATTTTGAGATTTTCCAACCTGGAAAAGCAAAATCAAAAAGCTGCTAAGTAAAATGAAACGACGAACCATAGGTCAAAGTTAAAGATTTGAATTGGCTTTGTATTTTTGAATTCTTCAGCTTTACAATAATTGCTGAAAATATAAGCAAATTTTGTACCTTTCCCCTAGAATCCGACCTCTTTTATGGGTAAGTGTGTGTATTGTGGGCATTCCGCTGGGTGGTTTAGTCGAAAACACATACGATGTGTTGAACGTCACCACAAAGCCAAGCCTGCCATTGAAAATTTGGTGGCTCATGCCCTGAATGATGAAGCAAAAATGGACGGCCTGTTTGATCGGGTTAAAGAATTGTCTTTGTCTGGATTTTTGACGCCCGATGAGCGTAAATACCACAGTGCCCTGGGTCTTATCAAAGGCCTTGAAGATTTTTTAGATGACCATGTTCTGAGCGATGAAGAATTCAAGCGAATGGAATCAGCCATTCTTGTATTGGAAATTGACCCCGATTTGCAGCGCAGTTCAGGTTTTTCGGAACGCATCGCGAAAGCCCTAACCATTACCAAATTAAACAAGGGAGAAATTCCCACGGACGTTATTCGCATTCCAGAAAACCTTCCATTTTTAATTCAAAAGTCTGAAACCATTGTTTGGATTTTTGATCGGGTTGCGGTCTCTGAACGCACCACCCAAGTTCAATATCAAGGCTCCAGCAGCGGTGTGAGCATTCGCATTATGAGGGGTGTTTATTATCGAACAGGGGCCTTTAAGGGCTATCCTGTCGAGGTAGAAAAAATGAAGCCAATGGGTAGGGGAACGCTGGCCTTTACCACCAAGCATGTTCTGTTTGTTAGCGACAAAACCAGCCTTAAAATTCCAATTGCGAAATTGGTCGCCATTCAAGCCTACGAAAATGGACTGCAAATTCAACGCGATGGAGTTCGAAGCAAGCCCATTTTACTTTCCGGTATTGACGTTTGGTTTGCCAGCAACGTTCTTAGTCTGCTGTTTGAAGGCCCTTAGGAATAGAGATTGTTGGCTTTAGGAAACTAAAGCCATTTTATGGCTTTTGTGTCATAGCAAACAGGTTCAGATTCTGAACTCCGTTGCAGCAATAATCGGTTTTGCTCATCTATACCCACCGCTTTCCCTTCGAACTTAAGGCCCGTCAAACTTTCTTCAAACCAACGCAGTTCTTTAAAGCCCCATAACCCAAGTTCGTATTCCCCTAGCAGCCGTTCATCGTCCCAAAAACGGTACTCCTCCCAGTACTTTTTAAATACAGCTCCCCAATCCATCAGAAAGGTAATGGGTGGCAGCGGAGTATTTAAATGGCTGGCAAAGCTAGGCAGGGTAGGGTATTCCGATAAGTTTAAGCCAAGTCCCGCCACAGTCCAGGCGGGTTTTCCATGCTGCCAACCTACCTCAATCAACATCCCGCCGGCCTTTTTACCTTTTACATATACATCGTTTGGCCATTTTATTTGAATGTTGATTTTCAAGTATTCCTGTAAAGAATGTTGAACACAAAGGGCGAAAAGACGCTGAGCACGAACCGCCCAAGCCTGTTCCTTGCCCGGCCAGGCCTGAGGTTGAACCACAAAACTTCCGGTAAACGACCCAGCAGAATCTGAAATCCAACTGTTTCCCGATTGCCCACGGCCTTTCTTCTGCTGCTCGGTAAACACCCAATACCCATGCCCCTCAAGCAATGGCCTTAGGGTTTGCTTCGCGTATTCGTTGGTGGAATCGACCGATTCAACCACCTCAATGTCCTTACCAATAATTAACGCTTTCATTTCAACCGCACGAATAACTTATATTACCTTTGCGAATTAACATAAAATGCAAGAAACCCTGAAAAATACATCGCTGGAATTAACAGATTTGGTTCAATATATTCTTGAAGGAATAGAATCCAAAAAGGCAGAAGACACTAAGGTGCTGGATTTGAGGAACATACCCTCGGCCGTCTGCGACGTTTTTATTTTATGTACCGGCAATTCCAACGTTCAAGTTGAGGCCATTGCCAATGGAGCCATCGATGAAGTGCGCGACAACAAAGGCGGGAAACCCTGGCACGTGGAAGGCCTTGCCAACAAAGAATGGGTTCTGATCGATTTTGTTCAGGTGGTTGTTCATGTTTTTCAGCCCGAAGTTCGAACATTTTATGCCCTTGAGCAGTTATGGGCAGACGCCCCTGAATTTTCTTTTAACAAAGCCTAACCCTCGTATTTATGTCAACCCCCGATAAAGAAAACAAGGCTCCACAAGGCCCAAAGAAAAACAAGTTTAATTTTAGCCTATACTGGATTTATGGCCTGGCCATTCTGGTTTTTATTACCATCAATTTTATGGGTTCTATGGAGCAAACCCTGCCCAAAACCCAGGTAAATACGCTTTTTAGCTGGATGGATAAGGGCTATGTTAAAAGCATTCAACTTCAAGAAGGCCCCACCGCCCGCATTGAGGTGGTTTTGCATAAAGATTCCATTCTTTCTCACCGCACTGAATTCGCCGAGTTGTTTAAAAACGACAACCCTGAGTTTATTGAAAAGGGGCCCCATTTTTCGATCGACCAAGTTTCCAAGGATTTCTTCGAAAAACAAATGGTTACCCTTCAAGAAAAGTCGGCAAACGCCCAAAGGGTAGATTACAAGCAGATTCCACAAAATACCATGTGGAGGGAAGTGCTGGGCTGGGTAGTTCCTATTGGTTTGATGATTGTTTTTTGGATTTTCATTATGCGCCGCATGGGCGGAGGTGCCGGTGGCGGTCAAATTTTCAACATCGGTAAATCCAAAGCCAGGTTGTTCGACAAAGACACCAATGTTCTGGTGAATTTTGACAGCGTTGCGGGCCTTGACGAGGCCAAAGTGGAATTGATGGAAATCGTGGATTTTTTGAAAAATCCTAAAAAATATACTCAGTTGGGAGCAAAAATTCCCAAAGGAGCTTTGCTGGTTGGGCCTCCGGGAACAGGTAAAACCCTTCTTGCTAAAGCTGTTGCTGGCGAAGCCAAGGTTCCGTTCTTTAGCATGAGCGGTTCTGATTTTGTTGAAATGTTTGTTGGGGTTGGCGCCTCTCGGGTGCGCGATTTGTTCAAACAGGCCAAGGAAAAAGCCCCCGTTATCGTGTTCATTGATGAAATTGATGCCATCGGGCGGGCTAGGGGCCGTTCGGCAGTTCAAGGTGCCAACGACGAACGAGAAAACACCTTGAACCAGTTGCTTACCGAAATGGACGGCTTTGAGTCCAACGCTGGCATCATTATGCTGGCCGCCACCAACCGAGCCGATATTCTTGATAAAGCTTTGCTACGCCCCGGCCGCTTTGACCGCCAAATTTCTGTTGACCTGCCCGATTTGAATGGCCGTGAAGCCATTTTTAAGGTGCACATGAAAGACAAGAAATTAGATGCCTCCATCGACATTAGCTTGCTGGCTCGCCAAACTCCAGGTTTCTCGGGTGCCGATATTGCCAATATCTGCAACGAGGCTGCTCTAATCGCCGCTCGAAAAGACAAAAAAAGCATTAGCCGAGAGGACTTTAACGATGCCATCGACCGTGTGGTGGGTGGACTCGAAAAGAAAAATAAAGTGATTAGCCCACAAGAAAAAGAAGCCATTGCCTACCACGAAGCCGGCCATGCTACCGTTTCTTGGATGCTTAGGTATGCCAGCCCCTTGGTGAAGGTCACCATTATACCAAGAGGCCAATCTCTGGGAGCGGCGTGGTACTTGCCCGAAGAACGGCAAATTACCACCACCGAACAATTGATGGACGAAATGGCCGCCGCATTGGGTGGCAGAGCTGCCGAACAGGTGGTGTACGGAAAAATAAGCACCGGAGCTTTGTCTGACCTAGAAAAGGTAACAAAACAGGCCTACGCTATGGTGTCGGTTTACGGCCTTAACGATAAAATAGGCAACATTAGCTTCTACGATTCTACAGGCCAATCCGATTATTCTTTTTCTAAACCTTACAGCGAAAAAACAGCCGAACTGATTGACCAAGAAGTGAAAATCTTGGTTGAATCGGCTTACGTTCGTGCCATTGAACTGCTGAAAGAACACCGCGAAAAACTTGATGAGCTGGCAAAACGGCTCTTGGAACGCGAAGTGCTGTACCGCGAAGACCTTGAGGAATTGTTCGGAATGCGCGCTTTTGAAAACCAAGCCGATGCTACCGCCGCCCTGGTCAGCAAATCTGCTCAGCTCCAATCTTCCGAACACGGAGCCACAGCTGAAACCAGTCCCAGCTCAGACCTGAACAGTAAGGCAGATTCAACCCAAGAAATTTCGCCAAATCCAAGCATGGAAGAAAACATCGAATCTTCCGAAGAATAATTCAAGATGTCGGCCAAATCGGGTAGAGAAGTAGCCATTCGTGCCACATCTGGACTGGTTTACGTTGCCTTGGTCCTTGGCCTTATTTTGGTTAAAGCACCCTATTTCCAATTTGGAATGGCTTTCTTTTCCATCTTGCTGGCCCGAGAATCCTTTTTCTTGGTCAAAAAATGGTCCGGCAACCAACCCAGTCTATGGGTTTCACCCATGTTTCTTTTACTGCCCCTAAGTTCCATTTTACCTCCCAATTTTCTTCCCTTCGATCCGGCTTTAGGAATCTCGGCCGCCCTGCTGCTGTTGCTTAGCATTTTATGGCTAAGCAAAAAATTCAAATCAACCGTTTTGTGGCTTAACCTGGGAATTTTAATTCAAGTGGCCTTTTGGTTGCTAAGCCGCTTGGGCTATCATGACCCCTTTCCAAGCAAAGTAATTATGGTCCTGTTTTTCTTGACATGGATCAACGATACCTTGGCCTATCTGGCTGGGAGTTTTTTTGGTCAAACAAAAATTGCCCCATCTATTTCTCCTTCAAAATCTGTTGAAGGATTTTTCGCCGGACTGTTCGGCTCAGCCCTTTTTTTGTATTTACTCTCTAAATACTGGCTCAACGCCGACCCTCTTCCATGGATTGGGTTTGCTTTAATTTATGTGCCCCTGGCCGTGTCAGGCGATTTTTTTGAAAGTTACCTGAAGCGAAAAGCCGGTGTGAAAAACAGTGGGAACATCATGCCCGGACATGGTGGGGCCATGGATCGGTTTGATTCCTTTATATTTGCGGTACCACTGACCTATATGTATATTATTAAATTACTACTATGAACGGCATTCACAAGGACGGACACCTCTGGATTGGAATTTCGGTACTGCTGATTTTTAGCCTAATTGCAGGCCTAATGTATCGGTTCGGCCCAACCCACTCCCTCTCCTTGGGTATCACCATTTTGGGCGCCGCCTGGTTGCTTTTGCTGATTCAATTTTTCCGAATCCCTGACCGAAAACTAAAAAAACAGCCTGATTTTGTGCTAAGCCCCTGCGACGGTAAGGTGGTGGTGGTTGAAAAAGTCTTTGAACCGGAATACCTCAAGGAAGAATGCTGGCAAATTTCGGTGTTCATGAGCCCTTTGAACGTGCACATCAATTGGTATCCCATTGACGGAGAAGTCGATTACTACCAATACCACCCCGGAAAGTACCTGGTGGCTTGGCATCCCAAAAGCAGCACTGAAAACGAACGCAGTTCGGTAGGGCTTGTTACCTATTCCGGTCAACGCATTTTGGTTCGGCAAATTGCCGGAGTTCTAGCCCGTAAAATTTGCTGCTATGCAGTAAAAGGTGTTCGGGTTCCGCAAAACCAAGAAATGGGCTTTATTAAATTTGGGTCAAGGGTCGATTTGTTTCTCCCATTGGATTCCGAAATCCGGGTTGAAATTGGCGATGTGGTTACCGGAGGTATTTCCAGATTGGCTCAATTCGCCCACGCCGGCTCAATGGAAGAGCCAACGCTTTAAGGCCCACCATATCAAGAAAAATACGGCCGCTGAAACCCCTAAAAGCAGTGCGGCCTCTCCACGCTCGGGATAGGGCATGCTCCTTCGTTCATTCAAGGTGCGAACCTGGCCCGTTTCGAGTTTTTCCCAAGCTTCTAATTCCATAAACGTTCGAACCGGAAAGGTGGATTTTATGTTTCCCAATTCCTCAGCATAGCTGATCCTTGAAGCCACAATTCCTTCATCGGCTTGCTTGCCCACGGGCTTTTTTCGGCTGCGGCTGCAAAAGTGCAGCCCCAACCTTTTATCTGCCTGCCGGTCCAAATACACCAACCATTCTTCTCCCGGCAAAAATGCCATAGCGCAGGAACTTTGGCAATCGTAGGCAATGCTCATTTGCGCTGGTAAATCTCCCCAAAACAACTCAATTCCAGTGCAGTACACCCAGCACCGCGTTTGGTCAAGCTTTGCCATGGAATCGACCTTTACCCGAGCAACCGCATGCGCGTTCTGAACGGCATCTGCCGCCCAGTTTTTCAGTACCCCTCCGCAATCGCAGCCCTGAATGGGAACACTCAACAACCCGAATAAAGCCAAGAATACGCCTTTGCCCAAATTCCTATTACCCATGCGTTTGAATAAAGGCAATTGACTTCTCGACCATGGGACTCATTTCCGCATCTTCCTTCAAAAATGGAACCTCGGCCCTAAACAGGTTTCGGTATTTCTCAATGCGGGGCGAACTGCACAGGGGCAAATGAAAATCCAGAGCCTGGCATACTGTCATCCATTCCATTCCTAAAATCCTCCAAACCCGTTCTACCTGAGCTCTGGCTTGCAAAGCTGCATTGGCTCCCATACTCACGTGGTCTTCTTGCCCTCGGCTTGAATCAATGCTGTCTACCGATGCCGGACCTGCTCCTTGTTTGTTTTGACTTACCAAGGCCGCTGCGCTGTACTGCAAAATCATAAATCCGGAGTTTAAACCCGGATTGGGAGTCAAAAAGACCGGTAAACTTCGGTCGCCGTTGATCAGTTTGTAGATGCGGCGCTCGGATATGCTGCCCAATTCAGCCAAGGCTATTTTTAGGTAATCCATGGCCAAAGCAAGGGGCTCACCATGAAAGTTTCCGCCTGAAATAATTTCCAATGAATCTGTGAAAATCAATGGATTGTCGGTAGTAGATTGAGCCTCGACTTCAAGGGTTGACCCAATGAACTGCAAGCTATCGTAAATGGCGCCATGCACCTGAGGGACGCAGCGAAACGAATAGGGGTCTTGAAGGTATTTCCGCTCTGAACGTTGAAGTTGAGAATCATACAGCAAATCCAACACGCCCATGGCACTGCGAATTTGCCCGGCATGGGGACGGGCCGCTTGAACCCGAGGATCAAAGGCCGCTGCATTCCCTGAATAGGCATCCAAGCCTGCTGCTGCATTTATTTGCGCCCAATTCCAGGCCTTTAATGCATCTTCTAAAGCCATTAAACCCTGAGCCAGCATGTATTGCGTTCCATTCAGCAGAGCTAGGCCTTCTTTTTCCCTCAACTGCAAAGGAGGCAAACCAAACATGGGTTCAATTTCGGCTCCCGAATGCCGCTTTCCCTTGTAATTAAAAAAGCCCATGCCAAGCAATGGCAAGGAAAGATGGGCTAGGGGAGCCAAGTCTCCGCTGGCGCCAAGGGAACCGCTTTCGGGCACCTCGGGTAAAATTCCCAGGCGGTAAAATTCCAAAAGGCGCTCAACCACCTCTCTTCGAATCCCGCTGAGTCCCCAACCAAACCCTAAGATTTTTAAGCCCAGCAGGCAGCGCACCGCCCTTTCATCAAGCCGATTTCCAGTGCCGCAGGCATGTGATTTTACTAAGTTTTCCTGGAGTTTTATGCTGTCTTCCTTGGCAATTTCGGTGGTGTACAAAGAGCCAAATCCAGTGTTTATACCGTAGTATCGGACACCTTCCTTTTGCATTATCTGCTCTAAGGTGGATCTGGATTGTTCAATCCGTTCAAAAAATACGTTTGAAACGTGGATTTCAGTCTCTGCCTTGCTCAGGGCAAACAAATCGGCCAAGGCCAGGGGCTGGCAATTGAATTCAACGATGGCCATGGGTTTCAGAATTAAAATGGTGAAGCAGGTTATCCCAAGCCAGGGTAATTTGTTCTCCACTCTGCATATCTTTCACGCTGGCTTCTTGGTTTTCTCGCTCTCGTTCGCCGATCGAAACCACAAATTTGGTTTGCCTTTGGTTGGCATACTTCATTTGCTTTTGAATTTTTACCGCCTCGGGGAACATATCGCAGCGTGCCCCGCATTCTCTGAACTTGAGCATAAACCGCTGAGCCACTTTGGCTCCTTCTTCATCAAAATGCAGGAAAAAATAATCCAAGCCGGTTTGCAGGTCTTGGGGCCAAGCATTCTGCGCTTGCATGTAATCGTAGATGCGTTCGGCGCCAAAGGATATTCCTACGCCCGATAAATCGGGAACTCCAAACATTTCGGTCAGGTTGTCGTAGCGTCCGCCGCCGCCCAAGCTACCAAGGCCGCTCCCTGGCAGCAGCACCTCGAAAATGCAGCCGGTGTAGTAATCTAAGCCTCGTGCCAGTCTGGGGTTAAAAACCAGACTTGCATTGCCTGGCAGGCTTCCTAAATCTAGGCAGCGGTCAAAGACCAATTCCAATTCTTCTATGCCATTTTCGGCATTTTCAAAACCCGAAAACAGCGGTTTAATGGCCTGGGGCGAAATTCCGGGAAGCCAATTCAGTAAGGGTTCTAGCAGGGCAAGGTCTGCCTCGCTAAGGCCTTCTTTTCTGAATAAATCCAGCAGGGTATCGTTGGGCAGTTTATCGCTTTTGTCTAGAATCCCAATCAAGGCGGTAGCTTTTTCAGGCATTCCAAGGCGCTCTGCCAATCCCATCAGCAGTCCTCGGTGGTTTATTTGAATTTGAGCTCCTTGAATTCCCAAAGCGGCAAAGCCCTCGGCAAACACCCGAATTAATTCCACTTCTTGCCACAAAGAGCGGCTTCCTACCACGTCCACATCGCATTGGTAAAATTCGCGGTACCGGCCTTTTTGGGGTTGGTCGGCCCTCCAAACCGCTTGAATTTGGTGGCGTTTAAAAGGAAAAGGCAAGGTTCCTCGGTTAGCCGATACAAAGCGAGCAAAAGGAATGGTTAAATCGTAGCGCATGGCTTTTTCGCTAATCAAACCTTGCATTTGTTTGGAGCTGGGTTCGGGCAGCTGGGCCTCATGCACCGCTTTCATAAAATCGCCGCTGTTTAACACCTTAAAAATCAAGCGGTCGCCTTCTTGTCCGTACTTGCCTGTAAGCACGTCTAGCCGTTCCATGCTGGGGGTTTCAATCCCTTCAAAACCAAAAGTCAGGAATACATTGCGCAGCCGTTCAAAAATAAAGCGGCGTTTCCGCATTTCTTCGGCTCCAAAATCCCGCATTCCTTTGGGCGGGGTTAAAGGTAGTGCTTGATTTGCCATACCACAAAGGTAATATAAGGATTATTGATTGTGAGGTTGGGTTTTGTTTGGGGTTGTATGGCTACCAACCTAGACACAGACAACCCAGCCAAACCAATTTAGATGCGGAAAAATTAGCCACGAATGCACGAATGTTTGCGGTTGTATGGCTACCAACCTAGCCGCAGACAACCCAGCCAAACCAATTTAGATGCGGAAAATTAGCCAGGAATGCACGAATGTTTGCGCATGTATGGCTACCAACCTAGCCGCAAATAAATTAGCCAAACCAATTTAGATGCGGAAAATTAGCCAGGAATGCACGAATGTTTGCGCATGTATGGCTACCAACCTAGCCGCAGACAACCCACCCAAACCAATTTAGATGCGGAAAAATTAGCCAGGAATGCACGAATGTTTGCGCAGGTGTGGATACGCTTTCCTCCGTGTTTTTAATGCGAAGCCAGGCCAATTTCGCATTGAAAAGCCCCGAAGGGGCGCAATATCTTAGCGAGGGGTGCAGCCCCTCGCTGTTTTATGCCTCGGCAAGGCCTATTTGTAACTCGTTGGAATATCCTAACTTTGATTGTGTTTGTCCACGCCTTACGTTTTTGGTACCGCAGAGCCTGGCTTCGATTGTTGCCCTTTCGTTCCTATGTGCTGCAATCTACCTTAGGTGTTCTTGAGTTAAAACTGGCTTTGCACCGCTTGGTTCAGCCTGATTCATTGTACTTTATGCGTTCCGGACTTGAAGAATTTGCCTATTCGGGCAGATACCGAAGTTCCAGTTTGGTTGCGGTACGCAATGCGAAAAAACCCTGGCAACGAAGAATTAAAATTCGAATTCAGTGGCAGGAAAATCCCAATGGAGGCAGTTTGATTCGCTTGCAAATGTCCAATCCCTTTTCTCCCTTTAACGTGTTTTACCTGGGTATTGTGTACGGCGTGTATTGGTGGATTTATCCCCAACCCTTTGGCAGCCCTTGGCTAAATGTGCTGGTTTGGCTGTTTCCGATTTTGCTGATGTATGCCTTTACCAATGCCTCTTTTCAATTGATTTACCGGGCCGAAAAATCAAAGCTGTTCCGGCATTTGAAAGCCCAGCGCTTGGTTGAATCGAAGGGCTAGGAGGTATGCTTTTTGCTGTATTTTCTTATGTCCTTGTTAAACGTTCTTGCACCCGGACAAACCCAGGTTCAGCCCGATGAAAACAAACCCAATAATTCCCTTTTCGATTGTCTCGGTGCTGATGATGCTGATACCCATGTTGGCGTTTGTGTGGATGCCCGGACACGATGCCCCTTGGTATGAACTGGGAATTTATCCTCGAGAATGGAAAGGACTGATTGGCTTGGTTTTCGCTCCTTTTATTCATCAAAATACCACGCATTTGTTCAGCAATGTGTTGCCACTAGGCATACTTAGTTTTTTAAGCATGTGGATGGTTGGGCGCAGGTTTTTGGGCTTGAGTCTGGGCTTGATTTTGATGGGGGGATTGCTGACTTGGATGATTGGGCGGCCTTCATACCACATTGGTGGCAGCGGTTTGATTTATGGGTACGTTGGGTTTTTAATTGCCGCCGGAATTGTGTCGGACAACGTTCGTTTGCTGGCCTTTACCATGTTGACAGTGTTTTTGTATGGGTCTATGGTTTGGGGGCTGTTGCCCCTTCAGCCCGATGTATCGTTTGAAAGCCATATTTCAGGGGTCTTGGCCGGTGTTTTTTGGGCTTTCGTTTTTAAATCGAGCTTGCCGAAGCGAACGAAATACAGGTGGGAAACAGAGCCTGATGAAGCAGAGGAAAGTGGGTTTGATGAACAGAGCATGGAACCGAATTCAGGTGTTCCAAGCTTTCAAATTCAGTACGAATGGGTATCAAAAACACCTGAGGCCGGGGCGCCCAAATCGGAGCAAGGGGATTGAGTTCTAAGGTGCCTGCGGCAGGGATTGACAAGGCTACCCCGCAAGGGTGCCGAAGCCTGGCCCGCTAGGTGCGGAGGCGAGGTTAGGAGCCCCCGCAAACCAGCTGGGCCAGCCTTTCGGCAACCGCGGAGTAGCCCGGAAAGCCCGGCTGCCGCTCCCATTTCAGCCAAGAAAAACCAGCTAAATTTGGAATCTATTCCAAAAAAGTTACGAAAAATTTGGAATCCATTCCAAAAAGGTTGTATTTTTACGTAAAACTCGCTTGTGATTCAACGGATTATTGAGGAACAAATTTCAGCTCGGCTTTTTAAAGGAAAGGTCATAACATTGATTGGTGCCCGGCAAACTGGCAAAACCACCTTGTTAAAAAAAATTTTTCAAGCCCAAGGGGACGATGCGCTTTGGCTAAATGCAGATGAGTACGACATAAAAGAGCGATTTAAAAATCCGACCTCCACATCGCTTAAGGCCTTAATAGGGAATAAAAAAATGGCCATACTTGACGAAGCGCATCAAATTCCGGAAATTGGGTTGGCTTTGAAATTATTGGCAGATACCTACCCTGAAATTCAGGTAATTGCCACCGGTTCTTCTGCTTTTGAACTGCAAAACAAAACCCAGGAGCCCCTAACCGGTCGCAAATTTGAATTCCACTTGTTTCCCTTAACCTACCGAGAATTAGCGAATCACAGTCAAGAATTGATGGAACAAAGGCTATTAAACCATCGGCTTGTATTTGGTTCTTATCCTGAAGTAATAAACAACCAAGGGAATGAAATTGAGGTGCTAAAGTTATTGGCCGACAGCTTTTTGTACCGCGATTTGCTGATGCTAGAGAACATAAAGAAGCCCGAAAAGTTGGTTAAGTTGTTGCAGGCATTGGCGTATCAAATTGGGCAGGAGGTATCGTACAATGAGGTTGGTAATACGATTGGTTTGGATAGCAAAACCGTAGAAACCTACATTCAACTGTTGGAAAAATCGTTTGTTGTTTTTCGTTTGCCTTCTTTTAGCCGAAATCTGAGGAATGAGTTAAAGGCATTGAAGAAAATTTATTTTTACGACAACGGAATACGCAATGCCCTGATAGCCTCTTTTCAGCTTTTGGAAGGAAGGCAAGACATTGGGGCCTTGTGGGAAAATTATTTGGTTTCGGAACGAAGAAAAAAGAATTTCTACCAGCGATTTTACGGAAATTCGTATTTCTGGCGAACAAAAGAAAAGCAAGAAATCGACTACCTGGAAGAAGCAGACGGGGGTTTAAAAGCATATGAGTTCAAATGGAAGGAAAAAGCCAAGCACCGAATCAGCAAAACCTTTCGCAATGCCTATCCCAATAGCGAAATGGCCCTTATTCACTCAGGAAATTATGATTCCTTTTTGCACTAAATTTTAGTAGAGGAACGGTGTGCAATGGACCTTTAATCCATAATTTAAAAAACCGCCACGAAAGGGTAGAGGCAGCGGTCTGCCCGAACGATTTTTCTATCTTTGATTGCTTATTTATCGTTGCATGGTACGTTTTGCTTTTGTAATTTCTATTCTGCTGATTGGAAGCTCCGCGCTTTTGAGCCAAAGTTCTTGCCTAGAGACCAACCCCCAAATGCTGGAAGCCGGGCAAATTACCGAGGCCAAACTGGCCGAATTGGTAAAAACCCACAAAAAAACCTTCAGCTCCTATGAAATTGAACAGCTAAAGGATTGCATACAGCGGCACAACAACGGGGTAAATACCGAGCTACTAAAATGGAAAAACAAGTACGCAGATTGGAGCTTGGCTTGGAACGAACTTATTGATTTGACCGATATCGAAGCCCTTGAAAAGCAGGTGGAGGCACAAAAAAACAAGGTCAAAGAACTGAAAACCAAGCTGTCGGAAGATCTGGGGAACATAGCCACCAAAGGCATGTACCTATGTGTGTTGAAAGATTTAGATCCCTACGATTTCAACAACGCAGGCTTGCAAGAAAAGGCCAAATCGGCTGTAACTCTTGTTGCGGTTGAAAACATCAACGGGCATTTTATTCAATCCTTAACTGAAACCGTTCGAACCGAACATGCTCAATCCTTTGTAAAATACATCCAAGACAGGGTTGCCGGAGAGCTTACTGTTTCGCAAATGCTTCTAACAAAACCGTCTCCAACCCGAACCGCCTTTGTGTACGTGGCCTTGGTGGACGTTTTTCCGTTGCGCAAATCTAGCCTTGGACAGGGAACAATGAAACCCACAAGCGCGTCCATAGTTATGGATTTGTTGGGCAAAGATGCCGGCAGCTTGGAAGGAATAAGCGGATACGATGCCAGTTGGAAACAAGAGGTTGAACAGCTGGTTCAAAACAACCGCGAATTGGTCAAAGAGGCGAACCGAAACGCTGAAAATCAAAGGCAACAGTTGATGGAAAAGGCGGGGGAAGATGTGTTTTCGGTGGAACAAGAATTGCAGCAGTTTCAGAACAAATTAAAGCGCAAACGGGGCGATTTGGCCGAACGGGTGCAGCAGGTGGGATTGAGTTCCTCAGGCAGTATTTCGGGCGACATTCAAAAAATTCGGGGAAAGCTAAGTCAACAGCTTGATGTATTGTATGGAGAGTATTTGGAGATAAAGTCAAAGGAACTTCTGTTTCGGTACGACATAGCCTTATCGGGTGAACGCAGTATTCCAGAAGAAATTGGCGCCCAGGGGCTTCAGTTGGTGCAGCAATTGGAAAAAACCTATGGCAAAGCCGAGGAATTTGAAAAACTGAACGAGTTGGTAAAGGGAGAGAATTTGGATTTGTTTAGTCAGAGGGTTAAGGAAGGTGGCAGACTGATTCGCGAGGTTTCGAAGGTTTGGGTGTTTCAGGAAATGCATACGGGAGGTTGGCGCTTAACGGTAGTGGCTCGGTTCAAGGTCTTGCCGGGCGGTTCTTCCGGCACGCCCGGTGGCACTCAAGCCAGGCAATTGCCCGGCCGCCCCGCGGTGGAATGGGTGGGCATTCCCGCCGGCACTTTTACGATGGGCAGCCCAAGTTATGAAACCGACCGGGAAAGCGACGAAGGCCCCCAGCATTCGGTAAGCTTAAGCGGGTTTAAAATGAGCAAGTACGAGGTAACTTTTGCTCAGTACGACGCCTTTTGCGCTGCTACGGGAAGAACAAAGCCATCTGATGAAGGGTGGGGGCGTGGGAACCGACCGGTAATCAACGTAGATTGGAACGATGCCACGGCCTTTGCCCAATGGATGGGCTGCCGGCTGCCAACCGAGGCGGAATGGGAATACGCCTGCCGGGCAGGAACCACAAGCCCCTTCAATACGGGGAGCTGTTTGGGCAGATGGCAGGCAAATTATAATGGCAATAATCCCTATTCCACCTGCCCAAAAGGAACATACCCACAAAAAACCATGCCCGTGGGCTCCTATGCTCCCAATGCCTGGGGCTTGTACGATATGCACGGGAATGTTTATGAGTGGTGTAGCGACTGGTATGGGGATTATTCAAAATTTGAATATTTCAACTCCAATGGGCCTACTAAGGGAACCTTTAAAATTATTCGCAGCGGTTTTTGGGGTAGTGATGGAAAATATAGCCGTTCAGCTAATCGCAATTCGAGCTCTCCATCCAACCGCAACAACAACATTGGCTTTCGGTTGGTCGTCCCGAGTTAACAGCGGTAATCATCCGGACCTTTACCCTCCGAAGGTTGTGGCAAGGGCTACATCCCCAGAGGGACAAGTTTCCTTTGCATTCTGAAACCTCAAATTAAAAATCTCAACCTTTCCTGCTTTATTCTTTTCTTTGATTTCCAATGAAAAACATCCTGTTTGGTTTCCTGATTTTTCTATCAGCTCAGGTAAACGCCCAAAGCGTTAGCCAAGTTGAAATTAGCCAAATAGGAAAAATCATTGTTGTCGAATATGTTTTGGAAGCCATAGAAGCCCAAGAAATTCTACTTTACCTAAGCCAAGATGGAGGGGTTTCCTTTTCAAAACCCCTTGAAAAAGTGAGCGGAGACGTTGGAAAAGGCGTACTCCAAGGCAAAAAACGCATCGTTTGGAACGTCTTTGAAGAAATCCCCGAACTGGTTGGCGATAATGTGGTGTTTTTGGTCGAAATTGCCGAAGGTTTGATTTGGGAAGCAAAAAATGGAAAACCTAGAATAGAATGGGTGGTCATTCCCGCCGGCACCTTTACGATGGGCAGCCCAAATACTGAACAGGAAAGGGCCATAGTCGAAGGCCCCCAGCACTCTGTAACTTTAAACGGGTTTAATATGAGTAAATACGAGGTAAGTTTTGCCCAGTATGATGCTTTTTGCGATGCGACTGGAAGGCAAAAGCCCAAGGATAATGGTTGGGGTAGAGGTAATCAGCCGGTTATCAATGTTAATTGGTACGACGCGAGGGCTTTTGCCCAATGGATGGGCTGCCGTTTGCCCACCGAGGCGGAATGGGAATACGCTTGCCGGGCAGGAACTACGACGCCCTTCAATGCTGGAAATTGCTTAAACAGTAGGCAGGATAACTACAATGGAAATTATCCATATTTAAACTGTACTAAAGGAAGTAACCTTAAAAAAACCTCTTCTGTTGGCTCTTACGCTTCAAACGCTTGGGGGTTGTATGATATGCATGGGAATGTATGGGAATGGTGCAGCGATTGGTATGGAAATTATTCAGGTGGTTTCGTATCTAATCCAACAGGACCAATTTCCGGCTCGTATCGGATATTGCGAGGTGGTAGCTGGTATTTTAGCGGTGGAAGTTGCCGCTCGGCCTCTCGCGGCGCTGTGGACCCATCACGCTATAATAACTACATTGGCTTTCGGGTGGTCAGTTCAAATTAAGAGTGGAATAATGCCGAATCTATAAACACCGAGGTTGATTTAAGGGCTAATTCCCACTCGGGACTATAAGCCTTAAAAGGCAGGCGAGGTAGTTTTAAAGGTCAGCCGCAAAGCCTCCCACAACAACCCAAACCGACTAAAAACCTACCTCCCCCCAAACACCCAATGCAGAATGTTTGCACCCATTCTCAGGGCTTTTAAACGCGTTTCCGGCGAATCACCATGCACCTCCGGATCTTCCCAGCCATCGCCCAAATCGCATTCGTAGGTGTACAAAACAAGCATTCTGCCTTCGTGCATCAAGGCTAAGGCCTCCGGAGCTTTTCCGTCGTGCTCATGAATCTTGGGCAAGCCTTGCGGAAAAGAGTAGGGGGACTTAAAAATCGGGTGGTTGCGGCCCAATGCCGCTAAGCTTTTGTCGGGAAACAAGCGCTTTAACTCCGCTCGTACATAGCTGTCCATACCGTAGTTGTCGTCAATGTGCAAAAACCCGCCCGCCAACAGGTAGGCACGCAGCTGCTGTATGTCGGAATTGCTTAACTTGAAATTCCCATGCCCCGTGGCATGCACAAAAGGATACCGGTACAGCTCGGCACTGCCCGGCTCAACCACGGCCACCTCTGAATTCAAGTTCATTCCCATTTCTTTCTGGCAAAAGCGCAGCAAGTTGGGCAGCGCGGTTGGATTCGCATACCAGTCTCCGCCGCCCTCATACTTTAACACCGCCAATTGGGTTTTCTGTGCCTTAAGTCCAGGCAAAAACCCCAACAAACACGCTATCAAAAACCCAATTTTCTTCATTTTTTTGTGGCTTTTGGGCCGCTGGCATCAATCAAGGCATACCAGGCCCAGGTGCTGCTAAAGGGCAGCAATTTGAACATCAGCTGATCCATCCCGTCCAGCAGGCTCAACATCGGTTTAAATACCCGAAACCGGCGAAAGGGAATGGCAAACAATGACCAGAAATAATAGTACTTAATGTTCAGATTGATAAAGTGTTGTGCCAGGTTGTCTAAATCCTTTTTTAACAACGGATGCTCGTCGGGAGTGCGCATGCCCGGCGTGCGATTTCGGTAGGCATTTATCAGGGGATTGTGGCCCAAAGGTTCCATAAACAAGATGCGGCCCTGAGGTTTTAACACCCGCTTGGCTTCGGCATAAAAGGCCTCTAAATCCAAGTGATGAATGATTCCAGAGCCAAAAATCAAGGCCAATGAAGCGTCGGGAATCTGCAATTCTTCGGCGTTCATAACTTGAAAATCGACGTTGTTTAGGCCAGCGGCTTTGGCTCTTTCTTCCGACTGCCGA